>OBRJ01000041.1_pt1 | contig 130187 bp, 110 predicted proteins | sample 1494831 | NCBI WGS metagenome assembly OBRJ01 (sample SAMEA3360658, study PRJEB22359) | human gut metagenome | biome: ENVO:urban biome; feature: ENVO:human-associated habitat; material: ENVO:feces | place: Bangladesh | collected 2011
TGCGGGAGTAGCTCAGTTGGTAGAGCGCAACCTTGCCAAGGTTGAGGTCGCGAGTTCGAGACTCGTCTCCCGCTCCAGATTTCCGGGAAGGAGGGCAGTTGCCCTCCTTTTTTATTGGACTGAATTCTTCGAACCTAAAAAAAGATGCTTTTTGCATGAGGTTCTTCAGGGGATTTGGTACAATCCGCCGCTTGCCGTCCTGTCAATTTAGACGGCGGCGCAATCATGGAATTCCGTGTTCTGGAACGAGTGCCTGGTCACGGAAGTAATTTAGTTCGACACTCGCTTATACCTACGTGGGGTTTGCCATGGCTGTTCAGCAGAATAAGAAATCGGTCGCCCGTCGCGGCAATCGTCGTGCTCATGACTTTTTGAAGAATCCTCCGACGGCTGTCGAAGCGACGACCGGCGAAGTCCATCGCCGTCATCACATCAGCCCGACGGGCTTCTATCGCGGCAAGAAGGTCATCGCGACGAAGCAGGACGAATAAGTCCGCACCGAACAAACCGGTACGCTTCTGCAGCGTTAATGAACCTCGCGCGAGATGCCGCGCGCACCCCACGGTGAAAGTGCTCTTTGCAAAAGGTTTCAGTTTAACGTCAGGGAGTCTCGAAGGCCAAGAGCTTCTGAAGGAAGCGGCCGGGGCGATTCGAAAGGAAGGGGATCCAGAAGTGGGTCCCCTTTTTCATGTCTGCCGAATCCGGTTAAAGTCATGGCTGATGTTCCGCAGCCGTATGGCGCAAATGAGTTACGCCGTGTGGTTGAAAAAACGGACTTCAAACGCAGGCTTTAAATCGGTAAGATCCAACGTTCACGCGACTTGTCTATAAGGACGGCTCATGTCAGCCAAATACTCCCGCATCATTTCCACGGGGTCCGCGCTTCCTGCGGCCCGCATCACCAATGAGGACCTTGCCCGACGGCTCGCTGCCGACGGCATTGAAACTTCTGATGAATGGATTCGTACGCGTACCGGCATTGAAGCTCGACGCTTCGTCAATGGAACGACGGAAACGACTACCACGCTGGCTGCCGCAGCCGCACAGAAGGCGCTTGAAGGGGGCGGCGTTGATCCCAAGACGATTGATCTGATCATTGTGGCGACGACGACGCCTGATCAGGTATTTCCGTCGACGGCAGCGGCCGTGCAGCGTTTGATCGGCGCGGTGGGGTGCGCGGCGTTCGACGTACAGGCCGTGTGCGCGGGCTTTATTTATGCGCTTAATGCCGCCGATGCCATGCTCCGTGCAGGTCCCTATCAGCGTGCGCTGGTCATCGGGGCGGAAACGATGTCGCGCGTTATCGACATGAAGGACCGCGCAACGTGCGTGCTTTTTGGCGATGGCGCAGGGGCAGTGGTGCTGGAGGCTTCGGCAAAGCCCGGTATTCTGGCTGCTCGGATGTATGCCGACGGATCTTACGATGAAAATGTGCTCGGTCTCACGGCACGGATTGATCACGGCGAACTTTGCGGGCGTCCCTACATCAATATGGACGGCCGTCAGGTCTTTAAGCTTGCCGTTGACGGATTGACGTCGTCTGCGCAGGAAGTTGCCGTCTTGGCGGGCGTGGATCCGCAGGATGTGGACGTCTACATTCCCCATCAGGCCAATCTGCGCATTATGACAATGGTGGCCAAGAAGCTCGGCATTCCCGACGAACGGATGATCAAGACCGTGTCGGAACAGGGCAACACGTCAGCGGCATCCGTGCCGCTTGCTCTTGATGAAGCCGTGCGAAGCGGAAAGATTTCAGACGGCAGCCTGGTGCTGCTGCAGGCTGTCGGTGCCGGCATGGCCTGGGGATCGGCGATTGTGCGCTGGCGCAGCGAATAAGGCCGAGCGGCTTTGGAAGCGAATCGTCTCGAACACCAATTACGGAACCAAAGGAAAAAACTCATGCGCATTGCATTCGTATTCCCCGGCCAGGGCAGCCAGTCTGTCGGCATGCTTTCGGGTTTTGCCGACAATGCTGTCGTTGCGGACTATATGGCTCGCGCCAATGCTGCTCTCGGAGAAGATCTTGTCAAACTCATCGCAGAAGGTCCGGCGGAAGTGCTCAGCCTGACGGTGAACACGCAGCCCGCACTGCTCGCGGCCTCTGCAGCGTTTTATGAAGCTTGGATCGCTGCCGGCGGCCGCCGTCCGGATGTGATGGCCGGTCATTCTTTAGGGGAATATTCCGCGCTCACGTCAGCGGGAACATTTGCCTTTGAGGATGCCGTGAAGCTTGTGCGTTTCCGTGCGCAGGCCATGCAGGAAGCGGTGCCGGTCGGTGTGGGGGGCATGGCAGCCGTCATTGGCCTCGATGACGAAGCCGTTATTGAAGCCTGCCGCGAAGCCTCTGCCGTGGGGCCCGTGGAGCCGGTGAATTTCAATTCGCCCGGGCAGGTGGTGATTGCCGGGCGCAGCGACGGCCTTGCCAAAGCGGTAGAGCTTCTTAAGGCCCGCGGCTGCCGGAGAGCCATTCCGCTGGCCGTTTCGGGGCCCTTTCATTCGAGCCTTTTGGCGCCGGCAGGTGAACGCCTTGCCAAACATTTGGCCGAAGTTAAAGTCAGCGCTCCGTCTGTGCCGGTGTATGCCAACGTTACGGCGCAGCTTCACACTGCCCCGGACGAAATCCGCGCGCTCCTCGCGCAGCAGGTATCGTCGGCGGTGCAGTGGACCAAGATTGTGAAGGCTATGGAAGCCTCCGGCGTCACAGACATCGTGGAATGCGGGCCGGGCAAAGTTCTGACGGGGCTCGTCAAGCGCATTGCACCGGAGATCAGACTCCACGGCATCAGCAGCGAAGCGACGCTCGAGGCGACGCTCGAGGCGCTCGCAGCTTGAAGTATTCATTGAATTTTCACCTTTGATTGAGAACCAACAACATGGAAAAAATGATCTTTGCGGCGGACGCGCTCGCCGGGCAGATTTGTCTTGTTACCGGTGCGAGCCGCGGTATTGGCCGTGCGGTCTTTGAAGCTTTTCTTCAGGCGGGTGCCGTGGTTATTGGCACGGCCACTTCGGAAGCGGGCGCGGCTGCGCTCGACGAGGCCGGCAAAGCCTTTGAAGGCCGCGGCCGCGGCATTGTGCTCAATGTCTGTGATGCTGAAGCTTCGAAGAAGGCCGTCGACGACATCGTGGCCGAATACGGCCGCATTGATGTGCTCATCAATAATGCCGGCATTACCAAGGACGGTCTCGTCATGCGCATGAAGGACGAGCAGTGGGAGACGGTGATTGAAACCGATCTGACCGCAGCCTTCCGCCTGGCGCGCGCCTGTGTTCGCCCGATGATGAAGCAGCGCTCGGGCCGCATCATTTCCATGTCCTCGGTCGTGGGGGCGATGGGCAATGCCGGTCAGGTGAACTATGCGGCCGCCAAGGCCGGTTTGGTCGGCATGACGATGTCGCTCGCGCGGGAAATCGGTTCTCGGGGCATCACTGTCAACTGCATCGCACCGGGCTTCATCGACACCGACATGACAAAGGATCTTCCCGAAGAGCACAAGACGGCGCTGATCGGTCAGACCGCGCTCGGTCGTCTCGGCCAAACGGATGATGTGGCCAACGCCTGCCTTTACCTCGCATCGCCCGCGGGCGCTTACGTGACGGGCATTGTGCTTCATGTGAACGGCGGCATGTACATGGGTTGATCTGCAGCGGCGACAACCGATTGGTTTTGGTAAAATTAAAAGCTAAATTCTTTTTTAACGACCCTGTATGCTCCATCAAGCGCGGGGTTCATCTGAACGCTCAACCCCACCCGGAGAGACAATCAAATGGACGATATTGAACAGAAGGTCAAGAAGATCATTGCTGAACAGCTTGGCATCAAGGAAGAGGACATCAAGAACGAATCCTCCTTTATTGAAGATCTCGGTGCCGACAGCCTGACGACGGTTGAAATGTCGCTCGCGCTCGAAGATGCTTTCGACATCGAAATCCCCGACACCGAACAGGAAAATCTCCGTACGGTTCAGCAGGCCATCGACTTCGTCAAGGCCGCCGTCGCGAAGTAATTCGCACGTTCGGGCAGCGTCTCGAAGCAAGCTGCCGCTGATCACCGTCTGAAGCTGCTCGATTGGGCTCCATACGGCGAGGCAGGGCAATGAAAACGGGATCCGGCAACGGATCCCGTTTCACGTAATGAATGGGCAAAACCCCGTTTTTCTGCTAATCCGAATAGTTGTAAATTCCCTGAAATGCCTGAATACAGAAGGCAAAGGGGAAGTTTGAACGATCTCGAACCACCTATTGCACCGCATTGGCAATGCTCAGAGGCGTCTCTGCGCTTGCATCGGTTTTCACTAGGGGCTTCAAGCCTTTGACTTTGAAGGAAACTGCAACATGATGAATCGCCGCGTAGTCGTTACTGGTCTCGGCCTGATCTCCCCGCTCGGCAACGATCTGGCTTCGAGCTGGGCTGCCGCGCTTGAAGGCAAGAGCGGCATCGCTCGCATCACCGGCTTTGACGCCTCGGAGTTCGGCTGTCAGATAGCAGGCGAAGTGAAGGGCTTTGATGCCGGGAAATACCTGGATGTGAAGGAAGTCCGCCGTTTCGACAAGTTTGTGCATTTCGGCGTGGGCGCGGGTCTGATGGCGCTCGAGGATTCGGGACTGGAAGTCACCGAGGAGAATGCGCCGATGATTGGCGTTGCAATCGGCGCAGGCATCGGCGGCCTGCCCTCTATCTGCGCCAATAACGACGCGATGGTGTCCCGCGGTCCGCGCCGCATTTCGCCTTTCATGATTCCCGGATGCATCATCAATATGACTTCGGGTCAGCTCGCGATTATGAAGGGACTCAAGGGCCCCAACATTGCACACGTTACGGCCTGCTCGACGGGGCTGCATGCCATCGGCGAAGCTGCCTACATCATCGCCCGCGGCGACGCGGATGTGATGCTCGCGGGCGGCACGGAGTCGACTGTCTGCAAGCTTGGCATCGGGGGGTTTGACGCCATGCATGCCCTCTCGCGCCGCAATGACGCGCCGGAAGCCGCATCGCGGCCGTTTGACAAGGACCGCGACGGCTTTGTGATGGGCGAGGGCGCAGGCGTTCTCGTACTCGAAGATCTGGACCACGCCAAAGCACGCGGCGCCAAGATCTACGCAGAAATTGCCGGGTACGGTCTTTCGGGCGACGCGCATCACATCACGACGCCTTCGACCGATGGTCCGGTGCGCTGCATGCGTATGGCGCTGCGCCACGCCGGCATGAATCCCGACGAAATTGATTATCTGAATGCGCACGGCACATCCACGTCGGTGGGTGACGCCAATGAGGTGAAGGCTATTCGCGAAGTTTTCGGCGATCACGCTGCTCGCCTGGCCGTCAATTCGACCAAGTCGATGACGGGCCACCTGCTCGGCGGCGCCGGCGGTATTGAAAGCGTCTTCTCGGTGATGGCCATCCGTGATCAGGTGTCGCCTCCGACCATCAACCTCGACAACCTCGATCCGGAATGTGCCGGCGTTGACATTGTCGGCAAGACGGCGCGTCAGATGAAGATTCGCGCTGCGATGAAGAATTCGTTTGGCTTCGGCGGCACGAATTCAACCGTCATCTACAAGGCCTTTGCGGACTGAACCAGACGGAACCGCTGATTTCGAATCGTGTTCGATCCAGCAAAGTGATTTGGGAGGCTTCCGGGAACCTTTTGGGCCGGAAGCTTCTTTTTTATGCTTTTGGGGCAACCGAAGCACCGGCTGAGCTGCGGCGCTGCGGACGAGCTTTGATAAAATGATCTGTTCACGCGGAAGTCCCAATCCGCGCCCGGAACAGTCGGACTCAGGCTGGAGGCGATGACGAAGTGTCGGCCAAAAAACGCATTTCGTCAGACAGCTTCGCCTAAGTGACTGCCGGACGTTTCAATGAATTCATCTTGAATCTCTCAGCACTCTGCCGTTCAGACCGCCGGCCATTGATTCATCAATGGGCCCGCTGCCGGCAGAGCTCTAAAGGGCTTCCTGAAGACCCAAAGCATTTACAACATCGACGATGCAGAACATCCGAAACTTTTCGATCATCGCCCACATCGACCATGGTAAGTCCACGCTTGCCGACCGCCTGATTCAGCGCTGCGGAGGCCTCTCCGACCGCGAAATGAGCGAGCAGGTCCTCGACAGCATGGATCTTGAGCGCGAACGCGGCATTACCATCAAGGCGCAGACGGCGTCGCTGCGCTACAAAGCGAAGGACGGTCAGATTTATGAGCTTAACCTGATCGATACCCCGGGGCACGTCGACTTTTCTTATGAAGTGAGTCGTTCGCTCTCGGCCTGCGAAGGGGCGCTCCTCGTGGTTGACGCTACGCAGGGCGTAGAGGCGCAGACGGTCGCTAACTGCTACACCGCTATCGATCTCGGTGTCTCCGTGATCCCTGTGCTCAACAAAATGGATCTGCCGAGCGCGGATCCGACAGCAGCCGCAGAGGAAATCGAAGACGTGATCGGTATTGATGCGACCGATGCGATTCCTTGTTCGGCCAAAACCGGCATGGGCGTTGACGACATTCTCGAGCGCGTCGTGCGCGATGTGCCGCCGCCCAAGGGTGATCCGCAGGCGCCGCTCCAGGCGCTCATCATCGACTCATGGTTTGACAACTACGTGGGCGTAGTGATGCTGGTGCGCGTCGTCAACGGTACGGTGCGTCCCAAGGACAAGATCACGCTGATGGCGACCAATGCCACGCATTTGGTCGAGCAGATCGGTGTCTTTACGCCAAAGAGCAAGATGCGCGAATCGCTTTCCGCGGGTGAGGTGGGTTTCATCATCGCGGGCATCAAGGAATTGAAGGACGCTCGCGTGGGCGACACCGTAACGCTTGCGCAGAAACCGGCCGAGGAACCGCTCCCCGGTTTCAAGGCGGTGAAGCCGCAGGTGTTTGCCGGCCTCTTTCCGGTGGAATCAAATCAGTACGACGCGCTGCGCGACGCCCTCACGAAGCTTCAGCTTAACGATGCGGCGCTGCGTTTTGAGCCCGAAAGCTCTCAGGCGCTCGGCTTCGGCTTCCGCGCGGGCTTCCTTGGTCTCCTGCACATGGACATCGTGCAGGAGCGGCTGGAGCGCGAGTACAACATGGATCTCATCACGACGGCTCCGTCCGTCGTTTATGAGGTGCTGATGACCGACGGCGAAGTCGTGCAGGTGGAAAACCCCTCGAAGCTCCCGCCGGTCGACAAGATCGATGAGATTCGTGAGCCGATCGATACGGTGACGATTTTTGTGCCGAATGAATATGTCGGCGCCGTCATGAAGCTCTGTCAGGATAAGCGCGGTGTTCAGACCAATCTCGCCTATCACGGCCGCCAGGTGCACCTCACTTATGACCTGCCGCTCGCGGAAATCGTGCTGGACTTTTTTGACCGCATGAAGTCTCTCACCCGCGGCTACGCATCGATGGACTATGAGTTCAAGGAATATCGTGCGGCCGACGTGGTGCGTGTAGATATCCTCATCAACGGCGACAAGGTGGATCCGCTCTCAGCGATCATGCATCGTTCGAACGCCGTCTTCCGCGGCCGTGAGCTTGTGCAGCGGCTTCGCACGCTGATTCCCCGTCAGATGTACGAAGTTTCCATTCAGGCGGCCATCGGTGCGAACATCATCGCCCGCGAGAACGTGAAGGCGCTGCGCAAGAACGTTTTGGCCAAGTGCTACGGCGGCGACATCACGCGTAAGCGCAAGCTGCTCGAAAAGCAGAAGGCTGGTAAAAAGCGTATGAAGCAGGTGGGCAGCGTCGAAATTCCGCAGGAAGCCTTCCTCGCGATTTTGGAAGTTGACGAAAAGTAGTAAGCAATGGAAAGAAATGACGGTGTCAATGCTGACGAAGTCTGACTATTTCTATATACAAACAAGAACGCAATCGGGCATGGAAGCACGAACCCATTTAAGGCCATGAACTTCGCACTTATTCTTTTTATTTTGACGGTCATCACCGGCATTTTTTGGATTTTTGAGCGCACGGTATTTCTGCCGCAGCGCCGCCGGAAGGCCGAGGAAGCCGCGTCGGCTTTTGAAGCTGCTAACCGCGAGGCGCTCGGACGCGGCGATGCTGCTGTCGGCGAAGATCTGCGCCGTCTGAAGGCGACGGCGCTTCGTCAGCCGTGGTGGCTCGAGTACACCGCCGGACTTTTCCCGGTCATTCTGATCGTCTTTTTGCTGCGCAGCTTCCTTTTTGAGCCCTTTCGCATTCCGTCGGGGTCGATGCTGCCGACGCTGCATATCGGCGACTTCATTTTGGTCAATAAGTACGACTACGGCATTCGTCTGCCGGTGCTCAACACCAAGGTGCTCGAGGTGGGCGCTCCGCAAAAGGGCGACATCATCGTGTTCCGCTATCCGATGGACGAATCCGTTGACTTCATTAAGCGCGTCGTGGCAACGCCGGGCGACCGCGTTGAATACCGCGACAAAGTGCTCTACGTGAATGGAGTCGAACAGGCCCAGTCCCGTCCGCGCGACTTTGTTGACGATTCGACGATGGTGACGCTCGAAGAGCGTACGGAAAACCTCTCCGGTCTGGAGCACTCCATCGCGGTTGACCATCGCCGGCCGAGCTGGGTGCCCATGCAGGCCGTGATGAAAAAAGAATCCACCTGCAGCTACAACGACCGCGGGTTCGTCTGCACGGTGCCCGAAGGCAAGTACTTTGCCATGGGCGACAACCGTGACAACAGTGAAGACAGCCGCTTCTGGGGTTTTGTGCCGGATGAAAACTTGGTCGGCAAGGCTGTCTGCATCTGGGCGAACTTCAGCGACATGGGCCGCATCGGCAGCATTTACTAATGCTTGGACGATGAGCGGCACAATTGAAATAAACAAAGACAAGAGACCATCACAAATGCTTTCGCTTGAAGCGCTCGAGGAGCGCATCGGCTACGTCTTTCAGGATAAGAAGCTTTTGCGCCGTGCGGTTACGCACCGCAGCTTTGCGCAGGAGCACAATGAACGTCTGGAGTTTCTCGGTGACTCGGTGCTTAACTGCGTTATCGGCTATGCGCTTTTTCTGCGTGATAAACACTTCAACGAAGGCGAGCTCTCGCGAGTGCGCGCCAATCTCGTGTGTGAAAAGACGCTCCACGAAATTGCCCTGAAGATTGATGTTTCAAGCTTCCTCTACATGGGGGAAGGTGAGGTAAAGACGGGCGGCGCACATCGTGCGTCGATTCTTGCCGATGCCATGGAAGCGATTTTCGGCGCTGTTTTTCGCGAAGCCGGTTTTGATACGGCGCAGCGCGTTATCCTGAAACTCTACGACCCGATCCTGACGGGGCTGACCCCGGAGCAGATGAGCAAGGATCCCAAGACCCGCCTGCAGGAACTCCTGCAGGGAGATCATCTGCCTCGACCCGAATATGCGATCGTCGCCGCCACGGGCGCTGCTCATGAGCGGCGCTTTGAGTGTGAATGCCGCATCGAGCGGCTCAAAATCGTGACGCGGGGCACTGCCACGAGCCGTCGTGAAGCCGAACAGGCTGCGGCGGAATTGGCCCTGACAGCTGCCAAGGAGGCGCTGAAATGACTGACGATTTGAAGAATTTTGAAAAAGCGCCTGAGGCCGATACGCCTCAGACGGAAGACCCGACAACGCTTGAGATGCCGACGGATGATCTTGAGGCCGACATCGAGCCGGGCAAACCCGACGATGATTTCGAGCGCATGCTCGCGCAGGCCGGAGCGCTCAGCTCCGCCAAGGTTCCCGAGGGCTTCCGCTGCGGGTATGTTGCCGTGGTGGGACGCCCCAATGTCGGTAAATCGACGCTCATCAACGCCATTGTGGGTGAAAAGGTTTCCATTACGTCAAAGAAACCTCAGACGACCCGCAACCGCGTGCTCGGCGTGCTGACGACCGATAAGGCACAGTTCATTTTTGTGGATACGCCGGGCTTTCAGACCAAGGTGAAGAATCAGCTGACGCGCCGCATGAACCGTTCCGTGCGCTCTACGCTTTCCGAGGTCGATGCTGTGGTGATGGTGATCGAGTCAAACGGCTGGAAGCCGGGCGATCTTGAAGTGCTTCGTCTGCTGCCGACGGAAGCATCCAACGTCATTCTTGCGGTGAGCAAGACCGATCTCTCGAAGGACCGCAACGCGCTTTTGCCGCTGATGGCTGATTCGATGCGCCGCTATCCCTTCGCCGCCATTGTGCCGGTGTCGGCTGAAAAGCACCGTCAGCTCGACGATCTGCTGCGCGAAATCGAAAAGCTTCTCCCCGAAAGCATTCCGTACTTTGATCCGGACCTCTATACGGACAAGTCGCCGCGCTTTCTGGCTGCGGAAACGATCCGCGAAAAGGCCTTCCGTCTGCTCGGCGACGAACTGCCCTACGGCACGGCTGTCACGATTGACAAGTGGAAGGAAGAGACGGACGACAAAGGCGTGCGCCGTGCGGATATTGTGGCCACGCTCATTGTTGACCGTGAAAGCCATAAGCCTATCGTGATCGGTGAAAAGGGCGCCAAGCTGCGCGAAATTTCGCGCCTCGCCCGTGCCGACATCGAGGAGCAGCTCGGCTGCCCGGTGCATCTTGAAGTTTGGGTGCGTGTGCGCCGCGGCTGGTCCGACGACGTCAAGGCGCTCAAGACCCTCGGCTACGATTGATGCCGCGGCTTGCCGCCAGCCGAAAAGGAGTCCGACGAGCGTGACCGCTGATGCGCCGCATCCCGATCCCAGCCTGCCGCCGCCCATGGATGCCGTGGGCGGCGCTGACGCCTTGGCGGAGGGCGGCATGCTGACGTCGGCGGGTGCGGACGATGGGGCTGCGCCGTCCCCTTCACTCGATGCCGAGCAGGCTGAAGGCCGATGGGGCGATGATGCGCTGCTTGATCTCCCGCGGCTTCCTAACGGCAAAAAGGAGGTGCTCGCTTCGAGCAAAAGCGCTACGGTGGAGGGCGTTGTGGCCAGAGGCCGCGCTGCCGAGGCCATTCTTGAAGAACTCGCCCGAACCGAGGCGCTGGGCGCCTCGGGCGGCCGCAGCGGCATCCGGCGCCGCCAAAGGCCGCAGCGGGAGCCCGGATTTGTGCTTCATGCGCGACCCTGGAGCGAATCGAGCATGGTGGTCGACGTGCTTACCGCCCATTTCGGCCGCGTTTTTCTGGTGGCGCGGGGCGCCAAACGGCCGGGGTCTAATTTAAGAGGGCTCTTAACGCCCTTTTCGCCGCTGGCCCTTACTTGGACGGGCAAAAAAGAAGCCAAGGTGCTTACGCAGGCCGAGTGGCTCGGGGCGCTTGCAGCACTTCGGGGCGAGGCGCTTCTCTCGGGCTTTTATGTGAACGAATTGGTGCTTCGCCTCACAGAGCGCGAGGACGTCCATCCGGGCCTCTTTCAGAGCTATGTGCACGTGCTCTCTGCGTTGGCGGACGGGGATCCGGCTGTGCGGCAGACGGGGCTTCGCTCTTTTGAAGCGGAGCTTCTGGCGCACTGCGGCTGGGGCCTTGCGCTTGAGGATCGTGATCTGCAAAAGGGCTCAGAGTGGTTTCTCCTCACCCACGAAGGCGCCTTGAAGGGCGTAGAGGGGACGCCTGAAGACGCTGCCAATCTGCCTTTTGCTTCCATGCTGTGGCCTAAAACGGTAGCGGCGGCTGTTGCCTGCGGATCTGCGGAGCGCAAAAGCCGGATTGCGGCGCTCAGTCCCCGCGAGATGAAGCGGCTTCGCGAGCTGCTTAAGACCGCCATCGACCTTCATCTGGAAGGACGGCCGCTGCGTAGCCGGCGTCTCCTTGCCGACCTCAAAAAACTCTGAATACGCGAGATTTTCTCGTTCGGTCAATCTGTTTATTTTGAATTGATGCCGAATTGATGGCGATCCGGTGAATGGCTGAGTTATGCCGCGCAGGCCGCGTGCTATTCTGCTCGGCGGCAAGATTCCCTTTTCTATTTTCAATGGGTGCACTTCCATGATTCGGACGCAGCTTTCCGTCAATCTCAATAAAGTCGCGCTGGTGCGCAATTCTCGTGAAGGCAATTGGCCTGACCCCGTTTTCTTCGGGCGCATTGCGCTCGAGGCGGGCGCTGCCGGCCTGACCGTTCATCCTCGTCCCGATGAGCGTCATATCCGCCGAACGGACTTGGCACCCCTGAAGGCGCTCGTGGATGCCTATCCGGGCCGTGAATTCAATATTGAAGGGAATCCGTTCGAAAATCTGATGCCGATTCTCAAGGAGATTCGTCCGCATCAGGCGACGTTTGTGCCCGATGCCGCTGATCAGAAGACCTCTGACCACGGTTTTGAATTCAATAACCCCGAGGTGCGCGAAAAGCTGGCCGCTGTGGTGGCCGAAGCACAGTCCTACGGCTGCCGCGTCAGTCTCTTCATGGATCCCGAACCCGAATTCACCCGCTGGGCTAAGGAGACGGGGGCCGACCGCATTGAGCTTTATACGGAGGGTTACGCCGCAGCCTACGGCACGGCGCTCGAAGACGATATCCTGCAGCCCTATGTTGACAGTGCGCTTTTATGCGATGAGCTTGCGCTCGGCGTCAATGCCGGTCACGACCTGTCGCTTGATAATCTCGAGAAGCTCCTCACGGCCTGCGGCAACATTCAGGAAGTGTCGATCGGCCATGCGCTCACGGTTGAAGCGCTCCAGTTCGGTTTTGCCGAAACGATTCGCCGCTATAACGAACTGCTCGACCGCGTGGCAGCAAAGCCCCGCGTGTTCCCGCAGGAGTAAGCGGCGCACGCAGCGTTCCTCTTTTGCCCGCCCGTACTCTGCCGGCTTTGGTCTTTTGCACCCAAAGCCGGCGCTTTATCTTTTGGAATCTCCGTCATGCTTACGCCGAAGAAGCTCGCTCTTGCACATACGCTGGGCCCTGTTGTGGTCGATATTGCCGGCACTGTTCTCACTGAACACGAAATTCGGCGGCTGGAACACCCGATGACCGGAGCGGTGATTCTCTTTACCCGCAACTTCACATCGGTGGAAATGCTTCGTGCGCTTTGCGGCGCCATTCATGCCGTGCGCCCTGGGATTCTGATCACCGTGGATCACGAGGGCGGTCGGGTGCAGCGCTTTCGCGAAGGGTTCACCGAGGTGCCGTCTATGGCTGCCTGCCGTGCGGCCGGTGATCAGGCTCAGGCACGTTTGGCGGCCGCAGGCTACGTGCTCGCGAGTGAACTTCGCGCTGCGGGGGTCGACATGACTTTCGCACCGGTGCTCGACATCGACTATGGACGCTCCGCCGTGATCGGCAATCGTTCGCTCGGTTTAGACCGCCATGAAGTCGAACGCAATGCCCGAGCGCTCATGTCCGGACTGCGGCTCGCCGGTATGGCCAACTGCGGCAAACATTTCCCCGGTCACGGCTGGGCTGAGGCCGACAGCCATGTTGCCTGCCCGACCGACAATCGGTCGGCAGCGGAAATACGGCGTGATCTTTCGATCTATCGCGGTTTGGCGCTCGAACTCGAAAGCATCATGACCGCGCATGTGGCTTATCAGTGCTTTGACGGAGAAGTGGCCACTTACTCTCCGCGGCTTTTGAAGACCATTCTGCGCGAGGAGCTCGGTTTCAGCGGGCTGATCTTCTCGGATGATTTGTCTATGAAGGGCGCCTGCGGCGACGAGCCGCCGCTCGTGCGTGCACAAAAGGCGCTGGCCGCAGGCTGCGACATGGTGCTGCACTGCAATCACCCTGAAGAGGCCGACGAAATCCTCGCGGGTCTCGAGTGGAGCCGAACGCCTGCCTTTGACGAGCGGCTGGCGCGCCTCTTGCCCGATGAAGCCGAAAGTGTTCTTTCGATGGAAGCGCTGCGGGCGGAACCGCGCTGGCAGCGCGCAGAGCAGCTTCTCGCCGATATTGACGGCTATTGAGCCGCTTGAAGCGTTCTGAAAAGGTCACGGACGCGGGCGCATTTTGCGAAAAAGCGTGAGGGGCTTCAACAATGCTTAAAGGCGGAACGGATCTCTCTCGGGAGCATGTGCGGGGCCTTATCCGCTTAAAGCTTCATTGCGTAACGCCTCAGATCCTGCAATAGTGGAGGGCGACCCCGCTGCTTTTTTTGGGGCAGCTTTAGGACCTCACGACGAGCTGATCAAATAAGGAGAAGCGTCCATGTACGATCTTTTGCTCAAAGGTGCTCATGTGGTTGACCCGCTTAACGGCGTCAACGGCGTGAACGATGTTGCCGTTGAAGGCGGCAAAGTCGCCGCAGTGGGACCGGATTTAACCGGTCCCGCCCGCGAAGTCATCGATGTTTCCGGATGGGTGCTCCAGCCCGGCATCATCGACAGTCACGTGCATCTCGGCAGTATGTGGGGGTCGCCCTACGGACCGCGTATGCTCGCGATGAACGGCGTAACGACGTGTCTCGACATGGCCGGTCCCTTGGATGATATTCTCGAGAAGACGCCGCAGTACGGGGCGGGTTTGAATACAGCCATTCTGCAGTTTGCGTCGCCGCCCTTCACCTTCAAAACCAATGCGCCCTCCAAGGCGGAAATGGTGGAGCTGATCGACAAGTCGCTCGCCGAGGGAGCGCTCGGGGTGAAGCTTTTGGGCGGCCATTATCCGCTGACGCCAGAAGTCTCCTCCACGCTCATTAAAACCGCACTTGAGCGCCGCGCCTATGTGGCCTGGCATGCCGGCACGAGTGCGCACGGCTCCAATTTGGAAGGCATGATCGAGGCGGTGCAGATGGCCGACGGTTATCCGCTGCATCTCGCACACATCAATGCCTACTGCCGCGGCGCCATTAAAAATGAAATCGACGAAGCGCGTACGGCAATTGAACTTTTGAATGCCAACCCGAATATTTTCAGTGAAAGCTATATTTCACCCAAGAACGGCACACGTCTTACCTGCGGCCCAGACGGCAAGATCCAGTCCAAGGTGACGGGCAACTGCCTGCGCCACTTTGGCTTTACCGAAGACCGCGACGGCGTGCGCAAGGCGCTCCTCGCGCACAAGGCCTTTGCGGTCTATGACGCGGGCGGATACTCTGACCTGATGACGGGCGAAGATGCAGTGAAGCTCTGGGAGTCCCACAACACGGACGTGGGCGGGAGCTTCAACATCAATCCGCCGATTCCGCGCATTCTGCTCGCACAGGTCAAGCGCCCCGACGGCGCCTTTGTGGTGGATGCCATATCCACCGACGGCGGGTGCATTCCGAGAAACGTGATTCTTTCGCAGGGACTTTCGCTCGTTAAGCTCGATGTGCTGACGCTCGCTGAGTTTGCTCAGAAGACGTCGCTTAATCCTGCCCGCATGCTGCGGCTCACGGCCAAGGGGCATCTCTCCGTCGGCGCCGACGCAGACATCACCATCTACGACTACGCCACGCAGACGCCGAAGATGTCTTTCGTCGAAGGCCGCAAGGTACTCTTTAAGGGCGAAGTGCTCGGCAAGAATGCCAACATTATCTGCACCGAACGCGGGCAAAAGGCGATTGAGGCCCGCGGTCTCAAGGCCATTGTGGTGGATCCGGGACTGCCGGTGGATCGCGTCAAGGCGCTTTGAGCGTGCCTCACGGCAGCGGAGCTGCTGAGCGCGTCGGTCTTTGAGGCGCTCGGCGGCTTTAATACCGCACTTTCATCCAGGGGATGCGGAAGCTCGCCATGCGCACGATCATGATGAGGGCGCAGCAGCCCCAAAGCGCGATGTCTGCCGGCACGAGTTCGGCGTGCACCAGCCCGAGGTATACCCAGCAGCCCGCAAAGGCGACGGAAGCGTAAGGCTCTTCATTGGAGAGCACAGAGGGGAGCTTTGCACAGAAAACGTCACGGAGCATGCCGCCGAAAACCCCCGTCACCACGCCGATCAGCACGCTCACAATCAAGGGGTTGCCCAGCCGGTCGCTCGTCGCGCAGCTGCCGACGGCAAAGAAGGCGAGCCCGACGGCATCGGCCCAGAGGAGAATGCGCCGCTGCCAAAAGCGCTGCACGCGGCGAACGATGACGGGGGCCAGAATGGTGAGTCCGAGCGTCATCCAGATCCACTGCGGGTGCGAGAGCCAGTAAAAAGGCCGCAGATCCAGAAGAATGTCGCGGATGATGCCGCCGCCGAAAGCGGTGGTAAAGACGCTCACAAAAACGCCGACGGGATCAATGCGGCGGCCGGCAGAGGCGAAAAGTCCGGCGACGGCAAATCCGAACATGCCGATGCCGTCGGCAACTTCTGCAATGATGGTGAGGGACTACATCACGGCGGCGTCTCCATTGTGATTCCGAGCTGAGTCCGCCGGAATGTTCTCGCTCTTGTCCCTTCAAGGGCCTGCAGACGAGCTGCATCCGGCTCCTGAAAGCGGCGGACTTCGTTAAAGATGATTTTCGCGCGCTCTCAGCTTTGGGTGCAAACCGAAAAAATGAGGTTCCGTTCGTACAGTTTGAATTGCTTTCCCCCCTTGAATGCAGTTTTGAATGTGCCGGACGAGTAGACTTCAAAGCTCTAAAGCGCTACCGGCCAAGGAGGCCGCACATGATCATTGAGTCGCTTCTCGACACGGACCTCTATAAATTCACGATGCAGCAGTGCGTGCTGCATCAGTTTCCCGCGGCGGAAGTGTCCTACCGCTTCAAGTGCCGCACGCCCAACATCGACTTGTCGCCCTTCATTGATGAGATCAATGCGGAGATTGACCACCTCTGCAGTCTTTACTTTAAAGACGACGAGCTCGAATATTTGGGCAATCTGCGCTTTATGAAGTCGGACTTCATTGAGTTTCTGAGTCTCTTTCACCTCAAGCGCAAGTACATCACGGTGGAGCGCGATCCGTCACGGCCTTTTGGCATTGATATCTGCATCAAGGGCCCCTGGCTTCATACGATTCTTTTTGAAATTCCGGTGCTCGCGATCGTCAACGAGGTGTATTTCCGCCGCACATATCCCGGACTGTCTGACGCCGAGGGGCGCCGCCGGCTCGATGCCAAGATTGATCTGCTTCTCAATGAACCTCATGCTGAGGATCTCCATATCTCCGACTACGGCACGCGCCGGCGCTTTTCGCGGCAGTGGCAGCGAGCGGTGATTGAGCGCCTCGCAGAGCGTCTCGGCAGTCGGCTTTCAGGCACTTCAAACGTGCTTTTTGCCAAGGAGCTTGGTCTCATTCCGCTCGGCACGATGGCGCACGAATACCTTCAGGCCTGTCAGGCGCTTGGCCCTCGTCTGCGCGACACGCAGGTCTTCGGGTTCGAGCAGTGGGCCAAAGAGTATCGCGGCGACTTGGGGATTGCGCTTTCTGACGTCTACGGCATGAAGCCCTTCCTTGAAGACTTCGACATGTATTTCTGCAAGCTCTTTGACGGCGCCCGTCATGATTCCGGAGACCCCTTCCTCTGGGGCGAAAAGATGATCGAGCACTGGAGCCGGAATAAGTGTGATCCGAGAACCAAGCTTCTGATCTTCTCCGACGGTCTCAACATCCCCCGCGTGCTCGAACTCTGGCGCCGCTTTAATGGCCGCGTGCGGCTCGGCTTCGGTATCGGCACCAACCTGATGAATGACCGCGGACCGGAACCGCTCAACGTGGTCATCAAGATGACGCAGTGCAACGGCCAGCCCGTGGCAAAGATCTCCGATTCGCCCGAAAAGAGCATGTGTGAAGATGAAAGCTATGTGCGGTATCTGCGTCAGGTCTTTCACATGGATGACCCGACGGCAGCCGCCAAAGGGTTGAAGTAAGTACTTGCTTCCAAATTAAGCACGGCTCAAAGAAAGCCGACGCTGCGGATGAGCTGCAGCGTCGGCTTTTTTACCGTCGGACGAGGAGCTTGCGCAGGAGTCCGATGAGTTCAAGCCGTTCTTCGGGACTTAAAACAGAGGCAAATGCTTCAACGCGCTGGAAGTGGCCTGGAAGCAGGTCTGTGAGATATTTCTGACCGGCATCGGTGAGTGCGATGAGCGTTGAGCGCGCATCCGTGGCGGAGGGCGTTTTGACGATGAGCTTTTCCGGGCTCACCAGCATGCGCTGCAGCATGGTTGAGGCCGTGGGCGTACTCACTCTCAGGCGAGCGGCCAGCTCCCCGACGGGCAGCGGCATCCCTGCATCATGGAGCACCATCAGGAGTGCAAATTTGCCTTCCGTGACGCCGGTGCTTTTGGTGAGATTGGAAAAAACCATGTTGCGGCGTTCCAGATCGACCATCTGCAGCAGAAACGACATTTCGATGCAGGACACTTTTTCGCAGCTCGGTTCGGTATTCAGATTGCGTCGAATGACGCGAAGAATGTCTTCGTGTGAAGGCGGCTGTGCGTACTGCAGCTCCATGGATAGCTCCTCCGTTTTTTGACATACCAAAATCTAAATTCTTTTGTGGATTTATGCTCGAAGCCTCTCTTTGTTGGACGCCGATGGATTTTGGTACCTGGTTTGTTGGAGAAACAATTATTGCAAAAGTGCAAGCAAATTTTTATTCGACTACATTTAGTAGTTAGCTACATAACTTTACATTTGATTTGAGTAATCTCTCATCTATCGATGACTGCTCGCGGCCCTGTCTGCGGACCCGCGGCATCGAAAAGAAAACGTCCCGCATGCAGCCGCTACCGAGCTGTTTGGTTTGTGCGGCAAGGTGCGCTGGTGCGGGACGTGCCTACAGCAATCCCTGAAATGTCAGGAAAATAAAGAAGGAACATAACCATGTTCAAGAAAACCATTGCAGCGCTCGCAGTTGCAGGTGCTTTCGGCACTATGGCCGCTGGCGCGGTATATGCAGCCGATGTGACGCTTTACGGCGTGGTGGACCTGGGGCTTAAGTATTCTCACGTCGACGCCGACCAGAGCGGCGTCGATGCCGTTGACAAGCTTGAAATGAAGTCCGGCTCTCAGTCGGGCTCGCGCTTTGGCATTAAGGGGGCTGAAGACGTCGGCAACGGTCTCAAGGTTGGCTTCCAGCTCGAAAACGGCTTTGATGCGGATACCGGCAGCCTCGGCTACAACAGCCGCTTGTTCGGCCGTGAAGCGCGCGTTTATCTCTCCGGCGACTTCGGTGAAGTGGCTTTCGGCCGCATGGGAACACTGGGTTCGGGCAACGGCACGTACGGTCTGCTCGGCGGCATGACGCCCTTTGGCACTTCGTGGGGCGGTTCGGTGGAAAACGGCACCTATTTCGTCGGCAACGCTCGTGCCGACAATACGGTGACCTATAAGACACCGACCTTCGCGGGCTTCACGGCTTACGCGCAGTATTCGTTTGATATGAATACCAAGCAGGATACGCCGCTCGGACAAACCGAAGGCAAGGCCTCGGCCAACCGCTACTATGCTTTGGGCGCCAACTACAAGGTGGGTTCGCTCGACGTGACGGCCGTGGTTGACAGCTACAACTGGTCCAACAAGCTCAATACATACGGCGGCAGTGATGTAGACGATGCATTGACTGTGACGCTGGGCGGCTCCTATGACTTTGGCGTTGCCAAGGCCTATTTGAGCGGTCAGTATTTCGACAATATGCTCGCCAATGACGCCACGGCTGCGGCTGCTCAGAAGGACACGATGGATACCTATGCGTCCTTTGGCAACTATTTCAGCGGCAAGGCGTTTAAGGGCTACAGCGTTTTGGCCGGCATGGATGCACCGGTGCTGGGCGGCAAGGCCTTGTTCGCCGTCGGCTACACGGACGCTAAAGATGCGGACGGCAGTGATGCCAGCGGCAAAACGGAACTTTCCCGCTACGGCGCCTCGGTGGGCTACACCTACGACTTGAGCCGCCGCACGAATGTGTATGCCGTTGCCGCCTACTATAAGGACAGCGTGGATAAGGATGCGTCTTCGAGCTATCAGGATCACGATCCCTCGACGGCGACTATTTATGCCGGTATCCGCCATACGTTCTAAGGGGGCATAAGCGGGCAGCGGCGCTGCGGCGCTCCAAAATGTCTCTGCTGCGGTTAGAGAGGATTTCAGGCGGGTTTTTGAGAGTCTTTCCTAACTGAAATGTTTTCTGAGCGGCGTGCAGGGGTTTCTTGGGCGGCGCTGGACGCTTCCCGTTTTGCGAGCGCTTAAGCTCGAAAAAGAGGTTCGGTTGAAAGATCGAACCTCTTTTTTGGCCTCTTCATCGCAAAAACAATCATCCTGCATGCCGTTAACATCGTTTTCGGTGTAAGGTACTTTCCGGTGCGCCCAGTCCCGTCAAGAGAAGCGGACAAAGGGGTTGCAAGGTAGGAAACACTTCTTTTGTTTACCAATCTCCAATTTCTTTGCCCTGGGCAGACCAAATTCCACTGGTGCGTTTCGCATCCCTAACCGGCGAAACCGCATCTTCCGACAAGAAAAAGATTGGAGTATCTCGTGACGCTTCTCTCCTCTGCGCGCATGTCTGCCGCAATCCTCGCGCTTGGCGCGCTCACCGCCGTACCGGCCCATGCGGCAGGCATCGACGGCAGTTCGCTTGGGTTAACGTGGGCCGTTCCCTTCGCCGGGATCCTGCTTTCCATTGCGCTCTGTCCATTGTTCCTGCCGCATTTCTGGCACAAAAATTTCGGCAAAGTTGCGGTGTTCTGGGCGCTCTGCTGCGCCCTGCCGCTCTGCGCCGTCCTCGGCTTTTCCGTGGGTACTGACGCTATCGTCCACGTGCTTTTGGCCGACTATGTTCCCTTCATCATTTTTGTGGGATCGCTCTTCGTCGTAGCCGGCGGCATTCACGTCCGCGGCTCATTTGTGGGCCGTCCGATCGTCAATGTGGCGTTTTTGGGGCTCGGTGCTGTGCTCGCTAACTTCATGGGCACGACGGGGGCGGCAATGCTCCTCATTCGCCCGCTGATTGAAGCCAACGCCGGCCGCACCCGCAAGATGCAGACCTTCATCTTCTTCATCTTTCTCGTGGCAAACGTGGGCGGCGCGCTCACGCCGCTCGGTGACCCGCCTTTGTTCCTGGGGTTCCTCAAGGGCGTGGGATTCTTCTGGACGGCCGAACACCTGATGCTGCCGTGGCTCTTGTGCTCGGGCGTACTGCTCTTTATTTACTTCCTCATTGACAGCGCCTGCTTTAAGAAAGATGTGGCCGACGGCTTCAAGGCGCCGGCGGAAACCAAGGCCTTTGCCATTGAGGGCGGCATCAATGTGCTCCTTTTGGCCGGCATTATCGGTGCTGTGCTTTATTCGGGCTTCAGCCGCTCCGGCATTGAATTCACGTTCCTGAACGTGCACTTTGCGCTCGAGTCGATCGTTCGTGATCTCTGCTTCCTGGCGCTCGCGGGGCTTTCGCTCATGCTTACCGCCAAGGCTACGCGTGAGGCCAATCACTTCACATGGGACCCGATTCTGGAGGTTGCCAAGCTCTTCTTCGGCATCTTCGTGTGCATCGTGCCGGTGCTCGAAATGCTGCGTGCAGGTCACGACGGCGCCTTTGCCTCGCTCGTGGCGCTCGTCACCAATGCCGACGGGAGCTTCAACAACACGTTCTTCTTCTGGCTCACGGGTTCGCTCTCCGCGTTCCTTGACAATGCGCCGACCTACCTCGCCTTCTTCAATTTGGCGGGCGGTGATCCTGCAGTGCTCATGACCACGGATGCTCAGACGCTGATGGCCATTTCGATGGGGTCGGTCTTCATGGGAGCGGTGACCTACATCGGCAACGCACCGAATTTCATGACGGTTGCGATCTGCAATGAACGCGGCGTTAAGATGCCGTCCTTCTTTGGCTACATGCTCTGGTCGGTCGGCATTCTCTTCCCGGTCTTCTTCCTGATGGATATGGTCTTCCTTACCTAATCGTCAGTTTGGTCTCATCCCCGGCGGGCGCTTCGAATGTTTAGCGAAGCGCCCGTTTTTCGTCCTGTCCTGCCGCCCAGATGCCGGCAGTTGTGGCAGAGTAGGTTCATGGGCGGACTTTAACGCCGCGGCTTTTTTGCTTTCCTTTCGGCGATGTCTGAGCATGCCTAAAGCTTTTCGCAACCCTCCAAACGATCAGAATGACCGGTCTGCGCCGCCCGGAGAGGAGCGCCGATCCGGCTTAAGGCGTTTCCTGCCGGTACTGCTCCCGGCAGTCATTCTCTTAGGCTGGTGGCTCGTGACAAGTTCCGGCGCTGTGCCGGCGCTTTTGCTCCCCGGACCGGGAGCAGTGGCCAAGCGGTTTTTATCGCTTCTCGATTCCGGCGAACTCCTCACGCATGCGGCGGTCTCCATGGGCCGCGTGTTTGCGGGCTTTTTGCTTTCAGCTTCGGCCGCCTTGGGGCTCGCACTTTTACTCTATCGACGTCCGCTTTGGGAGAGTGCGCTTTCACTCGTTCTGGAAGCACTCCGCGTCATTCCGCCGCTTTCGCTGGTGCCGCTCCTTATTTTGTGGCTGGGCATTGATGAGGCGCCTAAGCTGGCGATTGTCGTGTTAGCGAGCTTCTTTCCCATTTATTTGTCGGCGCTCACAGCCCTGCGAAGCGTCAGCAGCAAATACAGGGAACTCGCGCAAATGCTCGGACTCACGGAATCGGCGCGTGTGCAGGAAATTCTGCTCCCGGGGGCGGCTCCGGGCATTTTGACGGGACTGCGATTGGGATTTGGCTACGCCTGGCGGGCACTGGTGGGCGCAGAACTCATCGCTGCTGCGTCGGGTCTGGGCTACCTGATTGAAGATGCATCGTCCTTGGCGAGAACCGATGTGGTGATGGTGGGCATTCTCACCATTGCGGGCTTAGGGATCCTCTGCGATCAGCTCTTTCGCCGAGGGGCGGAAGGCTGGACAAAGTCGCGCCTTAACCGCAGGCGGAAAAGCAGTGGGGGACAAACTGCCCTTGAGACAGCTCCTCCATCTGCAGCAGATCCCGAACGCAGCCTCTGGGGCATTGCGTTCGAGGCTTTGGTGGTGAGCTACCCGGGACTCACCCAGCCGCCGGTGAATCACTTGACGCTCTCCATAGCGCCCGGCTCCGTAACGGCGGTGCTCGGCCGTTCGGGATGCGGCAAAACGACGCTCCTTAAGGCAGCCGCGGGCCTGCTCCTCCCGCAGGCGGGAGCGGTGCGGTTTACGTCCCCGAATGCGTCCGGAAGGACGCATCCGAAGGTTGCCATGGTGTTTCAGGAGCCGCTCCTTTTGCCCTGGAAAACGGTTCGAGAAAATGCGGCGCTCGCCCTTTCTGCCCGCACGGGGGAGGCGCTTTCCGAAGCCTGCAAATCTGCAGCAGTCACGCAGGCGCTGACGCTTGCCGGTATTGCGGATTTGGCTGAACGCTTTCCCGCGGAACTCTCGGGCGGCCAGCAGCAGCGCGCGGGGCTCGCGCGGGCGCTTTCGGCAGAGCCGGACGTTTTGCTGATGGATGAACCCTTCGGCGCGCTCGATGCACTCACACGCCTGGAGCTCCAGGATGAAACGCGAGCACTCTTTAACCGCCGGCGCATGACCGTACTCATGATTACGCACGACGTGCGTGAAGCCCTTCGCATGGCAGACCGTGCAGTCGTGCTGCGCGGCGGCAGCGCCGCGGCAGATCATTCGCTTCTCATGCCGTTCCCTCGGCGCTTTTCGGATCCCGCGGTCGGCGCGGCAGAAGAAGGGCTTCTCGCCGAGCTGCTCCACCATTGATCGTGCTGTTTTTATTTGGGCGGCTCGGGTTTCGCGGGTTTGCGCTTCGCCTGAGCGCAATGGGCGTCGATCCATCTGCGCACCGTGGCGGGCGGCGCGCCCGTTGCTGCGCGAATTGCTTTCCAGGTACTGCCGCTCAGCCGCATCGCGATGGCTTTCGTGCGGACGGCATCGCTGTAACGATAAAGATTGGGCGATATTTCAACGCTGAATTTGCCGCTTTTCCAGGCTTCAGCCCAGTCGCGAAGCGTCGTGGACGGGAGGTCGAGGATTCTTGAAGCCTTGGTGTAGCCAATGCCGGCTTCGAAGAGCGCTATAGCGCGGCGGCGTTTGTCTGCCGAGGCATATCCCGGCGGACGATAGCGTCCTGGGGGCGACTCCGACAGCTCGTCCGGTAAATCATTTTCCGTCATGAGGTATTCCTGCTGCTCGTCAACCGTGCTGGCACTGCGCAAAAAAGACCCGTCCCCGCGCGAGCGGCAGACGGGTGCCAGAGAGCGGGATGACATGCCCTCACTCGGTGAGTGAGTGCAGTTGTCTCCCGAAAGCGGTATGAGTCCCCGAGAGCCTTCCTTCATCCTTGGAGCACAATGAAAGAAGGCCCCGGGCGGGTTCTCAGGGGCTAAGCACTGCGAAGCGCTGAGCCCCTATAGAACGGGTTGGTTAGAACGAGTAGCGGAGGTTGGCGTTGAAGGCATTGTTCATGCGATCGTCGCCGCCGGCCGTCAGACCGTAGTTCAGACCAAACGTCCAAGCATCCTTCTGAGCCTCAACACCGATCGTGGCGCGGATCGGGTTGGAGTCGAACACACGGTTGCTGTCGGAAGCACCAACGAACGTGTATTTCACATCCTTATCGCCAAAGGTCGGGACAACCGAGAGATCAACCATCGGAGCAACCTTCCAGCCGTTCGTATCGAACGTACCCGAGAAGGCAACACCCAACGGCATCTGGTAAACGGTCATCGTGTCATAGTCGGCGCCAAACTTGGAGTCGTCCATGTCGATGCGCGTCAGACGGATGCCAGCATGCGGAACGATGTTGAGCGCGCCGAACTTGGCGAGGTATTCCGTGCCCACACCAAAGGTGAAGACGTCCGCATCTTCGGATTCCTTGACCTGACCGAAGACCGTATTGGTCGAAAGGTCGTTCTTGAGCTTCGTGTAGCCTACATCAGCACGGAGATTGAAGTCGCCGAGCTGCTGCGCAGCGTAGAGACTCACGCCGTAGAAGTCCGAATCGTTGTCGACCTTGATGCCGTCACCCACGGAATTGCTGTCAGCCTGACCCACATTGAAGGCAAGACCGATGGTTGCACCGCAGGAGGCAGTGTAGTCAAAACCCAGAACGGCGCCGTAGATGTCGGCTTCGTAGCCATAGCCTTCACCATAGAGACGCTTGCCTTCGTTGGTCGTGCCGAAAACGTCAACCCACGGCGTAACACCAGTCGTGCGCGGAGCATTGAGGCTGGCGAGCGAAGTGCGGCGTTCAAGGGCAGCGGTGACCTGATCGTTCACATCAAGTGCGGTGTTGAAGGCACCGCCGGCAAGAGCCATGACCGAAGCCGTGTTAACGCTATCAAGGTAATCGCTGATCTTGTTTTCCAGGTACTGTCTCTGGTCTTGAGCAGCGCTATAACCATCCGAAGCCTTGACGTCCGCGATGTAGTCCGTGAGCCCCCAGACAACCGCGTCGCTCAGCTGGTTATGACCGAAAGAAACGGCATCGAGGTCAGCCTTGGCATTGCCGCCCTGATAAGTGTCATCGAGCAGCTTGTCATACGTTGTGTTGCGGGCAAACGAGATCGTACCGTCAGCTGCAACGGTACCCTGCGACGTATGGTCCGTAGACGTGCCGTAGAACATCGTGCCGTAGTCGACCGTCAGCGTGCCGCCAGTGGCAGAGTCAGCAAGCTTAAGCGTCTTCGCACCGTTTTCGCCTTCAAAGGCTGCAGCAGGTGCGTTCTTGACGCCGACGAGCGTGACCTTAGCTCCGTTTGTATTATCTGCGGAGATGGCGTTCTTCAGGACGCCGTCCTTAGCGGCATAACCGGCCGTGCCAGCAACTCCCTGAATGTCGACGAGGAGATCCGTAGCCTGGCCAGCGGCACCGCCAATGCTCAGGGCTGCAGTGCCATCACCAAACACCGCCTGCTTGGCGATGTAGATAACAGACTTGTCAGCATCAATTTCACCGTAGGCATCGGCAACGGCTGCATTTGCCGCGGCGGTCGAGGCGCCAACGGACAGCACGCCGAGGTTAGTTTCGTCAGCAGTAGTACCAAAGGAAACCGTCTGGACTTTAACAGCGTTTTCAAAGGCCTTCGGAGCTTCTTCATCCCCTTCGGCTTGAGTGGTCGTTGCGGCGGGCTTATTGCCGAGAATGGCAAACGTACCGTCAGTGATAACGACGGTGTTTGCGGAGTCTCCTTGTTCATACCAAGCCGTATCCAGGTCGCCATTGACGCTGATCTGGCCATTGTTGGTAAGACCATTGGTCGTCATGGTGCCGTTGACCGTCAAATTGCCGTTATCGGCCGCAACGGTCGTGCCGGCTTCGTTCGTGAACGTGAAGGCACCCGTAATGGTGGATGCAGCGGCGAACGTCACGGCGTTGTCGATGGTACCGAAGTCAGTATCTTCTGCGCCCAGGTTGACTTTGTTGAACGTGACAGCAATGAGTTCATCACCTTCTTTGGCACCGATGATTACTTCACCCTTGTTGTTGCCACGCAGTGTGAGCAGAGGATCGTTTTCACCGCTGTTTCCGACGGCAAGCGATTCAAGCTTGTTCTTATTTGCTTCCGTTTTAGCAACTTCAAGTGAACCAATGGTCAGCTCACGACCGAGCCAGTTGTTACCGTCGAAGTGCGGAGTGCCCGTACCAAATTCTGCGTAAACATCGCTGCGGCCAAAGTTCGTCGGACCGGTAGCCGTTGAACTGCCGATCTCAGCGAGATCAAGCTTAGACTGCTTGCCTTCAACATCAACCACAATGTTGGCGTTTGTGAAGTTGAACTTGTCGCCAAGCGCGGAGGAGATGTTTTTGTAGTCGTCGAGTGAGTAGGTACCAGTTGTGCTCGTATCGATCAGGTCGCCAGTGTTGTTAGTGGAGGCAGCTGAACCGAAAGCAGTGGCGGTGTAGATCACGCTGCCATCTTCATCCGTGGAGCTCTTGATGAGGTTGGCAAGCGATGTTTCGATCGTACCGGTATTGGTAACGCCGACCGATTCAAGTTTGCCCGTATCAACATTCTGGACGATCAGCGTGCCGGAATTCGTAATGGTATCGGTAGTATTTACGAAGACCAGATTTTCAACGGTAGCTTTGCCGGCGTTCACAAAGCCTTTGGCTGGAGTGTTGTCAGTCGTAGAAGGCGTGTCAGCTGAAGCTTTTGCAAACGTGATCGTGTTGAACTTGACCGTTCCTTCATTCGTAAATGCGGAATCGGCTGTGTTCAAAGTAAGAGTGGCGGCGTTGAGTTTGCCGGTGACCTTAACGTTACCGTTGGTTGCTGCCTCACTATCGTCGTCAGCGGCAACAGCAGCTGCACCAACTGAAACATTGTTGAAGGTCAACTCTTCAGCGACAGTTGCAGAACCATTAGCAGCGATCAGATCGCCGTCAACAGCAGCACCTTCGGCACCGGTAAGCGCAGCGGTACCGAGATTAACAATGACATCACCTGTAACGGAGGCGTCTTTTTCAATTTTGATATTGTTGGTGGAGTTGGTGGACCTAACAACAATATCGCCTTGCGTGACTGATCCGGAGGCGAGAGTAGCAGTGTTATTTGAGCCTTCACCAAAGACGATGGCAATCGCGCCTTCAGCTACGGCATTAATCACACCTCCCTTCTTATTAGTAAAGGAAGAGCCAGTAACATTGTCGCCGATATAAACGCCGATAATTTGTTCAGCACCTTCAGCAAGTGTTCCGACCGTAATCGTGCCGTTATTTTCTGCAACGGGTGCCGTTCCGGCTTCCAAACCGATCGCTCGCCCCTGATTTTCAACGACGATGGTGCCATTATTAATGATCTTCACACCGTTGCCCTGACTACCGGAAGCAAGCGCAACGGCATTTTTCGCAATAATGGTGCCGTCATTGATGATTTCACCTTTGTCGCCGCTCATGGCGTGTGTTGCCCAGTAGTGAGCTTTATTGAGTGCTGTGACGTAAATCGTGCCCTTATTGATCAACTTAGAGTCATCAGCGGCACCCGATGACATAAAGAAGCCGTTAGCTTGGACGTACTTAGGGGCTTGAGCAACATCAGCATTGGCCTGATCAGCAATCACCCACAGCGTTTTATCAAACGTGTAGGATTGATTAGGTGTAACTAAGGCACCAGCACCGTTTTCTGTTTTTTTGTAGACAATACTGTCATTGAGCGTGTCTGTCTGCGTAGCCGTTGTGTCAGCGTAAACTTTTGCGCCTTCAACCGGGTCGATATAGGATGCGGCCATTGCACTGCCCGCAACGAGGGTTGCAACAGCTGCAGCAATAACCGTCTTCACGGCCTTGCCCTGATAGGAAGAAGCCTTTTCGCTCGTCACGACAACGCCGCGTGTGAGTGACTTGGCAACTTTATAAGTGCGATTCATTTAGGGAGTACTCCAAGAGTTTTCTGGTTGACTCAACGGTTTCGAATGAAGTCGAAGAGTTGTGCACAAGCACTCAGGGCATCCTAAATGTCGAGAAAACATAGGGGGGGGGTTATCCCTATGGCCGGCTTTCTAATAGATTGTTTGCCGGCAAATTTGGAAAACTGGTATATGGCGCGAAAACCCTTAATTGAGCTTGTGTCATCAGAACAACACGGAAAATCTGTAAACGATCTGTTAGTTCAACCGTAAACGCATGTAAGCATCCGGTCTCTTCAGGAAGGCGGCAAAACGAAGGAGGGGGTTTCATAACAATGCTTTCCGCTGACCGTGAGTTTTATTCAGCACGGTTGGGCGCAGTCCCCTTTGAGTGAGCCGTAAAACTGCCGCTTTCCTCATGGCGGTGTCAGAATGTGCCTCAACGAGCTCCTCGTCTGCAAAGAAGACGCATTTCTGTTTCTGTAAAGAGACGAAGGAGCGGAGATTGATGAAAAAGGATTCATGTTATGAAGCTTAAAAACCTTTTTGCCGCGGCGGCCGTCGCGGCCGGATTGTGCTTAACCGGCATGTCTGCAGTTCAGGCTGCACCGAAGATGCCCGAGAGCATTTCGATCACCTATGTGAAATCGCCCTTCAATCTGCAGAACATTGTGATGAAGGAGCGCGGGATGCTCGAAGATGCCTTCAAGGCCGAAGGCGTCAAGATCAACTGGCGCGTCATTAATTCGGGTGCCATTCAGGGTCAGGCTATGGCGTCTGGCGACCTAGACTTCTCTGCAGTCATGAATACGGCCAGCGTGCTGATGGCTGCCGGTGCCGGCAACCCCATTCGTATTGCTTCCGGTGTGGGTCACCCCCAGAAGATCTTTGCCATCATCGGCAAACCCGGCACGGACTATTCCATCAAGGATCTCAAGGGCAAGAAGGTCGTGGGACCTAAGGGCACGGTGCTCCATCAGCTCCTCGTGGCGGCGCTCAAGAAGGAAGGCATGACCATCAAGGACGTGGACTTCATCAGCATGGATCCTGCCAAAGCCATGACGGCGGTGCTCTCCGGTTCGGCTGACGCGGGGCTGGTCGCTGCTGGCCTCATTATTAAGGCAAACGCAGAAGGCGCCAAAACGATTACGACGTGCGAAGGGCTCGTCGAACCCAATCTCGTAATGGCAGTCCGCCAGGCTTTTGTTGACCAGTATCCGGAAGCTTACGAACGCGTGGTTGCAACGAATCGCGCTGCTTTGAAGTGGATTCGCGAACACAAGGCAGAAGCGCTCGCCATGGGAGCAAAAGAGCAGGGCATTTCCATTGAAAATGCCGAGAAGCTCTATGACTGGTCGGGCTTTTATGACGTCCTGACTGAAGCTGACGTCAAGGGGCTTGCCGCTGATCAGCAGTTCCTCATCGACAACGGCATGATGGAAAAGGCGGTGGATGTCCGCTCGCTTATTCTGCCGGGCGCGATGAAATAATCGCCTAATGAAAAAGCGAATACATCGTTTTGAGGCTGCTTTACTGCAGTTTTAGGCCTCAGCAATCGGCTGCTTTGACGCGAGTCGGGCAGCAGATTGCGGACGAATTGAGCGAATTTCTAAACTGCCTTCAAGGGAAGGTCTGCTCGATTGGCCGGGAATCTTTAATTTGATTTCTCCAAGCGATTGGCCCAAGAAAAGGCAGCAAAGAAAAAGGCTGAGTTTGGAAAAACTCAGCCTTTTATGGTTTCGTGGCAGGGGTAGTAGGATTCGAACCTACGAATGGTGGATTCAGAATCCACTGCCTTAACCGGACTTGGCGATACCCCAGCGAATGGTGCGGTCGATGAGATTTGAACTCATATGGATTGCTCCGCTACCCCCTCAAAGTAGTGCGTCTACCAATTTCGCCACGACCGCGAATTCCGTTCAGATTTTTTCAACAGCTTCATCAGAGAGACCTGGCAGGGGTAGTAGGATTCGAACCTACGAATGGTGGATTCAGAATCCACTGCCTTAACCGGACTTGGCGATACCCCAGCGAATGGTGCGGTCGATGAGATTTGAACTCATATGGATTGCTCCGCTACCCCCTCAAAGTAGTGCGTCTACCAATTTCGCCACGACCGCAGCCTGATCAAGTTGTTTTCTGCTGATTTATTCTTGAACTGAGGCGTTCATCAGCAGAGGAAAAAGATTTTACCTGGGAATTTGGTTAACGGGGGACTTATTGGCATCACCAGCCATCCCCTGTTCTTGGGATGCAGGCTGTTCAATGGTCGAAAGAACGCCGCCTTCGGGCTGTGCGGAGCGCTTGTTGAAAGCGCCGGACGCGAGGGTCAGAGCGATCGTCGAGCAGAAGAAGACCGTAGCGGCGATGGCCGTTGAACGCGAGAGGAAGTTGGCGCTGCCGGTGGCCCCGAAAACAGAGCCCGAGGCGCCGCTGCCGAACGCGGCGCCGAGGTCGGCGCCCTTGCCGTGCTGCATCAGCACGAGGACGATAACGACCACGGCCGAAATGATCTGCAGAACGAGCGCGATGCTAAGCAGGAAATGCATGGTGAAAGAAACCTTTATGGAAGGTGTGGAAATGGGGTTGATGGGAAAACGGAATCAGAACGCGTTGGCGATTGCGAGGAAGCTGGAAGCCTTTAGCGCTGCTCCGCCAACCAGTGCGCCGTCAATGTCGGGCTGCGCAAAGAGTTCATGAGCATTTTCAGGCTTGACGCTTCCGCCGTAGAGAATCGGCGTTGATGCGCCGCCCTTGGGAGACACTTCAACGAGCCGAGTGCGGATGAGCGCGTGGACGGACTGAGCGATTTCAGGCGTAGCGGTCTTGCCGGTGCCGATGGCCCAAACGGGTTCATAGGCAACTGCAAGGAGATCCTCAGGACGCACGATGGTGAGGACGGCATTCAGCTGACGAAGAATGACGGAAGGCGTTGCGCCGGTTTCCCGCTCTTCGAGCGTTTCGCCCACGCAGACCACCGGCTTCAAGCCCGCCTTGACCAACGCCAGCGCTTTCATGGCCACGCGGTTATCGGTTTCACCGTAAAGGGTCCGACGTTCCGAGTGACCGACGATGGCGCAGCTCATGCCGATGTCGTGAAGCATCCCGGCGGAAATTTCGCCGGTAAAGGCGCCCGCGGGATTCTCGTTGACATCTTCGGCGCCGACTTCAAGATGGGTGCCGAGCGCACGCAGCGCAAGCTCTCCCAAATAAACGAAGGGGGCGCAGACGACGGTTCGGCAGGCGGGTTGGGGAGACGAAAGAAATTCGTCCGTCCAACGGGCATTGGCCTCCCGTGAGCCGTTCATCTTCCAATTGGCAATGACGATGCGGTCGCGCATAGTGCTTGTTCTGGTCCTCGATGGCTGCCGCAGATAAATTCTGCGGCGCTGCAGCGTTGTTTCAGTAGGTTGAAGGGGATTTTAGCCGCTTAAACGTTGAAAGGTCCTTAAAGGGTGCTTTCTCAGCTTCCGGAAAGCGGCGAACGCCGGCAGGCGTTTTCCCGCATTTTCCCCTTTGGCAGGGAAGGCGCGGAAAAGCATCCGTACCGGCGCCAAGCGCAGCCGTCGCTCATGCGGGTGCCCTTAAAAGAACACCCGCGGCGACAGATGCCTTACTTGTTTTCGCCTTCTTCGCGCAGAAGCGCCTTCATGGAAAGACGTACGCGGCCCTTTTCATCGGCTTCGATAACCTTGACGCGGACCTTCTGACCTTCCTTGAGGTAGTCAGAAACAGCATTGACGCGTTCGTTGGCAATCTGGCTGATGTGAAGCAGACCGTCCTTGCCTGGGAGGAGCTGAACGATGGCGCCGAAGTCGAGGAGGCGCGTAACCGTGCCTTCGTAGATCTGACCGGCTTCCACTTCCGCGGTGATTTCTTCGATGCGGCGGCGGGCTTCAGCAACGCGGGCCATATCGGGCGAAGAAATCGTGACCATGCCGTCGTCTTCCACGTTGATGGTCGTGCCGGTTTCTTCCGTAAGGGCGCGGATAACGGAACCGCCCTTGCCGATCACGTCACGGATCTTTTCCGGATTGATCTTGAAGGAAATCATGCGCGGAGCAAAGTCAGAGAGCTCCTTGGCGCCGCCGCCGGCCATTTCATGCATGCGGCTGAGGATGTGCTGACGGCCGTCGTGAGCCTGAGCGAGCGCAGCCTGCATGATTTCGGGGGTGATGCCTTCGATCTTGATGTCCATCTGGAGCGCCGTGACGCCGTTTTCGGTGCCGGCTACCTTGAAGTCCATGTCGCCGAGGTGATCTTCGTCGCCGAGGATGTCGGTGAGCACGGCGAAGCGGTTGCCTTCCTTGATGAGGCCCATGGCCACACCGGCAACGTAGTCCTTAAGCGGCACGCCGGCATCGAGCATCGAGAGGCAGCCGCCGCAGACGGAGGCCATCGACGAGGAGCCGTTCGATTCGCAGATTTCAGAAACAACGCGAAGCGTGTACTGGAACTCTTCGGGCGAGGGCAGAACAGCCTTCAGGGCGCGCTTAGCGAGACGGCCGTGGCCGATTTCGCGGCGCTTGGGGCTGCCGACGCGGCCCGTTTCGCCGGTTGCGAACGGAGGCATGTTGTAGTGCAGCATGAAGCGGTCGTGCTGTTCTTCGCAAAGACCGTCAATGATCTGTTCATCCTGCTTCGTGCCGAGGGTGGTCGTGACGAGAGCCTGCGTTTCACCGCGGGTGAAGAGCGCAGAGCCGTGGGTGCGCGGGAGCACGCCCTGGCGGATTTCAATCGGGCGAACCGTGCGGGTGTCGCGGCCGTCGATGCGGGGTTCGCCGGCGAGAATCTGCGAGCGGACGAGGTGGGCTTCGAGTTCGAAGAGGATGCCGTTCACTTCATTGGCATCGGGCGCCTCCGTGCCGGCGGCTTCAGCATCGGCAGCGAGCGTCTGCTCGACGAGGGCATAAACCTCGCGGAGCTTTTCAGTGCGCGGCTGCTTGGAGCGGATGGCATAGGCTTCGTGGAGACCCTTGTCGGCGATTTCGACGATACGGGCAATGAGCGCCTCGTTCTTCGGGGCGGGCTGCCAATCCCAGGCGGGCTTGCCGGCCTTGGCAACGAGTTCGTTGATCGCATTGATGGCGACCTGCATTTCACGGTGGCCGAAGACCACGGCGTCGAGCATCGTCTTTTCCGGGAGGATGTCGGCTTCAGACTCAACCATCAGCACGGCGCGCTGGGTGCCGGCAACCACGAGATCAAGGCGCGAAGTCTTGAGCTGTTCGGTCGTGGGATTCACGACGAACTTGTCGTCGATGTAGCCCACGCGGCAGGCGCCGATCGGGCCGCGGAAGGGGATGCCGGAAACGGCGAGGGCGGCGGAAGCGCCGAGCATGGCCGGAATGTCCGGATCAACAGCCGGGTCGGCCGAGAGAACGTGAATGATGACCTGCACTTCATTGAAGAATCCGTCCGGGAAGAGCGGGCGGATCGGACGGTCGATCAGACGGCTCGTCAGCGTTTCCTTTTCCGAGGGCCGGCCTTCGCGCTTGAAGAAGCCCCCGGGGATGCGGCCGGCTGCGTAGGTCTTTTCAATGTAGTCAACGGTAAGCGGGAAGAAGTCCTGACCGGGCTTGGCTTCCTTCTTGCAGACGACCGTCGCGAGAACGACTGTGTCATCCATGCGGCAGATAACGGCACCGGTGGCCTGACGAGCGATTTCACCGGTTTCGAGCGTCACGTCATGATCGCCGAAACGGAAGCTCTGAGTGGTCTTATTGAACATCGTCATCGGGAATGTTTCCTTCTGAAGAAAGTCCTTTCGCTGACGTCTTCATGTCCGGTCTTCACCGCAGGATTACTGCATATCAGAAAATTCCTGCGGCACGCTGCGGTCTGAGGGTTCTCAAGGTTCCCAAGAGCACTCAAATCGCAACGCGCATTCGAAGGCGATTGGAGATGAAGGGGTATTTCGTCAACGATTGGACAAGGGGTTATAGATGCGACTACGGCCTGTCGAAAATCGGCAGGCCGTGGTCAGGTGAAACTCTTTCTCGCTTACTTGCGGAGGCTGAGCGTATCGATCAGCTTGCGGTAGGCGTTGAGGTCCGTGCGCTTGAGGTAGTCAAGGAGCTTGCGGCGGCGCGAAACCATGCGAAGCAGGCCGCGGCGGCTGTGGTGATCCTTGGCGTGCACCTTGAAGTGCTCGGTAAGGTGGTTGATGCGGGCCGTGAGAAGAGCGACCTGGACCTCAGGAGAGCCGGTATCGCCTTCGGCGCGCTGGAACTTAGCAACGATCTCAGACTTGGTCAGTTCAGACATGGATATTCCTGTCAAAGATGAAAGAACTTGCGGACACGAGCGTTGTGACTCGAGCCGTGAAAGCGGGCATTTTAGACATCGAGCGAGCGACGTGCAAGCGCAACAGTCTTTATTTTTTTATTCGCTCGATATCCAAAACGAAATTAAAGGAGGGTCACCGATCGTCGGACTTGCGGAAACGCTTTTCAAGCGCAGCGACGAAGCGCGAAATCGTGAGCGTGAGCGTGAGGTAGATGATGGCAACGCAGGTCCAAATTTCAAGCGTGCCGTAGGTCTCAGCAATGATGAGCTGCCCGGAGCGCGTGAGTTCTTCAAAGCCGATTACCGAAACGAGGGACGAATCCTTCAGCATGGCAATGAATTCATTGCCGAGCGGCGGAATGATGCGCTTAAAGGCCTGCGGCAGCACGATGTAGCGCATGGTCTGTCCGTAGGTCATGCCGAGAGAAAGACCGGCGCGGAACTGCCCCTGAGAGATGGACTGAATGCCGCCGCGGAAGATTTCGGCAATGTATGCGCCGGAGTTAAGCGAACAGGCGGTAACGGCTGCGATAAACGGGTCAATGCGGTGGCCGATGATATTGGGCAGCGCAAAGTAGATGATGAAGATCTGAATGAGGAGCGGCGTGCCGCGGATGCAGTCGACGTAGACCTTGGCGGGAAGACGCAGGAGCGGGGACTTGGAAAGCTGAGCAAGGCTCGCAACGAGACCGATCAGGAGGCCCAGGCCCACGGCAAGGGCCGTAATTTCAAGCGTCAGACCCGCGCCTCGCAGAAGGAGCGGAATGCTGTGGATGATTAGGGAAAAATCAAATTCCATGGCCTTCGTGGTGTATGAATGGGGGTTGATGAATGAGTGCGTTGCTCTATTTCAGCTTCGGGCAGCCAGTGTGAAATGAGCTGCAGGATTCTACACAGATGTAGTATCACGAACGCGGTCGACCGGCTTTCGATCGACCGCGTCGTGCGGAATACGTTAAAGATTCAATGACAAAGCGCAAATACGGGCGCTTTGATCGTTCGAATTATTCCTGGAACCACTTCTTGTAGATCTTGTCGACTTCGCCGGAAGCCTTGAGTTCTGCGTAGGCCTTGTTGAGTTTGTCAAGCAGAGCCGTGTTGCCCTTCTTCACGCAGAAGCCGAACTCTTCAGCATCGGCAATGTAGGGCGGAATCGTGAGCTGCTGGGCAGCCTTGGGCTGATTCTTAAGATAGTAGGCGAGCACGGGACGGTCGAGCACAACGGCCGAGGCGTTGTGCGAGAGCAGATCCATGAAGGCTTCGCTCGTCGTATTGAAGCTCGAAACCTTGGCGCCCTGAATGTCCTTGGCCTTATCTGCACCGGTCGTGCCGATCTGGACGGCAAGGCGCTGGTTCTTCAGGTCGTCGAACGTCTTGAACTTTTCTGCGTCCGTGCGATGGATCAGCATCGAGAGACCGGACGTGTAGTAGGGCGTCGTAAAGTCAACGCGCTTCTGGCGTTCCGGCGTGATGGAAACGCCGGCAGCAACCACATCAACATTGCCCGTCATCAAAGCCGGGATCAGTGCGTCAAAGCCCATGTTGAGAATCTGCACGTCAAAGCCTGCTTTCTGACCCACTGCACGGATGAGGTCCATGTCAAAGCCCGTGTAGTCCTTCGTCTGCGTGTCGAGGAATTCAAACGGCGCAAAGGTGGGTTCCGTGCCGACGCGAAGCAGGTCGCGGGCCTGAGCCGCGGCGGCCCCGATTGCAAGAGTGGCGGCAGCGCATGCGCAGAGGACGATTTTCTTGAACTGCATGATGAATGTCTTCTTTTTTGAGTTGAAGGATTAAGGGCGCTGCGGCGTTCAATTGCGGAAATTTCCGGTATGCGGAGTCCGAGCGTCGTCACTTAAATGTGAGGTTCAATGCTTTGCATCTTAATCAGCTCGAAGAACTTTGAACGCCTTACAGATCTCTGCGGGGCATAAAAAAACACGCGCATTTGCCGAAACCCTTGTAGCGGGTTGTTTGCGTGAAGATTCGTTGAAAGAATGCGCGGGGCGCGTCGACAGCAAATATCAATATGTCGACAAAAAAGGCCTGAAAAAAAGCGCAGGCTTTCACGAAACCTGCGCCTCGATTTGCGGCTTGACTTCGATTGATTTTTTATGCGCTGGCTGCTGCGTCGCTGCTTTCTGCGGGTTCAGCCGTTTTGCGCCAGGCAGGCGTTGCCTTGGCCTTCTTTTCTGCAATATCCAGAATGCGTTCGTGTTCAGCGAGCTCTTCGGGCGAGGCCTTAATGACGATGCTGGCATCGAAGGCAGGCATCGGGGGAAGGTTGTCAATGTCTTCGTTGACGAGCGTAAGCGTGTCCTGTCCGCGTGAAAGCGACAGATAAACCTCAGCGAGCAGCTCCGCGTCGAGCAGAGCGCCGTGGAGCGTACGGTTGGAGTTGTCGATTTCGTAATAACGGCAGAGACTGTCAAGACTTACCGCACGGCCAGGCAAAAGCTTTTTGGCGAGCTTCACCGTATCAATGACCTGACAATAGTCAGAAATCTTTCCGCGGCCGCAGCGGCCAAGCTCCATATCGAGAAAGCCGGTGTCGAATGCTGCGTTGTGAATGACGAGTGTGGAGCCCTTCACAAAATCAATGAACTTATCGGCGATTTCGGCAAACTTCGGCTTGTCCTGCAGGTATTCCGTCGTAATGCCGTGAATGGCGACGGCCTCTTCAGGTACCTCGCGTTCCGGATTGACGAAAATCTGCAGATGATGTTCATCAGTGCTTCGCATCATGCGGCCTTCAATGGCAACGCAGCCGATTTCAATGATGCGGTCGCCGTTTTGGGCGTCCAGGCCCGTCGTTTCCGTATCGAGCGTGATAAGGCGGTTGGGTGAAGCCATGGGAGATCTCCTCCTGAACCAAATGCTGAAGCCGAGTACGAAAAAGCCCGGCACAATTTTTTTGCCGGGCTAGCGTGCTGGAGCGGGCGAAGGGAGTCGAACCCTCGTCATCAGCTTGGGAAGCTGAGGTAATAGCCGTTATACGACGCCCGCGTTTTACAGGATTTTGAAGGAAGTCTGCTCACTCCTCTTCCTGTGAGGGAGAAATTATGCCCCAAAGAGGTCAATTTTGCCAATTGCCAGCATTGCTTCCATCAGAGGCCGATCAGATCTTTGGGCGACAGCAGGTTAAGCGGCTCACCATCTCACAGCGAATACTTTAATAAGAGAATGCGTTATTAAAGTTTACGCATGAAATCTTTACTAGCAGAAGAGCTTATTAAAGATTTCGACTTTACCGAACGAGCTTTGTGACTAATCGAGGAACTGACGAAGCTTAGAGTTGGCAGTTTTTTGAGTACACCTAGACAAGACTTTCTCTTGACCGTGGAAAACGAAAAAATATCGATTTTTCGTCAGCTTACCCACCAAAACATCCACCAATGCGAATGCGATCTGCGGAGACTCAAGGAGACGAAGTAAGGCGGTGTTCGCTGATTATTCTGAAGAAAATAAAAAATCCGATGCTGCATAAAACAGCATCGGATTTGAATCTGGCGGAAGGAGAGGGATTCGAACCCTCGATACGGAATTTCCGTATGCCGCCTTTCCAGGGCGGTACAATCAACCACTCTGCCATCCTTCCATGATGTGCTCGGCTGTGAGTTGCAGCGCCGTGGTGAAGGCTTTGCTGCAGGTTGGGCAGGTGCCCGAAACCGAGAAGCAGGAATATACCAAAGAACGAAAGGTTTGTCACGAGTGACTGAATAAAAAAGACGGCGAAAGTTGAAATTTCCCGTCTTGTGTTTTCGGAGCTGATCAGCATGTCATTGAAGATCTTTGATTATCGCTGTGAAAACCATCACGTGTTTGAGGCATGGTTGCGTTCGGAAGAGGATGTCGGCCCAAGCGCATGCCCGGTCTGCGGCTCATTGGTTCTTTCAAGATTGCCGAGTGCTCCTGCAGTGAAAGCGGCAGAAGCCTCCGCTTCTTCCCAATCCGCGGCTCCTGCTGCGTCTCTTTCTGAACTGCTGACGGCACTGCGTCATGCCGCCATGAAAGCCCGCGATGTCGGCGAGGGTTTTCCGGAAACGGTGCGTGCAATGGCGAGCGGAGCTGCTGCATGCGAATCCGTACGCGGGAAATGCACGCCGCGAGAGGAAGCGGAACTGCGCGCCGAAGGCATTGACGTGCTGGCGCTTCCAAAAGATTGGTTTGAACCAATGAACTGAGAAAAGCCTTTTCTTAAGGTCCTTGCAAACGGCTCGAGGCTAAAATCTTGCCTCGGCTCTTCCAGAAAAAGCCTTGCCGGACGATAGGCTGGAAGTCGGTCCGGTATTCCAAAAAGTCCGCCAATAAATCTTAGAGAGCTGTGCGATGGAACAATTTCCCGCTGCCAAAGAAACCCAACCGCATGGTCCCGCTGATTTGACCGACCAGAGCACCGTCTTCCTGATGCTCGAAGAACTCGGCATCGCTTCCATGCAGCGTGATTGGCTTGAAGCCAATGCACCGGAGTCGGATGACTGCAAAGATGCGGCCGAGCAGGCTGAAGAGTTTTTCGACGACATCGCGAACCTCTTCCTCGGACAGGGCGGCGATGATCGTGTTGCGCCGAACGGCTGGGCGGGGAGTGCACTGACGAAAAATCTTCGAGAAGCGGTTTGTGCCTATGCCGGACATGACGTTTTCGAGAACGTCGATGATGAAGCGGTGGTGCGCCGTACGTTGGATGCGTATCTCACATCGCTCAAACTGCTCACGGAGCAGCAGGAGGAACTCGCGCGCAGCGGCACAAAGATGAGTCCGGCGGAATACATCACACTGATGATCGCCTGGTCCGGCGTCTTCTCGGGTTCCCGTAAGTCTTTGGAGCTCTCCGCGCCTTATAGACCCACCTTCTGAGTAGAAATTTAGGTCAAATGAACTAGTCATTTATCCTAAATGCTCGATAACCCTTAGATATCAGCGTCTGATCAAATGTTGATGTTGACTTTGTAAAAGTCGGTTTCCCTATGCCGGATTCTATCGATACACTCGTTAGAAGTTGGAAATCACCGAAGACCTGAGCAAACACAATCAAGCTCTGAGTAAGCAGAGGCACGAACACCCGCAAAGGATGGCTCGACTTAGGTTTTAAGGGACATCAAGATCCAAGGCAATTCCAACGCATCATCAACCCACTTAAGGAAGATCGTCATGGAATCGCTAAACGGGGTGAATGCAATCACCATCGTATTTGCGGCGCTGTGCATCTTTGCCATCGCATACCGTTTCTACGGTTTGTGGGTGGCGCAAAAGGTGCTCAACATCAATGCGGCGCGCGAAACCCCTGCAAACCGCTTTGAGGACGGCAAAGACTACGTCCCCACTAATAAATACGTGCTCTTCGGGCATCACTTTGCCGCCATTGCGGCTGCCGGTCCGCTGCTCGGTCCGGTGCTGGCAGCGCAGTTCGGCTATCTGCCTGGTCTGCTTTGGATCTTGATCGGCTGCGTGCTGGCCGGCGGCGTGCACGACATGGTCGTGCTTTTCTGCTCGGTTCGCCACCGCGGGAAGTCTCTGGCCTACATCGCTTCGCAGGAAATTGACACCACTACGGGCCGCGTTGCTGCGTGGGCTGTGCTGGCCATTTTGCTGCTCACGCTGGCAGGTCTTTCGATTGCTGTCGTGAACGCGATGCACAATTCGCTCTGGTCGACCTACACCGTCTTCTGCACGATTCCTATCGCCGTTTTGATGGGGCTTTACATGCAGGTTTGGCGTAAGGGCGACGTGCGCGGCGCGACCATCATGGGCGTCGTACTGCTCTTCCTCTGCATCCTTTCGGGCCCGTGGGTTGCCTCGCACCCCGAGTACTTCGGATGGCTCGACATCGATAAGCCTGAGATGAGCCTCATCATCCCGGCTTACGGTTTCCTCGCTTCGGTTCTGCCGGTGTGGCTCCTGCTCCTTCCGCGCGATTACCTCTCCACCTTCCTGAAGATCGGCACGATCGGCGCGCTGGCCATCGGCATCGCCTTCGTGATGCCTACGTTCCACATGCCGGCCATTACGGAATTCATCCACGGCGGCGGCCCGATCATCGGCGGTCCGGTTATTCCGTTCCTCTTCATTACCATCGCCTGCGGTGCGCTTTCGGGCTTCCATGCCACTATCGGCACGGGCACGACGCCGAAGATGATCAACAATGAAAAGGATGTTCTGTTTGTCGGGTACGGCGCAATGCTGATGGAGGGCTTCGTGGCCGTCATGGCGCTCGTTGCTGCCTGCGTGCTCGTTCCGGCCGACTACTTCGCCATCAATGCTCCGGCAGAAAAGTTTGCCAAGCTCGGCATGGATGTTGTTGAACTCCCGACGCTTGAAGCAGAGGTTCAGGAAAACCTGATGCACCGTCCGGGCGGCTCTGTGTCGCTCGCCGTCGGCATGGCTCACATCTTCTCGAAGATCCTGGCTATGGAAAGCCTGATGGCCTATTGGTATCACTTCGCCATCATGTTTGAAGCCGTGTTCATTCTGACTGCAGTGGATGCCGGCACCCGTGTGGGCCGCTTCTTCCTGCAGGAGATGGTGGGTAAGGTTTGGCCGCGCTTCGCTGATAAGGATTGGTGGCCCGGCATCATCATCACCTCTGCGGTCTTTACCGGCGCATGGGGCTACCTCGTCTACTCGGGAGACATCGGTTCGATCTGGCCGCTCTTCGGTATCTGCAATCAGCTGCTTGCCTCTGTGACGCTTCTGATCGGTACGACCGTCATCATCCGCATGAATCATGTCAAGTATGCGTGGACGACTGGTGCGCCCGGCATTCTGATGACTTTCATCACTTTCTGGGCCGGTATTTGGCTGATCATCAATCAGTATCTGCCGTCTGGTCAGTATCTGCTGGCCTTCCTCTCGGCGCTCGTGATGTGCCTCATGCTCTTCGTGATCGTGGGCGTCCTTCGCCGCTGGATGGTGCTTCTCAACATCCACACCACCGTCAAAGATAAGTACGGCGTGGAAGTGAAGACCATCGTCGAGGAATAACTATCGGCAAGGATTGCTGGAGCCGTACGGTCGTCATTAAAAACCGTCGGCTCCGACGATCTGGACTCTCTTCAAGCACTCGTGCGGTTTGCGCTGCCGAGTGCTTTTCTCATGTTGGAATGACCTGTATCGTAGACGATGTACGCTGCGATGCTTGCTGCAATGCCCGCCTATAATCCGGCCTTCAGACCTGCCTTTAGCGGCAGAAAGCGTTCAGTTTTTTCTTTTGAGGAGGCCCACGGGAGCATCATGTCCAGCAATCAATACGAAACACTCCTCAAGGATATTTATGAACGGGGAGCGCACAAATCGGACCGTACCGGCACGGGCACGCGCTCGCTCTTTGGCTGCCAGATGCGCTTTCCGCTGGCTGACGGCTTTCCGCTTGTGACCACCAAGAAGCTCCATCTGCGTTCGATTATTTACGAACTGCTCTGGTTCCTCTCGGGCTCAACGAACATCAAGTACCTCCATGACCACAAGGTGACGATTTGGGACGAGTGGGCCGACGAAAACGGCGAACTCGGGCCGGTCTACGGCCGGCAGTGGCGTGCTTGGCCTACTTCGGACGGCCGCACGATTGACCAGATCTCAGAGGTGCTCGAGCGCATCAAGAAGAACCCCGATTCTCGGCGTCTGTTGGTAACGGCCTGGAATCCGGCTGAAGTGGACAAGATGGCGCTGCCGCCTTGTCACTGCCTCTTTCAGTTTTATGTCGCCGACGGGCGGCTTTCCTGCCAGCTTTATCAGCGCAGCTGCGACATGTTTCTCGGCGTGCCGTTCAATATTGCAAGCTATGCGCTTTTAACGCATATGGTCGCGCAGCAGTGTGATCTCGAACCGGGTGATTTCGTCTGGACGGGCGGCGACTGCCATATTTACGACAATCACCTTGAGCAGACGGCGCTGCAGCTCTCCCGCGAACCGCGTCCCTATCCGAAGCTCGTGATCAAGCGTCGTCCGGCGTCTCTTTTTGAATATGAGTATGAGGACTTTGAATTCGAGGGCTACGATCCATGGCCGGGCATCAAGGCGCCGGTAGCTGTTTAAATCCAATTAACCCCCAAGTTTCTCGCGGAACCTTCAACCATGATTGAACTTATTGCCGCCGCTGCGCGCACCGGTGTCATCGGCGCCGAAAACAAGCTGCTCTGGCGCATCCCAGAGGATTTTGCCTTCTTCAAAAAGACAACGATGGGTTCGCCCGTGGTGATGGGAAGCCGTACTTGGGCTTCAATCGGACGGGCGCTCCCTGGGCGGCTCAACGTGATTGTGTCGCGACGCCTGCAGCCTGCGGACATCTCGGCGAAGAACGTCGTGGTCGTGAAGTCGCTCAATGAAGCACTCTCGCTCGCTCAGGCGCGCTCTCGTACAGGGCGTGTTTTTGTGACCGGCGGCGGTGAAATCTACCGCCGGACGATCGCCATTGCCGATCGAGTGTGGCTCACCAAGATCGATCACGACTTTGAGGGGGATACCTATTTCCCGACCATTCCTCGCGGACGATTCAGAGGGGAATGTTTCCGTACGCTCTTGCCCTCTGCGAAGCGTCCTTGGCGGGTGGATTTTGAGTGCTGGACGAAACGTTCAGGCGCTTAACGCCTTCTGAAAAAAAGATGTCCACAGCGAGCCCGGCAGTGCAAATGCGTTTCCGGGCTTTTTGCTGAGTCATTGTGACCGGCCGCCGTTGGCGGCGGCGCACGGCTCTTCGACCCGCATAAGTCTTCGATGCTCAAACTTTTCCACAGGGGCAATGGGGTTTTTGTCCACAGATTCTGTGCATAAGTTAAGAACGTTCGGGGGAGAAGATTCGCCTTCCCCTCAAAATCAGATGCTTAAGGAGATGCTTAAAAATTAAGCATCTGTAAATTACTCATCTATTTGATATAAAAAGGTTTATTGGCGAATTCACAATCAACAGACAACAAAAAAGAGCCGTTGAATTTCTTCAACCGCTCCTAACTTATCCGCCTCAAAAACGAATGGTGCGCCAGGCAGGATTCGAACCCACGACCCTCTGGTTCGTAGCCAGATACTCTATCCAACTGAGCTACTGGCGCACGTGCTTCGCATTTGCGTGTCTTTGAAAATTTTGCTCATCAAAGACGGATCTGAGAAATATGGTGCGCCAGGCAGGATTCGAACCCACGACCCTCTGGTTCGTAGCCAGATACTCTATCCAACTGAGCTACTGGCGCACAAATTTCGCAGAAGGAGAACTATACATACTCGAAAGTGAAAAAGCAAGAGTTGCGAGAAAATATTCCCTGATCGAATGCAGGTATACCGCCGCAAACGAAGCGGCTGCTGCTGAGGAAACGAAAATGCCCGGGCAGTCTGAACTGTCCGGGCATTTTGAAGGAAGATTCACGTTTGGGCGGAAGCGATCACAGATCAATCCGCACGGCGCTGAATCTCGCTTACGAACCAATGACGGCCGTCATCATCCACTTCTTCCTGCTTAAGAAGACCATGACCGGTCTGTCGGCAGAAATCGGAAAGGTCAGGCGTGCTGTGCGGATCGGTACTCCAAACCGCCAGCACGGCTCCGGGCGTCATCTTTGCAAGAGCCTTTTTGGCACGGAGAACAGGCATCGGGCACGAAAGGCCGGGAAGCCGCAGCGTCTCCACGCTTTGAGGTTCGTTGTGCACGTTCGTCATCAGAGCTTTCCTTCGATCCAGGCGCGGGCTGCTCCGAGCGCTTCCGGGAGCTTCTTGACGTCAGAACCGCCGGCCATGGCGAGGTCAGGCTTGCCGCCGCCCTTGCCGCCGAGGAGACCGGCTACGAAGCCGGCAAGCTCGCCGGCCTTCACGCGGCCAGTGAGATCCTTGGTAACGCCGGCGGCGAGCTGGACGCGGTCTTCACCGGTGACAGAGGCGAGAATCGCTACGGCGCTGCCGAGCTTGTCCTTGACTTTGTCCATCGTTTCGCGAAGCGCTTTGGCGTCTGCGCCGTCAAGACGAGCCAGCAGAACTTTCACGCCCTTGACGTCGCGGGCCTCAGCGATGAGCGCATCACCGGCCTTGGCGGCCATCTGGCTCTTGAGCTGATCAATGCCCTTTTCGAGCGTGCGGATCGTCGCGATAGCATCGGCAGCCTTGACGGGGACTTCGCTCACCGGGGCCTTGAATTCGCGGGCAGTTGCTGCAAGGAGGCTTTCCGTGTTCTGCACCCAGCTGAGTGCATTCATGCCGGTGACGGCCTCGATGCGGCGCACGCCGGCGGCGATGCCCGATTCAGACACCACTTTGAAGAACCCGATGTCGCCAGTGGCCTTGACATGCGTGCCGCCGCAGAATTCGGTGGACTTGCCGATGTCGAGCACGCGCACGACTTCACCGTAGCGTTCGCCAAAGAGCATCACTGCACCAGTCTTTTTGGCTTCTTCAATCGGAAGCACGCGCGTCTGAACCGGCGTGTTCTTGAGGATCTGCGCATTGACGATGCGTTCGACCTCGGCGATCTGTTCGGCTGTCACGGGTTTGCCGTAAGAGAAGTCAAAGCGCGTGGATTCGGGCGTCACCAGCGAACCCTTCTGGGCTACCTTGTCGCCGAGCACCGTGCGCAGTGCAAAGTGCATGAGGTGCGTCACGGAGTGGTTGCGGGCAGTGGCTTCACGGCGGGCTTCGTCGACCGCCAGGTCGAACTTGTCGCCCACGGCGACATGACCTTCAGCAACGTGGCACTGCAGGCCCGTCACGGCGGCCTTCACGCGGAAGGTGTCGAGCACCTTCAGAATAGCCGTGGCGTTCTTGGCTTCGCCCTGATCACCCACCTGACCGCCCGATTCCGCATAGAACGGCGTGCGGTTGAAGACCACTACGCATTCGCTGCCGGCTTCAACCCGGTCAACCGGCTCGCCGTTGGCGTAGAGCGCCACAACTTCAGCGTCTTTTTCGGTGAGGGTTTCGTAGCCCGTGAAGACCGTGTCAGCACCGGTGTAATCCAGACCCTGAGCCATCTTGAACTTGGCCGATGCGCGCGCGGCGGCGCGCTGGCGTTCCATCGCGGCGTCAAATTCAGCCGTGTTGACCGAAATACCGCGTTCGCGGCAGACGTCGGCCGTCAGGTCAGCCGGGAAGCCATAGGTGTCGTGGAGCTTAAAGACCACATCGCCCGGCAGGACGCCCGTTTTGTTTTCAGCAATAGCGGCATCGAGAATATCCATGCCCTTGCTGAGCGTCTGCAGGAAGCGGCGTTCTTCGGCCTCAATCACCTTTTCGATCTCATGGTTCATGAGTTCGGGATAGGCTTCGCCCATTTCCTTGCGGACGGCGTCGACGAGCTTATAGAAGAAGGGGCCGCGGGCGCCCAGTTTGTAGCCGTGGCGCAGAGCGCGGCGGCAGATGCGGCGCAGCACGTAGGCGCGGCCTTCGTTGCCCGGCACCACACCGTCAGCGACGCAGAAGGCGCAGGCGCGGATGTGGTCGGCGATGACCTTGAGGGACGGCGAATTGATGTCGGCAGGAACCGTCGACACGCTTTCGACCGCGGCCTTGGCGGCAGCGAGCAGGTTCTTAAAAAGGTCAATGTCGTAGTTGCTGTGGACGCCCTGAAGCACCGTAGCAATACGTTCGAGACCCATGCCCGTGTCGATAGAGGGGCGCGGCAGCTTATGCATTTCGCCCTTTTCGTCACGATAGAACTGCATGAAGACGAGGTTCCAAATCTCCATGTAGCGGTCGCCGTCTTCCTCGGGGCTCCCCGGAGGGCCGCCCTGGACGGAAGGACCGTGGTCATAGAAGATTTCTGAGCACGGGCCGCAGGGGCCTGTATCGCCCATCATCCAGAAATTGTCTGACATGTAGCGGGCGCCCTTGTTGTCGCCGATGCGCACGATGCGGTCGGCGGGGATACCCACTTCTTTATGCCAGATGTCATAGGCCTCCTGGTCTTCGGCGTAGACCGTCACCCAGAGCTTTTCCGGCGGCAGGTGGAAGTGTTCGGTGAGGAGCTCCCAGGCGAAATGAATGGCATCCTTCTTGAAATAGTCGCCGAACGAGAAGTTCCCGAGCATTTCGAAGAAGGTGTGATGACGGGCGGTGTAGCCGACGTTGTCGAGGTCATTGTGCTTGCCGCCGGCGCGGATGCACTTCTGCGACGTTGTGGCGCGCTTATAGGGGCGATGATCGAATCCGAGGTAGACGTCCTTGAACTGATTCATGCCGGCATTGGTAAAGAGAAGCGTCGGGTCGTTGCCGGGAACGACGGGGCTGGACGCCACAATGGTGTGACCTTTGCTTTCGTAGAACTTTAGAAAGGTCCGTCGAATGTCTGCGACTTTCATTGGAAATCGGTTTTAGTTGATCTGCTGCGTCGGTGCGTGTACCAAAGGGTCTGCTCTGCCGCCGGCGCGGATAAATGGAGAGATGCGTCATCCGCCGCTCTCCGGCAGGGATGATGGATCCGAAACTAATAATTTTAGACCTATTGGCCCGACAGAATCTTTCTCCGGACGGGTCTGTGCGTAAAAGATTGGGCGTTCGGCTTGATGCCGAACGCCCAATGATTCATATCAGACGTTTTCGAACGGTGTGTCAGGCAATGCGCGAATAGCCGCCGGCGCGATTTGACTCGCGCAGGTAGCGGTCAAACTGCATAGCGACGGCACGAACGAAGATCTTGCCCTTGGGGAGCACCACCAGACGGTCGGGGTAAAGTTCAACCAGATCGTGATGAATGTAGGGCTTCATCTTTCCAAGCTCGTAGGCGAAAACTTCGTCGAAATGGATGCCGAATTTGTCTTCCACATCCTTCTTCTTCAGCTCGAAGTTGCACATGATCTTCATGATCACATAACGGCGCAGCTCATCGTCTTCGTTGAGGTGATAGCCGCGGTTCGTGGCCAGCCGTCCTTCTTTAATGGCGGCGGCCCAATCGTCGAGTTCGCGGGGATTGCAGGCATAGGCGCTGCCGATCTTCGAGATGGAGGAGACGCCCAAAGCGACCATGTCGCATTCTGCTTTGGTCGAGTAGCCTTGGAAGTTGCGCTGCAGCGTACCTTCGATCTGCGCACGCGAGAGCTCATCGTCGATCTTGGCGAAGTGATCCATGCCGATGTAGCGGTAGCCGTTGGCGGTGAGGCGCTTGATGGCATCAAACATGATGTGCACCTTAGTCACTGTATCGGGCAGATCGGCGGGCAGAATTCGGCGCTGGGGCTTGAAGTGGTTGGGCAGATGCGCGTAGTGGTAGAGCGCAATGCGGTCGGGCGAGAGTTCAAGCACTTGGTCGATCGTCTGCGCAAAGGTTTCGCGGGTCTGCTTCGGCAGACCGTAGATCAGATCCATGTTGATGGAGTGGAACCCCTCGGCGCGGGCTGCATCCATCGTTTCCTTCGTCATTTCAAAGGGCTGAATGCGGTTGACCGCCTTCTGCACATCGGGATTAAAGTCCTGGACGCCCAGCGACATGCGGTTCAAACCAATTTCACGGAGCTTTTTCACCTTCGAGGGACCGCAGGTACGCGGATCCACCTCAATGGAGAATTCGCCGCCGGTTTTAGCGAGCGGGAAGCGCTTCGTGAGCGTGTCCATCATGAGTTCGAGCTCATCCTCGGTGAGGAACGTGGGGGTACCGCCGCCGAAGTGCAGCTGTTCGAGCTCCTGCGACCCCGTCAGATGCGCCTTCACCAGATCAGCTTCCTGACCGATTAAATCGATGTATGCCGCGCTGCGGCTATGGTCGCGCGTCACAATCTTGTTGCAGCCGCAGTAAAAGCACACATCGTTGCAGAACGGCACATGCACATAAAGTGAAAGCGGAGCCGGTTCTTTGGCTGTGCCGCGGCCCGCTAAAGCGCGGGCATAGTCTTCGGCAGTGAATTCGGCATTGAACCGGTCTGCTGTCGGATACGAGGTGTAGCGCGGAGCAGGCACGTCGAACTTCTTGAGGAGGTCCATGTCAGGCAGCTCGACGCCGCTGGTTTCCGAATTCGTCATTTTGTGGGGGCCTATGTTTAATTATGACTTGGGTTAAACTTCCTGCTATTATTTTGGAAGCTTGAGTGTCTTTCTTGATGATTATCAACGTGAGGATCAAGGTCGATTGGATCGAAGGGATTTTCCCTGCGAATTCATCTTTATGAGAGCCAACGCCTTGATTCTAGGCAGTCAAGATTATTCAAAAATTAGCTTTTCGAAGCTCCGCTCCCTGTATGTGGATTGTCGCCAATAAAGCGCTGCCGTCAGACGATACGTCTGCGGTGAGGCTTCTTAGCCTACGACTGCTGCATTCTCGTCCTCTGCTTCGGAACTATGAACAGCTGCCGGCCCATGACCCCTCAGGACCGGACGACACACCAAGATGAGGAAGAAGTGGTGGCACTTAATAATCCGGCAATGCTCCTGCGGTCAACGTGCTCGAACTGCAACCTGCGTGAATCCTGCCTCCCGACGGGACTGACCCTGAAGGAGATCGAGCGGCTTGAAGAACTGGTGACCGGCAACCGCCGGCGCATCAAGCGCGGAGAGTCGCTCTTTCGTGCCGGTGACCGTTTTGACACGCTCTACGCCGTCCGTCTTGGATTTTTGAAGAGCACGGTGATGAGCAGCGACGGCCGCGAGCAGGTGACCAACTTCTTTATGGCCGGTGAGATGATCGGCTTTGACGGCATCTCGAGCGGCGTGCATTCCTGTGACGTCACCGCGCTTGAAGATACGGAAGTCTGCGTCATCAATTACGACAAGTTTGAAGAGGCTGCAACCTCCATGCGCTCCATGGGCGCTCATGTGCTCAAGATGCTCTCGCGCGAAATCGTGCGTCAGCACGGCGTGATGCTGCTTTTGGGCTCGATGCACGCAGAAGAGCGTTTGGCGGCGTTCCTGCTTTCGCTTTCTCAGCGCTTTGAACAGCGCGGCTACTCGCGCAGTGAATTTGTGCTTCGCATGACACGAGCGGAAATCGGCTCCTATTTGGGCTTGAAGCTCGAGACCGTAAGCCGCGTTCTGTCGCGCTTCTCGCACGACGGGCTCATTGAGGTCAACCAAAAGCACGTTCGTATTTTTGATGCGGAAGGCTTGCGGGCCATCGTTTCAGGGGTGCCGCTTTCGGAGCAGCGCTAAGCCGCTAAACGTCTGACAGCACGTGTTCCTTCCAAAGGAGATGTTCGATTTTTTCGGATGTCTCCTTTTCTTTCATTCGGCCGCAGATAAAAAAAGGCCGCAACCTTGAGCGGCTGCGGCCTGAGACAGGAGGAAAGAGAGAGTTAAAGATTTGCGGTCGGGGCTCGCATTAAGCTGCGGGCTTGCCGAACATATGCTTCATATCGCCCACGAAGAGAATCACGTAGATAAGGAGCGCAACAGCGAAGCCGAGCAGGCAACACTGAGCCATGGACATGAACTTCATGGACGGGATGAGATACCAGCCACCCGCATCGGAATACATCTGGATGATGGATTCCTGCAGCGGAGAGAGCACGGTTCCGAGGGGGACATCGGAATTGTCATAGCCGCAGTCGCCGGTCGGCAGGAACCAGTCCGGAGCCCACTTTTCAAGCGGCAGACCGAACGGATAGTGCGGTTCGAGCGAGCAGCCCTGCATGCCAAAGAGGGCATCAAGGTCTTCAGAGTGAATGGCGTGGTGAATCGAGGAAAGCTTCACCGAGCACATGATGCCGTAGATGCAGCCGTAAACGCCGCACACATAGGCGATGATGCGCATGATGAGAGCCTTCGGCCAGGCGAGCGTGAAGAGGCAGCCGAACGTCATGCACAAGAACGCAAAGCGGATGTACACGCACTGTTCGCACGGCTTCATGTAGAGCCACACCTGAAACACGTTGTGGGCGATCAGCACGAGGCCAGCACTCAGGATGGCGATCACGAGCCAAGGCCAACGCGTCTGGGAGAACAGACCGATGCGGTCAAGAAGCGTATTCATTTCTCAGATCCTGAGGGATTACTTCTTGGAAAGTTCCGTGATGAGGTCAACGAGACCCTGAACGGAGCGGATGGACTTCGTCATGATGAGGTACTTGCCGTTGACGACATAGGCCGGAATGCCCTGAATCTTGGCGACGTCGTAGCTGGGCTTCCAGCTGTCAGCGAGCTGCTGAACTTCAGGCGTCTTGCGGGCGGCTTCGAATTCTTCAGCCGTGGCGCCGATCGCATCAAGACCGGTCTTGAGGAAGGCAGCTTCACCAGAGGCCCAGCGTTCGCCCTGACGGTGGTAAGCCTTGTAGATCGCATCCTTGGCTTTCTTGAAGATCGACTTGGGATCTTCCCAGTCGGTGATGCCGGCAGCCTTGTCGCGCAGCTGGCACCAGGCGAAGAGTTCAGAACCGGCACGGCCGTACTTGCCCTTCGTTTCGATGTGCACCATGTCGAACTTAAGGCCGGTGGCCTTTTCAGCAAGCGGAACCATCTTCGGGTCAACGCCCACGTCGAACTTGAAGCAGAACGGGCAGTCGTAGGACCAAACCTTCACGAGCTTGCCTTCACCGCCGGGAAGGGGCTTTTCAAGGGTGATGTAGTCCGCGTCCTTGCCTTCCGTAAAGGCGAAGGCGGCAGGAGCAGCGGCGGCAGTCGCAAACAGAACGGCAGAAGCGATGAAAGTGCGGCGAAGCATGGTGATGTGTCCTATTCCTTTATGTACAAAGTTCTGTACGGTTCGAATTCAGTGTGTCGATTCAAGACCCGTGCGTTTCCGAGTGAAAGGTTCGCGGGCCGACCGGCGCAAAAGCATCACAGAGCGACTCTTTAAAGGAGTACAGAGCGACGCTTAAGAACTAAGCGAGAAGGAGTATAAGAACGCCGCGGCTACTTTGGGTAGTGCTAAGTGTACGAAATACCTGAAATTGCGGGAATCTCCCCGCATCATCATATAGATTGAAAAAAGGGATTTGCGAATTGTGAAACTGCCTGTGCGTCAAGGGCGCCGAGGGTGAATGACGACGCTTGGGGTCGGCAGCCGGAGAGTTTGGGGGTGTTTGCAGGAATGGCTCGCAATCACGTCGGAGCCAGCATTCAATGATGCACAGGCAAAAAAAGCCTCGCAGGCGTTTTCCCGTCGCCCGCGAGGCTCAACCCTCAATTTTCTCAACCTAAAGTCAGGAGAAATTACAGTGGAAATCTGTTCTCTCACCAGAATTCCGCTGTGAGAAAACTATATCTAGAAAACACCTCTGCAGGCTTTACAGAATGTTCAAGGGGTGCAACAAAAGGTGACGCAAGTTTCGACATGCTGATGACAGCGGGGAATGATGGCCGGCGCCTGTTTGCTGCCAAAGACTGCAGCGCTGCCGGCAGGTGCCGAGTTACCGGCTTCCAAAGGCCTTTTGAACAGCAAAAAAAACCTCGCAGGCGTTTTCCCGTCGCCCGCGAGGTTCAACCCTCAATTTTCTCAACCTAAAGTCAGGAGAAACACGATGAAATCGTCTCTCTCGTCGCTTTCATCGTGAGAAAACTATAACCCGATAAGCCTGCCATAGGGATTTCTAATTGGTGAAGGCTGCAACAAATCATGAATGGTCTGCGGCACTAGGCCCTTTAGGCAGTTCATTCGAATTGCATTAAAGATATTGCCTTACCAATATGGTCTTGCATTGGTGCGTCGATAGGTTTCAAGCGGCTCTACAGCAATAGAAGCAATTTCACTGGCCGTAAGACCTGCAACACGTTCCTTGCCTGCGTAACCGTGCAGCATGACGGCGCCAAGCACTGATTCCACTGTGTCGTAGCGCTGCCCCAGGAAGCTTGCAATCATGCCTGAAAGCACGTCGCCGCTGCCCGCAGTGGCGAGCGAAGCCGTAGCGTAGGGACTGAGCCATGTGCGAGAGCTTCGCATGGCAATCAGCGTGCCCGGTCCTTTCAGAACGGTGATGGCGCCAGTCTGCAGGGCAATATCACGAACGGCATTGACGCGGTCGCTCTGAATGATCTGAGGCGTCACTTTCAGCAGTCGGGCGCCTTCAGCTTCATGCGGCGTAAGGACGGAAGCTACCGTGCGGTGCAGCAGTGTGGTAAGGAGCGCTTTGTCCCCGGCAATGAGGTTGAGGGCATCGGCATCAAGTACGAGCGGGATATTCGAGGCCAGAGCGGCTTCAAGCCGAGCCTTGGCAGCGGCGCTCTGTCCGAGTCCAGGACCAATAACGGCAGCGGTGAAGCGGCTGAAGTCAAGCGGGGTGTTCGAGAACATTAGTTCCGGCGCGACCGGGTCCACCATCATGGCGTTGGGCGTGAGCAGCTCAACCGTTACGGTCCCTGCCCCCATGCGCAGCGCCGCACGGGCTGAAAGGAGCGCCGCGCCGATGTGGCCTTCCGCACCGCCCACGACGGCAACGTGCCCGAAGGTGCCCTTGTGGGAGAACTTCGGACGAGGCTGGCAAATGTGGTCAAAGTCGGAATACTCGATGAGGCCGAGACGCGTGAGCGGAACGGAAACGTCGAGTTCGCTCACAACCACTGCACCGGCCGCGTCGACGCCTTCATTCATGTAGAGCCCAGATTTGGCCGAGAGGAATGTAACAGTGGCATCAGCGGTTACGCCGGGCATCGTGCCGACCCAGTGACCGGTTTCGCTGTGAAGTCCAGAGGGCACATCCAGAGCCAGTCTGAAGCATTGGCGTTCGTTAAACCAGAGTATGGCGTCCAGATAGTCGCCGGTGATCGGGCGCTTGAGACCAGTGCCGAAAAGGCCGTCCACAACGGCATCGGCCTTTTCTGTCATGTATGGGTCGGAGATCACGGTGCCGCCGAGGGCGATCCAGTCGGCAAGCATTTCGCGGGCGAGCTCAGTCTTGGGTTCTCCGCCGGGCATGACGAGCTGCACCGTGTGACCGAGGCGCTTGAGCTCGCAGGCGCAGACAATGGCGTCGCCGCCGTTATTGCCTGGGCCGGCAAGCACTGTGACGTGCGGACACGGCAGACGTTCGTCGAGCCACTTTGCGGCGAAGGTGCCCGCACGGCGCATCAAAGTGTCTAGGCCCATGCGCACGGCGCAGCGGGCTTCGAGTTCACGCGACTCTTCAAGGTTCATGATGGTTCGACTCATCTTGGGTCCTTTCGATGTATGAGAGCGGATTTCACTGGTATGCAGCGCAGATGCTGTGCGCAGCTCTCAATTTTTCAACAGTGCCGTCATTCTAAAGGCGGATCAATCAGACGGATCAAGGCGCACCGAAAAGCGCCCGTGAAGGCACAATATCAACATCAAATGTTCTGTCCGTTCGCACGAACCCCCGAGTTCCATCATGAGCCGCATTCCACTTATTCAATTGCCTGCGCCCCGCGCAGAGCGCCCCAATGATCCGCTTGAAGAGAAGACTTTCAAAGAGGAAGTGCTTTTCAACAGCAGTTTCGTAAAGATGGTGAGAGACGATATCAAGCTGCCTGACGGGGGACTTTCCAAGCGTCTCTACCTTACTCACGGCGGGGCCTGCGCCATGGTTGCGCTCGGCGACGACGGCACCATTCTGCTCGAACGCCAGTGGCGTCATCCGCTCAAGCGCAGCTTCTGGGAACTGCCCGCGGGCAAGATAGACCCCAATGAAGAAGAAATTGCCTGCGCTAAGCGTGAGTTGATTGAGGAGTGCGGCGTTCAAGCGCAGGAATGGACCAAACTCGGCGTTATCAACAATGCGATCGGCTACAGCAATGAGCACATCGCCATCTATCTGGCCAGAGGTCTCACTGAAGTTGAGCAAAAGCTCGACGAAGGCGAGTTCCTGGAGGTCTACCGTGTGCCGTTTGGCGAGGCTTGGGAGATGGCTGTTGACGGACGCATTACGGATGTGAAAACCATTTCGGGCATTTTTTGGCTCAAAGCATGGTTTGAGCGAAACGGACTTGAACCTTAAAAGACGTTCGGTCGTTCTTTCTGCCCAAGAACTCTGGCCGTCGGCAGTGTTTGCCGTCGGCCAGAAAGCGCGAGGCGGATGAAGTGTGTTCACACCGCCGAGATGTGCTTCATGCGGCTAAGCAGCATTCGCAGTGCAAACAGCATGAGCGCAGAGACTAAAACGCAGATGAGCGCCATCGCCATTGCAACCGAGGCCGAGCCTTGTTCGAACTCGTTGACAATAAAGGTTGAAATCACCAGAACATCAGGCGGCGAAATGAGACTTGCCGCAACCAGTTCGCGCAGCACGATGATGAAAATCATGATGAAGCCCTGTACGATGCCGACGGCAATGAGGGGCAGCGTGATGCGCGTTAAGACGAAGAAGGGTGATCCGCCGCAGACGCTGCCGGCTTCTCTGAGTGACGGGCTCACCTGCATCCAGGCAGACGTTGTGTACTGGATGGCGTAGGGCAGAAAGAGGATGACGTATACCAGCACCATAAAGCCCATGGTGTTGTAGAGCGGTATCCAGGTGTAGATCTGGTTCCAAAAGAGCATCAGACCGATTGCCATGACAATGCTCGGGAGCATTTCAGGGAGCAGTCCGATGCCTTCCAGAAGGCGTCCCATCCGTCCTGAATGACGGATGAGCCAGACGATGACTGTGCCGAGGAAACTCGCAATGAGGCCGACTGAAAGCGCAAGCATCAAGGAAGTGACGAAGGCGTCGAGCCCCTTTGGGTTTTCGGTAAAGAGCTCAACGTAGTGCATCAGCGTGAAGTTGCCGAGCGCCAGCCCATATCCTCGAATCTTAATAAGCGAGGTGGCGATCACGGAAAACCATGGCACGCCGACGGCAAGGACGAGCACGATGCCAATGTATAAAGCGGCAGCGCGGCGCGGCCAGCCGGATAGTTTCCAAAAGGCCGGACGTGCGCCCTTGGCGCCGACCAGCCGAAAAGAGCGGTTGGCAGTGATCCAGCTCTGAAGCATCCACATCGCCATGCAGATCGTAATGAGAATGAGCGAGAGGGTTGCCGCAGCTCCGAAATTGACCGGAGCAGTTGTGGCATAGGCATGGATCTTCGTAGTGAAAACGTCAAAGCCGATGCGGCGGCCCAATGTCGACGGCGTGCCGTACTCTGCAAGCGTCTTAACAAAGACGAGCAGCATCGCAATTGCATAATTGCCGGTCACAAGCGGCAAAAGGACTTGCTTTAAACGTTTGCTGAAACCCGCACCGGAGACCGCCGCGGCTTCCTCAAGATTGCCGGGCACACGGATCAGCGCATTCTTCATGATCGTTGTCATGAAGGGAAGCGCGTGCAGACTCATTACGAAAACGAGCCCGCCCAAACTGAAAAATGCCGGCGTAACTGCGCCTGCGGGCGGCAGAAGCTGTTCGAGCAGTCCGCGCTTTTGCATGAAAAGAATCCAGCCCATCGCTCCGATGTAGGGCGGCGTCATGAAGGGGATCAAAAGCGCGATATCGAGCCAATGGCTTTGCCCCCAGGATGTGCGGGAAAGAAGTAGGGCCAGAGGAGTGGCCATCACCGTTGTGAGCACAACGACAAAGCCGGCAAGCACGATCGAATTGACGACCGTTTCGACGTTCTCAGAAGCAAGCGCCGCATCCAGTGCATGCTGCACAAGCAGGGATTCATTCTCGCTGCCGGTGAAGGACGTGATGAAAATGCTTCCCAGAGGACAGACGATAAAAATGACGAGTGCGGCAAGCGCAACAATAGCGGAGAGCCGGACGCCGGCAGATGCGCTCGGATGCATGCGTACCTCGATAATTTGAAAGATGACTCAGCCGCCGGGATGCTCCGGCGGCTGAAATTTGCTGGTTTCGGGGGTGAGGTTTAACGATTGCCTTTGGTCATCTGCAGGAGTTTGGCTGCCGCATCATCAGACTGCTGCATCATCGTGTTCCAGTCGAGATTGCTGAAAGTACGGATGTCATCGAGCCCCAGACGGCCGCTGGCTTTGGCGTCCGTACGGCCCGGCAGAAGGAAGGCCTGAGCCACCAGTTTTTGCGCATCGTCTGAGAGCAGGTAATCAATGAAGGCGCGTGCTGCCGCTTCGTTCTTCGTCGACTTCAGAATCATCGCCGGGCGCGGGTTAACAACGGTCCCGGAGGCCGGGTAATAAATACCGATGGGTTCGCCCTTCTTAATCTGCGAGTAGGCGTTGTAGTCAACGCCGGCAACCAGAATGGCTTTGGCCCCCGTCAGGACGGATTCAAGCGCTGCCTTATTGGCGCCCGCGACAGCCAGTCCGTTTTTCGCCATGCCTTCCCAGGTGGCCCAATCGCCCTTCGTGGCATATAGATAGCCCGCGAGGAAGTCTTTGCATGAGCCGGATTTTTCCGGATCGGGAATGGCTATTTGGCCTTTGAACTTGGGATCGGCCAGTTCCTTCCAGTCGGCATTGAGATTCGGAATAAGCGTCTTATTCCAGATGACGCCCATTGCGGAGGCTGAAGTGCCAAAGAGCGTGCGGTCCGCGTCAATGAAGTCGGCGCGCAGTTTTTCAGCGTTTTTGGCGTTCGGGTACGAAGCGAGAATGCCGGATTGCTTGACGGCAAGGCCATCAGACCAAGAGGCGAGCACGACGACGTCGGCAACGGGATTGCTTTTTTCTGCTTCCAGACGAGCGAGAATCTTGCCCGTGGTGCCTTCAAAAAGCTTTACCTTGATGCCGGTCTGTTTTTCAAATTGAGCAACATACTTGGCATTGAGTCCAGTGGGCGAAGGCATGTAGACGGTAACGACGCCTTCATCGGCCTGAACTGCCGAAAAGGGACTCACGAAAAGAACGGCTGCAGAAACGGCTGCGGCTAAAAGATTTTTGGACATATTCAGTACCTTCCTGAAAGTTGAATGCGTTTGAAGTCAGCCGCCGACGGTGACAATTCCGACAGGATTAACGGCAATGTGAATCTGAGAACCAATGGTTTGCGGCGCGCTGTGGGCAAGCCGCCAGTGTTTGTCACCGACACTCACATCAATAAGCCAGCGGCCCCCGATGTATTCCGTTTGTTCGACGCGAGCGGTGAAAATGAGAGAATGGTTGGACGATGAATTCGCTTTTAAATCAATGATTTCAGCGAACTCCGGACGAAACATGCGTTGATCATCAATGAAGTTGGATTGCCCGACAAACTCCGCTGCGAAGCGAGTGGCCGGATGGGTGTAAATGTCGATAGGCGACCCGGCTTGTTCTAGAGCGCCGTGATTCAGCACGAGGATGCGGTCGCTCATGCTCATCGCTTCTTCCTGGTCATGCGTCACAAATATGGAGGTCATGGCCAGGGCACTGGTGATTCGTTTAATTTCGCTGCGCATGGTTTCACGCAGCTGAGCGTCAAGCGCAGAGAGCGGTTCGTCAAAGAGAACAATGTTGGGGCGTGAAACGATTGCGCGGGCAAAACCGACCCGCTGCGGCTGTCCGCCTGAGAGTTCCGAAACGCGCCGGCCGGCAAAGTCGGCCAGGCCGACAAGCGAAAGCGCATCTGTCACTTTGGATTTCAAATCGCTGAGATCTTTGCGTGCACGCAGAGGAAATGCAACGTTTTCGAAAACCGTCAGATGCGGCCAGAGCGCGAAATCTTGGAATACGAACCCGATATTGCGTTTCTCAGGGGGCAGATTGAGACCTAAATCTGCGCTGAAGACGGGCTTGCCGTCAAAGAGAATCTCTCCGGCATCAGGCGTTTCCAATCCTGCAATCATTCGCAGGAGCGTAGTCTTGCCGCACCCTGACGGACCCAGGAGCGTAGTAAATGCACGGCTGCTGAATTCAATGGTGAGCGGCGGAATCACTGTTACGCCTTGGAAGGACTTCGTGATGCCGCGAAGCGCAATACTCATGTTCTGTTTCCAGTTTTCCAACCGCCATATTGGCGGAAGGATTTGAAAAGGAAAGAATTTCTAACCCTATGAGCTTGCGAGTCTATAAAGCATGCATCAAGTTTTAATGAAGCAATGATGACGATTTGATGACGCTGAGCGGTTTCGCTCTTTCACAATTAGCCCCTGCCAAGCGCAGTCAAAGAGGTGTAGGTTCTTTGCACCATGAATGTCATGACGGCGGTATGCAGTGTGCAGACCGAGGATTGCGATGAGGAGTTTTGGATGACCGAAGAGGTATTAAAAGTCGGGGAGCCCGCACCGGATTTTGCGTTGAAGGATGACCACGGCTGCGTGCGCACGCTGAAGGATTTCCAAGGCAGGAAACTGATTCTTTATTTTTATCCGGAAGATGAAACGCCTGGATGCACCATCGAGGCTCAGGGATTTCGTGATCACCTTGAAGACTTTGCGCGAGCCGGATGGCAGGTGGTCGGCGTCTCTAACGACGATGTGGCGGCGCACTGCGGGTTCCGTGATCATCACGGCCTGAATTTCCCGCTGCTCTGCGATGTGGACCGCACGCTTTCGAATGACTGCGCACTGATGTCCGAACAGGTGAAAGATGGAAAAATGCGCATCCGCATCAATCGATCAACGCTGTTGATCGATGAGAACGGACGGCTTCTCAAAGTGATGAGAGGCGTCGCTGCGCGTGAGCATGTTGCAGAGCTTTTGCAGATGCTTTGCAGCAAGTGAAAGAATTTGCTGTTACGGAGTTGGGGTGGTGAACCGCTCTCTGGGCAAATCTATGAGCATCCAGAAGGCATCAGCGTAGAAAGGATCGGCAAGATGATGTTCAACCGTGGACGGTAGAGGAATGACTTCCTTCAAGTCGAAGACGCATTCCATCCATCCCTCAGCGGCTTCTTTAACCATGCTTTCGAGTTCTTTGAGGCTGCTGCCCATTGTGATGGCGCCTGGGAGGTCTGGAACAGAAGCGGAAAAAGCACCTTTATCTTCTTCCCAAACAGCGACAGGATATCTCATGAAAACACGTGTGGACAGATGTATTAAACGTTATTAACTCAAGCGTCTATCTTATAGCATGGAATGCCTGCTGCGTTTTTTGCCGCTTGTTTGTCTGTATATGTCGTTTGAGTTTTGCGGCAGACATAAGAAAAAAGCTCCGCCAATCAAGATTGGAAGAGCTTTCATCTGCCTCACGCATAAGAAACAATGGCGGAGAAGGAGGGATTCGGACTTTTTCTCTGACGCCAATAAAATCAAAGAATTAGCTTTCCGCATTTTAGTAAAAATTGCACAGGGTCACCAAAAAGGTCACCAAAAAATCCACAAAGAATTAACTATCGTAAACAATGTGTTGATTAAGTTTGTTTATCGAAAAAGGGGCGGACCTCAATTCTGCCAGCCCTCAATGGTGCCGTTCTTCTGTAAAGCCTACGATCGCTGAACACGCCATCCCAAGTAACGCTCCGCGAATTGCGCAGCAGTGAGTATCTCTGTAGCGCCTATATGTCTACGTTCGAGTAAGCCGGCGCGTTGGTCCCCAGTGACAAGATTGTTTGCAGAACCAGCCTCACAAATCGCGATCAAGAAATTGTCATCAGGGTCGAGCGCTTCTTCAGAAATCAGCGATTCAGGGCGAACAATCGTTGCCAAACTACGCATACGATTGACGAGCACTCCAACTCGGTGTGGTTGCAGAAAGGGCTGCAAATGGGCATAACGCGAGACTCGCCGAATTTCTTCGAGCTGATCCTCTGAGGTGAGAAGCTCAAAGTCTCCGGCGAGCCATGATTGAAGGATGAGGTCAGGGGGATTGTGCGGCGAAATGAGCGCTGAAATCAGAACATTTGAATCAAGAACGACTTTCATCTCGATTGGTCCTTAGCCCAGGCAATTCCATCCGCAATAATCTTGTCGAGCTCATTCTGGGATAGCCCAGATGCACGCACCTTTTCCTTAGCCTCTCCTGTAAGCGAAGACAAGATGTAACGGGAAACCGCCTTTTGGACCAAAGAAGAAAGAGAACCCTTTTTACCTCCTTGAGACGCAAGGTAAATGCGAGTAGCTTCATCAAAATCAGGTGGAACCGAAATGTTCCACTTTACATTCGCAATGCGAGTGGCAGACTGTGTCATGAGTATTCCTATAACCCGAAGGGATGATATGCGCCTATCTGCCTATGATTATAGGCGCAAATGTGGCACGCCGGTGCCTTCAGCGGTTCTTTATGGGGGTTCGCTTAACCTCAGCTTGCATTGCATGCCTTGCTTTGTCAGTCAATGAACTGACGGTCTCTTGTGCAGCAGATTTGACGGGCGGTAGTTTCTGAAGATGCTCCTTCGCAGCTCGGGCGAGCATCTTGTCCTGACTCGAACCGGCGTTCAGCTCGTTGATTACGTCGTTCAGGAGATCGGTCAACTCCTGACGTTTTGCTTTCGCCTTGACGATACCCGGCGGATCGGGGATAGGCTTCCTACTCCGAACGGAGCGTTCGACGTCCATCAGCCGGTTTTGCATGGTCTTGAGCAACAGGGTCTTCTTTTTTCGTGCAATGGCGTGCTTGCGGGCGCGTTCCTTGTTGGGTTGCACCTTCCGCGCGTTGTGAAACTCCGGTTGGCCCAGTGAACGACGTGTCACGCCACGCTGCCAACGCTGCGTAGCGTTGGCCTCGATGCCTTGTTTGCGCAAACATACGGCGAAATGTTCGCGCATCTCCTCACGGCGAGTGTTGTCAATGTGAAAACGCCGTCCGTCATGGCCGATGGTTCGAAGCAAGATATGGCAGTGCGGCTGTGTCGTCCTGCGATCATTTTCCGGCGTGTGAAACGCCATCAGGTAGTCGTATCCGCTCAACGTGTCTTGAGCCCATTTGCGGCATGCTGCTTTGAAACCCTCTGGCGGCGTACCGGCCGGCATGGAGAGGATGATCCGGCGGCCGTGGGCACGACGATCGTTTGAGGACTCCTCTTGGGGGATTTGCGATTGGAGTCCCCATTGACGGACGACAGCTTGCACTTGTTCCTTGGAGCCGTGGGTGAAGCCGTCCTGGTCTTCGATTTCGAGTTTGCCGTTTCGACTGATGTAGTCGGCTGCGGCCTTCATGTGTTGGAGGCAACGAATATTGGCGCGTCCGATCTTCAGCATGACTTCCGGTGCCCTTCTGACGATGCCCGCAAGTTTCTGCCTGGGAGTCAACCGTACGAGTCGAGAGCGGGCGCCAGCCCCACCTTTATGGTCGGGGTCTGCGACATGTCCCTTGTGATACCGCATAGACTCCGGGAAGAGCCGATCGAGAGCTGAGTCCTTGATCATTTCCGAAGCCTTCTCAGTTCGTTGATGACCAACTGCTTTTGCTTCTCAATGAAGACGTCAAGCGGAACATTTCCTGCTTCTACTTCGCGGAGAATTCGTTCGAAGAGCGCTGTGAGAACCGGGTTTTTCATGACGTCGGGAACCACCTGAAGCAGGTGAAGGCCAAGCTCAGTTGCAACGATCTTTTTGCCCTTGACTTCGAGGTACTTCTTCCGCTTGAGTTCGGCAATGATGGCAGCCCGCGTGGCGGGCGTGCCGATGCCGTCTCCCTCCTTGAGGAACTTCTTGCTCTGCGGGTCGTTCACCGCTTGGTGGATGTTTTCCATGGCACGAATCAGCGTGCCTTCGGTGAAGGCAGCGGGCGGTTTCGTGCGTTCCTCTTCGCAATCGATTCCGGATACGGGCAACTGCAGGCCAGACTTCAGTTCCGGCAGGGCCTGACCTTCATCATCCGCTTTGTCTTCGTCGGCTGCGCTCGTGACAACTTTCCAGCCGGGCTTTGTGACAAGACGCCCTTTGGCTGAGAAGCGTTCCGTTGCAATGCGCAATTCGATGCTGCACGCTAGGTACTCGTGTGCGGGAAGGAAGTTCGACAAGTAGCGCTCGGCGATCAAGCGATAGATTTTTCGTTCGTCGTCGCTGAACTTGGAGCCGTCTGTAGCTTGCTGCGTCGGGATGATGCCGTGGTGCGCCGTGATCTTTTTGTCGTTCCACGTCGGCGACTGGATCGAGCAGTCACATTTCGCGACGAGGCCCGCCAGGGGCGGCATGGTTTTGGCGATTGCGGCGAGCACGTTCTTGGCGTCGGCGTATTGAGACTCGGGAAGGAACGAGCAATCCGTGCGTGGGTAGCTCGTCGCCTTGTGCGTTTCGTAAAGGGATTGGCACAGATTGAGCGTCTTCTCCGCGGAAAAGCCAAATTGGTTCGAGGCGCCCAGTTGAATGTCGGCAAGTGAGAAAGCCTTCGGTTGCGCAATCTTCTTGGGCGTGCGCGAGCACCTGACGACGGTGGCTTGGCCGACGGCCTTCAGTCGCTGCTGCAACGCGGCCGCGATGCAGCGATCGACCAAGCGCTTTTGTTCGTCGATTCCCGCTTGCGACTCCTCAGGTTCCCAGACGGCGGTAAAGGGTTTACCGCCGCCAAGGCGGGCCTTGATGACGAAATAAGGCACCGGCTTGAAGTCACGAATCGCTACATCACGTTTCGCGACCAGGGCGAGCGTCGGCGTCTGCACGCGACCGACGGCGATGAGCTCCTTCTTGCCTTGCGCCTGCTGCGCCAGCGTGTAGGCGCGCGACAGATTCATGCCGAGCAGCCAGTCGGCCCTTGAACGCCCTAGCGCAGCCAATCTCATGCCGTCGAACGTCTCGTTGTCTCGAAGGTTGGTGAGTCCTTTGCGTATCGACGCACTGTCCTGTGCGGAAAACCAGAAGCGTTGCACGCGGCCGGTGTAGCGGAAGTGTTCCAGAACTTCATCGACGAGGAGCTGCTCCTCGCGGTCAGGGTCCCCGGCGTGTACGACGAGAGAGGCCTTCTTGAGCAATTTCCCGATCGTTGCAAGCTGCTTCTTAACGCCTTTATCGTTCTTGGGCAAGAGCTTCCAGTTCTTGGGATAAATCGGAAGATCTTCAAAACGCCAGACTTTGGATCCTTTTTTCGTACGCGGGACGTCGTCCGGCAAATACGCGTCCGGTTCCGCCTGCTCGAGTAGATGTCCGAAGCACCAAGTGACGACTGAACCGTCCTTGCACGTAATGAAGCCGTCGCCGCGCGTGACGCAGCCAAGCTCGGCAACGATGGCTTTCGCGACGGACGGTTTTTCTGCAATGAAGAGTCGCATTGAGGTCTCCCCGATCAGCGTTCAAGCGTTCGCGGCCTTTGAGGTTCGGCTGCAGTGTTTTTGAGGTCCACCTCCGCTGCTTTTCCCGGCGATGGTTGAATCGCCCAATTTGCTTGGAAGGCCGGTGACTTCTCGAGTGCAGTGGCACGAACTTTTGCGAGGCTTGCTGCGGTTTCTCCCTCTGCGAGACGTACGCGCATTTCGATTCGGCGGGCAATGTCAGGGGACACTTTCGCAGCTGCAGCCATGCTCTCCGCTGGGTCCTTGCTGAAAAAGAAACCGGGATGTCCTCGGTCGATGCCGACCATCCAGTCTTTCGAAGCGGGGCTCACTCGTTCACGAAGGGCGCTTGCCTCGGCCTTTTCTGGGGAAGTGCCGTCCTTAAGAACGGCCTCCTTTTTCTCCATCTCGAAGCGTGCCAGTGCTTTCGGATTGTCGCGGATGATGTAAAGACCTTGTCGCATGACCTGCTTGTGAGACCAACGGTGAACCATGCGTGTTTTGAAGTCGACGGCGTAGTAGGTGTTGTTTCGTTCGTAGCGCTCCTTGTCTTCCTGACATATTGCGGCAACAGCCATTTGCTTGAACTCGTCGCGGTCGCTTTGCGGAAGTCTTTCGAGCTTTTCGCGTAACGGTTCCTGCAAGTAGTTCGCTTCGAGCGACCCTCGAAGGAGTCGTTTTTCCGCAAGGATGGCCCAGTGTTTCCCGCAATGCAGGCGAATGGTGGACATTTCACCCAGGAACTTCGGTTGAATGGACTCTACCTGTAGAGTCTGCAGGGAGAATCCACGGCTGGCTTTCGCGGCCTCTTTGAAAACCAAGTTTCCGAAGTCGTCGGATTTCAGCTTGGCGACCTGAACGGCTAAGGCAGGACGATCGGTGACGAAGAGCCCTTGGTGGTCGGCGTAGACGCCATGGAGGAACGACCAGGCATCGGCGGGGTCGAGCACCATCCCCACCAGGTTCCGTTCCCGCTCCTGAGTCATCTTGCCCCGTTGCAGAGCAATACCCCAGGCGGACTCGAATTCAGCTTTTGCGCGCGGATTCTTTTCCAGAATGTCGCGGGCTTTCTGCATGTACTCCGCGTGCGTGAGTCGCTGCACCCCGTTTCGCTCGAAGTCGAGGACATAAAACTTCTTGCCGGAAGAGGACGGTTCAAGCGTTTCAATCGATTTCGGGAAGGCCGCTTTGGTGCGTTCAGATTCGAGTGTTTTCCAATAGCGCTCCGCGCACAGACGCTGCGGCGTCAAAGACTCAGCAATTTCGGGGTCCTGCAGCTGCCGGTGAACGTCGTCAACGGTGATGCCGCTATCGACGCGAGCCACGAGCGCTGTTGCTTTTTGAGCGAGGTCCGGGGAATAGAAGGACGCGGCCGCAACGGCCCGCAACGGATTGTCGGTGTAGAAGAGCCCTGCGTGGTTTACCGGGCATTTCTCCAAATTCGACCACGGCAAGGTCGGATCGAGCAAACGGCGCAACACCTGCCTTTCTTTTCGATTTGGGTCACTATTGCGTACGATTTTGCCGGCCTCGGTCTCCGTGACAAAAGCCTCTTCAAACTCTTGTTTCGCGCCCGGATTTTCTTGCAGGATGGCCCCGGCTTTCGCCATCAATTCACGGTGCGTGACAACGGACGCATCATTTGCCTCAAAGTCGATCAGGTAGAAACGCTTCTCGGCCTTGACGGCCGCCAGCGCTTCGCGAGCGACGAGTTTTTGCTCTTCAGGAGCCGCGGCAGGGAACTTCTCCGCGGCCGTTTCGAGAGGCGTCTTCTCCTCGGCGGTGATTTTCTCCAAAGCCTTCCAATAGTTGTGAGAGTTCAGGCCGAAAGCGAGAGCGGTCGTCGAGTTCCGTGCTTCTTCTTGCGCCCAATCCGCTCGGGCTTTGTCAGCAACGTCATTGCCATCGATACGCTGCAGGAATCGAAAGGCTTTGTCTTCCAACCCCGGCTGCAGCTTGGCAAGGCCGATGAAGTGATGCGGATCACTTGTGGCAACGGCACCTCTGTGCAGCGTGATAGGCAGAAGGATTTGCGACCGTGGGTCCGTAGGGTTGAGCAGCGCATTGCAGGCGTTTCTCTCCAAGTGCTCCGGAGAGAGCGTGTTTCCCTGAACGGGGACGAGAAACGACTCAAATTTCGCCAGGGCTTTCGGCTTGTCGTTCAGCACTTTGCGCACGCCGGCAACCCATTCGGGGTGCGTGAGTCGCAGGACGGCGTTCTTCTCGTAGTCGACAACGTAGTAGCGTTCTTGTTCAAGATTTTTGACAAAGTCGGTGATCTTCTGCGCGTCGGCCGATGCACGAATGATTTCGGCAGGATCTTCCTTGAGGATCTTGATCCATGAGGCAACGTACGCTGCATGCTGCTGCGTGTTGTGCGGTAGACCGATCTCGGAGGCGAGCATCATCGAGGCGATTTCAGCGCGCAGTTCTTCCTTGGCGTAGTCAGGTGTGCCAAAGCGGCCGCTAAGGTCTCGATTGAGGCGGGACTCGTGACCGGTCCAGTGACCGAGCTCATGGAGCGCCGTATCGTAGTAGTCGGAGGCGTTGGCGAACTGTCCGCGCTCAGGGAGCGTGATCGAGTCTGTTGACGGGCTGTAGAACGCCGCGTTGCCGAGCTTGTGGTGGATGACGGCGTTGGAGGCTTTGAGAATCTTCTCGGCGCGCTCATTCGGATCCCAGGTGACCTCAGGAGCTTTCCATTCCGGAAGGTTCAAGCCTTCGGTCTGCTCGGCATTGAAGACGACAAAGCGACAAGGAATCAAAATGCGCTGTCGTGACTCAGGAGGCAGCTCTCGGACCTCTTTGGCAGAAAGCGGTTTGCCCTCCGCATCGAGCCATTTGTCGGCCCAGTAGAGGCAAGGCACGCCGCGCGAGCCCTTCTTCACGTGACCGCCGGCATCCGTGATCTGCTTGAAGGTCATCCAGCGAGGATCAGAAAACCCTTGCATTTCTGCAGCCATTTGCAGACAAAGCCAATTCGCGCCCGAGTACTGTGATGCAGTGATCGGATTGTGCGGGCGACTGGTGACGCCGTTCCAGGGCTTTTGCCAAGGTGCAGTGCCTTTTTCGAGCTGCTCGATGAGGCGGGATGCTACCTCTTCGGCGAGCGCATTCAGCCGGTCTTGCGATTTACTCATGGCCGATCTCCCGACGAGCGTAAGACGGCCGGATCTTTACAGGCCTCTTCGAAGAATTCCTTGACGAGGTCGTCGGTTTCTTCTGTGGTGAGCGAAGCTTCCTCAAAAGCACCGAACGTTTCGGCTTCCTTTTCGGAAAGGCCGTAGTGGTGCAGCACGCTGCGCTCGATGGCGGTGTCTTTGATGTTTTCAATGAGCGCTCTTCGCTCTTGGGGCGTGAGAGTCTCTTCCATTTCGATACTCCGGGTACGACAAGAAGGTCGCATGTCGCAGGGACATGCGGGTGAGAAGTCGAAAGGAAGCGGTTATCGCTCTTTGGTTGGTTCCGCCTGCGCTTGACGGTTGCGGTCAGGCTTTTGAAACTCGACGCCCGTGAGTCCGGGCTGCGTCAGCGAGAGTCCCAGGCTTTTGGCGAAGACTTCGTGAGAGGTGCGGTCGTTTCCGTCACGGTCTTTCCAGACGCGCTCGCGCATGCTGCCGCGTACCTCGAGCGTCATGCCGTCTTTGAGCAGACCTTGCACCTGCTCGATCGCCTTCCCGTTGTACTTGACGTCATACCAGTCGGAGTCGAGCATCTTGAAGCTCCCGTCCTCCTGACGCTGGAAATTCGGGTGATAGGCGCGGAAATTCAGAACGGTTTGTTCTTTGCCGGCGTTCTGGCCGGACATCGGGGTGAATTTTTCGACCTTGGGAGCGCCGTGCACGACGACGCTGGTGGAAATGTCTTGAAAGTCAGACATCTTGAGCCTCAGTAACAGAAATGCTAGAAACTCAGGCGAAGCCTGAGGCCTGTTACCGGGGAATTGCCAGGTAGAAGAATACCTGAAAACAAGCTTGCACAGAACGCAGGGATCGTGCCTTTGTGAGATCGTTGGAGAGCTGATGAGACTCAGGCCGATGAAACCCAAATTGCTCGTTGGTCACTGTAACGGACATAAAACTAGAGGGGCGACCGCGAACGACCCCCCCTCCGTCAACTCCTAGGGGGATCCGACAGGATACAATCCCCTAGGCACTCCCGATAATGTTAAAAAACAGTGGATGAAATGTCAAGAGACCAGATCAAATATGATGAAGTGAGTCAAGCCTTATCTGGCGCACGTCTCGGTACATATCTGCGGTATTCCAAAAATGATGTAGCCGGCGCTTTCCAGCTTCACCATGTAAACGCTCAGCTTGCAGCATCTTTCTGGGAGCCGCTCGAACTTTTCGAAGTGGTCCTTCGCAATAGGCTGGCCGACTGCTTAACCCAAACGTTTGGCTCTAACTGGCCGGTGCAGCCGGTGTTCGCGAGAGTCATTACCAAAGAGGCTCGAAGTATATTGGAAGAGGGCATTCAGGATGCTCAACGAGCCAAGGGGGAAGCCGTGACGACTGACGACATTGTTTCAAGTCTCAAATTCGCTTTCTGGGAGAAAATTCTCAACAAGAAACTTCATAACTTGATATGGAAGTCGACCCTCCCATCACGCTATCCCTTGTTTGGGAGGGATGCTGAGGCCCTACGGATGGAATTGCAAACCGCCACACATCAAATCCGATGCTTTCGAAATCGGGTGGCTCATCATGAGCCGATCATCAATGAAGACCTGTGGCGGCAATATAAAAGAATTCACAGGATACTTCGGTATTCGTTTCCGGGGTTGGCTTCTTGGTTGAATTCCTGTCAAACCGTTCAGCAAGGCCTTGATCAGCTGAAATCTGTATTGGCTGGGTTGAGTAAGAGTTTGTAGACGTTGCTCGCCCGTTTAGCGCGCAGGTTCACAGAATCCAGTCTGGCGCTCCGCATGCGGCGAAGCGTCAAGACACAGGGGCCGTTCTCGCAAGGGAGCGTCCCTTCATGTGTTGAGCAGCATTCTTCCGAAAATTCTCACAAATTGCGCTACTGGTAGCGGAAAACGACGTACTCATCCTTGATGTCCGTATCGGTGATGAGAACGTTGCCGACAAAGTACGAATCGCCACGTCCGGAACTACAAGAGGTACGAATTACGCCGGAGCCAGAGACTTCTTTCACCTTCTTTACGATAAGCCGTTTCAGGGCGGCTTCTTCGCCGATGTCTTCGGTGTATTGACCGTCAATGTACCCGACGACAGTGAATGGTTTGGATGGTGCTCCTTTGACCCATATTTCGACACCCTCAACGTTGTCGCATGCGCCACCGGAGCCCTTGAGAACTTGTGCATCTCCGACGAACGGGTGATATTGAATCGCAGCAGAGCAGCCTGAGAGGAGTGCGACAAGAAACAAAGTCAAAAGTGGTCGTTTCAAATCAATCTCCTTTCAACAAAAATGCCGACAACGCAAGCATTGCCGGCGAAGCGTCCCTCTTTGTATGCATGCTCGATCACTCGAACAGAGGCCTTCGGGAACTGTTGACCACATTTTAGTAGATCCCGTCGAAAAGTATTAAGAGCCAACACGCCGTGTGTCGCGGACGGCCGTTTTCGAGTAAAACTTCTCGATTGGTAATTCGGCTTTGGTTGCGTCCGTCGGATTCATCAAGGCATCAATGCTTTCAAGCGTCCTCTGCAGGTCTGCGGTGTCGGCGTTGGCCGAGTCTTCCGCCGCCGTGTCAGTGTCCAGTTCGTCGCTGCTTTCAGCTACTTCATCCTCCGAAGCAGTCAGGTGATCAGCAAGATCGGTGATTGCGTCAGCTACCGAAGCCGGCCCGCTATTCTGCAGGCTCTCGCTTGTCTCATTTGAGTCGGTGTCTGTGACGTCAAAGATGTCGGCAACTAAGGCGTCTTTGGTTTCCTGATCGGCGATGCCGTCAGAGGAGATTTCCCTGGGGACTTCGGTTCGAGGAGCGAAGGTGAGCGAACTGAGCGCAGCCTGAACGTCGAAGTCGACGAAGCTTTCCACTTCATCCTGTCCCCAGGCAACAGCGCTTTGCGGCAGCTCCTGAAGACCTTCGAGCACGACCTTCGCGGCGGCTTCGGAAGGCGCAGCCATTTCGCCCGCGGTCATGGGACGCGTTCGATTCTCGATCTTGGCGATGAAGGTGTCGATGTCCTGCTTGGGGATGCTCGGAGGAGGAAGGTGTGCCCGGCAGGTGAAGTCCGGATCCTCATAGTAGCGAATCTTGTCGCAGAGGATCGGCTTGCAATTCTCCAAGCTCACGATTTCCCGCGTTTGACCCAATTCGCGGATTTCCTGCGGCAGCATCAGCGCTCGGCGTTGATCGCTCGTTGACGTAGAGGACGACTGCATGCTCGACGTCCGCGACCGGCTTTTTACCGTTTCGTAGCCGAGCATTTCGCTGTATTCCTGCGCGTCTGACTGCACCGTCGGGGATGGCGCGTACATGACCATCAGGGCGTGGTTCGAGAGGAGTGTCAGCGCTCCGGCTTTTCCGTAGACGTCTTCGAGTTGCGACTTGTTTTGGATGATCGTCAAGAGACGCATGTTGTAGCCCGCCATGTAGCTTACGGCTTGCGCAATCATGGCGACCTTGCCGATGGACGTCATTTCATCAAGCAGCACGAGGCACTGGTGCTTCAAGGTCTTGTCCTGCGAGGGCAGTACGCGGGTGTTCAAGTTGAGGAGCTGATCGAAAAAGAGATTGACGAGCACCGAACCCTCTTTGAGCTTATTGGGCGGCATCTTGAAGTAGATGCTCATGAGCTCGCGACGAACCTCTCGCAGGTCGAAGTCGTTGGCGGACGTTGCGAGGTCGACGCGGGGATTCTGAAAAATTAGTAGCGGCGTGCCGAACGTAGCGACGATGCCCGCCAAGGTGTTCTCGGAGTTGGAGAGCACGCGGTTCAAGCAGTCGATGCAGGCGTTCGAGAAAGGGTGTCCAGTATCCTGCGCCTTTTTGAGTTCCTCGAAGATGTATTCCTTCAGTGGCTTCCCTTTGCCGGAAGCCTGACGGAGAATCTCGCCGAAGGTTTTCGGTAGATCCTTGCGTTCGAGCACGAAGAGGCAGAGTCCGCGAAAGAGGTCCTTGGCGTTCTCGCTCCAAAACTTGTCGTTCTGATTGCCGCCCGAATAGAGCGCGGTGCCGATCGCATCAATGTCGCCCAGGCGCTGCGCGGGGTCGTCCGAGATGTATTCGAGCGGGTTGTAGCGGTGCGTGACGCCGGCTTCGTCAAACGGAGCGAAGAGGTAGACCTTTTGTCCATGCTTGGCGCGAAAACCGGAGGTGATGTCGAAGTTCTCTCCCTTGATGTCGAGTACCACCAGGGAGTCCGAGTAATTGAGACAGTTGGGAACGACGATGCCGACCCCTTTGCCGGAACGCGTCGGTGCAGCCAGGATGACGAACTGGTAGCCGCCGTAAGTCAGATAACGGCCGTTTTTCTTCCCGACCAGGATAGTCTTATCGAGTCCTCCCTTGGGATCAAGCAGCCCGGCCTTTCGGATTTCAGCCGTGTTGGCAAAGCGTGCTGCACCATGCAGCGGACGGTTTTGCTTGGCGATGACGGCCCAACCGATGAAGCCGGCGAGAAGAGCCCAGGGACCAATGGCACAAAGTTGCACGGATACCCGAACGAACTTCTCGGACGAATGCGCGTAGAGCTTCCAATACTCAATGATTGAGAAGGGGCCGGCCAACGCTGGGTCCGCACCGTTGACGTGAAGAAACGTTACGCCGCTTGCCCAGGGAATGCCGATGATGACGATGGCGATGCCCAGCAGGATAAAGACGGTGCGCGCGATTTTCGTGGATTTTTGGGACATCAGAAGCGCTTGACGGAGGGATCGAACCAGATTTCGGTGATGTGACGGCCGATTGCGCGGTCGTTGTGAATGTGCACGACCACATCGACGGTCAGGTAAAGGAGCTTGCGGATCACGTCGTAGGGGAGCGTTTTGCCGGTATCGGATTGCAGCACCTTGAGCGCGAGGTACTCGAAAACGCCGGCACAGCTGCCGGCGTGGCATGAGGTGATGGAGCCGCCGTGGCCTGAGAGACAAACGTTCAGAAAGTCGAACGTTTCTCCGCCTCGCAATTCCGCCAAGAGAATGCGGTCGGGTTTCATGCGCAGGCACGAGCGCAGCAGGCTGGAAGCCGTGACGGTTGCGTCCGCACCGCCTTCCGACGGGTAGAAGAGGTTGACCTGGTTGTCGTGGTTGGGAAGTCCGTACACGAGTTCAGGAACGTCTTCAATCGTGATGATGCGTTCGCTCGTTGGGATACACTGCATCAACGCCTTCATGAAGGTCGTCTTACCGCTTCCCGTTTCGCCGGCAATGACCACGTTTTTGCCAAGCTCAACGCAGCGTTGAAGAAACTCTGCTCTCCGTTCGTTGGCCTGCGGCATGTCGTGAATGTGCTTGTAGCGCTCAAGCAGTTCTCCATCCGCCGTATTCAGACGATTGGCGGCCTGAATGCGATCGAAAAAGCCGTCCGAGATGTACGTGTCGAGCGTGCGAACGTCAAAAGAGGGCTTTCGGATCGTGAGACTTACGGTATCCGCCCGGCAAGCAGGCGGCATGACGAACTGCGCGCGCTCACCGCCCGGCAGCACGGCCGAGAGAATGGGCACCGTGCTTTGAAAGAGGACGTTTTCACCGGCGAATTTTGCGACGGCCACGCCGAGTTTGATGAGGTGCTCGTAGGTGAGTTGCGGTACGTCCTTCGCTTTCCAACCAGCACGGGTTTCGAAGTACACCTGCCCCGGTCGGTTGACGACGATTTCGGTAATGGCCTTGTCGCTCAGAAACGGACGCAGCGGCTCCAAGAAGTGATTGACTGAAGTGTCTCGCGCGCTCATCGCGTGCGCTCCTTCGAGCTTTGCTTGAGCTCGATTGTGACGGCATTCTTGGAGGGGGCGTTACGGTCGTAGACATTGAGCGAGAAGGTCTTCCCGTCTATCTGGGCACTCTTGAGCGCTTCGTCGAGCCGTTTGGCAAATTCACTGACAAACTTTTCCGGCCTTCCCGCCTTTCGATAGGATTCGGCGAGTACGGCTACGACCGGCTCGCGCTCCTTGGCCCAGGCCTGTTCGCGATCGACTTCGGCCTGCGTGGTTTCAGGATTGACTTTCATGACGACATCCCCTTGTGCGTTGCAAAGGAAAAGGTGTTCGGACGGATTTGGCGTTTCCACGCGTTCGGCGGCTTCCCAGGAAAAACCGTGACCGTGCACGAGCCGTTCGGTGAAGCGCAGCTCATCGGTGACTTGGCGCTGCTGCACCGTGTTGCGAACGTCTTCGAGCGTTGAGTTGCCGTCGAGCTGATAGTCCGGGAAGCTTTCGCGGTAAAGAGCCGCCAAGTCCGGCGTTCGTGCGGCGAGGTCTCCGGCAGCGTTTCGGACGGCGTAATGAAGCGGCGGCATCTCTGCTGTTGCCGGCTCGTTTCCCGCCTCGAGTTCCGATGAACGCTCCTCTGTCACAGCGATTGCTTCCTCTCTGATTTGGTCGTAGTGCGTCAACAAGTGCCGCTGCACGGCGTGACGGACCGAAGGGAGCATGTCGGGCGACTCGTAGCCTTCGCTGTTCTCAATCACCATCTCTCGGGAAAGCTCCATGCGCAGCGGCTGGTCCGGTGAAGAGTTGGCAGCGGCCGGGGCAAGACGGACGTAGGTGCCAACCAAGCGGTCGCCGTAGCCGTCCAGAAATTGCACCCGCAGGCTACCAGCAGGGCGGACTTCCTCTTCAGGATCGACCGCTTCCACGATGAAGTCTGTGAGCTTGGGTTCATAGGCATCCAGGCAGGACGTGACGAACGACGAAATGCTTGTGCGGTACTCGGTAAGCTGCTGGGGATTCAAGCCAAGACGGGCGATTTCGTAGGCCGCTTTCGAGTCCTCGGTTTTGAAGCTTGCGAGCAGTTCTTGGAGTTCTTCGCGAAGCTCCAAGCAGTTGTGTTCATCCATCACGCTTTCGCCCCAGGAGTCATAAACCGGACCACGCACGGTTTCATGCTCGAAGTCGTAGCCCAAGCGGTCAATGACTTCGTCGCGGTGAGCGTCGGGGTGCGCAGTCAGGTATTCACGGATGTATCGTGGGGTGCTCATCAGGCTCTCCTTGGCATCAACGAAGCGCAAGCCCGTAGACAGAAGAAAAGTCCAAATCGCGGCCCACGAAGATGCCGATTCGCGAACCTTGGTTCCGAGTGAGGGTCGGCGGGATGTTCCCTGACTGACGCATGGCTTCCCGGACGATTTCTTCCATGCCGTCCTGCGAGTTCTGGTAGTAGTTGACGCCGCCGTTGTTGTCGGAAGCCTGATTGCCGGCAAATTCGAAGCCGTCTTGGATCAGGCTGAAGAGCAAGGCGTTTCCAAAGCGCTTCCACCAGTGGTAGTCGACATGTCCGGAGAGGCCGCTTCCGCCCATTTCGTCGGTGCCGGGCGAGTCGAGGTTGATGCGCACGCCGGTCGGTGTCTGTAGCTGCGTCCACAAAACGAAGATGCGGTTGAGCCCATTTTCGACTGCCCCCTTGTATTCACCGATCACCTTGGAGCCGCGTTCAATGAGCAGTACTTTGCCGTCGGCGGAATAAAGCGGTCTAGGGATGACGCAGCTCGTCATGCCTGGAACCGTTGTGTCCACTTTGGTTTCCAGGATGCAGTCAATGAAAGTACCTTTGGGAAGGAGGAAAGTGCGATTTGGCATTCTGCGGGCCCGTACGCCGGGCGTGTCGACGGCGGAAAGCATGCTGCCAAGACGTCCGCCATCTCCCCGTGGGGCGCTGTCCATGTCGTCCGGTGCCCCTTGCACAGGTGCTGCAGAAGGACCGTCACTGTTCGCACTCATAAGTGGGGCGGCGAATCGACGCTCTTCGAGTGTTGGTTCCTGCTTTTGCGGTTGCACCGGCTGTGCCACGGCAACAGGTTGCACCGGCAACGGCGGCGGGGTGGTAGGCAGCGGCGGCTTTTCCTCCGGTTCTTCTTTGACGACCGGATCCGGCTCGGGCTTCGGTTCCGCTCTCTTGGGCGGTACCGGCGGCACGGTCAAAGTTTTCGAACTCGTGTAGACGTTGAGGTCGTTTTCCGGAACGACTTCCGCCTCATCCGAGCCCAGCAGTGTTCCCTTGAATTGCCAGGCGGCAATGCCGATGAAACCTACGACGACACAGGCGGCAAAGAGTAAGAACGCTGATTGTTTGCTGCCGGTGCTGCGCTTTCCGGCGACGGAGGGAATACCGGCGGCGAGATCCGACGGCTCGGGCGCAGCTGTCTCTTCCTTTTTCTTATCGAACATCATTGACCTCCCACCGAAACACGACGCAGGCCGGGTACTGAGACGCCGGCTTCCGTGTCGGCTCCTCCACCTGTGTAGTTTTCGTTGTAGAGCCCGACGACGGCTTGCCCGGCTCGCAGGCGAAGGGCTTCATAGATGCCGTGCACCACGAGCCAATCGCCCTCTACATGCGCGTTGAGCAGCGTTTCCGTCTCATCCACAACGCGATAGACCGAGGGGAAATCGCTGCTTTTACCAAAACGAAGATAGGTGAATCGCCCGTCATCGAACGCTTCCATGGGAGCAATGCTGCGCGAAGACTTTGCTTCACCAAAATTCATGGTGTAGTCGCGGTTGGAGGCTGGTGCTTCAGCGACAGAAGCAGGTTTCGTGGCAGAGGTTTTCAAACGGGCTTCCACGCGTTCTTTTTCGCTTGCTGCCGCTCGTTTGGTCGCTTCTTCTTTCGGATAGGTGAAGGCCAGCTCATAGGTGGCTGTCTTGCGGTTCCACCCCAGACGCAGGTCGAAGTGGTAGGTGCGTTTGTTCGTGACCACGACGAGGTTGGTGCTGCCTTCTTTGGCGCGGGGCTTCAAAAAGAAGTGATTGCCGCGGGCGGCGAACTCCCAGGCCGTTGAAAAGCCCGAGGTGTGAACGTCGACTTTTTCGTCCTCCGCAAAAACGATGGAAGTCACAAGGCCGTTCACCGCGTAAATCGGATAAACCTGATTCTCTTCGTAGGCTGTTGTGTAGAGTCGCCGATCGAGCTTGCTGACGGTGGGCGTATCCAGAGCAAGAGCGCTTTTGCAAGCGAAGAGCGCCATGAGAACTACGAGGATTATCGCTTTTTTGCTATAACCCGAAGTGCGGTTGAGTACATAGGAGGTCCGCATCATGAAGGCAACGAAAACGTGGCGCGATATGTTGAGCAAGTCTTTGTCTGATCCGAACTTCCGCAAGGAATGGGAAGAAGCCAACGCCGAACTTGCCGAGCTCGACAAAATCATCGCGGCTCGTGCATCGGCTGGGCTTACGCAGGCTGACGTTGCTGCCCGCATGGGAACGACGCAGTCAGCAGTGGCGCGACTTGAAAGTAATTTGATGCGAGGCAGACTCCCTTCTGACCGCACTCTGACGCGATACGCCAAGGCATTAGGCAAGCGCGTGGTAATTTCGTTCGTCTGATTCATAAAGACGCTCACTTCAGTTCCTGATCGACGCGGTAGGTCGTGACCTTGAAGCCAAACGGATTGATCAGCCGCTTAGCTTCTTCCACCTTGAAGGTCGGTACGTATTCGTACCCGATGCGCGCGGTCCAGACGTCCGCCCCTTCGGGTTGTCCGGTCTGCGTATCTACGAGCTTCTTGCGAAAGCGCACGGTCGCGATTCCGTTGCCGTTCGGAACGACGCTCAAGAGTTCAACGAGGATGCGCTTGGTGTCGCCGATCGTTTGTTCCATGGAGTTTTTGTCGGTCCCGAACTGCCGCGAGTACGGTTCAAAGACGTTGGGCATCGAGAGCTCGCGCGTCTTGATGTAGTCGTTTTCCAACGTGCGGTAGTCGTAGGCTTCGCGCGCTTGGACGTACTCCGAGAGCCAATACTTGTCCATAACTTCCGAGACCGGAATTTCTTCGGCGTTGGCAACCGAGAGGATGGTCGACATGCCGGTCGACTTGTCGACTTCGATGACGTAGGGGAGCGTCTCTTTGAGCGGCATCATGATGACGATGGCTGCCACCAGGGCGATGTTGGTTGCGCCCAGAATTTTCGCCGTGAGCCAAGCTCGGGCTTCCGACTTTTCCGCCAAAGAGAGGCGCGACGATTCCCAACCGATCGCATCGGCGTACTTGGCGTCTGTCTTGGGTGCTTTCGCGGTCGTCGCTTGATTTTTCTTCTTTTGTCCGAACATGCGTTACTCCTTGGCGCTCTGATCGTCCGGGGACGGAGAAAGGTTTTCTGCAGGGGCTGCCTGCAGCACTACCGGTGCACTTTCCGAGGCGGCATCGGGGGGAAGGGAGTCGGCCAGTGGCACGACCACGGGAGCCACAGCGGGTTTTTCAAAGGGATCCAAGGACGGCGGCTCATCGGCCAAGCGGGATCGATTCACGGTCTGCGAATGCGGCACGGTATTGACCGGAATGCGTTCTCCGGACGGAAGCGGTGGCTTGGGAGCTCCGCAGCCAGTGAGAAAGAGTGAAGTCAGCGCCAGGGCGCAGCAGATTTGCAGAGGGGATTTCATAGTCAACTCTTGGGAAGTCGGTCTCGAAGAATGTCGGCATTGGTTCGGACGACGTCTTCATTGGGAGCCTGGTGGCGTTCAACCGGAGGTTCTTGAGACGATGCGGTTTCAGAAGTCGGCGAGGTTGTCGCTGCAGGCGTGCTGGCTGCCACTCGCTCGGCCATGGAGGCGGAAGCGGAGTGCCCGGCCGGCGTTGCTGCCGCCTCCTGCGACTGCGTCGTGAAGCCCGTTGCGGGCGTGGCGGCTTGCGGGGCCGTGGTCGTTGCCGAGACTGACGCGTACTGTTCAGCGCGGAAAGCTGCGTCCTGTGCAGCGAACTGCGCAACCCGTTCGCTTTGTCGTGTTGCCGCGGCTGCGTTCATGCGCGCGAGTGTTTCTTCCGGCGTTTCCTGTCGAGTGAAGGCCGATGCGGACGAGCTCGAAGATGCAGCCACCCCTGCCGAAGCCGCTACGCCGGCGGACACCGCAACTGTTCTCGCTTGAGCGGCCTGTTGGTTCGTGGCGGTGGTGCGAGGAGCGGCCGTCGTCGTTGTGTTTTGAGAATTCGAGGCCATGGATTGCACGGCCGTTTCGTTTTGCATGACGCTCAGAAGCGTTCGGCCCAATCGGTACGTTCCGCCCAGTGCAGCGCCAAAGGCCGCTGCACCGACCGTCCCGTGTTCGCCAAAGCCGTCTCGACTCATCAAGTGACTTCGTGAGTAGTTCTGCAGATCCGTGCTGCCCGATCCTTTCCCCAGACCGTTCACAAAGCCGCCGGTGATGTCTCGTGTTCCTCGCCAGGTATCGTTCATCATTTGCCCCAGTCCGGCGGCCTGCAGCGCAACGCCGCCCACGATGGCGGCTGCGATGCTCGGAATGAGTTTGACAAGCGATGTCAGAGCAAGCCCTAACACGGAGAATTTCAGCACCGGTAGCCAGACGCTGATGAGTGGTCGGCCGCTTTCATAAGCGCGCAACGAATTCAAAAGATCCGTGGCAAACGAGTGAAAGATGTTTGTCACGAGCAAGATGACGGCCGCGACCAGTACCGAGCAGAACACGTAGGTCACAACCGCTTTGATCCAACCATCAAACCAACTGCGAACGGCCGGAAACATCAGGCAGCAGATGAAGAGCGGCCCGAAGGCCAATGCCAGCGTGAGCGAAATTTCATTGATGATGAGAACGCCTGTCGCTGCAAAGGTGAGCGCCACCGAAATGGCGGCCATTAAAAGCCCAAGGAAGAAAAGCGATAACCACGTGCCGAAAGCGGATACGACCGAAACTTTCCCCGCGGTGGAAAGCGCAACGTTGGTGACGAGCATGAGCTGCTTCCACATGTCGTCAATGGCCGTCCAGGCCCCTTGTGTGTCGACATTTTCCGCACCTGGCAAACGAAGGATGCCCACAAGCATGTTTTCCAGGCCGCGGATCGCCGGAATCACGTCGTTGACGTAGTTGAGCGCATTGAGCCCGAAGTACGTGACGAGCAGAATTTTGCCCGCCATCAGGACGAAGTCGGAAAGCGGAGAATCGATCCGTCCGTAGGTAATCAGGTAGCCCTTGATCAGGAAGTAGATCGTGAGGCAGGTCAGCAGCGGGATTCGGATTTCGTCAATGAGAGCGGACGATGCTTGCGAAGCAAAGCTGCTGATGGCGTTTAGAACCTCTTCACCAAAGGATGCGAAGTACATGAGCCCTCTTTAGCGGCAGAGCGCTTCGATTTCGTCTTCACTGACCTCACTGAAGGACGACCGGTGAAGTCGTTCGGTTTCGCGGCGTGCTGCTTCACGCTGCATCGACTGCATTTGCGCGAGCTGAACGGATGCTTGTGCGCGGGCTGCGGAAAGCGACGCCATCTTCGCTTGAATCTGCGCCTGCAGTTCGCTTGCGCCCTTCATGTCGGACGTACGGTTGATTTCGCCCATGAGTCCCTGCACTTCCGTGAGAATCTGCGAAGTCACGTTGTCAATTTCTTGAAGACTCGCCATGTATTCGGCCGCTACGGCCTGTTCGTTGCGGCAGCCTTCGAGTGCGGCGCCGTCCCACTCTGCACACCGGGCTTCGAGATTCATGCTTTCGTAGACCGAGCGGCCTCGCGAGGAGAGAGCACTGAAGCCGTCCGAAAAAGTACGGTTGAAGTTTTCCTGCAGCGATTCGGGCATCAGGCGAATCCAGTTTTGCGAATGGTGCAGCATGCCGAAACCGCGGCTGCCGGTCATGGAGTCGTACGTTGAGACGGCCTGGTCGTAGATTTGAACCGCCTGGTTGTACTGCTGCGTGAGCATCTGGTAGTCCTTGAGCATCTGCGTCCACTGCGTGATGAAGTTCGTCGCAGCCGCCCCGTCAAAGACGGGAATGCCGGTAGCCATGGCGTTGCTGATCACGAAGAGGGAAGCCAGAGTGCAAAGGCGCTTTTTCATACGACCTCCTTGAGGGGGTTATTGGCCGCGCAGCTCATTCCAGCGGCTTTCCTTGTGAAATTGGTAGCGATAGGCCTTGTTCCAGCCGGTGTTTGATTTGCCGAACTTGGCTTTGCAACGACCTTGGAAGGCGGCCCATTTCTCCCAAATGGCCTGCGCGTCTTTCTCGAAGTAGTCCTCCATCAGCCAGTCTTCCGTGAGCACGGAAAAGTCGGCCGATGCGTTCATGGAGCAACCGAGTTCGTCTACGGCAAGGCCGTCGACGAACGCTTCCACTTGTGTACGGTCGTACTTGTGCGGCAGCGTGGCAGCGGTGGTGATCGACCCTGCTGCCAAGAGAAGGCAGCCGGCGGTCAACGTGAAGGTGCAAAAGGCGTGCGTCATAGCGAATCCGATGCAGAAAAATGTTTTTGTCCGAGGAAGTACGGCAGCCACGCGGAGGGCGACTCGCCCACCGTGCGGCGAAGGTCTTCCGCGAAGTGAATGGCGTCTGTGGAACCCGAGAGCACCTTGAGTGACCACCCGATGGGGCCGAGGTCCATCAGACAGAGAACGGAAGTCTTCCCTTGCTTGATGAGCATCGTTCGCGAGTCTTCCGGCAGTGCGCGGATGATTTCGAATTCGACGTCGCTCACCTTGAAGCCGTCGACATAGTCCTCACGGCTTGCTTTGGGGTTGGGAAGGAAAATCTGCGTGGCCGACTGCTCGATCACCGCTTTGGCAATGGGGCTCGTGAGTACGTCGGAAGGGCTTTGCGTGGCAAAGACTCCGAAGCCGTTTTGTTTTCGGATGGTTTTCAACTTGTTGAAGGCAAAGTCTGAGAAGGCTTCGTCGAGCAGCCACTTCCAAAACTCATCCATGATGAAAAACATCCTGCGGCCGTCAATCACTTCTTCCAAGCGATGCAGCAGGTAGAAAGCAATCGGCGAGCGGATGCTGCGGTTGTCGAGAAAATCCGTGCCGTCGATGCCGAAGTTGGGATGCGTGTTGAAGTCGAGCGTGTCCGTTTCGTTGTCAAAGACCCAGGCGAGCTCCCCGCCCACGACCCACTTCTTGAGGCGCTTGGGTACCGAGCGCGCAATCTCCTCTCGCGTAGCCCCTTCGGTCATGTTTTCAAGGAGCACTCGGAAAAGGCGGTGTTCCTTCCTCATGGACATAACGGCGGCGACCGCTCCCGCGATCTTCTCTTCGTCTTCAGGCGTGACGGGCAGTCCATCCATCGAAAGAATGAGGCGGATGAAGCGATTCAAAAACTGCACGTTGGCAGGCGTCGGCTCTAACTGAAAAGGATTGAACCCCGTCGGCTCACCGTTGCGGATCGTGAGATAACCGCCATCGAGCGCGCGGACCGCGATTTCCGCACCGCGATCCTTGTCGAAGTAGATGGTCGTGAGCGGATGGTCCGCATCGCGATACTTTTGCGCTAGGGCAAGGAGCGCATTGAGCGTCGCCGTTTTGCCCGAACCCGACGTGCCGATGATCGTCGTGTTGGCAAGCGTCTTTTTGTCGAAGGCGTTTTCGTCGGGCTTTGAGGTATGAAAGTTGAAGTAAAAGGGCTGACCGCTTGGCGTGCGCAGGAGAGCCAACGCTTCGCCCCAAGGGTTGCCGTTGCGTTTCCCCTGCGGGAAGTTGTGCAACGGCGCGAGGTGCGCAAAATTGACGCTCGTAAGCGTAGCCAGACGCGGACGTTCCGACCAGGCGTCGGGCTGTTGACTCAAGTAACTCCCGACGAGTGCGTGCGTGGAGATAAACGGCAGCAGGCCGCTGTCGGCGAGCGAATTGACGGCACGCTGCGCGTAGCTTCGCGCTTCGGCTTCCGTGTCCCCGATGACGAGGAGCGAATACGAGTATTCGCCCATGACAAAGAGGCCGTTGGCGACGCCGTCCATGGCGGCCGACATCTGCAGAATTTGCGTGCGCCCCGCGTCCTTCGAGGAAAGGAGCTGCTTTTGCTGCAGCTGCAAAGCCTTGAGTCCCTTAGCCTTGGAGAGGAAGGCGAAAGTCTGCGTTTCAATGAAGGGATAGTGCGCGGACTGCGATCGCGTGGCGGACTTCTGGTAGAGCAGATCGTCCAGAATGCCCGAGAAGGTTTCGAGCGCGTAGTCCTTGATTTCGACGCTTTGCGCGAACTTGCGGCCTTCCAGCGACTGCAATTCGAGCACGTCGCTGCCGACGAAGACCTGAACGTTGCCGAGCGCCTGATAGAGCGGCGAAGACGGGACGCGGACCGACTGCCAGCAGCCCGTCAACAGAAAGTTGTAGAAGGAGAGCTGCTCCGAGAATCGAACGCCCTCCACCTCCGTTTCTTTGAGGTGCCGCGGGCCGTATTTGCCCAGCGACTGCAGAAGCGTTTCGACGCGATTGCGAAAGTTCTTGAGGCGCTCCATGAGCGCTTCTTCCACGACCTCAACACTACGTGCCTTGCTGCGGGGCGCAAGGTCCCGCTCGATGAGCGTGACGTAGAGCTCCGTCGCCATGAGCGGCTTTTGGTCCACCAGATTGTTGTAGGCGAGCGTAAAGTCGCGTGCAAAGCCCGGTGCGGAAGGTTCAGAGAGTCGACCCCGAACGAAGCGCCGGATGCGGTGAATCTGAATGGCCGTGTCGTCGGCGGCAATCATGCGCAGTAAGACGTTCAGCTGGTCGGCACGTCGGTCGAGAAACTCATCGTCGGCCGTCTCAAAAGGAATCCCTTCAACGCGAATCGTGGCGATGAGCGAGCCGTTTCGGGACATAACGATGCCGTCATCGACGACGCTCGAGAGCGTGATGAATTTGTCGATGGCTCGTTCGCGACGCATTTGAGCGGCTTTCTCGGTGAACATCAACGCTCCTTACGTCTGTAGTCGGTCGGGGCAAGGCTTGCGACCGATCCCCAAAGGCGCTTGTTGAGCTGCCCGACATGACGGGTTTGCCAACTGATCCATAGCTGCCGGAAGGCTTGGTCGTCCTTGGCGGTGATCTGCAACATGATGCGCAGTGCCACGGGGACCAACAGAATGAGCGGCATCCACACCCAAAAGCCCAGCAAGAGTCCCAGGCCGCAAACCGCCACAAACGGTTTGATAGGAATGCCCATGACGCACGCCGGTCGTGTTGCGCCTTTGAAGATCGGTGAGGTTCGCATCCTGAAATCACCCCACGAAAAGGGAGGCGATCCAACCGGCCGAGCCGATCATGATGCCGCCCAAGAGGGGCTTTGCGACTTCCTGGAAGGCGTTCCCCATGAAAAGCACGCGAAAACCGGCCCACATGACCGAAATCGTCACCACGACGAGCGAGACGGTCTGCAGCGTCCCTTCGATCGTGTTGAAAAAGTTGGTTACCGACTGCGTGCCGGCCGCTGCGAGCGCGGGCTCGGCCGCAACGGCAGTCAGAAGGGCCAGGGGAAGAATCTTTTGAAGGTGGTTGAGTTTCATGGTGAAGTCCTCACGGCTAAGGGTTGGAGGCTGCTGATGCAGCCGGAAAAGTGAAAACGGAGATCCGGGCGGGACGCTTTGACTTGCGAAACGCAACCAAAGCGTCCCTGTGGCAATTCCCCGGAATTTCTTCGGGAGCTCGGCTTAGTAGTGCACGCGGTTGTAGAGCTTCCCTTCGATGTAGACGTCGATGGCCCGCGGCGGCTGCGCGTTCTGCCAGGAGATGGTCGAATAGACGCGAACTTGTCGGTAGCACGTTCGCGAGTAGCCGTCGGAGTCCTTGCAGCTGTAGCGCTCATAGGCGATGCCCTGATAGTCGGCGGGCTTTACGCAGGCCTTTGAATGCACCGTGGTGCAGTGCCCGTCGCCATCGCAGCTTTCGTATTCGCCGTTGTAGTTGTATTTCGAGCGCTTCTTGGCGTAGTACCTGTTGCCGGAGCGCGAGAACTCGTTGCTCGACAAGACGCCCTGCAGGAGGTACCCGCGCGGCGCTTCCTCGTAGCCGTCGCCCAGCAACATGCACGGGTCGTAGCGGCCGTCGTTGCGTTGGGCATAGTTCCCTTCGCCCGATTGCGGACAACAAGGCATCGAGCATGGGTTGTGGCGTTTGGTTGAGCAGTCGATGTATTTCTCCACGGGGGGATGGCATTCGCTCACGGACTTCCAACCGTTGGGGTTCGCGAGGCACAAAAGCAGCTCACAACCCCAGCGGTCGTCGCCCGTCATGAGTTGATCGGCAGGGTAGAGCGCGTCGCTGTTGGTGGAAACCGGGCCAGTTGCAGCTGCGAAAGCGGAGCCGATCAATAGAGACGAAAGGAGCGTCGCCGCTAGAAGGCCTTTGACCATGTCAGCCCTCCGAAGTGCGGGGTTCAACCGGTCGGCGATTGAGCTCCGCGAGGATGTCTCGCGAGTCCCAGCGCGTGTAGCGCTTGCGCTGCCGCACGGGTTTCGGGAAGCCGCGGTCGGCACGAACCCAGGCATAAATCGTCTTGGGCGTCACGCCAAAAATTTGCGCAACTTGCTTGGCGGTCAGAAAGGAGATGGAACTCAGAGAGGTTTCAGCCATACGTGCCTCAAGGGGTTCTTTCCGGTAACCGGTCGATCGACCCGTTACCGGACGCGGGTTGAAGAACGTAACTTCACGAGCTCCTTATCGAAGTCGCTTTCGAAAGCGTCAGTGAGAACGACCAAGGTGTCTTGAAGTTACGTATCGGGAGAAATTTCCCGTATCATACAACACATTAGTAAGTCTTACTAACACTGCACACTGCAAGAAACGTACAAACTTGGCCGTTTTCTCAAAATTTGTTATATAAAGGAATTACGAAAATTCCGATTCCTTGACAAACACGAGGCCGGCTGTGACTGAAAAGAGCATCTATGACATTCGACGTGAAAACCTGAACATCTTGATTGATGTCTATGGATCGATCGCAAGAATCAATCAGCTAACGGGGCGTCCGCGTACGGACTCTTCGCTCAGTCAGATTCGCAATCAGACGGTCAATACGGTGAACCACAACGTCCGTCGAATGGGAAAGAACCTTGCGCGATCCCTGGAAAAGCAATTGCGTTTGGGGGAAGGCTGGTTCGATGTAGAACGCCAGGACGGCAACTCCGTTGCGGTGATCAACGTTCCTTTTGGTCAGGACGACGATGACGGCACGATCAAAATTTCCCCGATCGAGAAGCCGGTTGGGGCAGGCGGTTCTTCACCGCTTAACCCTAAAAAGGACTTTATTGAAATGGGAAATCGTTTCTTTGACAAAATCATCGGTGCGCCCGGCGGCGCGACTCATGACCCTTCCGGGCTTCGCTTCCATGAGGCCGACAGCGATGCGTTTGCCGAGATTCCTCGTGACACGATCCTGATCGTAGACACCAATGTCCGTCAGTTCACCAAGCCGGGGTTCTACCTTATTCGCGTGAACGGCAACGACCTTTTGGTGAAAATTCGCCAGGGGATCGACGGACAGTTCTTGATCTCTGCTGACGATTCGCTCCACGAAGAAAAGCCTTCGCTCGATGGCGTCGCCATCGTCGGACAGGCGATCTATGGATGGAAGGGTTTCCGGCTCTGATCGACCGTCATCGCGCTTTTTCTAACCTCTGACGCTCTGCCGCCTTCGGGCGGCATTTTTGTACGCAAAGCCAGGTTTTGCATATCTTCTGGACGATTTTGTAACGGAATTTGATGGGGTGCGAATTTTGATTTGTAAGTAAAAACTGAAACAGACAAAGTACAAAATTTTGTGTTTTGTGATAAATTGGACTGCGGAATACTTACAAACACAGATCAGGAACGCCTCTATGCTCCGGGATTTGCTGCCCTTCATTTGCCGTAGGCTGGGACTCTCAACGATTCAGCTCGGAATCTTGGACTCGCTGACGCTGCGCTTGGCAGTGGGCCAAAAATTGCGAAAAGACCAGGTTGCGATGCTGTACGCAGACATGCCGGCGCGTGATTTGGAGGCCGTGCTCTCCGTCTTCTTTGAGGAGTCGTCTGATGGGCATTTGTCTTCAGCCGAGGCGCAGTTGCTGCACGAGGAGATGGTGAACGGCACCGCTTCAGGCGCTACGAGCGATTCAACGAACGCGACGCCCGAAGCAGGCAATCAAGAGGAAGAAGAAAAGCGGATTCGCCGCAGTCAAAAGGCATCCAAAGCCTCGAAAGCTCGGTGGGAACGCGAGCGCGAACGGCGACGTCAGCAGCAGACAGAACGAGCAACGGAGGATGGCCGCTCTTCCTCCGAGCAATCCTCCGGGCTTATCGAGGAAGCTCACACGCAACAGCTTGATTCTCCCGAGCAGCGCAAGGATGCGCAAGAAGAAAACGACACAATTCTCCAAGCTTCTGCCGAGCAAAGCGCAAATGCTCCCGAGCATTCGAAGGAGCTGCAAGCACGGCGCAAGCATTCCGAGCATGCGCAAGCACGGACTTCGACGGAAAACGTGCCCGCTCACCCGGGATCGACGAGCACGCCGAGCTCAAGCTCGGAGCATGAAAGCATGCTCCCGAGGATTGTCCCCAAGGAAAGCAACGAGGATGCACAAGGAAAGCTTGAAGCCAGCGAAGCTTCCGAGCATTCCTCCGAGAAGACGAAAAGCTCGGAGCACCTTCCCCAAGAATCCGGCCCATTCTCCCAAGCTTCTTCACAAGCACTCACGCGCGCGCATGTTCGCGCGTCGGATCTGATTTATCCGATATCCGATTCTGATCCGATCGGATCAGATCAGATCGGTAATCAGTGGATCGAAGCATTGCGCGCGCGAGGTTTTGCCGAAGGACAGCTGCGGAAAGCCCGGAACGAATTTGAGGCTTTGATCCGGGGAGGACTGTCCTTGGAGCAGCTTCAGGTTGTGGCTGATCGTGTGATCGCCAACAAGCCCGGTGATTTTGCCTATGCCGTTCGCTACTTGCTCACAGCCTGCACGAACGAATTGGCCGCGGCTAAGGCGGGACCTCCTGCAACGGCGAAAGCTCCTGGCGGTCTCGTCAAGGTTGCGCCTGTAATGGCTCCCCAAAAAACGGAGGAAGAGGAAGTCGCTGCCTTAGAGCGGTTTCTGCAGCAAGGCGCAAATCCCTTCTGCCTTCCGGACCAGAAGCTGCCAGCGGTGCAACGGCTCCTTGAACGCGCACGCGACGACTGGCTCATGGCCGGCAAAGCGGTGGAAGGCATCAGCCCGGCCGGTAAGCCCGTGCGTGACCCGAGGGTAGCCAAACAAATCAAGTACTACGGAGTGGAAGATGCAAAAGCTCGAATTGCAAAGCAGCGCCGCAACTGATCGTCTGAGCCGGTCGGCGTATTGCGAGAAACACGGCGAATACGTCGAAGCCGGGCGGAAAGTCTTTGGGCATGTTGTTTGGTTTGGCTGTGCGAAGTGCCAGAAGGAGGAGCGTAAGCACCAGGAGATGCTCCAAAAGCTCGAAGAAGCACGAGGACGTGCTTGGAGCTATCGGCAGCTGTTCGGAGAATGGCTTCCCAAAGCCTTCGACTTTCCACTTGAAAGCTTTGAGGTGCTTGATGCAGCCATGGGGGACGTCTACTGCGTGGCCGAGGAATACGTGCGCAACTTTTATCGCTACCGAAGCGAAGGACGCGGTTTGTTTTTCACGGGCACGGCCGGTACCGGCAAGACCAAGCTCGCTTGCGGCGTGCTCAAGTCGCTATTCCCGGACGTTGTCGGCTGCTACGTCACGCTGAGTGACCTGGGGGACCGCGTGCGTCAAACGTGGCGAAGTGCGAGTGGGGAAAGCGCTCCCTTTACCGAGGCGCAGCTTTTTAACGCTGTTTACCGAGCCCCGCTTTTGGTGCTCGACGAAATTGGAACGATTGCCAAGCCCCAGGACGGCGAACTGCTTTTCAAGGTGATCAACACGCGCTACAGCAACCTGCTGCCGACGATCGGGATTTCGAACCTGAGCTTAACGGAGCTCTGCAGCCTCTACAGCGACCGTCTCAGCCGTCGATTGGAGGAGAGAAGCCGGACGGTCGTCTTTGATTGGACGCCTTGGCAAGAGCGCCATCAGCAGAACGGAAACGGATTTTTTTTCAGGAAGGTGAACGATGACGAATAGCCTCAGAAAGCCCACTCGCCTCACGACCCGCATCGAAAAGGCAACCCTAGTCGCAATCGAATTGTTGCATCCGAACTTGGAGCACGAACTTGCGCCGATTTCCGCGCGGCAGTTGCTCGACAGCGTGCAGCACAGCATGCCCAACGACCAGGTCACCGAAAGCGAACTGTTGATCGCCGTGAACAAGCTCCACCAGAAGGGCCATTTGGCGGAGCTGCAGATTCAGGCCGCACCCGAAGACGGCAGTCTCGTCTTCATGGTGCAAGGCAGCGGCTACGCCGAGCGTTCCCGCGGCTACAAACAATCATGGCGCAGGAAGTACACAGCTTATGGGCTCAAGTACACCATTGCGTTTCTGACCCCGGAACAGGCGGAGCTCGTGCAGCGGCTGCATAGCGCGAACCTTGCCCGCTGCAAAGCCGCTATCGCCCGTGACGCCAACGGCAAGTTGGCCGCTGCGGTGCAGCCCGTGGAAGACGCGGCCACGCAGGCCTTGAAGTCCGCCGTGATGGCGATCGGAGGTTGAGATGAAGAGACTCGCGATCATGAATGAGAAAGGCGGTGTCGGGAAATCCATGGTGGCTTGCCAGTTTGCCTTTTATGCCGCACTCAAGCGCGGGCTGCGCGTCCTGGTGCTCGACTTCGACCAACAGGGGAACACGACCAACACGCTCACGCATTCGGGCAAATGCTGCGTCGCCACGGTTTCGACCGGAAAGCTCCTTGTGAACGCGGAAGTCCCGAGCGCTGAAGAGCTTGATGCGCCCTTCGTGCTGATGCCTGCGGACAACTACTTGGTGCAGCTCGAACGCACGGGCGTAACAAATCACCAGACGTTCATTTTGAACCTCAACAACGCCTTGGAGACGCTCGACGACCAGTTCGATCTCTGCGTCATCGACACCAATCCGTCGCCCGACGTACGGGCTACGGCTGCGATGGCAAACGCCACGCACGTTCTTGCCCCGTTGGAACTGAAACAAGAGTCGCTCGACGGCGTTTTCGAGCTCCTCAACAAAGTGCGCGGTGTGCAGGAGAGCTTGAACCCGGAGCTGCAGCTTTTGGGACTGCTGCCGAATTTGGTCGAAAAGAAGCCCTACCAGATTGCCGGGCTCAATGCTCTTCTCACCGGAGCCGGGAAATTCCTTTTCATGCTGCCGAGCGGCAAGCCTGCGGCGATTCCCAATGCAGCAGCCATTGCCGAGGCACAAGGGGACGGCCGACCGCTATGGGAAGGCCCGCGCGCGAAGGTGGAGCGCGTGTCGGGTATTTGTCGACAGGTGTGGGAAGCCATGGTCGACCAAATGGGGCTTGAAAACCGAGCCGAACAACAACCGCAGGAGAAAGCGTGATGGCACTGGACGTTTCAAGACTCAAGGCAATGACGGAAGGTTATTCCTCGCTCGGACACCACCCCGGCAACAGCGTGTTGGAGATTGCGCTCGACAAAATCGAACGAGACGAGTCGCAGCCGCGAAAGAACTTTGACGAGGACACGCTGCGCGACCTTGCTGAGTCCATTGAAGCCTATGGACTGCTGCAGCCCATCGTCGTTCGCAAAAAGCCGAACGCTCTGGACCGCTACATCATCGTGGCGGGCGAACGCCGGTACCGAGCTTCACTGTTGTTCAAAGCCCGCACGATCAAGGCGGTGCTGCTTGAGACAAAAACCGACGACGCCGAGCTCGGCTACCTGCAGGTGATTGAAAACATCAAGCGCGACGCGCTTACGACAGCCGAACTCGCTGACTTCATCGCCGGTCGTATCGCCGCGAAGGAAACGGCCGTTTCGATCGGCAAGAAGTTGGGCATTTCCAAGCCGCAAATGACACGCTACGCAGCCTGGGCTGAGATGCCGGAGAGTATTCGTGAACTTGTTCGTTTGCAGAAAGGTCCTTCGATCAAGATCGCCTACGAGCTCTTTCGCAAGTGGAAAGAAACGCCGGAGGTCGTTGAGGCCGCCATTTCAGAGTCGGCGGATGACTTTGAGTGGACGATGGCAGCGGTCAAGCGGATCGGCAGCGCACCGGAGGTCGAGGTGGTCGACACCGAGGCGGCAGAGCGTTTTGAGGCGGGACAAGCCCCGGGCGACGAAGGCACTTCGGACGAGCCGCAGACCACTGAGACCAAGGACGCGGAAGTGCAATGGGACGTCGGTGCGGACGAAGATGATGAACCGGTAGCTTCAGAGGAATCAACCGATTTCGAGGAAGTGTCCTTTGAAGAAGCGGCCGTTGAAACGACCGACGCACGCTCGGCGAATACACGCCTCCCCCGCGTTGTGGTTTCGATTGATGGACGAGAAGCGGCTTTGATCCTCAAACACACGGCCGACGGTTTCGTGACGGTGAAGTTTCTCGATGAGGACGATGCCGAGGCCGTCGACGTGGAAGCTGACCGCGTGCGTTTGCTGAGGGTGGACGATGGACAAGACGAATGACAGCGCCGTGCTTTCCCTCCGCCTTCAAGGCGCTGTATTGGCGGAACTGACCGAGCGTGCGCAGTACGCGGGAAAGACGCGCTCTCGATTTGCGCGGGAGCTCATCATGAAGTCGCTAGCGGTTCCCGCCCCGGCGAGAACGATCTTTCGGACGGCGGACGAGGAGGAACTGACGAAGCCGCACGCGCTCAAGCTGCTGCTCAAAGATAGTGAGAACGCCGCGCTCATGCGCATTGCGGCGGTTCAAGGCGTGAGTCGCCAGCAGCTTGTGATAGGACTCATTCGAATGGCCGCTGCGTCGGAAGCACAGTTCACCAAAGACGAAACGCAAGCGCTCTATGCGGCGACATGGGAGCTTCGCAAGATCGGCGTGAACATCAATCAGATTGCCCGACGCTTGAACGAGGAAGCCAAGGCAGGCCGTCTGCGTGGAACGGAAGCCGCCCAGTTTCTCAAGCTTTCAACGGCACTGACGAACCGCATGGAGCACGTTGTCGGTAAGGTGGGCGACCTCATCAAAGCAAGCCGTGCTCGGTGCAAGCTCGTTGAAGTTGCAAGGGAGAACCAATCATGAAAAGAGAAGCATTGCTTGCGCTTGCTGCCGAATTCCGAGAAGCCAATCCGAAGCTTGCCGAGCATGGATTCGTGACGATCTACAAGGGGATGGTCACCGGGTGGAAACGGACGCTGAATCACCCCGGGACGGAGGTTCCGGGAGCCTACGCAGTGGGAGCGGACGCGAGCATTTTCCACGCTTGCGGTGGGGATGAGGAGCACGGAGCGCATGCGTTTCTTCTTGCTACCGGTGAATGCTTGCACGCGGACGATGAAAGCTCAGAATGCTCGCAAGCATGCAGCGAATGCTCGGAGCATCGCTCGAATGATTGTGGAGCATCAATTCAAGCCAACGGCCTTGACAATGCAAGCAGCCGCTAGGCATACTTCAAACCAAGTCCTCCGTGAAAGCGACGGAGGCCGGGCCTGAGAAACCCGAAATCACAGGCACTTGAGTGCCGCGTGTTTTGCGGCATTTTTGTTTGCTTTCGACGAGCTCCCCAATTTTGGGGACTTCGATAACTGCGAACACTTGGGTGCAGTCTCCACTTATGGGAGAGGCACGCGGTTCCGCTTCGGCGGGGCCGTCCCTGTGAACGGTTTTCTCAACCCGCGTTGCCTCGCCCACCCGCCTGAGAAACGGGCACGAGGTTCATCATTCACAGGAGACTGCCATGATTAAAGTGGTTAACCAAGGCACGCATGTGCCGGTTGTTGACGTTGTCGATGGCGTTGCTACGGTCGAATCGACAAATATCGCAGAAGTTTTTGAGAAGCGACACGATCACGTCCTACGCGATATAGAAAACATTCTGATTTCGCTACCGAGCGAGCGACGCGATAACTTCATTGAAATTCAGCTCGATCGCATCAATAACTTCGGTGCGACAGTTCAGTCTAAGGCCTATCGCCTTACACGCGACGGTTTCACGTTTCTTGTCATGGGCTACACCGGCGAGAAAGCCGCAAGATTCAAGTGGGCCTACATCGACGAATTCAACCGGCAGCAGACTCTTCTTGAAAGCAAGGCCCTACCTCCGACGCAATCTGAGCGAACTATGTTCGCGGGAGATTCGCTTGCTGAAAACGTGCTACGAGGGCTCTCCGGCCAAATGGATGCGGAGACCGTGGGCGACAAGCTCGTGACCATCGGCACGGTGCTGCAGGTTGTCGGTACCATTCAAAAGGTGCCCGCGTCGGGACCGCAGCTGCAGGCTGCACTCAACGCGTTTCAGCAGGCGCTTGAGGAATCTTGTGATGCTGATGAGTTGGAAAAGCAGCGCCGCCGCAGCCTCAAGGCGCGCAATGCAGCCAGGGCACGTTGGGATCGTATTCGCCAGGGAGGTGCCGAATGATGAGAGCTGAAATCACCAACCTTCCGATGTTCGACGAGTACGCCTTCATCGAGCAGCATGGCCGTGAACTCACGAGCGATGAGCTTGAAGTACTTTCGGAGCGAATCGACAACCTGGATCGACATATCATCGCCTTCAACGACGCTACGATCGACATGCTGCATCGCGCCATTTCTGACCAGGCCTTCGAAGAGGGCAGCGTCGTGGCGGCCAATCTCCTTGAACTGCTCGCGGGCATGCAGCGGTACGTGTACCGAGCTCGCGAAGCGCTCGCAGAATGCACGACGGACGAGACGCCGTCGGAGTTGGAGTTCTCCTTTTTGAGCGACACGTGAGCTCCCTGAAAAGTTTCCTCGGGAAACTTTTTGATGGTCCTCAGAGGGGTGAGGGTGGTTGTGGTGGCTAGGGCAGGATCGCGAACTTGGGGCGAAACGTATACACGTCCGCCTAAGTTCGCCATAACCACCGCCAATGGCGGTCGAGTCCTTTGGCCTCGGGGTGAGTTTCTTGTATGAAAAACAATGGATATGAAGGTAGTCCTTCACCCTGCATGATGAAAGTCAAAGTCTTTGTTCCGTGAAAAAATGGTTTGATCAAATTAGGCAAGACGTGTTGTTGTGAAAGGAAAGATGAGAGGTTCAAAGGGCAAAAATTCGCTAGGATTCAGAAGCGTTTATTAAGGTTCCGCTTATGCCCTCATCTCAGATCCTGTATTCAAATATTCAGCCAGTCCGGATTAATCATCCCAGAGCTACGTTTCAAAAAGTTTTTAATGAGTTAGTTGCCAAGAGCGACCGCATCGACATTGCGGTTGGCTATGTATCGCAAGCGTCACTCGAAGCTCTGCGCGAGCTTGTGTCGGCAGGCGACATCAGGAAGATCAATCTCATCCTTGGTATGTATGTAGTTGATGGAATTACGGCTCGAACGCTTCATCTCGCGCGCACTATTAACACTGAATGGAAAAGGGCGGGCGTCGGTAGCATTAGAGCAGTGAAGTGCTTCAAGTATCACGGTAAGACTTATGCTTTCCGACGCGGAGGAACGGTTAGCCATGTCATTATCGGTTCAGCCAATCTCAGCGCGATCCGACCGGATGCGCAGACAAAGCGTCAATACGAGATCTCGACGGTCACGACCGATCCGGAGATCTGCAGAGAGGTCGCGGACTTTATCGAGAAGCTTAAGGATTCAAAATACTCGGCTGACATTGACGACATTCACTTTAAAACGCTTCTGGACGATAACCTTGAGCTTGAAGGGGACGAGAATGCGCTCCGCATGCCCTCGCAGGACTTCAAGCTATATAAACGATACGCAATCGGGACGGAGTTTTTGTTGCCGCTCAAGGTGCCGACTGAAGCTGAGAAGTACAACGACAGTCTGAGGAAATTCACAAAGTCGAACATCAACGTTTGTTACGCGGCACCTCGTTCTGCGGGGAAGCCACGCGACTGGTACGAAATTCAATTCACCGTACCGCGCGAAGTGAGAGAGTTGCCGGGCTATCCGAAACGTGGTGAGCCATTCTTCGTCCTCACGGACGACAGCTACCTTTTCAAGGTGCATACGACGAGCGACAACAACAAGCAGTTCTCTGCCGTGGGCGATGAGCTCACACTCGGTAGGTGGCTCAAAGGGCGTTTCGTTTCAGCTGGCCTTGTCAAACCTGCCCTCAATACGCAGGAGGACAGCGCCGGTGCCCGCGACGGCATGATCACGCAGGAAATGCTCGATCAGTATGGTTGCACGAGCCTCGCACTCCAGCGAACGAACCGAACTTACCCGGACGACAAGGACGAAGGGAGGGAACTTGAGCTATGGCTTTTGAGTTTCAAGATGAAGGAAGGTTTTGAAGGCGCAGACGCTGTGGAAAGTGAGGGGTGTAATCATGAACTTTCTTGATACATACACTGAGCGGCTTCGTGTCGCCGGAAAGACAGCTCTCGCGCAGAGCATCGAGATGACTGTTGCTAGATTTTGCGGAGAGTTTCTTGACGGCTTCGACTACTGCTCTGCAACGTCAGCGCTTTTGGTCGGCAACGTGCAGTCCGGCAAGACCGGGCAGATGCTCGGCATTATCTCTGCGGCAGCAGACAGGGATTTCTTTGTCTTCGTCATTCTCACAACCGACAACGTGTTGCTTCAGCAACAGACGCTCTCCCGCGTGAAGAATGATCTGCCCGATTTCTGCGTCTGCGGCGAGGACGATTCGGTGTTGTTCGAAGTGAACGATGGAGTGAAGCCCGCAGTCATTGTTCTTAAGAAGAACGCAAGAACACTTCGCCGTTGGGAGAAGACGTTCTTGACGTCTAGGATCCTGGTGGGAAATCCCCTTTTCATTCTGGATGACGAGGCGGACGCGGCGTCGCTCAATGCAAAGGTCAATCAGGCGGATATTTCTGCAATCAACAAATGTATCGGAAACATCCGCCGGAACGCTTCCTCTAGCATCTATCTTGAAGTCACCGGCACGCCGCAATCCATTTTCCTGCAGACAGCTGTTTCAGGTTGGCGGCCGCGGTACGTGTTGGCGTTTGAACCAGGTGCCGGCTACCTCGGTGGGGATTTTTTCTTTTCTGTGCGAGGCCCTGTCCCGCGATGCATAGGATTTACGGATTCCGATCCAGATCCGATCAAGACTTTTGTCGTTCGCCATCTTGTTGTATCGGCGGTGAGCTTCATGCAGGGCGAGACGGTATCCAATGCACTCGCGCATGTGAGCGCGCAAACGCAGGCACATGAAGAAACTGCGGAAGCCATTCGTCAGACGCTTTCTAAGCTTGATGGTCACTTGCTTGATGAGTCGGTCAATACGGCTGTTGCAGACCTGGAAGCGGCGACGAGCGATACGTACGACAGAAAAAGCATCCAGACGTTCATCCGCACGCAACTTCTGCCTAATGTTCGCGTCATCATTAAAAACTCCAAGTCCAAAGACGAGGCGGTGTTCAACAGCGGTTGTTGCTTCATCGTAGGTGGTAACGCGCTCGGACGTGGAGTGACGTTTCCACGGCTCAATACGGTGCTTTACACGAGGCTATCTAAGCAACCGCAGGCAGATACGATCTGGCAACATAACCGCATATTTGGTTATGACCGCGATCCGCAACTGATCTGCATATATCTCACGCGGCATCTCTGGAAGTTGCTCTGTAGCATTAACGAGCAGAATAATTCGATCTACACGCAGATCCGTGCGGGTTTCAGTCGTGTGAAGATTTCATTTCCGCCGGGGATCTCGCCGACGCGGCGCAATGTGCTCGACAACGGCGAACTTGCGTTGCTTTCGGGAGGAGTCAACCGCTATCCCGATGCGCTCAGAAACCGAAGAACACGTGATATTGACGCCTTACTGAAAGATCTGCCTGACTCTGGAGCTCAAGCCTATCCCCTTACCTTTGCCCAAGAGATTCTTCGGCACATCGTCTCGGACGATGAAGATTTTTTGGTCGATGCCTACAACGGCATATTCTGCGAATTACTGACTGAAAACCCGGATGCCGTAGCGGTTTTCATTGTTCGACGCGGACGACACGTAGCTCAGGGCACAGGAGCGTTGCTGTCGCCGAATGATTGGAAGCTAACGGAAGGCTTTCCAGGGAAGACCATTATCGTGCTCTACCGGATAGAAGGAGACTTTGGCTGGAGTGAGGATCCGATTTGGGTCCCGAGCATTCGCTTGCCGGAAAACCGTGTGTTCTTTGTGATGAGAAAATAGCGGTCCGTTGCGCTAAAATCTGGAGCTTCCGTAGCACCTTTTGTACTAGCAATATGCGCAACGATACTCTTCAGATCCGAATTGATGACAACGAACTTTCAGCATTTGCTGAACTTTGTAAGGCAGATGAGGTTTCCGTTTCTGTCAAGGTACGTGAACTTATGGCGAAGTATGTGCGCGAGCAGAAAAAGGTGCGCGTAGCGTGGGCAGACACGACTCTGGCAGGTAATCAGATGCATATGGTTACAGGCTCAGAAAAGTCTGGCGAGGGGGATCATGCAAAAAAAACAGAATTAGGAATGCCATCTCTCTCTGTACGATCGCTCCGAGTGGGTGAGATGTTTTCAGGTCCTGGAGGAATTGGACTTGCTCTAAGCCGCACAAAGTTTGAGGGCTTTTCGTTTCGGCATGTCTGGGCAACGGACTATGATCCAGATACTTGCCGTACTTATCGTGAAAACGTTCTGAAGAATGAACCTACCGCGAAATGTATTTGTGAAGATGTCCGCACGCTGGATATTGATAAGCTTCCATTGGTAGACGGCTTTTTGTATGGTTTCCCTTGCAACGATTTTTCGCTTGTTGGAGAAAGTAAAGGACTTCATGGTAATTATGGAGGCCTCTACACTTACGGCGTGAGGTACATCAACCGTGCTAACCCTCTATTTTTCTTCGCGGAGAACGTATCGGGCCTTAGTTCTGCAAACGATGGAAAGGCTTTCAAAATGATCCTCGCTGCGCTCAATAATGCAGGCGTTTACGGCTACAACATCACAGCGAATCTCTATAGGTTCGAGGATTATGGTGTACCACAGGCTCGACACCGTTACATCCTTATCGGTATCCGCGGAGATTTGGGGCTTACGTTCAAAGTTCCCAAGCCTTCTGGAACTTTGAAAACATGCCGTGAAGCGCTTGAAGGCATCCCGGCCGATGCTCCTAATCAGGAGCCGACTCGCATGGGCCAACAGGTGATTGAGAGACTTTCGTACATCCGTGAGGGTGAGAATGTTTGGCAGGCAGAAGAATCAGGCAGACTCCCCGCGAATCTTCGTCTCAACGTCAAGGGAGCACGTCTTTCGCAAATCTATCGTCGATTGGATTCGAATAAGCCTGCTTACACCGTAACGGGCTCAGGCGGTGGAGGTACGCATGTCTATCACTGGTCCGAGAATCGTGCACTTACGAACCGAGAGCGAGCTCGCCTGCAAACATTCCCGGACGATTTCGTTTTCTGCGGTAACAAAGAGAGCGTACGTAAGCAAATTGGGATGGCTGTGCCTTGCGATGGTGCGCAGATAATTCTTGAGGCACTTCTCAAGACATTAGCGGGCGTGACGTATGACAATATAGAACCATCGGTCGGCATTTTTACAGCTAAGAGCCTTTCGAATTTTTAGTGAAACCTATCGGAGGATAGCGGTGGATAACAAATCCAAATCAGAGCGAACGGCTAATATGCAAGCTATCCATAGTTCGAATACTAAGCCAGAATTGATAGTCCGACACCTCCTTTTCTTTTCAGGATATCGCTACCGATTGCATGTCAAATCTCTTCCTGGAAAGCCAGATATTGTTCTTCAAAAATGGAGAACTGTAATTTTTGTCAATGGATGTTTTTGGCATATGCATCAAGACTGTCCACGCGCTACTCTGCCGAAGTCTAATTCCGATTTTTGGAGCTTAAAACTAATAAGAAATCGAGAGCGCGATAATAAAGAATGTGAAGCATTGATTTCCATGGGATGGCGAGTTCTGGTAGTTTGGGAATGCGCATGCAGTAAATTGTATTGGAATAGTTTACTGGAATTTATAAAAGAATTTATTAGTGGAGTAAATAAAAAAGCAGAAATTGGCCGAAATTGGAATGGAGAAGGCATTATCTATAATAACTGTTACTGATAGATAACTTTCTAAAACGAGTGGTTCTGGAATACGATAAGGATTTCTCTAAAACATTCCTGAGGAGCAAAGCAATCTTTAAGTTTTGATAGTCGAACTAAAATCGTACGGGTTGATTTGATATGTTCAATGTTATTGACTTCTTTTGTGGTTGCGGAGGTACTAGTGCTGGGTTGCGGGCCGCCGGAATGAAGATTATTGCGGGTATTGATTATGATGAAAAGGCCATTAAAACATATCATTTGAATTTTCCAGAAGCTATTCCTGTTCAAAAAGATATAAAACAGATATCTGAAGATGAGATTGCTGAGCTTTTACGAAAAAAACACGTAAAAGGGCCGCTTGTTTTTTCTGCATGTGCTCCATGTCAGCCTTTTTCACAACAAAATAGATTTAAAAAATCATCGGATACGCGATTTTGTTTATTAGACGACCTACATCGATTTATAATAAGATTTCGTCCAGATTATATTTTATTAGAGAATGTTCCTGGGATGCAAAAAATAGACAATGGTCCATTCTCGAAATTTTTAAATTTATTAAGGGACTTAAATTATAAATTCTGTTTTGATGTTTTGAATGCCGTAAATTATGGCGTTCCTCAAAATAGAAGAAGGCTAGTCTTGCTTGCGTCGAAAAAATACAACATTGAATTTCCAGTTCCTAAATATGGAAGTGGATTAAGACCTTTTCGCGTTGTGAGAGATGCGATTGCAAAATATCCACCAATCGATCATGGTTCGTCATCTTCTTGCATTAAAGATCACGAAGCAGCGAAACTTTCTAGTCTTTTGCTACAGCGAATTTCAGCACTACGACCCGGTGAAGATCGTAGAAGTTGGCCTGATGAGTTGAAGTTGAAATGCCATGTAAATAAAAAAGGTCACACGGATGTATATGGTCGTCTTGATTGGGATAAACCGTCAGTGACGCTGACAACAAAGTGCATTTCATTGTCTAATGGGCGATTTGGTCATCCAAGTCAAAATAGAGCTTTATCTGCTCGTGAGGCGGCTGCTATCCAGACTTTTCCTGATGATTTTACGTTTGTTGGTTCTGTTTGGGAAAAAGGCCGTCAAATCGGAAATGCAGTACCCGTTCTTTTCGCGAAAGAACTAGGAAGACAAATTATGAAAGTCGAGCGGGAAAATAAAGATGGATCTTAAGGAACTTATCGAAAAGGTAATTAATAATTTTAACTCGAAGAACTCAGACTTTGAGCCGTTTATTAGACATATTCGATTTCCAAAATATAAAAATTTTGTTTCGGGTACAAAAATAGATTTTACATTTCCGATAACTGTTTTGGTTGGCGAGAATGGTTGTAATAAATCTTCTGTGATAAGAGCGCTTTATGGGGCACCGACAAATAAAAGTCTGGGAGAATATTGGTTCGAATCAAAAATCGACACCATTAAAGAGGATAAAAACGCTAGATCGTGTTTTATTTATGGCTACTTCAATCCTTTTGCAAATAAGATCGTCGAAGTTTTAAAGACTAGAGTTTATAAAGAAAACGATCCTGATTATTGGGAACCATCCCGACCTATTTCGCGATACGGAATGGAAAAAATCGATTACAAAAATGAGCTAACAAAAGAAGAGAGGCGCTATCGGTCGAAAACTAGATGGAATGCTATAAATAAAGAGGTTATCTATTTGGATTTTAGACATGAAGCACTGAGTGCCTACGATAAATTCTTTTATTGTACAAGTTTAAATAGTCTATCGAGTGCATTTAAAAGCAAAAAAGATTTTATACGGAGATACTCTAAAAATATTAGAAAGGCCATTGATGAAAATCTGAGTGATTACAGTATTTATCAAAACAAAAGAATAATTGAAAATAAGGTTTTGAATCCCAGGGCCGTTGCTTGTGTTTCAAATATTCTTGGGAAGAAATATTCTTCAATAAGAATTATCACGCATACATTTTATACATCAGAACCTGCAAAAACTATTTTGTTGTCTTCCGATAACTGTGATAGTTATTCTGAGGCTTTTGCTGGGACTGGCGAATTTTCTATTGTCTGCTTAGTTGATGCTGTTTTAGATGCCTCTGCAAAATCTTTGGTGCTTTTAGACGAGCCTGAAGTTTCAATACATCCCTATGCTCAACAAAAGCTTATGGAGTTTTTGTTACAACAAATTTTATCTAAGAAATTTCAAATAGTAATAGCGACACACTCGCCATATATAACCAAAAATCTACCTCAGGGTGCTGTTAAGTTGCTGATCTCCGATAAAAATGGTAATACTTATGTAAGAAATAATATACTGCCCTCTGAGGTCTTTATTGAAATTGGAGCATCAAAATCGCAATTAACAATTTTGGTGGAAGACGTTTGCGCAAAAATTCTCTTAGAAGCGTGTTTGAAAAATACTGGTAAACAGAAATTTTTTAAGGTTTGCTCAGCAGAAAGGTTCGGTGCCGAAGGCATTTTAAATCATGATGCTGTAACCGATTTTATCGAGGGAGCAAAGGATGTTGTTTATTGCCTTGACGGCGATAAAAGGAAAGAATTTCCTGAGATCACAAAGGAGTTAAATGAGTTAGAAGAGAGTGTCCAGAGAATTGCGCCAGGAGCAAGATTAACACAAAAGAATGCATCAACGGAATCGAAAATAAAGAAATACTCTGATTTTCTTAGACATCTTAAAAGCAGGTTGTATTATTTACCTGATGAATTTGGTCCGGAAGAAATTATTTGGTCGTTATTACCTGAAGATAATAAAGTCGGGATAGACTTAAATAAATTTGGTAAAGATAAATATAAAGAGGCTATCCGACAGGCTTGTTTTAATCACTTTGGGGATGATAATAGTCAAAAAATTTCTAGTTATATTGAATTTAATGTCGCCTATATTCTGAAGGATGGTCATAAAACCAAATATGATCTTGCATTAACAGAGCTGGTTGAAAAGCTTTCAAAAGCTTTTAACAATATATTCGATTGAATAGGAATTAATGCTATTTGTTTATTTGCAGGCTTGACGTCTCCCCATTTTTTTATTGAAATAATATTTTAAACAGAATTTGTATTCCTATTCGCTGACATGCTGAGATTTTTTAGATAAACAAATAATGATTTTTAAGGAAAAGCAGTTTTACCTAGTCGCTTTAGTTGCCGGTACAGGGTAGAACGAGCGATTCCAGCTTCTCTAGCCGCTTTGGCAAGAGGTACTCCAAGATTGATTTTCTCTTGTGCTTTCTCTATCACAGACCTGTCCGTGGGCTTTCTACCTTTATAGATGCCGCGCTTTTTAGCTAGCTCGATGCCCTCGCGTTGGCGCTCTCGAATCATGGAACGTTCAAACTCCGCGACAGCGCCAAGCATGGACATTAGTAGCTTAGTCATGGCTGCGTCGTTGCCCGTCGCATCCAAATGAATGGATTCCTTCAGAAACTTGATACTTACGCCCTTGGTTTGAAGTTCCTTTGTGGTGTTCAATAGGTCGGCGAGGTTGCGTGCTAGACGGTCCATGCTACAGACGATGACTGTGTCGCCCTCGCGTACGTATTCCATCATCTGCTGAAAAGCGGGCCGGTCAGTTGTCGCGCCACTGGCTTTGTCTTCGAAAATCTTGTCGGGCTGCATCGATTTGATTTGCTCAATCTGACGGGCGAGATTTTGGTCGGCAGAGCTGACGCGTGCATACCCGATGATTTGACCTTTCATCGACAAGTGTCCTGTTAAGGTGATCATGCTACAAATATGTAGCGATTTTGTGATTTTACACCCTATTAGGACGCGGGTGGTGCTCGTTCTAGGGAGGATTGTTGAAGTCTACCCTAATAAGACAGCATATGGAGTTGCAGATAGGAGCCGGTGGTTTTCCACAGGCCCCTTCATTTATGCGCTGAACTTGAGAAGAACAGGACTGCACCGGTAAAGCATCAGGGACCGAACCGAACTTCTCTACACTGACGGAAGAAGATTTAGGGTACATCAATCTTCCTTTAAGTGACTGGGTGTACTGGAAGTCCTGAGTCGTTTTGCTACGGTTTTCTCCGAAGATTGGATGGCTATCCGATCAGAACGCCGAGTCAGGCCTCGCTATTGCCTTCGTCAAGTCCTTTGCTCGCCTGCTGATGCGGTATCTGGATCCCGATCTTCCAGAAATCCTCCCAGTGTTTCAAGGGCCTGAGCTTCGAGAAGTCGACATGTTTGTTCTCGGAACTCTGATCCGGGTGGATGATGAGGCACGGGATAATGTGCTTTCGGTTGGAATGTCCGCGTGCGCTCATCCAGTCGATGACCTTTGTCACCCTCCCATACCCCGACAGTTGGCGTGCGTCGTCCTTGTAGAGTTCGTCATTGACGTATTTAGGCTTGTACTTCGCGTCAGCGACGCAACACTCGAAAGGAATCTCGGGGCCTTGCAGATCCACCAGGAAGTCTGGTTCTCCGCCCGGCTTGAACAACCTGTGATATTGAACGTCCCGCACTGCCGCATTCCCGCGGAGGTCGGCGAGAACGTATAGCTCAAAGAGTTGCGCCATGTCGATCCAGTACGGGAGAATGCGGCGTGGCTCGCGCTCCGCCTTTTTGAAGGCACCGATTCCCTCGTGCAGAAGAAACTTGCGACCGAGTTGGAGCGCCGCGGTGTATTCCGTGAATATCGGGTTGACGGCGGGCGTCGTTTCGCTACTGCGCCAAGTCCGAATGTCGCTCACCTCACCGAAAGCTCGCAGGAGACGGGTCGCTTCGTCCGCAAGGATGCGTCCGACGCTTCCGAGTGCCTTTGACCGGGCGGCGAGAACAGAGTGCATCCGGCGCAGCACGAGCTTCAGAAAGCGATTTGCAGGCGTGTCGTCATCGAAACTTTGCGGAGAGCAGACGGCACGGGCGAACGGATCGCCAAACCGCATTTTGCGCAACGTATCCGAGACGCGGAGCTTTCCTTTCACGCGGTAGCGGAAGATTTCTTCCTCGGTTCGAAAGGACTTGAGCAGACCTTTGCGCACAATGCGCTGAGTGATCTTCAGAAAGGCCGCCGCTACGAAGAGAAGGAAGCGATCGCAGTCCTCAGCATCCGGAATCGGCTTCTCCCAGTGCCGGACACTGAGAAGACCATCGAACTCCTTGACGGCGTCGGCTACTCCGAGCACGCGCTTCAACATGGCCGGCATGTCGAGTCGCTCGACCTTCGGGAGCACCAGGATCGAGACGGCGCCTGGGATCACCCAGTCTACGCCGATGAAGTACGAGGCCCGTACCTGGATTGCGAAGCCGTCGTCAGCCGCCATCTTGTATACCGTGAATGCTGGTTCCGCATCGGTCCGGATCCGCCGCTCGTACTCGGGCAACGGGCCAAAGGGGTGCCTTTCGAGGTGCAGATACGACGCGTCGTCGAGCACTGTCTTCAGCTCCGTCGCGCTGATCGGACTCGTCGTTCCGTGTTCCTGGGTCGTGAGGCGGATCACTTTTCCACATCCCTTTTGAAAAGGCTCTGTTCGATCGCCTCGATCTCTTCCTTGGCGGAAGGATTGAGCACGCCGTCACGCAGGTACTCGTTGAGGAGGGGACGGATTTCGCTCTGCCAACGGGCGAGACTCGATTCGCCGCCCGGCGTCAGGAAGTAGCTGTGTCCGATCCATACGTCGGCCGGATCAAACTCTTCGGAGAGATGTTCGCTGCGTTTGGCGGGGGTCTTCGGGTTTGTCACGAACAGACGGGAGACGGCGTCGAAGAGGTTGAAGTCGAAGTTCTCGTCGGCAAGCTCGTGCGGAAGAATGCGTTCGAAGGCAAAGCGCCGTCGCATGGCGTAGTCGATCGGCGCAATGCTGCGGTCCGCCGTGTTCATCGTGCCGAGGATGTAGACGTTGGAGGGCACCGAGAAGGCGGGTGCTTCCGGTGCGTCGTAGGCCAAATGCACGGTCGTTCCTTCTGCTTCACCCTCGCGCTTGTCGGCTTCTACGAGCGTGATGAGTTCGCCGAAAATCTTGGGCACGTTGCCGCGGTTGAATTCGTCGATCACGAACACGTACGGACGCTGAAGGAGGGTCTTCAGGAAATCGCGGACCTTGGAAACGTTCGTATTCGGCATCCTGACAACCGTCTTCCTGGCAAGCTTGGTACCGTTGTTGACAGACAGGATGTCGACGGGATCGCCCTTGTAGAGCCACTTCACGGGTCGGCTACGGCAACGACCGAGCTCGGCGGTTTCTCCCTTGAGCTCTTCGTATTCGCCCGTGACGATGCCGACCGCATCGGCGTGATCTCTGTCAAAACGAGAAAAGACGATGTCGCCGATCTTCATCTCATTGACGAACCGATTCACCGAGCCTCCGTCATCTTCTTCGTTTTCCCATCCAATGCGGATGCGGTTGTTGCGCAGGCAGTCGGTACGCACTTCATTAGGTCCGGAACTGTCCGGGGTTACCTTCCACACCATAGCGCCATCGCGGATTTCGTTTAAGCCACGCACCCCTGCCGAATCGCAGAAACGCTTGAAGACGCCATCCGTGAGCTTCATCTTGATGCCGTCCGTCTGATCCGCGTTCGGGTCGGGTTTCCATCCCTGCACGAAGTCGTCGTAGTCCATCGAAGGATGGAAGGTCACGGCCAAGACACGTCCGGCTTCCGTGAGGCGCTTATATGCGGCAAGCACGTCCTTTCGGTCTGCGTTACCGGAAATCTCGCCGCAAAGCCGCGTGACGAGCTCGGGAACCAAATACGTTTTACCGGTACCGGGAGCACCCTGAAGGATCAGATTCTTGCGGTTGCGCAGAATGCGGAGAAGACGTTCGTACTCTGCAGGGTTGCCTTCGCCCTTTTCATCATCTTCGTCGGAGACCACATCAGCGGTGCCTTTCGCCGCGCGTAACGGTTTCGTGAATTCCCAACAGCGATCCCAGTACTCCTTTTCAGGCAGGTAGGTCTGGAACCTTCGTTGCATGGCTCCTGCACTTTTCTTTCCGAGAATCTCGGCGGCCTCCGAGCCGCAGACGGGAACGAGGAACGGCGAGTCGATAGGCTGATAGAGTTCGGCAATTTTCCAGAGGATCATCGGCGAGATACAGCGTTCCTTGGCCGGTTTTGTCGCGAGCTCGACGAGTCCGTTCAGATCGCCGGCAGCCGCCTTTGCGGCGACATCGATGATGAAAGGCTTAACCCTTTCAAAAACTTTTTCAGGGGTGAACCCTTTCAAGTGGTGAGCGACTTTCAGAGTTGCCGGCTTGCCCCCTTGGAAAACGCCGTACTTGTCCGAATAAACGCCGTTGATGGCGGCATACTGCCCAGTGCCGATTTCAAGCCACCAACAGAAGGTTTGTTCTCCCGTCCCTATGATGTAGTTTTCGAGAGTCAGTTCGGAAAGCTTTTCTCGCGGAAAGACCTCAAGAAAGGCCTGACATTGAATGCGCGAAACGTCGCGCCATTCCTGAGTCGAATGAAATTGTCTGCTCATCTTTCGCCCTCAGCGTATCGGAAAGCATTAAGTGTAGAGAACACTTGAGGACGTTGGGAATTGGTGCGGTCCCTCTCAGATTTTCCACCTCAAATGACCGAGCGCTGACGGGTAGTAGAGATGCCCAAAAGCCTGTGTCACTAGAGGGTTGCGGTGGGGAAGGGTAACCTGAGAGGGAACCCTCTCCCCAATTTCTCCTTAATCTGCAGAAGCGCTCTTGCCTGTGACGAGTGAAAAGCAGAATTTTCCCCAGTCCTCCATTAATCGTTGCCGCTCCGTGCTCAGACGAGCCCGGTCATACGCTCCGTGGTAGTCGTCAGAAGCTTTGCAGTGAAGCAAACAAAGCTCTGCCGCTTCCTGGTCGTACCGGCGGTTGTTGCCGAGACGGTCATCCTTGGCCCACGTGCGAAAGCCGCTGCGTGCTGTACCGTGCGCCGTGACGATGCAAATCTTGCTTTCGCGCTTGGACTTGTCCGGGTCAATCCACCCGGTGCCATCTAAAGCTTTCTGCTTTTCGTGCATTCGTCGGATCAAGGTAGTCGTTGCTGCGTCGGAAAAACTGCCGCCTTTGTCCGTTTTAAAGATCAAGTCGTTTGCCTTCATTAAGTTCGGTCGAACCTTTTCCAAGACTTCAATAGCTTGCTGCGACAAGTAGATGGTACGGTCTCGCTTGGGGTCTTTGATTTTGTCGTGTTCGGGAGGAATTTCCCAGATTCGCTTCTCAACGTCGATTTCGCCCCAAGTGGCTAGGCGAACAGCCTTCATGCGGCTTGCTGTAAGGATGGCAAACATCATCATCCAGCGACTCGTGCCTTCCACGTGGTAGAGCGCTTGGATGAACGAAGGAATCCTATCGTAGGGGAGAGCGGCGAAGTTTTCTTTGCGGATGGCGTTCTTACGAGCGCCTTCCATGAGAACGCCAAGAGGGCCTTGAAGTGAGCACAAATCTTGAGCTGATGAGCTGTAGTTCATCGCCCGAGACCAGTTCAGAATCGCTCTGATGTTACGCAACGCCTTTTTCGCCGTGATGGTTTTGGTTGTCCAAATCGGGACCAGCACGTCACGAATGTCTTCGACCGTAATCGCATTGATGCTGATGTCGCCGAGGCGAGGTAGCACGTGTCTGGCAAGAAGGTTGGACGTGGCGTAGGGTTCCTTCCGGTCGTTTACCCAGTAGTTGTTTTCCACTCGGTATTTCAGCCACAAATCCATGACCTCCCCAAATGTTTTGGAGGCGGGAGCTGTCTTTGAAGACGATTGTTCCGTCATTGCCTGCCGACGAGTTGCGCGTGTGGGTGTTGGGTTGATGCCCTCAGAAAGGCGCGCACGGATTTCCGTGGCCTTGGCGCGGGCTTCGGACAGCGACATGGAGCGGCGAAGTCCGAGAGACATGCTGCGCCGATTTCCGGAAGTGTCTTGATACCGAAGGATGTAGCTTTCTGAGGCTCCGCGAATGCGGAGGTAGAGACCTTGGACACCGCCGAGCGGATAAAAGCCCGGTGACTTGAGTTGCCGGAAGATGACGAGCGGCACCGGAGTGATGAATTTAGGCATGGTCGAAAAGGTTCAAAAACGACGAAAACTGCGCTAAATCCGATCTTATCGAGCTTCAGAGGGGCACCAAAAGGGTCACCAAAAATGCAGGTCCTGTAAGGTTTTGTACGGTTACAAAAGGTTCTGTTTAGTAATTTTGTAAGCGTGTTGCAAAATTTCCACAGATAAGAAAAAAAGGCTTGAAACTCAATCGCTTCAAGCCTTTAATCCACTGCAGTTTCAAGTGCTTACCACTAATTACAAAACTGCAGTTTTTGTAATTAGTGGCGGAGAAGGAGGGATTCGAACCCTCGAGGCCCGCATTTTGGACCTGCACCCTTAGCAGGGGTGTGCATTCGACCTCTCTGCCACTTCTCCGCATCATTGTTTTGGATGCGCAGAGGCATGTAATCTGTGGTGCGCCAGGCAGGATTCGAACCCACGACCCTCTGGTTCGTAGCCAGATACTCTATCCAACTGAGCTACTGGCGCACTGAGAAGTGAAATTGTGCATTCGTTTTAGGGAAAGTGCAAGTGTTTTAAGGGTGTATGCCGTATTTGCGTGATGATTAAATAAGGTGAAAACACAAGTTGAAAAAGAAATAACTTGATGAAGACGCGCCTCGCAACCAGTAAAATAATGGGCTTCAATCGGGCGCACTTTCCCTTTCCGAAAGATGACGGAGACTATGGGCGCATCGGTTCAACTCTCATCCCATTCGGCCGCCTTTGAAGCGCCCGACCACATCGGCATGACTCCACGATTAAGCCTTCGCAACATTACGAAGCGCTATCCGGGCATTACAGCAAACGATCATGTATCGCTTGATATTGCGCCCGGTGAGGTGCTCGCCATCCTCGGCGAGAACGGCGCGGGCAAGTCCACCTTGATGAAAATCATCTACGGTGCCGCCCGTCCAGACGAGGGCGATATTTCTTTTGACGGGCATCCGCTCGGCGTTGAAACCCCGGCACAGGCGCGTGAACTCGGCATCGCAATGGTGCACCAGCATTTCGCGCTTTTCGATACGCTTTCGGTTACGGAAAATGTAGCGCTTGGTCTTTCGACCGGTATTTCGGCTGCAGAGATCGAACGTGAAATCCGCTCGCTCGGCGAAAAGTACGGTTTAGAGGTGGATCCCGCCTCGGTTGTGATGGAACTCTCCATGGGTGAGCGCCAGCGCGTTGAGATTCTTCGCGCGCTGATGACTAAGCCGAAGCTCCTCATTCTGGATGAGCCGACTTCCGTCCTCACGCCGCAGGCAGTGCGCAAGCTCTTCAAGACACTGCATCAGCTTTCGAGCGAGGGTGTCTCCATTCTCTTTATTTCACACAAGCTCGATGAAATCCGTGAGCTTGCAGACCGCTGCGTTGTGCTTCGCGCAGGCAAAGTTGTGGCGAGCGTTGATCCGAAGGCTGAAAGCGAGGAAAATCTCGCCCGTCTTATGATCGGCAATGATCCGCCGACGGTGCGCGAAGGCACGGCCAAGGCTGGCGAAGTGGTTTTTGAGATGCGTCATGTCAGCGCGCCCGGATCGACGCGCGTCTGCGGTATTGAAGATGTCTCGCTTGCCGTGCGTGCGGGTGAAATTGTTGGCATTGCCGGCATCTCGGGCAACGGTCAGGCTCGCTTTATGGCGGCAGCCTCAGGGGAGTATCTGTGCGAGGCCGATCGCGTTTTGCTCTTTAATTCGCCCGTCGGAGAGCTCGATACGCATGCCCGCCGTATTTCCGGACTGCGCTATGTGCCCGAGCAGCGTCTCGGCCATGCGGCTGTGCCGGAATTGTCGCTCACGGCCAATACCTATCTCACCGGCGACTCGCTGGTGCGCAGCGGCTTTATTCTCCGCGACCGCGCAAGAAGTTTTGCCAATCTCGTCATTGAACGCTTTCACGTGAAGACGCCCAATGCTGAAAAAGCTGCCGGCAGTCTGTCGGGCGGCAATCTTCAGAAATTTATTATGGGACGTGAGATTCTCAATCGTCCTCGGGTTCTCTTGGTTCATCAGCCGACTTGGGGTGTCGACGTCGGCGCTGCTGCCGTTATCCGCAACAGTCTTATCCGACTGCGCGACGACGGCGCTGCGATCATCGTTGTCAGTGAAGAAATCGACGAACTCTTTGAGATCTCCGACCGTATTGCCGTGATGTACCGCGGAGCGCTGTCTCCGGCGGTGCCAAAGACCACGATTTCCATTGAGGAAGTCGGCCGCTGGATGTCCGGTCTCTGGCCAGACTCTCCCTTCACGCAGAAAACCTCGGAGGCGCACTGATCATGCTTCAGTTTCCGATTGCCATGACGCCGCGCACCGAGCCCACTCGTGCACTGGCTTGGCTTTCTCCTGTGATTGCCTTTGCGCTCACAGTTTTTACGGGCTTTTGTCTTTTTGCCGCATTGGGTCAGGATCCCGTAAAGGCGCTGGGCGTCTTTTTTATCGCGCCGCTCGATTCGCTGCGCGGATGGACTGAAATCGCTGTCAAGATGACGCCGCTGCTGCTCTGCGCTGCGGGCCTTGTGGTCTGCTTCAAGGCCAACGTTTGGAATATTGGCGCCGAAGGCCAGCTGATCGCCGGCGCCATTACGGGCGGCGTGGTGGCGCTCGCCTGTGATCCGTCTTGGGGCCGTTGGTATGTCGTTCTTGTGATGCTCGCATCAGCCGCGGGCGGCGCGGTCTGGGGCGGATTCACGGCGCTTTTGCGTCACAGATTTCATGCGAACGAAATTCTCGTTTCTCTGATGCTGGTGTATGTCGCGCAGTTTCTGCTCGCTTGGTGCGTACAGGGACCAATGCGCGATCCCATGGGTTTTGGTTTCCCTCAGACGAAGCTTTTTGAAACAGGGGCGATGCTGCCGGTGCTCGAGGGAACTCGTCTCCATGCCGGTGCGCTGCTGGCGCTCTTTTCTGCGGTGGGCGTATGGCTCCTGATGGATCGAATGGCGCTCGGCTTTCAGTTCAAGGTCTCCGGCATGGCGCCCTTTGCTGCGCGCTATGCGGGCTACCATCCGGGCAAACTCATTTGGGCATCCATGCTCATTTGCGGGGCGCTTGCTGGTCTGGCTGGCGGCATCGAAGCCTCTGGTCCTCTTGGTCAGCTCACACCGACTATTTCTCCGGGGTATGGATTTGCGGCCATCATTGTGGCCTTCGTCGGGCGTCTCTCGCCGCTTGGCTGTATTCCTGCAGCCTTTGTCATGGCACTCTTTTATCTTGGCGGCGAATTGGCGCAGAGCCGTCTGGGGCTGCCGAGTTCGATCACGGGCGTGTATCAGGGACTCCTTCTCTTTTTCATTCTCGCTTGCGACACGATGATTTTTTACCGTCTCTCCTGGCGAGGCCATTCGGCTGACGCGGGCAAGGAGGTTCGATAAATGTCGATTGCTGCCTCCATCATTGCCTCGACTTTAAATGCCGGCACGCCGCTCCTTATCGCGGCGGCAGGCATCGTGATTCATGAGAAGTCGGGTGTTCTCAATCTTGGCATTGAGGGCATCATGCTCATGGGTGCGGTCACGGGTTTTACCGTCACGCTTTCTACGGGTTCCTTTGCGCTCGGGTTCCTCGCCGGCGCGGGCGTCGGTATTCTGCTCGGACTCCTCTTTGCGTTTTTTACGCTCGGCATGCATGCCAACCAATATGCCGCTGGCCTTGCATTGTCGCTTTTCGGCGCGGGACTCTCGGCCTTTATCGGCAAACCGCTCCAGGGACAGGCGCTCGCGGAGCGCAGTGTGTCGGGCATTCCCGGGCTCGAAAATATTCCATTCTTTGGTGAAGCTTTCTTTTCGCAGCACATCTTGGTGTACGGCGCCTGGGTGCTGATCGCTGCAGTTTGGTACTTCCTTTTCAGAACGCGTGCGGGTCTGGTGCTTCGCGCTGTCGGCGAGTCGCCGCAGTCCGCTTTTGCGCTGGGCTACCCGGTGCTGCGCATCCGACTCTTTGCTGTGCTCTTCGGCGCGCTTTGCTCGGGTGTGGCGGGTGCTTATTTGTCGTTGGTTTATACGCCGCTCTGGGTCGAAGGCATGACGGCCGGCCGCGGGTGGATTGCATTGGCACTGGTGACTTTTGCAACCTGGCGGCCGCTGCGCGTGGTTGTCGGCGCTTACCTTTTCGGCGGCGTGACGATGCTGCAGTTCGCCTTCCAGGGGATGGGCATTTCCATTTCGCCGCAGTTCATGGCAATGACGCCTTATCTCGCGACGATTCTCGTGCTTGTGCTGATTTCCCGGAACCCCGCTTGGATTCGCCTCAACGTTCCTGCGTCGCTCGGCAAACCTTTTTCGCCTAAAGGCTGAGAACCTGCAGCGGGCTGACGCGCTGCCAAGAGTTCAGTTTTTTCGGGCAACAGTTTTTCTTAATTTCATTGTTCTCAAAAGGAGTCAACGAAGATGAACAAGCGCTTTGCTTTCAAGCTAGCATTCGCTGGTGCTGCCGCCTTGGCGCTCACGGCCTGCGGTGAGAAGACTGAACCGCCGAAGGCGGCTGAGCCCGCTAAGACCGCTGCTGCTCCAGCAGCTGCGAAGGAGCCTTTGAAAGTCGCTTTCATGTATGTGAGCCCGGCCAATGAAGAAGGCTGGTCTACTCAGCATGACATTGCCCGCCGCGCGGTTGAAGCGAAGTTCGGCGATAAGATCAAGGTGACAACCGTTGAGAATATTCCCGAAAATGCGGATGCCGAGCGCGTGCTGCGTGATTTGGCTCAACAGGGCAATAAGCTCATCTTCGCCACTTCGTTTGGCTACATGAACTCTGTTCTCAAGGTCGCCAAGGAATTCCCGGATGTGAAGTTTGAGCACGCTACGGGCTATAAGACTGCGCCCAACGTGGCCAACTATTCCGCGCGCTTTTATGAAGCCCGCTATCTTGCGGGCAAGCTCGCGGGTGCAACCACCAAGTCCAATATCCTCGGCTATGTTGCCGCGCTGCCGATTCCAGAAGTGCTTCAGGGCATCAATGCCTATACGCTCGGCGCTCAGAGCGTCAATCCCAACATTGAGGTCCGCGTTGTCTGGACCTCCGCTTGGTATGACCCGGGCAAGGAGTCCGATGCTGCCAAGTCGCTGATTGGTCAGGGTGCCGACGTTATTACGCATCACACCAATTCTTCGGCGGTTGCTTCGGCCTGTGAAGAAGCTAAGATCCCGGTGATTTCCTACAACACTTCGATGAAGCGCGCTGCGCCCACGATGCTGATCGGCGGCGTTATTCATATTTGGGATGAGTTCTATGCCGGCCGCATTCAGGCCGTCATGGACGGAACCTGGCAGCCTCAGTCCATCTGGGGCGGTGCGCCTGAACACATGATCGACCTCGTGGACATTAAGGCGACGGATGCCGTCAAGGCCGACATTAAGGCTGCATACGACAAGATGGCAGCCCGCGAGTTCCATCCGTTCACCGGTCCGGTTGTTGACAATACTGGCCGTCAGGTCTTGGCTGAAGGACAGAAGGCTACCGACGCCGATCTGCTCACGATGAACTGGCTCGCCAAAGGCGTGGCCGGCAAACTTCCGAGCGGAAGCTAATATTCATTGACGTTCATCGTTGGGACCGCATATTGAGATGCAGGTTCGGCTTTTCAGCCGAGTGCTCAGATATCGGTCCCAATTCATTGTTCGAATTTTTGTTTTTGGAGTTCTCCAATGATGCAGAAGCGTACTGCTTTGAAGTTGGTCCTGGCCGGCGCCGCTGCGGCGATGCTCGCGGGCTGCGGCGACAAAACCGAAGCACCCAAAGAGGCTGCCGCACCGGAAAAGACCGCTGCCGCTCCCGCCGATAAAGCTGCAGGCCCCTACAAAGTGGCTTTTGTCTATGTGAGTCCGGCGAGTGAGGAAGGCTGGTCGCGTCAGCACGACCTCGCCCGTATCGCGCTCGAAAAGGTATATGGCGACAAAGTAAAGTTCACGACGGTAGAGAACATTCCCGCCGGAGCTGACAGCGAACGCGTGCTTCGCGACCTCGCGCAGCAGGGCAACAAGCTCATCTTTGCGACCTCGTTCGGCTACATGAACTCGGTTCTCAAGGTCGCCAAGGAGTTTCCGGACGTTAAGTTCGAGCATGCGACGGGTTATAAGACTGCACCCAACGTGGCCAACTATTCGGCCCGCTTTTATGAAGCGCGTTATCTTGCCGGCAAACTAGCTGGTGCGATGACGAAGACGAACGTTTTGGGCTACGTCGCTGCCGTTCCGATTCCTGAAGTCCTCCAAGGCATCAATGCCTATACGCTTGGCGCTCAGAGCGTCAATCCCAATGTTGAAGTTCGCGTAGTCTGGACTTCGGCTTGGTACGATCCGGGCAAGGAATCCGATGCCGCCAAGACGCTCGTCGGTCAGAAGGCCGACGTGCTCACGCATCACACCGATTCGCCGGCCGTTGTGGCTGCCGGTGAAGATATGAAGGTCCCGGTGATCTCCTACAACACGTCTATGAAGCGCATTGCTCCGACAATGCTTTTGGGCGGCGTGGTTCAGAGCTGGGAGGAGTTCTACACCGGCCGAATCAATGCTGCGATGGACGGCACCTGGAAGTCCCAGTCGATCTGGGGCGGCATCCCCGAACACATGGTGAATCTGGTGGACATCCGCTCGGATGCGCCTCAGTCGGTGCAGGACGATATTCAGGCGGCCTACAACAAGATGGCGGCCCGCGAATTTTCACCCTTCACGGGGCCGATCGTGACGAACGAAGGCCAGACCGTGGTTGAGGCCGGCAAGACGGCTCCCGACGATGTGCTCCTCAATATGAACTGGCTCGTCAAAGGGGTCGTGGGTAAAGTTCCGACAATGAATTGATGCGGCAGAGCGAAGGCTTAGTGCTTTCGCGCTGACGTTCAGAAAATTCAACTCCGGCTGGATTCGTTCAGCCGGATTTTTTTACCCGTCCGGCTGCGGAAAGGTCATGGGGAAAAGTCAAAACTTGTGCGTGCGTTTCAGCCGCTCAGTCATCATCGGATGACTTTGCTTTTGGGAATAAGAGGTTATGGGTGCTATACGCCTCGCAGGCGTGAAAAATTGTTCCGAAAGTGTCAGTAATGCTTCGCCAAATGAGGGTCAAAGCGTAAAATTTTTCTGCTTGATGCGTTTCGCCAGCAGGCTGACGGTGTTTCGCAAAAGCTTTGGACCAGCATAAATTTTGACGCGCCGCGCACAACTTAAGAAAAAGGACGGGCCGTGCAGAACTATTCCCTTATCACGAGTCTCGTAACCGGCTTCGGCCTTGCGCTTCCCTTCGGTTATCTCGCCGAACGTTTCCTTCGGTCACCCGCCCTGGTGGGCTACATTCTGGCAGGCGTGGCAGTAGGCATTATTCCGGGGCTGCCGCCTGTGAACGAAGCCATGATTGAGCAGCTCGCAGAAATCGGCGTGATGCTGCTGATGTTTGGTGTGGGTCTGCACTTTTCCGTTAGAGATCTTCTGAACGTGCGCACAGCCGTTGTGCCTTGGGCGGCTGTTCAGATGATGGTGACGGCTATTTTGGGCGCCTGCGTCGCCATGGGTTTTTGGCACTGGTCGTTTGGTGCGGCAGTGCTCTTTGGGCTCACCATTTCGTGCGCTTCAACGGTGGTGGTGACGAAGGCTCTGGAACTTCGCCGCATGACCAATGAAATCAATGGTCAGGTGGCCATCGGCTGGCTCGTGATGGAAGACCTCATGAGCGTGGTGCTGCTTGTTTGCCTGCCGCCCTTCGCACAGGCTGTACAGGGGGCGGATGTCTCTCTGAGCGCTGTGGCCTGGAAAGTGGCGACCACGCTGATTTGGGCGGCGGTTTTCGTCGTGCTGATGCTCGTGGCAGGCCGCAAGGTGATGCCTCGCCTTTTGCGGGAAGTGGCGCTGACGGGGTCCAACGAACTCTTCACGCTGTCGGTGCTGGGCTGCGCCATCGTCATTGCTTACGGCGCCGGGGCCATTTTCAATGTGAGTTTCGCTCTGGGGGCGTTCTTTGCCGGCATGGTGATGCAGGAAAGCCGCTATGCACATCGGGCAGCAACGGATTCTCTGCCGCTGCAGGACGCCTTTTCCGTCCTCTTTTTCGTGTCCGTTGGGATGATGCTGGATTGGCACGTGTTCCTGCAGCATCCGATTGAAATCACGTTGGTGGTGCTCATCATCATCATCTGCAAGATGACTTTTGCAACCACTTTCGTCACCATCGCCCGCTGGCCGCTGGAAACGGCTTTTACGGTTGGGGCCTGCAACGGTCAGATCGGTGAGTTCAGCTACATCCTTGCAGCTCAGGGCATTGCCCTCCATCTCGTCGACAGCTCGATGATGAGCATCATTGTGGCAGCCTCGATCATTACGATTGCCTTTAATCCGGTGCTCTTTGAGGCGGCTCCCAAACTGATGCGCATCTTCACGTCGCGCTATGCATGGGCAAGACGTGCGGCTATGCGTCCTGCGCCTTTCTCGCAGCTGCCGGAAAATGCGCCGCGGGAGATTCTGGATGGTCAGATGATTGTTGTCGGCATCCCGGAGGACGGCGCTCAGGCCTTTTTTGATTCACTCCTTAAAGCCAAACGCCGCACGATTGTGATCTGCGGCGGTTCTGCGCCCGTTGATCGTCTGCGGGAGGCCGGCATCGGCGTGCTTTTCGGCTCTCCGTCCGATCCAATGGTTCTCGTTCAGGCGCATGTGCTCAGCGCGGGCGTGCTCGTTATTCCTTCAGGAACCGCGGCAGAAGCGAAGGATGTGGTGGATGCTGCCCGCAAACTCAATAAAACGCTGCCCATCGTGGTGCTCACCAAAACCATTGACGACGGCGTGTTCTTTGATCAGACGGATAAGAACCTGAAGATACTCTGCGAACCGCTGGTCACTTCGCTCACGGTGGCCGCCACCGCTATTGAGGAACTTTTCCAGCGTGAGGAGAGCGAAGCCGAGGAGGAAGCCAACCGCAAGACGGTGCGCGAAATTATCAATGAGGAATACATGCGTACCGTCGCAGCCGTTCGCACTGGGGGCGCATCGGATGCGGCCGAATCTCAGAGCGACAAACTGCAGGCCGCTGCCGTGACAGTGGCTGACGAAGCAATGTCGGAAGCCAAGCGGCAAACACCGGCCCAAAAAACACTGCGTGAAGCCGCGCGCGGCTGGGGCAGGCGGGCTGCGTCCGCCTTCTTTTGGAGAAAACGCGGCAGCGATCACTCGGGCGATGCTGAGCCCGCGGATGAGGCAAAGCCTGACACGGCAGAGCAGACAGCGCAAACGCCGCCCAAAGCTTGAAAAAGTCTGCAAAGATCTCATTTGGCTTGGTTTGGGTTTTCAGCCCGCTGAAGGCTGACCGCTCGGTTTTTCTGCTTTTCGTCGTTTGAGTGACTTTTTCATGCCCACGGAACACACGCTTTTGCTCGCACTCTTTGGTCTGCTTGCGCTTACCGTCGGTCTGCTCGCTCTGCTGATTTATCTGGTCCTTTCAGATCGACACCGCCGCGGCGCAGAAGATGACGACCTGTGCGACGCGCTCCTCGAAGGCGTGGCGGGTGCTAAGCGGGAAATTGAAGGGACCGTGGCAAAGACCGATGCCAGACTCTCTGCCGGGCTCTCGAGTTTGATTACCTACTCAACGACCGAACAGAAACGGTCGTCAGAGTCCGTGGAGCGGTTTGCGGCGTCTGCGCGCGGTGATTTGGCGCGCATGAATGAAACTTTGGCCAAAGAATTTCTTTCGCTGCAAAGCATGGTGGACGAGCGTTTTGCCAAGGTGCTCCAGACCAATGCGGGCGCTCAGGAAGCGCTCGGGGCGAAGCTTTCGGCTGCGCTCGCCGAAGTGCGGGGCACGGTGGACGCCTCGCTTGAAAAGGTGCGCGCAGAAAATGCGCAGAAGCTCGAGGCCATGCGCGCAACCGTGGAAGAAAAGCTCGATCGAACCCTCTCAGAGCGGCTCTCGGCGAGTTTTCGCATGGTGGATGAAAAGCTCGGTCTTGTACAGTCGGGATTGGGTGAAATGCGCCGCATGGCTCAGAGCGTTTCGCGCCTGCAAAATGTGCTCGCCAACGTGAAGACGCGAGGCACCTTCGGCGAGGTGCGCCTTGCGGCCATCCTTTCGGAAATCCTGACCCCCGCTCAATACGCTGCTCAGGCGCGGCTCGATCCCAAATCCGCCGAAGCGGTTGACTTTGCTGTGCGGCTGCCCGGACGTGCGGATGATGCACCCTGCTGGCTGCCGATCGACTCTAAATTCCCGCTGGAAGATTGGGAGCTTTTGGAAAATGCCGAGCGCGAAGGGAATGCTTCAGCTGCCGCAGAGGCCCGGAAGGGGCTTGAAAGAGCGGTGCTTAAGCAGGCCAAGTCGATTCGCGAGAAATATGTGCGGCCGCCGGTCACGACAGAATTTGCGGTGATGTTTTTGCCGTCCGAAGGACTTTACGCCGAAGTGCTTCGTACGCCCGGGCTGTTTGAACGTCTGCAGCGGGAATTCCGCATTACGCCCGCAGGCCCCACGGTGATTGCCGCGCTGCTCAACAGTCTCTTAATGGGATTCATGACGCTTGCCATGGAAAAGCGCTCGAGCGAGGTCTGGAAGATTCTCGCGGAAGTGAAGACAGACTTTGCGGTCTTCTCTCGGCAGTTTGAAACGGTTGAAAAGAAATTCCGCGAAGCACAGAGCTCCCTCGAACAAATGTCGGTTAAAAGCCGCCGTATGGGAGCGCGCATGCAGGCTATTGATGCTTTGGCAGATGGTGAAGCTGCGTCAGCAGGTGTCGTGCCAAAGCTCGATGAAGGGGAGGCGGCCGCGGCGAAATGCGTCAACGATGCGTTTTGATCGCATCAAATTGTTTAATTTGAGAAGCATGTCTGAACACGTGCTCTAAGATGCTGATCTGAAAAATTATTCTCTCAGGACACCATGGATTCGTTTTACCACGCCATTCAGACCATCTGCGTCTACGCAATCCCGCTGATCTTGGCGATCACGCTTCATGAATCTGCTCATGGCTGGGCGGCAGGACGGTTGGGGGATCCGACCGCCACGATGCTCGGCCGCGTGACGATCAATCCGATTCCGCACATTGATCCCATCGGCACCATTGCGGTGCCCGGCGCGCTCCTGCTCATGAGCGCGCTTACAGGGGGCGGCGGACTGCTTTTTGGCTGGGCAAAGCCCGTGCCGATTAATCCGCGGTATTTCCGCAATCCGCTTAAGGCCATGACGATCACGGCAGCGGCCGGACCGCTCTCCAATCTCTTGCAGATGATTTTCTGGGCGCTCTTGCTCAAGGCGCTCGCTGCCGTTGGGTTTTACGACAAATTCGTGATTTCTGTTTGTGCCGCGGGCATTTCCGTGAATCTGATGCTGATGGCCTTCAACCTCATCCCAATTCCGCCTTTGGACGGCGGCCGAATTGTGCGGGGACTGCTGCCGCGTCAGGCAGGAATGGCCTTCGACAAGATTGAACCGTACGGCTTCATGATTCTTTTGGTGCTGATGGTGGGCGGAGGTCTGTCGTTTTTCGTGCGTCCTTTCCTGATGTTCGGCCAATGGATCATTAATTTGGTTTTGTGATTTTTTGTGGGAGCACGTTGAAAATGACGCTCTGTCGCAATCCTAAAAACTGTATGGCGCTGCCGTCGGCATGGGTGCTTCGGTTTATTGATGAACTGCCGCCCCATGCAAAAGTGCTGGATGTGGCCTGCGGAGAGGGGCGGCATACGAGTCTCTGCCTCCTGCGCGGTTTTGACGTCACCGCGGTGGACGTAGATGTTACGCATCTCGAACCGCTCGTCGGCACGCCCGGCCTCACTCTGGAATGCAGAGATTTGGAAGCTGAGCCCTGGCCCTATGCCGAGGAAGCGTTCGACGCCATTATTGTGACCAACTATCTTTATCGGGCGCATTTTCCCCATTACTGGCGCTCGCTCAAGTCGGGCGGCTTATTCCTCATGGAAACCTTCACGACCGTGAATACCGCCATTTGGGGACGCCCGCGCAGTCCTGAGCACGTCCTGCAGCCCGGTGAGCTCCTGCGCCTTGCGCCCCCGGAAGCGCGCATTTGCGCCTATGAGGAAGGACTCAACGCCGACGAGCTTGGACTGGAGCGTATTGTCTGGCTCAAGCCCGGAGATGCTGAAGTGCTGGCCCTGCGGCTCGGCGCGCGGTGAATTGTCTGAAACATTTCGAGAGCATGCCGTTGGCGCTGTCAACTCATTCAAATGCTTGGCAAGCGTTTGCGCGGGCCGGCCTTTGATAGAATCAGCAGATCTTTTTTCAACCCGCAGGCGAAGCCGTCTGATTTCAACACATCAGTAGCTTCCGACGGCGCCCGATTGTGACGGGCGCCTGAGGCAACACCTTGTCGGGTCCGATTCACTTTGCGGAAACATAGAGTAAATGTCCTTGCGCGCGTTTCGACTCGCTGCCGCCTGCGCGGCGATTGCCTCCCTTTCCGGCTGCACCTTTCTCGGAATCGATTTCAATGACGAGAAGGTTCAGTACGAGTCCTCCAACTCGCGCGCGAACCTTGAGGTTCCGCCGGATCTGACGCCGATCCAAAATGACAATCGCTTTGCCGTGCCGTCGCGCAACGGTGTGGTGAGCGCCAATGCCGAAGCTCAGCGTGCTCAGGCTGCGTCAGGTCAGGATCCTTCGGCTGCATCGAGCCGAATTGTGCCGCTGACGGTGTCGGCTAAGGTAATGAAGGACGGTCAGGATCGCTGGCTGCGCGTCAACGCGGCGCCGGAAAAACTCTGGCCGGTCGTGCAGGACTTCTGGCCTTCCGTCGGTCTCGTCGTTCGCGAGCAGAATCCGAAGACGGGCTATATGGAAACGGAATGGGCGGAGAACCGCGCCAAGCTTCCGCAGGACATTATTCGCCGCACGGTCGGCAAGATTATTGACTTTGCATACTCCACGGGTGAGCAGGATCAGTACCGCGTTCGCCTGGAGCGCAACGACGACGATACGACCGATATCTATATCTCGCACCGTTCGATGGTTGAAGTCATGACCGGCCGCGACAATGAGAGCAGCGTCTGGCAGCCTGGTCCTACGGACCCGACGATGGAAGCAGAAATGCTCCAGCGCCTTGCGCTTCGCATTGATGCCGAATTTAATCCCGAGGCCTCCGGTCAAGAGCAGGAAGCTAACGCGCAGCAGATCGCCAAGGATCTGGAAATCAAGCCTGTTGCCCCTAAGGCAGCCATTGAAAACGGCAGCGACGGCAAGGCTGCCGCAGTGGTGCTTGACGAAGGGTTTGATCAGGCTTGGCGCCGCCTCGGTCTGGTGATCGACCGCATGGGCTTTGAGCTCGTCGACCGTGACCGCACGGCTGGCTGGTATCTCGTCCGTTATCTGGATCCTGCCTATGAAGCTAAGGTGAAGGAATCCCGCGGCTTCTTTGCCAATGTCTTCGGTTCTGATGAAGCGATTGAAGCCCCCACCTATCGTCTGCACTTGGGTGATGAAGGCGCCAAAACCCGCCTCACGGTTCAGGATGCTCAAGGCGGCGAAGACAAGACCGGCGTTGCGCCGAACATTCTCAGCCTGTTGGCGGAGCAGCTTCGCTGATTCGGTTTCGAGATGAACTTTTTCGTTAAGTGCCTCAATGCCGTCGGTCTCCATACGGAGGCCGAACTGGCTGCGGCACGCCGAAAAGGTGCACTCGAGAGCGGCGCTCAGCCGACAGCGCCGGAGGTTCTGAATTCGCCGGCGGCTCTTGATCATTCGCCCGCCGGCGTGCTTTACCGCCGTACTGCTGAAGATCTTGCAGTGATGCCGGTATCACTGCAGGTACAGGTCAAGGCTCAAACCGTCGTCAAACTCCAAAAGATGGTTGAGCGCTCGCTTCTCACTCAAGAGGAGTTTGAAGTTTGGAAGCGCCGCATCATGATGCTTTAACGCATCAGGCGCTTCGGGGAATTGCACTCATGTCGACAGAGTCTATTCAGCCGAATTGCTCGAATAATGCGGCATGGAATGATCCTTCTGCAGGCATGGGGCTGCGCCTCTTGGCATTGCTCGGCAGCGTCGTTCTGACGCTCTTTAATCCGCAGGTGCGGATTGACCGCAGGGGATTCGCAATTGGGCTTGTCGGCTGGCTGCTTGCGGCTGCTGCCGCTTATGCCTTGATGGATCCGATCGCTGACGCGGCATGGATTTCCGACAGTGCGATTTTGGTGATAGCCAAGATCTACGGCTGGGCAGCGGGCCTCTGGAGCATCGGCGTAACCGTGCTTTGTGCAAGAAGAGCGCACGATTTTGGGCTTTCGGGCGCCTGGGCACTGCTGCTCTCTGCAGCCGGGGTCAATATCCTCTTTCTGCTTGCATGTCTCTGTCTGCCGGGGCGTCCAGAGGGCCTAGCATGGCCCAGAGCCGATGATGCGGCGGAACTTTTTCACGGCACGCATCAAACGGTCTGCCGGAACGAATAACCACCCCAATGAAGGCAGGTGCGGCAAAATAGCGCACTGCACTAGTTTTTTTCTATTTGAGAGACAAACGCAATGGCTGATGCAATCCGCAAGGGCATGCTGGTAACGATCTCCCTCGTGATGGCTGATATGACGGGCCGAACGCTTGAAGAGACCCCGCCCGAAGGCATGGTTTATCTTCATGGCGAAGGCGATATTTTTCCGCGTCTGGAAAAAGCGCTCGAAGGGCATTTTGCCGGCGAGGGCTTCACCATTCATCTCGAACCTGAAGAAGCTTTTGGCGAATACGATGCCGATGCGATTCGGTGCATACCCGTGGAGAACTTTGCGCATCCCGAACGTCTGGAAGTGGGAGAGCTCGTGGACGAAGTGCCCGGCGAAGCGCCTGACGGCCGCTCCTGGCGCGTGACGGATATGGCCGACGGCATGGCCGTTCTGGAAGCCAATCATCCGCTCGCCGGCGTCGGACTGCAGTTTGCCGTCAAGGTTTTGGATGTTCATGAACCCTCAGAGGCCGAGCTTGAAAGCATGGAGGACGATGGTTCCGCTTCGCTCGTTCCGCCATTCCTGCGGCTTGCCGACAAGATCGTTTCGGAGGACGACGATGACGATACGCCTTATGAGGCTGCCGACGGGGAGTCGGCGGACCCCTACAGCGACGGATCGTCCATGGCTAAGCTCGCTAAGCCGCCTCGCATCGTGCGCTAAAGCGCCTGCAGTTTGCCGCGAGGCGAACGGAGCATCATTGAACAAAAACGAATGGGCGGTTTCGCAGGTCCTCTTGCAGGTCGGAATACGCCTGTTATCAAAGATGCATGGTTAGCCTTCTTCACTGCTATTGACGACTGCACGTTTGGCCGCATCAAAAGCAAAACCTGCTGAGCGTCATCAGCTTGGGCGAATCATCTGAAGTCCGGCGTGAGATCAGGGAGCGGCTTCCGTTTGCCTATCACATGACAGTTGTGAGAGGAAGAATCCATTTATTCGTGTGTCTCCCGCGGTCCAAGCAAGGTTATTCAATCGTGAGTGCCCAATTAGGCCGCTCTGATGTTTCACAACCCTATGGACATATGAGCGTTTGCCTGATTTGGCAAACGATTAAGAAGTCCAGAGGCGTCCGTCAGTACGCTGCTTTGAGGACTTGTCTGTCGAGATTTTGACTAAAAAACAACAAATACGCCTGCATATCTAAGTAAACATTTTAGGTGGTTTTACTAGTACTTATACTGCGAACTATTCTCATTTTTAGTTGCATTTGCAATAAGATTCGCAATGAATACTCGCAGACCACTCTCTTGCATTTCCACAAAGCGCCTCGCACGCAAGCGCTTAGCCATTGCATTGTCTCTGGTGTTTTCCGGCTTGGGGACGCTCTCGCTGTCTCAGACCGCAGCCGCCGCAGATGACTATCAAACGATTGACGGCGTCGGCGTGACGGCTCAGGCTCTGAAGATTGATGTCTCTACGCAGGAAACGCCGCAGTCCGTATCGGTCATCAGCAGTAAGACGCTTGAAGAAGGGAATATCCGCAAGCTGGATGACTCTATGCGCTATACGCCGGGATTTTTCAGTCAGTACGGCGCGGACTATGACACCGACTGGATGAAAATGCGCGGCTTCAGTGTGACGACGCTGGTTGATGGTCATCGTCAGTTCTCCGAAGGCTTCTTCCAGACTTCTGTTGAACCCTTTGGGTTGGAATCCGTTGAAATTATTCAGGGACCATCTTCCTCCCTTTTTGGTGATTCACAGCCGGGCGGTGTCGTTAATCTCGTGACGAAGAAACCGACCAAAACGCCGCAGCACAGCGTTTCGATTTCCGGCGGCTCTAACAAGTATGTTCAGGGCGGCTTTGATTTTGCAGATAACGCTACTGAAGACGGGACGAAGCGTTATCGCATCGTAGCGATGGTCAATCGAGAGGATTCGTTCCTTGACGGCATTGATAAGCACCGCGTCTACCTTGCGCCGAGCTTCACGATTGATGTGAGCGACAGAACCAGTTTGACGTTCTTGGCGAACTACCTGAAGGAGAAGGGCAAGCCCAACAGTGCTTTCTTCCCGACCATGGGTACTCTTCATGCCCGCAATGGTCAATATATTTCTCCGAGTACCAGCTATGCACTCCCCACTGATGACTTGGACAAGGATCAGGTGAATTTCGGCTGGGAACTTTCGCATGAGTTCAACGACAACTTGAAGTACAAGCAGAGCGCGAATTTTTCCTATACGGATATGTATCTGAACGTCGCATCCGTTTATGGTTCGGGGGATTATTTTCCCACTTTGAATCCCCAACCCATGCTGCCGAGGAATGTGCTGATCAACGACGGCATTGAAAAAGCCGTAACTTTCGACAATAACCTGACGTACACGAATACATCAGGGTTATTTGATAATCTGTTCCAATTGGGTTTCGATTATCAATGGTTCAAGAATTCTTGGGGTGCCAACACGCCGTCAGGGCTGAACTGGGGTACTGTTGATCCCTTTAATCCCTCTATCTTTACGCCGGGGGATGCCTCTGCCTATGAGCTTGCAGACTATTGGCGCAATAAGTGGCAGTTCGGCATCTATGGACAGGCTCAAACGATTGTCAACGAATTCCTGCTTTTAAAAGTCGGCGCGCGTTGGGATAAGGTCAGTATCGATTCTGGTTCGGATGATTCCCGTATTACCATCACCAAGGGTCAGCTTGATGACACGCATTTTTCCTGGAATGCCGGGATCATGCTTTTGAATGACTATGGCATCTCGCCGTATGTGAATTATTCAGAAGCATTCTTTGCAAATGCTTCTTTGGCATACAGCGGAGGTGTTTATGGACTTACCGAGCCCACGAATACCAAGCAGATCGAGTACGGCCTTAAGTTGACACCGAATTGGCTTGATGGCTTTGTGAACATTGCGTTCTTCAATCTCAAGCAGGACAACGCCATGACGCCGAGTCTGGTGAATGGGGCACCTGCTTGGGTACCGGTGAACATTCAGAAGGCAAACGGTATCGAGGTTCAGGCGCGTGCCTCCGTTTTCAAACATCTGACATTTGACGTGAGCTACACGTATCTGGATAAGACGGATGGTGATGATGAAGTCCGCACTGTCATGACGCCTAAGCACATGGCATCGGGGTGGGTCTCCTATAACTTTGCCGATCTTGGTCTTTCCGGCCTGACGCTGGGCGCCGGTGTTCGGTACATTGGCAGTTCTGTCGGTCATTTAGCGAACGAACAAGTGCCTGATGTCACGCTTTGGGATGCTGCTGTGGGTTATGTCTTTGATAAGCACTGGAGAATTCAAGGCACGATCACCAATATCGCTGACAAAGAATATGTTCAGGCTGCCGACTGGGGCACTGCTTACTACGGCGAAGGGCGAGTTGCTCGCGCGACTTTGACTTACGCTTGGTAACGCCTTGATTCTCGTTTGAATATTCATTCAAACGATCCATCACATTCAACCGTCCGGCATCGCCTATGCGGCACCGGACGGTTGAACGCATTCACAAGCATCATTTTTCAAACGTCCTCGCCATGTACGAATTAAACGGCATCCGCATGGTTCGCAATGACCGAACGATTCTTTCGATCGACCATCTCGAAATTCCGACGCATGAGCTCACACTCATTTTGGGTCACAACGGTTCGGGAAAATCGACCTTAGCTTCGATCATTTCCGGACTGGTTAAGCCCGATGCCGGGACAACGAAACTCGAAGGGTGCGACCTCTTTACGCTTTCAGAGCGTGAACGCGCTCAGAGAGCTGCGTTTCTGCCGCAAAAACTTCCGGCATCGGAAGGGCTGACATGCCGTGAACTCGTGCGTCTGGGGCGCTTTCCCTGGCGCGGGCTTTTTGGCCGATGGCGCGCTGAAGATGAGGCGGCTGTTGACGAGGCACTCGCGGCTACCGGCTCAGCGCAGTATGCTCAAAGCTACGTCGATGATCTTTCCGGGGGCGAACGGCAGCGCGTTTGGATATCGATGCTTCTCGCGCAAGCTTCACCCGTAATGATTCTCGACGAACCGACTTCCGCGCTGGACGTTCGTCACCAATACGGGACACTGGCGCTTCTGGAGCGCCTTAATCGTGAAACGGGGCGCGGCGTTATTGCGATCATTCACGACATCAATCTGGCACTGCGGTTTGCTACACATATCGTGGCTTTGAAGGATGGGAAGGTTCTCTTCTCGGGCGGAGCAGAACTTCTTCATAGTGAAGAAAATCTCAGGACACTCTTTGAGGCGCCGGTCAAACTCATGCTGCATCCGGATCCGCCGGTAGCCTATACCGGCGGCAAGAAGCAGCTCCCGCTTGATGTTGCCGTGGTGTGCGAATGAACCTTCTTCCTCCATTCTCCATACGCTTAAGCCGCCGAGAGGTGCTGAAGCACTTCGCGGCCGGTTCGCTCGGCGCGGCATCGCTGCCGAACTTTGCTTCGAATGAAAAGTTGGCTGCAGTCTCGGGCATCACCATTCGCGATGACTTGGGTGAGCACGTCTTTCAAACCATCCCGCAGCGCCCTGCCGTGCTTCAATGGGATCTGTTGGAAAACTTGGTTGGTCTTGGCGTCAAACCCGCGGGCGCCTGCGACATTTCCAGCTGGGACACCTGGGTACGTGAGCCCGCGCTGCCTGCCGGCATTGAGGATCTCGGTACCCGAGCTGAACCGAATCTTGAACGCATTGCCAAACTTAAACCTGACGTTATTCTCATCGGTCCCACTCAGCTCGATCTGATGCCGGTGCTTGCCACCATTGCGCCGGTACTGCTCTTTAGCAACTACCGCGCCGATGCACCTGAAAATGAAGCTGAGACGGCTCTCAAGCAGTTCCGGGAATTAGCAAAACTCTTTCAGCGCGAAGCCGTTGCTGAAGCTGAAATTGCTCGATGGTTTGCGCAAATTGACGCTTATGGCGACGCCATCCGCAAAGCTTTTGGTTTTGCTCCTCAAATTCAAGTTATCCGCTTTTCCAGTCTCACAACGCTTTTTGTTTATACGCCTAACTCTATTGCGGACTGGGTTGTGCGGCGCATGGGAATGGCGCAGCCGCTCACTCGGCCTGCAAGCGCCTATGGCCTCACGCAGGTGAGGATTCGCGACCTCAAAAATTTAACGGATGCCTATGTCATCTACATCCGTCCTTTCGCTCAAGAAGCCAAGGTGATGAATTCCATCCTATGGTGTGCCACACCATTTGCCCGCAAACATCATGTGGCACCTGCGGAACCCTACTGGAGCCATGGCGGAGCGCCCTCGATTCTGACCACTGCAAAACGCGTTACCGAAGCACTTTTGACGCTGGCTCCTTCTTATGCCGGCAGAACGGAGCAGGAGGGAACTTCAAAATGAAGACTTTCTCCATAGGTGCACTCATTGCTGCGGCGGCTGCGCTGGGTCTTTCCATTCTCTGCACCTTTACGTTAGACAATGCGCTTTCCTGGACTGACCGCGTCAATCTCATCTTCGATCCGGCGTCAGCAGAGAGTTTTGACGCATACTACTTTGCTTTTGGAACGCTTCCGCGATTTGCCGCTGCGGCCATTGGCGGCGCACTGCTCGGTTTGGTGGGGAGCCTCCTGCAGCAGCTCACGCAAAATCCCATGACTTCTCCCTTGACGCTGGGTACGTCATCGGGCGGCTGGCTTGCAGTTGTATTGATTTCCGCCTTCTTTCCCGCGGCGGCCGGCGCATGGCTTTCATTGGGGGCTTTTGCTGGGGCGCTCGCTGCCTTCGGACTCATCCTGCTTATTGCCGGTCCGCGCGGCATGACGGGGGTCGCGCTGATTATCGCCGGCATGGTTGTGAACCTTCTTTTTGGGGCCATTGCGACGGCGGTTGTGCTGCTGCGTGCTCAGTTTGTTGAAAATGTCTTCCTCTGGGGGGCCGGCGACCTCGCGCAAAACGGCTGGGGCGGCATCACTGCGCTTTTGCCGCAGACGGTTCCGGTGGTGATTCTTTTATTGATTTTTGCGCCGCGCGCACTCGCACTCATTTCGCTCGGAGACGAAGGTGCTCGGGCTCGAGGCTTGCCTATCGTGCCCGTCTTCGGTGTGTTGGCGGCTCTGGGCATCTGGCTCTCATCGGCCTTTATTGCAGCGGCCGGCGTCATCAATTTCACGGGACTCATTGCACCCAATATCGCGAGAAGAGTTGGGTTCGTCAATCCGCGCACTCAGCTCTGTGTAAGCATGCTGATTGGGGCGGCTCTCCTTTGCGCCACCGACGCAGCGGCTCAGGGACTCACCTCGCTTACCGGCAACATCGTGCCCACCGGCGTCGTGTCAGCCATTATCGGAACACCGATTTTCATCTGGATTGCCCGGAAAAGCCTCTCTGCGCTTGCGCGCGGCGGTGCGCAGCCCGGTCAGGCATCCGGCATGGTGCGGTCGTCGCTTAAGAAACTCTCCATTCCTGGGCTCATCATGCTTGCCGCAGCAATGCTGCTCCTTATCGTCCTCAACTTTACGTTCATTAATCGAGAGGGCATATGGACATTTGCACTGGCAGATAAGTTTGAACTGCTCCTGCGTATTCCTCGGTTTATTACTGCCGCTGCAGCCGGTGCCGGCTTAGCGGCTGCGGGCGTCATTTTGCAGCGTCTGATCCGCAATCCGCTCGCCAGTCCGGACATTCTTGGCGTTTCGTCCGGCGCAGCTTTCGCGATGGTCGTGAGTGCACTTTATTTTGGCGGCGCCGTGGGATCTCTGGGGTCGCTGACGGCTGCTGGGGGCAGCTTTGTGGTGCTCTTGGTGCTGCTTGGCCTCTCAAAATCGTCTCGTTTTTCGCCTGATGTCGTCGTCCTGATGGGTATTGCGATCTCGGCTTTCCTGGATTCCGCCGTCACGCTCGCGCTTTCGCGCGGAACCATGGAAAACTACTTTATTCTCCAGTGGCTTTCAGGCTCAACCTACCGGACCACCCCTCTTGCCGCCGCAATGCTCTTGGGGGTTGTTCTCGTACTTATCAGCATTGCTTTTGCCGCTTCGAGAAGCATGACGCTGCTCTCGATCAGCCGAGACTTTGCGCAGTCCCGCGGGCTGTCGCTCACGCGTTCTGCGCTGGGGCTGCTCACGCTTTGTGCGCTCCTTTGCGCCTCAGCTACTGCTGCCATGGGGCCTGTAGCCTTTGTGGGACTTGTGGCGCCGCACATGGCCGTCATGATTGGTGCACGAACGGTAAAAACGGAACTCTGCACGGCAACGCTTTTAGGGGCTGCACTCGTTTCCTGGGCTGATTGGCTCGGTCAGGTGCTGATTGCTCCCGCACAGATCCCAGCGGGTACATTGGCGTCGATTATCGGCGCAGGGTACTTCCTTATTCTTTTGGTTGTTTCACGACGCTGAGTCAAATGGAGTCTGTTATGGCGCGAACGGAGAGAGATTCTCAATGAATAACTTTTGACTTCCGCCATCGTTTCTCTATGTGATTTATAGATACAAGGCAGAAGTCAAAGAACTGCCCAGCCCAAGCCGACCGTAAGTGAGCAATTTGTCTGCACTCATGACGACGAAATGCTTGGCGTAACCGTTCAGAGCGTGCAAATGAAATCGCTTAACGAAACTATCAGAGCTCAACTAATGCGGTTGAATCCCTTAATGACATGTAGCGGCGCTATTTCGCCAGGCTTCTTGAACAAATGAAAGGTCGTATAGCGGGTCCGCACGGTACGGCGGAAGTTGTCGGTACCAACGTGAATACGCTGTGTTTAAGACTTCTGTGACTCGGATTAGAGCGTTGCAGTTGATCTTGATTAGTAGGCATCCTGCGGAGCGTTTTTCCAGGAGAAAGCTGCACCGAAAAGAAGAAAGGCACAGCCAGCCCAGAAGAGGCTTTCAACGGAGAAGGATTCCGAAAGCAGCGGGAAGGCAAAGGCTGCTCCCATGGAACCAATTCGCGAGATCGTTGTCGTCAGACCTACGAGACGGGCGCGACTGCCGGCAGGAAAGAGCATGTTCGGGAAAACAAAATCCAGCGGAGTTTGAAGACCGTACGCAAGCGCAAAGAGAATGAAGGCGGAGCCCATGAGAACAGACGAATGAATATCCTGCCCCAGCGCTATGATGCCGAGCGCAAAGGCCATCAGAAAGAAAGTGCCGATAAGGACGGCCTTGGGACGTTTGGCAAGGGCAGGGTGCGTTGAGGGGAGTACGCCGATAAAGAAGCACCCATAGAGCAGCAGTACCTGAATAAAAGTACTCTCCGTATCCAGAAAGCCCGAGAGAATCTTCGTCGAGTAAAACATCAAGACGGTTGCGGGGATCGTTTGGCAGAGCCAGAAAACCGTACAAAAAAGAAAAGCTGTGAGTGTTCCTTCTTCTGCAAAAATGCCATGAGCCGCCTTCCTGTTGGAGCTGTTGGCCGCGCACCTGGCTTCGCTCCAGGCAGCAGACTCAGGAACGCTGCGGCGGCCAAACCAAAAAAAGATCGCAAGCAGTGCTTGAATCCAGAGAAATGAGAGCCAAGGAAGATCAAAGGCACGTAAAGACCAGGAAATCAATACAGCAAAGAGTGCCCCTGCGTACCAACCGAACATCAGGAGCGAAAGGTGACGTGCACGATCTTTCGCGGGTATGAGTTCGGCGACAAGCGCCTGACCGACCGGGTAATCGCCTCCAAGCAACAGTCCCGTTACGCCTCTGAGTGCCAGCAAAGCGAGAATTGGTGCGTATCCAAGTGCTGCATCAGGCCCGTTTTTCAACGACAAGAAGGCTGCGCAGAAAAGTGTGACGAGTGCAAAACAAAGCATCGAGCCTGCAAAGAGCCTGCGTCGGCCAAAATGATCAGCAAGCCAGCCGAAAACTATCGCCCCAACAGAAAAAGTGAGGAGATAGAGGCTTGCAAATGCGCACATCTCCCAGGCGGTAAGCCCCGGGATCATCAGGATCAGGAACGCAGCGGATCCCGTTGAATAGCCGTCGAGGAATGGCGTTCCTGCAGCGGCTGCACTGAGACGATAAGGTTGGAAAACGGTGCTGCTCATACTGCTTGCTGAAAAATGCCGATTCCAATCAGTGCTCGGTTTGAGCAGCTGCGTGGTTGTGAACGAGATTTTCGAGAATGAAGTGCCAGGCCTGAATTTTCAGCTTGGGTGAGACGAGGTCAACTTCGAATTTATGCGAATAAAAGAATCCCTCGATAGCCATGATGGCCACAAGTGCTGGTGTTCGAACATCTTCGGGTAAAGCCGCAATTCGAGCATGCAGTCTCTCGTACCAGAGTCTGACAGGACGCATGAGTTCTTCGTCGTGCACGAAATTGGAATGGATGGCGAGCCCAACCGTCGACCAGCCGTGGTTGTCATGATCAAAGCTGCGGAACCATTCGATGAAGCCCGGAACGAGCGTTTCCTCGGGAGGTCCGTCAAAAAGCGCTTCGTGCCGAGCGAGTTCCGAGGAAAGGTGTGCGGCGTACTCCTCTACCAGTGCTGCTTGCAGTGCCCGCTTGCTCTTGAAGTGGTACATGCAGGCGCCTTTACTGATGCCGGCTTTAGTTGCCGCACGCTCCATAGTGAGCGCACCAATACCTTCCTCAATGATGATGGCTTTCGCCGCATCGAGGATGGACTGTCTGGTTTTTATTGCTTTATCACTGGCCATTTGGGGAAGAAATGCACAGAGGAAAATCCATAGTAGGAGCCATTGTAGGGCTGTCGAGTGTCTCGGATAACGCGGACGACCTGCGACTTAGTAAAGGTCACAGGCCGTCGTGAACGGAGTGATTTTCACCCGCATCGATAGAATTCGATACGGGTGAAGACATTACTTCGCAGCTTCAGCTGCAGCCTTGCCGGCAATACGGCCGAACACGATGATGTCCGTATAGGCATTGCCGCCCAGACGGTTTGTGCCGTGCGTGACGCCCGTCACTTCACCCG
>OBRJ01000055.1_pt1 | contig 114393 bp, 103 predicted proteins | sample 1494831 | NCBI WGS metagenome assembly OBRJ01 (sample SAMEA3360658, study PRJEB22359) | human gut metagenome | biome: ENVO:urban biome; feature: ENVO:human-associated habitat; material: ENVO:feces | place: Bangladesh | collected 2011
GAGCAGCCCGCGGGCTGCTCGTCCCTGTATTATAGAATATTCTTTACCCGAACAGGCTTTTGGTGTTGTGAGAGTATACAGACAGGACTAAACCAACGCAGATATACAGCATGAGCACCGAGCTGCCGCCGGCGGAGTAGAAGGGCAGGGTGACGCCGATGACCGGCAGCACCCGCAGGTTCATGCCCACGTTCACCGCGATCTGCGCCATCAGCGCACCGCCGATACCGGCGCAGATGTAGCTGCCCAGCAGATCTTCGCTGCGGGCACCGGTGGCAAAGGTCTTGATCACCAGCGCCAGCAGAACGCCCAGCACCACGCAGCAGCCCACAAAGCCCGCCACGTTGCCGATCCAGCTGAGGATGAAGTCATTGTGGGCGTTGGGCACGCTGTAATACCGGCCGGTGAATAGACCGTTGCCAAAGATGCCGCCGGAACCCAGCGCGATCTCGCCGCGTTGCTGCTGGTAGATGATGTTCTTCCATATCGTCTCGCTGGGGGCCCAGCCGGTGGTATTTTCCGGGTCCAGCACCGCCAGAATGCGGTACCACTGGTATCCCTTGCCGATCTTATCGCTGAAAAAGGCAAAGGCCACCGCCACGGCAGCGCCCGCCGCCGCAAAGGCTGCAAAGATATACTTCCAGCTCAACCCCGCCGCAAACATCATGCAGCAGCCGATGATGCCGTAGATGATGGCGGTGCCGTCATCGCCCTGCACATGGATGATGGCAATGGGCACCAGCAGATGCAGCAGCAGCTTTGCCAGCTCCTTTGGTTCGTTGATGCGGCTGCGCACGTTGTTCAGGTGCATGGCAAAGGTCAGGATAAAGCTGATCTTTGCCAGCTCTGTGGGCTGAAAGGTAAAGCCGCCCAGCTTGTACCAGGAGTAGTTGTCGGTATCACCGGCGTTGTAGCCGATGGTCAGCGGGCCGATGGATACGTTGCGGATGACCAGCGTGGGCAGCACCAGACCCCACGTCAGCACAACGTGCACCGGCCACACTTTTACAAGGCTGCGGTAGTCCACGCAGGAGAGCAGCAGCGCGATCACGATGCCAATGACGGAAGCGCCCGCCTGCACCAGTGCCCGGCGGTAGTCGCCAATGCCGATGATGGCACCGGTCACCTCGTCGGTGGCAAAGCCGTTGCCCTGCTTAGCTGCCCACGAGGACAGCGCCAGCACCGCCATAACGCTGCTGAAAATGCACAGCAGCAGATAGATCTTATCGCTGCGCTTAAAATATTGTCGAATGCTATCCAAAGAAAGCACCGCCTTTCGTTAGAACAGTCTGCCGGGGTGTGCCTGCGTACAGGCGATAAAAACCCAGCATATCGCTATTATACACAAATCCCCCTGCCAATGCAATGCGCCGGGTGTGACGGAATGGTAAAACATTGCCGGGGTGCTTGACAAAGCCCCGGTTGCATCCTACAATGAACCTGTGGGCGCAGCCTTGCGCACAACAGCCCCGGCAGTGTGCCGGGGGAGAGGAACGGAAAAGAAGAAATGGAACATACGTTTTATCGCCGCCTGCTCAGCGCAGTGTGTGCCATTGCGCTGGCCTTTACGGCAGTGTGCCCGGCGGTGGCCGCCGCGCCGGAGGATACCACCGGCACCCCCCAGACCCTGACCGCCTCTGAGGTAAAGGAGATGCAGCAGACGGATGCCGCCGTCACCGCCCTGACCGACAGCGCCGCTTACGCCGGAATGTCGGAGGAGGAACGTCAGGCCGCTGCACTGGCGCAGCTGGATCAACTGGCGGCGCAGGGGCTTGTGGAAAAGAACAGCATCTATGTGGATGCGGAAAACGGCATGGTAAGCTTTGCCTACAGTTGCGGCGCACTGGGCGGTATTCTGCTCACCGACACCGAGAGTGAGACAGACGCCGCCCTGCCCGGGCCGGAGATGGAGGATGCGCCCGCCCTGCTCGCTGCCGAGAACGGCACCGTGGGCAATGCGGTCATCTACTATGCCTTTGATAACGGGGTGAACAGCAACCGCTACCCCTACTATTCTTATATGAAAGACTACTGGAACGGCTACGGACTGGACACCCATCTGGACATGATGGTGACCGTCTCCGACCTGAAGCGGATGGCAGACTACGACCTTGCCATCCTTAGCGCCCACGGCGCGTACTACACCTATGAGTATGGCTGGCTGTGGAAAAAACAGACCACTGCGCCCATCCTCCTGCTGCTGGAAAAATCTGATTTCTGGAACGACCTGCGCTACGGCATGGATCTGCTCAGCCACCGGGTCATCAAGGTAAACGGCTGCTACGCCGTCACCGGAGGCTTTTTCAGCAATGCCTACCGGGGCGGGAAGCTGAACGGCACCATCGTGCTTTCGGAGACCTGCGAGTTCTACGGACGCAGTGGCCATGTGGACACTGCTCTTTCGGATGGGCTGCTCTCCGGCGGGGCAAAGGCCGTGGCAGGCTTTGTGAACAACGTGTACAGCGTGTACTCCCGCAGTATGCTGTGGGCGACCGTGAACCGCCTGATCGAGGGCGAGACCTTGCAGCAGGCCATTGATTACGGCCTTGAGGTCTACGGCGAAAACGACATCGTGTGGTATCTCAACCAGAACACCGGACGGCGTCCGCACCCGGCGGCGTCCTACCCCATCATTCAGGGCGATGCCGCTGCCCGGCTCACCGCGCCCGGCACGGCAACGAACAGTGCCGCAGAGCAGCAGACCCCTGCCGCCGCCTGACCATTGCACTTTTGCACGTTTTATATTATACTTAGGGATGGCAGAGTGTCTGCCATCCCTTTTTAAACGATGAGGTAACCTTCATGTCAGAATATATCACCCATTCCCGCGCCGAAACGGTGGCGCTGGGCAAGCGGATGGCCGCTGTACTGGCCCCCGGGGCGCTCATTGCCTTTACCGGCGGTCTGGGCGCGGGCAAGACCGCCTTTACCGAGGGTCTTGCCGAGGGTCTGGGCTGCACCGACCCGGTGACCAGCCCCACCTTTGCCATCGTGAACTACTACCGGGGCCCGCGCCCGCTGGCGCACTTTGACCTGTACCGTATTTCTACCGAGAATGATCTGTGCGCGGCAGGTTTCTACGATTATCTGGATCAGGGCGCTGTGGTGGCGGCAGAGTGGAGCGAAAACTTTGCCGACCTGCTGGCACTGGAAAACCCCATCCGGGTGAACATCGAACGTCTGGACGATACCACCCGCAAGATCACCATTGAGGGGGTGACGGTATGAATATTCTGGCCGTGGATACGGCGGGCAAGACCGCCGGTGTGGCTCTGCTGCAGGACGACCGCCTGCTGTACGAGGTATATCTGGACGGCGGCATGACCCACAGCGAAACGCTGATGCCCATGATCGACACCTGCTTAAAGCTGTGCGGGCTGACCTGTGCGGACATCGACCTGTATGCTGTCAACGCAGGCCCGGGCAGCTTTACCGGCCTGCGCATCGGGCTGGCCGCCGTCAAGGGGTTGGCCTTCCCGCGCGAGACCCTGTGCGCCCCGGTGTCTACTCTGGAAGCGCTGGCTGCCGCCCACACCGGCGAGGGCACGGTGCTCTGCGCACTGGATGCCCGCCGCGCACAGGTATACAGCGCAGCATTTGACCTTGCCACCCACGCCCGCCTGCTGGACGATGACGCCCGGGCGGTTGCAGATCTGGCTGATTTTGTAGAAAATTGCAAAAAGCCCCTGTTTTTTGTTGGTGATGGCGCGGGTCTGTGCTATAATAAATACAGCGATGTGCCGGGTGTGCTGCAAACACCCCCGGCGCTGCGGGGCGGCCGTGCCGCTGCCGTAGCACTTGTGGCAAAGCAGATGGCCGCAGCCGGGCAGGCTGTGCTGCCGGAGGCGCTGCTGCCGGACTACCACCGTCTCAGTCAGGCGGAGCGGGAGCGGGCAGAGCGTCTGGCTGCCGAAGCCGCAGCAAACAAACAATAAAAGCGGAACTGTGACCACTCACAGGGAAAGGACGTTTTTCCATGGCAAAACCCATTGCACTTGCCGCCGACCACGGCGGATTTGAACTGAAAGAGGCTGTCAAGGCACATCTGGAGGAGCTTGGTCTGGAGTATATCGACTTTGGCACCCACAGCACCGACAGCGTGGACTACCCCGATATGGCTGTGCCCGCCTGTGATGCAGTGGTGAGCGGCCAGTGCGAAAAGGCACTGCTGTTCTGCGGCACCGGTGTGGGCATCAGCATGGCAGCCAACAAGATCAAGGGTATCCGCGCCTGCTGCTGCTCCGACAGCTTCAGCTGCGAGTATACCCGCCGCCACAACGACGCCAACGCCCTGTGCATGGGCGGCCGCGTAGTGGGCGCAGGCCTTGCCTGCCAGCTGGTGGATATCTTCCTGAACACCGAGTTTGAGGGTGGCCGTCATCAGCGCCGCATCGATAAGCTGACCGCACTGGAAAACCGCTGATTGAAACTTTTGTAATTTCACAGAGAAGCTTGCACTGCAAGCTTCTCTGTGAAAAAATCCTTTTGTGCGCCCACCGGGCGGGCAAGACCACAGATCAGTACCCGATAGAATGTTCTATATAAATTAAGGAGCGTGTTTTTATGACCCCGATGATCGTTGAACATCCGCTGCTGCAGCACAAGATCAGCCTGCTGCGCAACAAACAGACCGGCACCAAGGAGTTCCGTGACCTCGTTGGCGAGATCGCAACCCTGCTGTGCTACGAGGCTACCCGCGATCTGCCGCTGGAAGAAGTGGAGATCGAAACTCCCATCACCATGGCAAAGACCAAGGTGCTGGCAGGCCGCAAGCTGGCTCTGGTGCCCATCCTGCGCGCAGGCATGGGTATGCTGGACGGCATGCTGACCCTGCTGCCCGCTGCCAAGGTCGGCTTCATCGGCCTGTACCGTGACGAAAAGACCCTGCAGCCTGTGGAGTACTTCTGCAAGCTGCCGCAGGATATCGCCGAGCGCGACGTTCTGGTGCTGGATCCCATGCTGGCTACCGGCGGCAGCGCCATCGACGCCATTACTCAGATCAAGAAGCACGGCGCAAAGCGTATCAAGTTCATCGGCCTGCTGGGCGCACCGGAGGGCATCAAGGCTCTGCACGAGGCACACCCCGATGTGGACATCTATCTGGGCGCACAGGACGACCGCCTGAACGAGAATGGCTACATCGTGCCCGGTCTGGGCGATGCAGGCGACCGTATCTACGGCACCAAGTAAAACATATCTATAAAAAACAATGCCGGAGCGTTGATGCTCCGGCATTGTTTTTTATCTTACATCTCGCTGCTGCGCAGAAAACGCACCAGCAGGGGCAGCTCGTACAGCAGCATCAGCAGCCAGCCCACGGCGTAGCTGAAGGGCAGGGCTTCAATGTCCATCTTCATCACCAGCACAAACAGGGCGGCAGCAGCCACACGACCGCCCATGTTCAGCATACTGCTGTTCAGGGTGACCTTCAAATCGCCCATACCCCGGAAAAAGCCCTGAATGCCGTTGGTGGCGGCGGGCAGCATGTAAAACAGGGCGCTGGTGCGCAAAAAACGCACGCCCAAGTCCACCACGGCGGGGTCGGTGGCAAACAGCCGGATGATGGGCTGGGCAAACAGCAGGCAGACGGCGGTAAGCAGGATGCCGTAGGCAAACTCGATGCGCATACCGCAGTGGTAACCCTGTCGCACCCGGTCGGCCTTGCCTGCGCCCCGGTTCTGCGCCATCAGGGTGGTCATGGCGTGGCCGATGTTCTGCTGCGGGGTGTAGGCAAAGTCGTCGATGCGAGAGGCGGCGGTAAACGCAGCCATAGCGTTGACGCCCATGGTGTTCACGATGGCCTGCACCGCAATTTTGCCCAGCTGCACCGTGGCCTGCTGCATGGCGCTGGCCCAGCCGTAGCTCACGGTCTTGCGCAGCAGCTTGCCGTCATATACCAGCCACCGCCTGCCCAGCTGTAAGATTGGTACCTTATAGCGGATGTACACCACGCACAGCAGGCAGCAGGCGGCCTCGCTGAGCACGGTGGAAAGAGCGCAGCCCTCGCTGCCCCAGCCCAGCGCCTCCACAAAAAACAGGTCGCCGCCAATGTTCAGCACCGCACTGATCATCAAAAAATACAGCGCGCTCTTGCTGTCGCCCAGCGCACGCATGGTGGCAGCAAGAAAATTATAGAAGAAGGTGAAGATCAGCCCCGCAAACACGATGCGCAGATAATTCACCGCAATGGGCAGAATAGCCGCAGGCACCTGCAGCAGCCGCAGCAGCGGGTCTGCCAGCAGCACGCACAGGGCAGAGAAGGTCAAAGAGAACACCGTGCCCGCAATGGCAGTGGTGGATACCTGCCGCTCTACCAGCTGTGTATCTCCCGCGCCAAAGGCGGTGCTGACCAGAATGCCCGCGCCCAGACACATCCCGTTGATGAACAGGATGGCAAGGGTCATCAGGGGGTTCGAGGTGCCCACGGCAGCCAGTGCATCCTCGCCCACAAACTTGCCCACGATGATACTGTCGGCGGCGTTGTAGGTAAGCTGGAACAGGTTGCCCAGCACCAGCGGAATGGTAAATTTGATCAGCAACGGCGTAATAGCGCCGCTGGTCATGTCCTTGGTCATGAAAAACGTCCTTCTTTCCTATTGATAGAAGCAGCCGCTTACACGATGCTGGCGCGCCCGCTGAAGATCGCCAGCGCGGCACGACTGTTGCAGTTAGCCAGCAGCTGGGCGGCGGCGTGCAGGGCAGCACCGGCGCTGACCGAAGCGGGGATGGCATCGGTGCGCAGCACCTGCTGGGCGGCACGCTGGGCGTCCCGGCTGGCCACAGCGGAAACGTTATCCACCACATAGCTGTTGTAGTTTTCCGGCACGATGCCGTAGCCGATATCCGGGATGCCGTGGGGACCGGTAAGCCCGCCGCCCAGCACCTGATTTTCGTAAGGCTCCACCGCCACGATGCGCACATCGTTCGTCCATGCCTTAATGGTCTCGCCCACGCCGGTCACCGTGCCGGCGCTGCCCACGCCAATGGTAATGGCGTCCACAAGGCTCTTGTTCTGCCGGGCAATGCTTTGCACGATGGCGGGGCCGGTGACCCGGCGGTGATATTCCGGGTTGTCATCGTTGGCAAGCCAGTTCATATAGTACCAGCCGTTCGCGGCGGCGGTCTGCGCCGCCAGTGCCCGTGCCCCGGCCAGACTGCTGCGGGCAGGGCTGTGTCGGATCTGCGCACCTAGCCGCAGCAGATACTCCTGCCGCAGGGCAGGGGCGTCCTCCGGCATCACCAGCACGATGGGGTGCCCGGCGGTCAGGCTGGCCAGCGTAAGGGCGGTGGCAAAGGGGCCGGAGGCTGCTTCAATAATGGGCTGCCCCGGAGAGAGCTGCTTTTTTTCAATGGCAAGCGCCAGCATCCCCTCGGCAAGACCGTCCCGGGCGGTGCCGGTGGGGCCGTTAAAATCCAGATACGCGTACAGATGCCCCTTCAGCCCGCAGGCGGCGGCGTAGCCCCGCAGCTCCACAATGGGGCAGGCGGTGGTGAGGGTCTGGTAAAAATTAGAGTAGATCGGCACAAGGGCACTCCTTTCTCTTGGGATACAACACTATTATCCTAACGCAAAGCCCCCGGCTGCGTCAAGATGCCTTTTGGCAAAAACAGCGAATTTCGGGCAGATATTTCAGAAAAAACTCCAAAATCCCCTTGACAAGGGGCAGGGGTTCTGGTATACTCCATCCGTAAAGCAAAAAAACTTTACAACACAGCAAGCACAGACAGCAGAGCACCGGGGGTCAACAGCAATGGCAAAAGATCTGGAAATGGGGTATCTGCTGGATTTTTATGGCGAGGTGCTTACCCAGAAGCAGCGCGAGATGCTGCGCCAGTATTATAACGATGATCTTTCGCTGAGCGAGATCGGCGAAAACTTCGGCATCACCCGGCAGGGCGCACGGGACGCCATCAAGCACGGCGAGACCACCCTGAAGGAACTGGAAGAAAAGGTAGGCTTTGCAGCCCGCTACCGGCGGGTGCAGCAGAAGCTGGAACAGCTGGAGCAGCTGGTCATCGACACCCGTTTCGAGTGCACCGGCCCCCGCGCCAATATCACCACCACGGAATATGTGGAAACGCTGACAAAAATGCTGGAGATCATCCGCTCGATGGATGAAGCGAACGAAAGCTGATCGAATTTTGAAAGGAGCACCGCACAATGGCATTTGAATCCCTGACCGACCGCCTTGCCGGTGTATTCAAAAAACTGCGCGGTCACGGTAAACTGACCGAGACAGATATCAAAGCCGCCATGCGCGAGGTGCGGATGGCTTTGCTGGAAGCCGATGTCAACTACAAGGTTGCCAAGGACTTCTGCGCAAAGGTGTCCGAGCGCGCCATGGGACAGGAGGTCATGGAGAGCCTGACCCCCGCCCAGCAGGTGGTCAAGATCGTCAATGAGGAGCTGGTAGCCCTCATGGGCGGCACCGAGGCCGCCCGCCTGAACATCAAGAACAAGGGCCAGACGGTCATTATGCTCTGCGGCTTGCAGGGCAACGGTAAAACCACCCACGCGGCAAAGCTTGCCAAGTTTTACATTAAGCAGGGCCGCCGCCCCATGCTGGTGGCTTGCGATATCTACCGCCCTGCGGCGATCGACCAGCTGCAGGTGGTGGGCAAACAGGCCGGTGCGCCGGTATTCACCCTGCCCGGCGCAAAGCCGCCGGAGATCGCCCGTAAGGCACTGGCACACGCTAGGGACTACGGCAACGATATCGTCATTCTGGATACCGCAGGCCGTCTGCAGATCGACGAAGTGCTGATGCAGGAGCTGGTGGACATCAAGGCTGCCGTTCCCGTGGATGAGACCCTGCTGGTGGTGGACGCCATGGCCGGTCAGGATGCCGTCAATGTGGCCAAGACCTTCAACGAGACGGTGGGTGTGGATGGCATCATCCTTACCAAGACCGACGGCGATACCCGCGGCGGTGCAGCGCTTTCTGTGCTGGCCGTTACCGGCAAGCCCATCAAGTTTCAGGGCACCGGCGAAAAGCTGGATGATCTGGATGTGTTCCACCCGGACCGCATGGCAAGCCGCATCCTTGGCATGGGCGATGTGCTCAGCCTGATCGAGCGCGCACAGGATGCCGCCGACGAAAAGGCTGCCGAGGAGACCGCCAAGCGTCTGATGGAAAATAAGTTCGATATGAACGATATGCTGGAGCAGTTCGCCCAGATCCGCAAGATGGGCGGTGCAGGCGCGATGCTCAGTATGCTGCCCGGCGCTTCCGGTATCGACGCCAGCCAGATCGACGAAAAAGCCTTTGACCGCATCGAGGCCATGATCTATTCCATGACCAAGGAGGAGCGGGAAAAGCCCTCCATCATCAACCCCAAGCGCAAGCGCCGCATTGCCGCAGGCAGCGGTACCCGCGTGGAGGACGTGAACAAGCTGCTCAAGCAGTACGAGATGATGCAGAAGATGATGAAGCAGTTCAAGAAGAGCCCCAAGGGCTTTGCCCGCCGTCTGGGCGGCATGATGGGCAACCCCAACGCCTTTCGCGGACTGAAATAACAACGGTATACAACCCCGGCGGGGTTTGTAACATATATCAAAAACAACAATTTTTGGAGGATATCTATTATGGCAGTTAAGATTCGTCTGCGCCGCGTTGGCGCCAAGAAGGCCCCCTTCTACCGTGTTGTCGTTGCTGACAGCCGCTTCCCCCGCGATGGCCGCTTCATCGAGGAGATCGGCACTTACGATCCCAACAAGGAGCCCTCTGAGGTGAAGATCGATGCTGAGAAGGCAAAGCAGTGGATCGCTAACGGCGCTCAGCCCACTGATACCGTTCGTGTCCTGCTGAAGAAGTCCAACATTCTGTAAGTAGGGAGGGCTGACTCATGCAGGAGCTGTTGCTGGCAGTTGCCCGCGGTCTCGTGGAGGACAAGGACGCCGTTAAGGTCACGGTGGACGAGCCCCGCGAGGACGGTACCATCGTCTACCACCTGAGCGTGGCAGAGGGAGATATGGGCCGTGTCATCGGCAAGCAGGGCCGGATCGCAAAAGCCATTCGTGTGGTGATGCGCGCGGCTGCTGTGCGGGTCGATGAAAAGGTCCTTGTTGAGATCGACTGAGCACCCTACTGGCCCTTTGCCCTTGCGGCAAGGGGCCTTTTTGCTATTAACAGGCTCGCCCTCTCCGGCATTGCTTGCGCAATGCCACCTCTCCCAAAGGGAGAGGCAAGAGCCTGACCGCAACATTCTTGGCTCTCCCTCTGGGAGAGCTGTCACCGCAGGTGACTGAGAGGGCGAGGATGCTACACAGGAGCGAATTTATGCAGCAATATCTGGAAGCCGGAAAAGTTGTTACCACCCACGGTGTGCGCGGGGAAATGAAGCTGGAGCTTTGGTGCGACGGGGTGGATTTTTTAAAAAAAGTGGGCCGTCTGTACCCTTCGGCGCAGGGCGGCAAGGCATATAAGATCCTTTCCATCCGTCCGCAGGGGCAGATGGCGCTGCTCCAGCTGGAGGGGGTCAGCGATATGGACGCCGCCCGGGCGCTGCGCGGGCAGGTGTTCTACTTTGACCGCAACGATGCCACCCTGCCCGCAGGCCGGTGGTATGTGGCAGACCTTATCGGGTGCGAAGTGCGGGACGCCGACACCGGCAAGGTGTACGGCGTGGTGACCAGCGTGGACCACCCGGGTGCGCAGGATATCTACACCGTCAAAGCACCCGGCGGCAAGGAGTATATGTTCCCCGGGGTGGATGCCTTCCTGAAAGAGCGCAACCCGCCGGAGGGGTATATCCTTGTCACCCCCATCCCCGGCCTGCTGGATGATGATTTTGACAGCGAGCGGGAGGAGGAGTAAGCCATGGGAATGCGTGTGGATATCGTGACCCTGTTCCCGGAGATGTGCCAGCAGGTGCTGGATGCCAGCATCATCGGCCGGGCGGCAAAGCGGGGCTATATTGAGACCCACTGCCACCAGATCCGGGACTACACCCTGAACAAGCAGAAGCAGACCGACGACTACCCCTACGGCGGCGGCTGCGGCATGGTGCTGTACGCCCAGCCCATCGCGGACTGCCTGCGGGCGGTGCAGCGCGAGGTGGCCCAGCAGGGACGCCCCGCCCCGCATATTGTGTTTCTGACGGCGGGCGGGCAGCGCTACACCGAGGAGCACGCAAAGCGCTTGGCACAGTACGACAACCTGACGCTGGTCTGCGGCCACTACGAGGGCATTGACGAGCGTGTCATCGAAGCTTTTGCGGACGAGGAAATCTCCATCGGTGATTATATCCTGACCGGCGGCGAGCTTGCCAGCCTTGTGGTGGCAGACAGCGTGCTGCGCCTGAAGCCCGGCGTACTGGCCGAGCAGAAGGGCTACGAGGAGGAAAGCTACTGGGACGGTCTGCTGGAATACCCCCAGTACACCCGCCCCGAGGTGTGGGAGGGCCGTGCCGTGCCCGAGGTGCTGCTGGGCGGCGACCATGCAAAAATTGATGCGTGGCGCGGCGAGCAGAGCCGCACGCGCACCCGTCTGCGCCGCCCGGAGCTGTACGAGCAGTGGTGTACGAGCCACCCCATTGCCGAAGTGCCCAAGTGGAAGCGGGGCGAGAATGTCCGGCTGGTAAAGACTGCTGAGCAGTTTGCCGCCGCCGCAAAGCTGTTTGCCGAGGGTCGGCAGGCTGTCTGCGCCGACAACTGGACGCCGGAATACTGCCGCGCCCTGACCGAGCCGCAGTTTTTGCTGCAATTACAGCAGGAAAAGGCGGCGGGCTGGGTGTGCTACCTGCACACCACCAAAGATGTGCCGGACGGCATGGTGTGTGTCAGCCATAAGGCGGGGCATATCGAACACCTGTTCGTTACGGAAAAAGCCCGGGGCAACGGCATTGGCGCAAAGCTGCTGGATTTTGCCCGCAAAAAGCTGCCGGAGCACGCACACCCGGTGCTGAGTGTGCTGAACACCAACACCCGTGCCATTGCCCTGTTTACCCGCATGGGCTGGCAGCTGGACGGCAGCACCAGTCTGGAATTTGATCCGAAGCAATACCCCACCGTGACGCATAAATGCGCACTGGTGCAGATGCGCTACGCAGGCCCTGTGCAGGAGTGAGCTGCGCCGGAAATATCGGTAAAAATGCACAAAATTCAGGGCAAAACTCCCCGGCGGTCTAAAAGCTGTTGAAAACTTTTGTATTACACCTCTAACCTTTGGGGTATAATTTTATTGTCTTTGTACAAAACCTGAAAAATGCTCCCTAATTCATTGGGAAAAGCGCCAAAAATGCAAAAGGGGTCTGTACAAGTGTTTCGACTTGCGCTAAAATGAGTGTAACACAACAGGCACACCATGCTTTTATACACCAAAACGATATTAGATAGGAGCGCTTTACTATGTACGTAAAAGAAGTTACCGTTGAAAATCAGGTTGGTCTGCACGCTCGTCCGGCTACCTTCTTTATCCAGAAGGCAAACGAGTTCAAGTCTTCCATCTGGGTCGAAAAGGAAGAACGCCGCGTGAACGCAAAGAGCCTGCTGGGCGTTCTGTCTCTGGGTATCGTTGGCGGCACCACCATCCGCATCATCGCTGACGGCGCGGATGAGCAGGCTGCCGTGGACGGCTTGATCAAGCTGGTGGAGTCCGGCTTTGCAGAGTAAGTCTGTATCACAAGCAACAGAAAGCGGCGGGGGTTCCCTGCCGCTTTTTTGATAAGCTTTTTTACGGGTAGAAGGAGGGCTTTTTATGAGCGAGAAAAACAAACAGCGAATGGAAAAGTTCGTGGCACTGTGTGATTCCGGGAAGCCGTGGTATGTGTTCCTTGTTCTGTTCAGTCTGCTGCTGGCGGCAAACGCTCTGCTGGAACTGCTCACCGAGCAGCGGGTCAAGAGCTGGGTATGGCTGCTCAATGTGGCGGGCATCGTGGGCTGCGTGACCGATCTCTTCCACTGCAAAAACCTCCGGGCTGCAAAAGCTGAGGACGAAAACGCATGACCAAGGCCGAGCTCTATCAAAAAGCCTGTATGCTGCCGCTGCTGCCCGGGGTGTATATCATCCGGGACAAAAGCGACACCATCATCTATATCGGCAAGGCCAAGCGCCTGCGCATCCGGGTAAGCCAGTATTTCCGCGAGGGTGTGCCCCACGATAACAAGGTCAGCCAGATGATCGCCCATGCCTACGCCTTTGACGTTATCGTCTGTCAAAGCGAGTTCGAGGCACTGGTGCTGGAAGCCAGCCAGATCAAGGCGCACACCCCCAAGTACAACATTCTGCTCAAGGATGATAAAGGCTACAGCTATATCCGTGTCACCCGGGAGGAATGGCCACGCCTTTCCTTCACCCTGCAAAAGGAGGAGGACGGGGCGGAGTATATCGGACCCTACACCTCCAGCTTTGCGGCGCGGCAGATGGCAGAAACGGCCATGGATGCTTTTTTGCTGCCGCGCTGCTCCAAACGCTTCCCGCAGGAGATCGGTAAGGGCCGCCCCTGCCTGAACGCCCATATCGGCAAGTGCATGGCGGTGTGCAGCGGAAAAATCAGCTGCGAGACCTACAATCAGGCAGTCAAAAACGCGGTGCACCTTATCCGCTACGGCAAAAAGGATATCCTGAAAACCCTCAACGAGCGGATGCAGGAGGCCTCCAACCGGCTGGAATTTGAGACTGCCGCCCTTCTGCGGGATCAGATCAACGCCATCACCAAGCTGACGGCAGGGCAGAAGGTGGTGGTAGACCCGGACGTGGAGATGGACGTGGTAGCGCTTGCCGGTACGCCGGACAGCGTGTGCGCGGCGGTGCTGCGCTTCCGGGAGGGACGGCTGACCGACAAGCGGGAGTTTTTGTTCCACGATACCTCGGATATCGATGCGGTGCGGGAGGAATTTCTGCCCCGGTACTATCTGGACGATGAACAAATTCCCAAGATCATCGCGGTGGACGCACTGCCGCCGGACATGGATGCCTTGCAGCAGGCGCTGAACCAGAAGCGGGGCAGCGAGGTGCAGCTGTATGTGCCGCAGCGGGGCGATAAAGCACATCTGGTGGAGATGGCGCACACCAACGCGGTGGAGCGTCTGGCGCGTGAGAGCGGCCGCTACGCCCGGGAGGAAAAGCTGCTGGACGAGCTGGCACAGGTGCTGGGGCTTTCAAAGCCGCCCCGCGCCATTGAAAGCTACGATATCTCCAACTGGGGCGATGGCAGCAGCGTCTGCGGCATGGTCACCTTCAAGGATGGCAAGCCCTTCAAGGCGGGCTACCGCAAGTTCAAAATGAAGACCGTGGCGGGCACGGACGACTATGCCTCGCTGGCGGAGACCGTCTCCCGCCGGGCGGCAGAGTACGAAAAATACGCTGCACAGGCCGAAAACGGTCAGCCCAGCGGCAACTGGTTCGGGCAGAAGCCAGACCTTTTGCTGATGGATGGCGGCAGGGGACAGGTGAGCGCCGCAAAGGAGGCGCTGGCCGGTACAGCGCTGGCAGATGTGCCGCTGTACGGCATGGTAAAGGATGACCACCACCGCACCCGCGCCATCGTGGACAGCGACGGGCGGGAAATTGCCATCAACATGAACCGCGGCACCTTTACCTTCATCACCGCCATTCAGGACGAGACCCACCGCTTTGCCAACGCCTACCGCAAGCAGCAGATGAAACAAAAAAGCTACTCCTCCACCCTGACCGAGGTGCCGGGCGTAGGCCCCAAAACCGCCAAAGCCCTGCTGACGCAGTTCAAGAGCGTGGGCGCGGTGAAGGAAGCCACCCCCGACCAGCTGGAAAACACCCCCGGCGTGGGCAGACAGCTGGCGCAGACCATCTACGAGTATTTTCACGGGAAAGCATAAAAACACCCCCGGCATCCGTTTTCATTTCGTTCGGATGCCGGGGGTGTTCTGCGTTCAGGGGTCAATTGGTATAGGAGATGGAGAGATCGCCGGTGACAGAATCGAGGGAAATTTTACGAGAGGTGTTTGCCTTGCCATCATGGATCGAGGTTCCCTTAAGCTCATTGGTGACGAGGAGATAGTCCGAGGCGCTGCCCTCCAGAGTCAGGTCGGTATCGCCGGTGATGACCGAGATGCTGACATCCTGAGCACCGGACAGCATACCGATCTTGCAGTCCCCCACGGCAAGTTCGGCATCGAATTTCGGCGCGGTCAGATGGTCAATGTGACAGCCGCCCATGGCGAGATTGAAATCCGCCTCCTTCACAGTCAAGCTGTCGGCAATAACGTCCCCCATGGCAAGTTCCAGATCCAGTTCTTCCACAGAGAGCGTGCCAAGGTCAACGTTGCCCATGGCAAGATCAATGTCTATCTCATGCAGGATATTTTCCGGAGCTGTAATGGTGAGCACAGCACTGTCAATATCAGGGAGGGCGTAGTATTTCGGGACATGGTAGGAAAACTCTGCGGTTCCGTCTTTTTTGTTGGAATGGGTGAGATACCGGGTTCTAAAACCATCAAACTGTAGCGTGATGTCGGAAGCGTTTGGGTCAACAACAAAGAGAACATTACCATAATCCAACTTCAGCGATAGTTCATCGCTGACCATCTCAGCAGAGAGGGAGAAAGTCAAGCCGTCTGGAGTGGAAACAGGAGCTGCGGGCTGCGTAGAGGAACTTTCGGCAGGCACTTCCGCAGAGGAAGCAGGAATTTCTGAGGAAGGAGAAATGGACTCGACCGGTTGTACCGGGGTGGCTTTGGAGTGCTGGAAGAAAAAGCAGATAAGGATCAGCACCGCCAGCCCGCCGCCCAGTACTATGCGCCAGCGGGAATGCGGCTTGCGGGCAGGGGATACCGGGGCGGCAGAACTGTCTGCCGGGCTTTGCTCGTCCAGAATTTTGCGGGCGACCTCCTCAGGGCTGCCCAGCTCCGCAATGGCGCGGGCTTCGTTTTCCGGCCCGGCGGCATCCAGATAATCTTCGTAATAACTCAAAGCGTCCTTGCGCTCGGCCTCCGGCAGGGAAGCCAGAAGCTGCTCCAGTGCAGCAAGAAATGCAGTACGGGTCATAAATCATTCCACCTCTCTGAAAAATGTGTCAATGGAAGAACGGTAGCGGCTCCACTCCTGCGCGTAGGCGGCAAGCTGCTCCCGCCCAGCGGAGGTGATCTGATAATAGCGGCGGTTGCGGCCATTGAAGGGCGCATCGTAGACCGTGAGCAGCTGGTCTTTCTGCAACCGGCGCAGCACCGGGTACAGGGTGGATTCGCTCAGTTCCAGCGTGTGGGTGACCTGTTGGGTGATCTTGTAGCCGTAGGTACCTTCCGGCTCCTGCGCCACCACGGACAGCACAATGGCGTCCAGCAGCGCGGCACTGATGGGAAAACTCATGTGGGAACAGCCTCCTTTCGGCGTGGTCTGTTTCTATAATATTATATAGCATATAATATTGCACAAGTCAATAGAAAATTTACCCTCTCAGTCTCGCTGCGCTCGCCAGCTCCCCCGAAGGGGAAGCTTTACTGCACGGACTGGCAGATAACAAAAAAGCTCCCCCTTTCGGGGGAGCTGGATGCGAACGAAGTGAGCAGACTGAGAGGGTCGAGCTTCTTAGTTTTCAGAAGAGATATCCTGTCCGAAGTACTTTTCGCTCAGGGTCTTTAAGGTGCCGTCGGCGCGCAGCTCCTCAATGGCGGTGTTCAGCGCGTCCAGATAGGCGGTGTCCTCGCTCTTGAGCACCGGGATGGCCACATGGGAGGCCTCGGCGGTCTGTGCCACCAGCTTGAAGTCTGCGTCCGGGTGGACATTCAAGTAGTCGTAGAAGGAAACATCTGCGTTCAGGGTGGCATCAATGCGGCCTGCAGTCAGCAGCTGGATGGTCTCCTCCAGCGTGTCGATGCCCTGCACGGTAGCACCGTAGCTCTCGGCAAGCTCCATGTAGGTGGAAGCCAGACTGTTGGCGGTGGTCTTGCCCTTCAGGTCCTCAAAGCTGTGGATATCCTCGTTATCCTTGCGCACAGCCAGTGCGGTGTGGATGTAGCCGTAGGGGGTGGTGAAAGCGTAGGTCTTAGCACGCTCCTCGGTCACTTCCACGCCGTTGCACACCATGTCGTAGCGGCCTGCGTCCAGACCAGCAAACAGGCTGTCCCAGTCGCTCTCCACATACTCCGGCTCCACGCCCAGCTTTTCGGCAATGGCGCGGGATACCTCCACGTCATAGCCCACCAGCGTGTCGGAGGAATCGTGGTAACTCCACGGCTGCCATGCACCCTCCAGCGCCACCACCAGCTTGCCGCTCTTCTGGATGCTGTCCAGCTTATTCAGCGTTGCGGAACTGGCAGTACTGGCGGCGGTGTCCTTGGAGGAGCAGCCGGTCAGGCCCAGCACCCCGGCGGCGGCCATCACGCCCATCAGAGAGATAAAGGTTCTGCGTTTCATAAGTAAAAATTCCTTTCTGTCGTGAAAAATGCAAAAAGAGAAGTGGTTTTATTCCGTATGGGCGATCCTGCGCAGGAAGGCCCGGGTGCGCTCCTCCTTGGGGGATGCAAAGAACTGCTGAGAGGGGGCCTGCTCTACCACCACGCCGTTCTCCATAAACACGGTCTTGGAGGACACGTTGCGGGCAAAGCCCATCTCGTGGGTGACCACCAGCATCGTCATACCCTCCTCGGCCAGCTGCCGCATCACGCTGAGCACCTCGCCGGTCAGTTCCGGGTCAAGGGCGCTGGTGGGCTCGTCAAAGTAAATAATTTCCGGGTCGGCGGCAAGGGCGCGGGCAATGGCCACCCGCTGCTGCTGCCCGCCGGAAAGCTGGCGGGGGTAGTAGTCGGCACGGTCAGCAAGACCTACCTTGGCAAGCATCTTCATGCCGATAGCATCTGCCTGCTCCTTGGGCAGCCTGCGCGCCACGATCAGCCCCTCGGTCACGTTTTGCAGGGCGGTCTTGTTGCGGAACAGGTTGTAGTTCTGGAACACAAAGGCTGTCTTTTTGCGCAGCCGGGCAATGTCGGTGCGGCTGGCATGGGCAAGGTCGAAGCTTTCGCCGTCAAATACCAGCTGCCCGGCATCGGCAGTTTCCAGAAAGTTCAGGCACCGCAGCAGGGTGGTCTTGCCGGAGCCGGACGGCCCCAGAATGGCCACCACATCGCCTTTTTCTACGGTCAGGTCTACCCCGCACAGCACGGGCAGTTCGCTGATGACCTTCCGCGCACCGGGGCGGTGGAAAAAGCCGGGCTTTGCGTAGGTGCAGAAGGTTTTTTGCACATTGCGGATCTCAAGCATAGCCATAGGTGCGCACCTCCCTTTTTACTGGAAGCCGCGGGCGTTGAGCTGACGTTCCAGCAGCGCCTGCAGCTTGGTGATAACGGTACAGAACAGCAAATACACCACAGCCACCTCGCAGTAGATGGGCAGGAAGATGTAGGTGCGGGCGGCTACTCGCTGCCCCGCCATGAACAGCTCTGCCACCGTGATGTTGGACGCCAGCGAGGTGTCCTTGATCATACCGATGAGGGAGTTGGACAGCGCAGGCACGGCGGTGCGCAGCGCCTGCGGCAGCACGATGCGGCGCATGATTTGCCACCAGCTCATGCCCACGCAGTACCCAGCCTCCAGCTGCCCCTGCGGCACGCTTTCCAGCGCACCGCGCATGGTCTCGGCGCAGTAGGCACCCTCGTTGAAGGCAAAGGCGATGACTGCCGCCGGAAAGGCGTTCAGCATGATGCCCACGCTGGGCAGGCCGTAAAAGATGATGAACAGCTGCACCAACAGCGGCGTGCCCCGGATGACCCAGATGTAGAACCGGGCGATCTGCCGCAGCACCGGCACATTGGCGTACTGCACCAGCGCCACCGCCACTGCGATGATCATGGCAAAAAAGAAGGAGAGAAGGGTCAGCGGAATGGTCATGGTCAGGCCTGCCGTCAGGATGCGGGGCAGCGCCTCCACCAGCACGCTGACCGTGCGGTTGGATAAAAGTGCTTCAAACATCGGTTTTTCCTCAAAACTAAAAAATGCACAAGCCGGCAAAGCTTTTGCCGACTAAGGCAGTATATACCTTAAAGTAGGGTCAAAGTTAAGAGACTGAATCACCAATCCCTACAAAACCTACCAGAATACTATAATAGCATGAAATGCCCCGCAGCGCAAACGGTTTGCACAAAACGTGTGATGTGACCGAAAAATTGCATAAACTTGTTAAATATTTGTGCAATGCGGCAGATGCTTGACGCTGTGGGCGCTTTCGTGTACAATGAACATAACAGTGCGCAGGCGCGGGGCAACGGCTCGGCACGGCGCAAATCCACCGGCAGGGGGCTTGCCCCTTGCCCGGTGCAGACACGGAGGATACGAACGTGAAAAAGTTTAGTATTGGTGTTCTGGGTGCAGGTACCTGGGGCATGGCTCTGGCACGGATGCTGACCGTCAGCGGCAACGATGTGCAGGTGTGGTCGGCCATTGAGGCCGAGGTGGACAACCTTTCCACCACCCGGGTGCACCCCAATCTGCCGGGGATGGTCATCCCGCAGGAGCTGCGTTTTACCAAAAGCATAGAGGAAGTGTGCACCGGCAAGGACGTGCTGCTGTTTGCAGTGCCGTCGGTGTTCGTGCGCGCCACGGCGGCCAAGGCACGGCCCTATATCCGCTCCGGCCAGATCATCGTGGACGTGGCAAAGGGCATTGAACCCGATACCTTATATACCATGACCGAGATCCTTGCCGACGAGCTGAGCCACGAGAACGGCCCCCGTGCGGTGCGTCTGGTGGCGCTCAGCGGCCCCACCCACGCCGAGGAGGTGGCGCTGGATCTGCCCACCACCATCGTTTCCGCCAGCCCGGATCTGGAAGCTGCCGAGGTGGTGCAGGAGGTGTTCAGCAACACCTGTATGCGCGTGTACACCAACTCTGATATCAAGGGCGTGGAGCTGAGCGGTGCCATGAAGAACGTTATCGCGCTGGGCGTCGGCATCTCCACCGGCCTTGGCTACGGCGATAACGCCCGCGCCGCCCTGATCACCCGCGGCATTGCCGAGATCGCCCGGCTGGGCGTGGCCATGGGCTGCAATGTCCAGACCTTTGCGGGTCTGGCCGGCATCGGAGATCTGATCGTCACCGCCACCAGTATGCACAGCCGCAACAACCGCGCCGGTATCCTGATCGGCAAGGGCGAAAGCCCGGAGCAGGCCGTGAAGGAAGTCGGCATGGTGGTGGAGGGCATCAACGCCCTGCCCGCCGCTATGGAGCTGGCCGAAAAGTACCATGTGGAAATGCCCATTGCCCAGACGGTGAACGCCATCGTCAAGGAGGGCATGAGCGCCAGCGACGCGCTGCGCAACCTGATGTCCCGCGACCGCAAGAGCGAGATGCCGCAGGGCTATGAGAGCGTGTGAGCCTGAATGATTAGAAAGGGTACCCCTGAAATACCTGCGGGCATTTCAGGAGTACCCTTTTCTGTTTGGAGGAGCGGCGGGAAGCACAGCAAAATTATTAAAACTTTTTACAGAAAACAGACACAAAAGGGTAGAAGGTCGGCAAACTTTCTGCTATACTGGAAACGATAGAATTTTTGGTCAGTGCAGCCGGAACAGGGCGGCGGGCGCTGGCACTGCAAGAAGGAGGAATGAGAGATGCCCTCTACCTACGCACACCGCCGCTTTGGCGCAAATGTGCTGGACCATCTGCCCGCGCCGCTGCGGGAAAAGCTGGAGGAGCACCGGGAACTGTACGATATCGGCCTGCATGGGCCGGATGTGCTGTTCTATTACCATGCGGAAAAGTCCACCCCGGTCGCCGCGCTGGGCAATGCTATGCACGACGAGCCGGGCAGAACGTTCTTTGACCGGGCACGCCGGGTGGTGCACGAGGAAGCCGACCGCGAGGCAGCGCTGGCCTACGCGCTGGGCTTTGTGTGTCATTTTGCGCTGGACAGCACCTGCCACCCCTTTGTGGAGCAGTTCACCCGGGAGAGCGGTGTGACCCACTGCGAGATCGAGACTGAGTTCGACAATATGCTGATGCGCCGGGACGGCTATGATCCGCTGACCTTCTTTACCGCCAGCCATATCCACCCCAGCGCAGAGAATGCCCGTGTCATTGCGCCGTTTTACAGGGATATTTCGGAGCAGACCGCGCTGGAAGCCCTGAAGGGGATGATCGCGGTGCATAAGGTGCTGCAGGCCTCGAATCCGGTCAAGCGCTGGGTGGTGCTGACCGGCATGAAGGTGCTGGGCAAGTATGATGGGATGCACGGCCTTGTGGCAAACCCGCAGCCGAACCCGCAGTGCACCGAGAGCAACCGCAAGCTGGATGCGCTGTACGCCAAGGCTCTGCCGCTGGCAGAGCGGCTGATTTTAGAGTATGTGGCAAAGCTGGATACGGACGAGCCGCTGGATGCCGCCTACGACCACACCTTTGGGGAATTTTAAAAAACGCGCCGCCCGGCGGTGCAAAGAGGACAAGGGAAATACGATGAAAACTGAAAAATTCAAGGTGACACCGCTGGAGCGGGCATGGATCTTATACGATGTGGGCAATTCGGCCTTTGTGCTGATGATCGCTACGCTGGTGCCCATCTTCTTCAATGCACTGGCTGAAGCCGGTGGGGTGAGCAAGGTGGATTATCTGGCCTACTGGGGCTATGCAAGCTCCATCGTCACGGTGGTCACCGCCATTTTGGGCCCCATTCTGGGCACACTGGCCGACACCAAGGGCTTTAAAAAGCCCATCTTCATGCTCTGCCTTTTTGTGGGCGTTATCGGCTGCTGTGCTATGGGTCTGGTGGGCACATGGCTGGCCTTTCTGGTCATTTTTATCATTGCCAAGATCGGCTACTCCGGCAGTCTGGTGTTCTACGACTCCATGCTGGGCGATGTGACCACCCCGGAGCGGATGGATATGGTGTCTTCCCGCGGGTACGCGTGGGGTTATATCGGCAGTTGCGTGCCCTTTGTGGTCTGTCTGGCGCTGGTGCTGGGCAGCAGTGCGGTGGGGCTTAGTCAGATGACCGCGCTGTCCATCGCGCTGGTCATTACCGCCGTATGGTGGCTGGTGGTCACCCTGCCGCTGCTGAAAAAATACCGCCAGATCAACTATGTGGAGGTGGAGCAGCACGCCATCCGCCAGAGCTTTGTGCGCATCGGGCAGACCTTGAAGCATCTGCCGCAGGACAAACAGGTGTTCTGGTTTTTGCTGGCGTTCTTCTGCTACATCGACGGCGTGTATACCATCATTGACATGGCCACCGCCTACGGCACGGCACTGGGACTGGATACCACCGGCCTGCTGCTGGCGCTGCTGGTCACCCAGATCGTGGCTTTCCCCTCGGCGCTGATCTTCGGCCGCCTGAGCCAGAAATACGCGTCCAAGACCCTGATCCCGGTGTGCATTGCGGCCTATACCGGCATTGCCGTCTTTGCCTTCTTCCTGAAGAGCCAGTGGCAGTTCTGGGTGCTGGCTGTTGTGGTGGGGATGTTCCAGGGCGGTGTGCAGGCACTGAGCCGCAGCCACTTTGCCAAGATCATCCCGCAGGAAAAATCCGGCGAATACTTTGGCCTGTTCGATATCTGCGGCAAGGGAGCATCCTTCCTTGGCACTATGATCGTCAGCGTGGGCAGCCAGTTGACCGGCAGCGCTAACGTGGGTGTGGGTTCCATTGCCATTTTGTTCGTCATCGGCTTTGTGCTGTTCGGCATTTCCACCCGGACGGAAGAGACAAAGCAGGTCTGACCATTTTATGAAAAAACGAAGCCCGGAGCGTCCGCAGACGTTCCGGGCTTCGTTTTTTGTTCAGAGGGGTCGCTGTACAAAATGCTGTCGGGCAGGGGCGGCACAGGCAAAATTATCATGCAAAAAATACATCCTTGAAAAAAGTAGAATTAACCTATTGACAAACTAGGTAGAACGGGATATAATGCAGACATCCAATCCACCAGTCTTGTAGGGAAATGAAACAGAGGTTCCCCGGCGGGTGGTACATAGAGGAATGGAAAAGTTTTACCGGAAGGAGGGCACAAAGATGAAGCTGATCTGGAAAGAACTGCTGCACGCGAATTATCGCTGTGGGCGAATGCATACCAACCGGGCACAGGCATCGGATGTGTACTGTAAGTTGCCCTCGGCTGCGCGAATGTGCACCCGAATGTGACAGCAGCAGCTCCGGTAGACCACACTGCCCGGTGCGCCTTTGAAAACGCATCGGGATTTTTTGTACACAATAATAATACTTTTAGTATATAAAGAGAGGTAAATGACAATGTCTGAATATAAATTTGAAACCCTGCAGCTTCATGTCGGTCAGGAGCAGGCCGACCCCGCCACCGATGCCCGTGCGGTGCCCATCTACCAGACCACGTCTTATGTGTTCCGCAACAGCCAGCACGCCGCAGACCGTTTCGGTCTGGCCGATGCAGGCAACATCTATGGCCGTCTGACCAACTCCACGCAGGATGTGTTTGAAAAGCGCATCGCAGCGCTGGAGGGCGGCGTGGCAGCACTGGCTACCGCTTCCGGTGCAGCCGCCATCACCTACACCATTCAGGCACTGGCACAGGCTGGTGACCACATCGTGGCACAAAAGACCATCTACGGCGGCAGCTACAATCTGCTGGCGCACACTCTGACCCAGTTCGGCGTCAACACCACCTTCGTGGATGCCCACGACCTTGCACAGGTGGAGGCCGCCATCCAGCCCAACACCAAGGCTGTGTATCTGGAGACGCTGGGCAACCCCAACAGCGATATCCCGGATATCGATGCCATTGCCGCCATCGCCCACAAGCACGGCCTGCCGCTGGTCATTGACAACACCTTCGGCACCCCGTACCTCATCCGTCCTATCGAGCACGGCGCAGACATCGTGGTGCACTCGGCTACCAAGTTCATCGGCGGCCACGGTACTACGCTGGGCGGCATCATCGTGGACAGCGGTAACTTCGACTGGAAGGCCAGCGGCCGTTACCCCAACATTGCCGACCCGAACCCCAGCTACCACGGCGTCTCCTTTGCGGATGCCGCAGGCCCTGCCGCTTTTGTCACCTACATCCGCGCTATCCTGCTGCGGGATACCGGCGCTACCATCTCCCCCTTCAACGCCTTCCTGCTGCTGCAGGGCACCGAGACGCTGAGCCTGCGCATTGAGCGTCATGTGGAGAACACCAAAAAGGTGGTGGAGTTCCTTGCCAACCACCCGCAGGTGGAAAAGGTGAACCATCCCTCGCTGCCGGATCACCCGGATCACGCCCTGTACCAGAAGTATTTCCCCAACGGCGGCGCATCCATCTTTACCTTTAACATCAAGGGCGGCCGCGAGGAAGCCTTTACCTTCATTGATAACCTGAAGATCTTCTCTCTGCTGGCCAACGTAGCGGACGTGAAGAGCCTTGTCATCCACCCGGCCTCCACCACCCACAGCCAGCTGACCGATGCCGAGCTGGCCGAGCAGCAGATCTACCAGAACACCATCCGCCTGTCCATCGGCACCGAGCACATTGATGATATCCTTGCCGATCTGGAAGCCGGCTTCGCAGCCGTCCGCGGCAAGTAAGCAGCGATTCTCTTTCCCGCAAAGGGAATGCGATCTTCCTTTTATTCCTGTCCTAGTCTCCATAAGTGTGCGACAAGACCCCCGGCTGCCCGCCGGGGGTCTTGTCATCATTAAAAAAAGTGGTTCAGAAACGCCTGTGGGCGTTTCTGAACCACAAATTATACTGCCGTTTTTCCGATTAGCGGCCGATCAGCAGGTCGCGGCGGCAGCGCAGACCCACAGAGAGGGTAGCGTTGCTGCCCAGATGTCGCAGGGTGACGCGGGTGCCGGACTTCTGTCCCTCGCACAGCAGAGAGAGATTCAGGGTGGTGGTGTTCTTCTCGGTCACCAGCACCAGCGTTTTTACGCCGCTTGCCTGCAGGGCCTGCATATCCTCGATGGTGGTGCGGAAGGTAGCCACCTCGGCGGGGACGTCCAGCGTCAGTACGCCGTCCTTCTGGCGGGCGGTGTACAGCAGCTGCTTGCCCAGCAGACCCTTGACAGTATAGCGCGCCTCGGTCTTTGCGGTGTCAGCCAGCTCGTCGCCGGAGATCAGCATAATGTTGCCCTGAATGGGGTTGCCCTCCGGGGCACCGTAGCCGCCGTAGCTGGGATCTTTTTCGCCTACAGCAATGTCACCGCTGTGCAGTGCAATGTCGCCCTGCACCATCTGCTCCTGCGGGGGCAGATAGCCCTCCACGCAGGTGGAATCCACCTCGGCGGCAAATGCACCCACACTCAGCATGGCAGCGGCACACACTGCCACAGCAGCACAGCTCAGGGTACGGACAAACTTTTTGTTCAGCAGCTTCATAGGAAAAATACCTCCTGAAAACGGCAGCCGCAGGGACTGCCTTCATTTTTTTGCATCATAATCTTTTTTTAAACCATGGTTCAGCTGCGGCGCATCCACAATGGAAAACCGCCGTATCTGCTTTGTAAACGGATACGGCGGCCGGATTATTGCAAAAGATTCAAATTTTTTTATTTTCAGGGATTCTCCGGTTTGTTTTCTGCATCATCGCGGTTAAGGATATCCATGAACTCCTCGCCGGTGATGGTTTCTTTCTGGTACAGGTACTGTGCCAGCTCGTCCAGCTTTGCGCGGTTCTCGGTCAGGATGCGGATGGCCTTTTCGTGCTGGGTCTTGACCAGCTCTACCACCTTCTGATCGATCTCGCGCTGGGTCTGGGCACTGCAGGCCAGCGAGGTATCGCCGCCCAGATACTGGTTGTTCACGGTCTCCAGCGCCACCATGTCAAATTCATCGCTCATGCCGTAGCGGGTCAGCATGGCGCGGGCAAGTTTTGTGGCCTGCTCGATATCATTGGATGCGCCGGTGGTGATGGAGTTGAAGGCCACCTCCTCGGCGGCGCGGCCGCCGGTCAGGGTAGCGATCTTGTTTTCCAGCTCGGCCTTGTTCATCAGGTAGTGGTTGCCCTCGTCCACCTGCATGGTGTAGCCCAGTGCGCCGGAGGTGCGGGGGATGATGGTGATCTTCTGCACTGGAGCAGAGTTGGACTGCTTTGCTGCCACAAGGGCATGGCCGATCTCGTGGTAGGCTACGATGCACTTTTCGTGGTCGGTCAGGATGGAGTTCTTCTTCTGGTAGCCGGCAATGACCACCTCGATGCTCTCCTCAAGGTCGGCCTGCGTCACGCTCTTGCGGCCTGCACGCACGGCACGCAGGGCGGCTTCGTTCACAATATTAGCCAGCTCTGCGCCGGAGGCACCGGAAGCCATGCGTGCCACGGTGTTGAAGTCCACACCCGGGGCGATCTTCACCTTTTTGGCGTGTACCTTCAAGATCTCTTCGCGGCCCTTCAGGTCGGGCAGCTCCACGGGCACACGGCGGTCGAACCGGCCGGGGCGGGTCAGGGCAGGGTCGAGGGAATCCGGGCGGTTGGTGGCTGCCAGAATAATGACGCCGGTGTTGCCCTCAAAGCCGTCCATCTCGGTAAGCAGCTGGTTCAAAGTCTGCTCGCGCTCGTCGTTGCCGCCAAACTGGCCGCTGTTGCGCTTCTGGCCAATGGCATCAATTTCATCAATGAACACGATGCAGGGGGCTTTCTCCTTGGCTTGCTTGAACAGGTCACGCACCTTGGAGGCACCCATGCCCACGAACATCTCCACGAACTCCGAGCCGGAAATGGAGAAGAAGGGCACGTTGGATTCGCCTGCCACGGCCTTGGCCAGCATGGTCTTGCCGGTGCCCGGAGGGCCTACCAGCAGAATGCCCTTGGGCATGGAAGCACCGATCTCCTCGTACTTCTTGGGGTCGTGCAGATAATTGACGATCTCCTGCAGGTTCTCCTTGGCCTCATCCTCACCGGCAACGTCCGCAAAGCGGATGCCGTGGGTGGACTGCACATACACCTTTGCGTTGGATTTGCCCGCGCCGCCGAACATCATGGCACCCGGACCGCCGCCTGCCTTTTCCATCAGCTTTTTGTTCATCTGGTTGCCGATGAAACTGAACAGCAGAATGGGCAGCACGAACCACAGCAGAAAGCTGAGCACCGGCGAGCCCTGCTCCACGATCTCGCTGGAGAACTGCGCGCCCGCATCGTACAGACGCTCGGTCAGGCCGGGGTCGTTCATCAGGCCGGTCTTGTAGATCTGCTTGTTGTCCTTATCCGTAAAAATGATCTGGTTGGACTGGATATCCACCTTGCCGATGTTCTCCTGCTCGGTCATGTTCATAAAGGTGCCGTAGTCTACCTCCTGCACCTGACGCTCGGCCAGCCACGGCATGACCACAAGGTTGATGACCAGCAGCACCAGCAGCACGATGGCATAGTAGATGGCCAACGGCTTTTTGGATGGCTTGACTTCTTTCATGGGAATTTCCTCCTTCTATATAAAGTGGGCTTCCACCCGTTTGCTGCGTCCAGTATACCACACCTTACCGCTTGGCAACAGCGCAGCGAGGGCAACTTTGCAAAAACTTAGCAGTTTCTTAACAAAGAGGGCTAAAGCCGCTCAGTTACCATATTATAGGTGCGCAAAGGGCTTGCCGGATGAGGGGGCAGGGGAGCAACGACCTCAATTTTGCATGATTTACCCCATGACATTATGAAATGCTTTCATCTTTATCCTGAACGAAACTTCTTGACACTTTCTGGCAGGCGTGCTAAAATTATCTCACTTTCAACAAAGTGCAAATGCGTTGACGGGGATAAAACGATCTTTCTTCTGCGTGCAGAGAGCCGCCGGGTGGTGCAAGGCGGGTGCAGAGAACTTCGGATACTGGCCCCCGAGCGGCAGAACTGAACGGACAAGTAGGTTCTGACGGACGCCCACCGTTACAGGGGCAGCGATTCGCCGTTTTGGCCGATCGTGCAAAGTGGCTGTACCTGACCGTGCAGCAAGGAGAGTGGTACCACGGGTGCCCTGTAAAAGCTATTTACAGGCTCTCGTCTCTCAAGGTTTTCGCCTTGAAAGACGGGAGCCTTTTTGTATGCGGATACCCCTTCAGGCATCGCTACGCGATGCCAGCTCCCCCAAGGGGGCGCCTTTGGGCAATACCGCAAACTTTACCGCATTCCGGAAAGCCGTCCCCTTGGGGAAGGTGGATGCGAGTGAAACGAGCAGACGGAAGGGGTGCATTTTTATGCACCACAACATCAGGAGGACAACAGGATGATGGACGCTACCAAGTACGCACCGGGGTACTACCCGGTAGCCGCCGGTTATGACAGCTGGGTGAAAAAGGACCATATTGAAAAGGCTCCCGCATGGTGCAGCGTGGATCTGCGGGACGGCAATCAGGCACTGATCGTGCCCATGAGCCTTGCAGAAAAGCTGGAGTTCTTCCAGATGCTGGTGAAGATCGGCTTCAAGGAGATCGAGGTGGGCTTCCCCGCCGCCAGCGAGACCGAGTACGAGTTCCTGCGTACCCTGATCGAAAAGGATATGATCCCCGCCGATGTCACCGTGCAGGTGCTGACCCAGTGCCGCGACCACATCATCCGCCGCACCTTCGAGGCGGTCAAGGGCGCACCCCGGGCAGTGATCCACTTCTACAACTCCACCTCCGTGGCGCAGCGGGAGCAAGTGTTCCACAAGTCCAAGGAAGAGATCAAGCAGATCGCCGTGGACGGCGCAAAGCTGGTCAAGCAGCTCAGCGAGGAGTACGAGGGCAACTTCCTGTTTGAGTACAGCCCCGAAAGCTTTACCGGCACCGAGGTGGATTACGCCGTAGAGGTGTGCAACGCCGTGCTGGATATCATGCAGCCCACCCCGGAGCGCCCCATGATCATCAACCTGCCGGTGACCGTGGAGATGAGTATGCCCCATGTGTACGCCAACCAGATCGAGTACTGCGACAAGCACCTGAAGTACCGCGACAGCGTGATCATCTCCACCCACCCTCACAACGACCGCGGCACCGGCGTAGCCTGCGCAGAGCTGGCAGTGTTGGCGGGCGCACAGCGCGTGGAGTGTTGCCTGTTCGGCAACGGCGAGCGCACCGGCAACGTGGACGCCGTGACGCTGGCCATGAATATGTACAGCCACGGCGTAGACCCCAAGCTGGACTTCTCGGATATGCCTGCCATCTGCGCCACCTATGAGCGGGTGACCCGGATGCATATCTACGAGCGCACCCCCTACGCCGGGCAGCTGGTGTTTGCAGCCTTCTCCGGCAGCCATCAGGATGCCATTGCCAAGGGCATGGCGTACCGCAAGCAGACCGGCGAGCACCGCTGGACCTGTCCCTACATCCCGGTGGACCCCCACGATATCGGCCGCACCTACGACGCCGACGTTATCCGCATCAACAGCCAAAGCGGCAAGGGCGGCATCGGCTTTGTGCTGGAACAGAACTACGGCTACAATCTGCCCCCCAAGATGCGGGAGGCACTGGGCTACAAGGTCAAGAGCGTGTCCGACCACAGCCACAAGGAGCTGAGTGCCGCCGAGGTGCTGCACATCTTCGAGGATACCTACCTCAACCGTGCAAAGCCGCTGAACGTGGTGGAAGCCCACTTTGCACAGGTAAACGGCATTACCGCCACAGTCACGCTGGAACTGAACGGCCAGCGCAAGGTGGTCACCTCGGTGGGCAACGGCCGTCTGGATGCCGTAGCCAATGCCATCCAGAGCGCTACCGGCATGGACTTCCATCTGGAGAACTACTCTGAGCACAGCTTGGACGAAGGTTCTACCTCCCGCGCAGCCTCCTATGTGGGGCTTGTCTGGGGTGACAACACGGTCACATGGGGTGCCGGTACGGACACCGATATCATCGTAGCCGGTATCCGTGCCCTCGTCAGTGCGATCAATAATCGATAAAAAGGAGAAAACTACCATGGGAATGACCCTGACGCAGAAGATCCTTGCCGCACACGCCGGACTGCCGGAGGTCAAGGCAGGCCAGCTCATCAACGCAAAGTTGGACATTGTGCTGGGCAACGACATCACCACCCCGGTGGCCATCAACGAGTTTGAGCGCGCCGGTTTTGACCGCGTGTTTGATAAAGAGCATATCGCTATCGTGCTGGATCACTTTGTACCCAATAAGGATATCAAGAGCGCTACCCAGTCCAAGCAGTGCCGGGAGTTCGCCAATAAATACGATATCCTCAACTTCTACGATGTCGGTCAGATGGGCATTGAGCACGCCCTGCTGCCGGAAAAAGGCATCGTCACCGCCGGTGACTGCGTGATCGGCGCGGATAGCCACACCTGCACCTACGGTGCGCTGGGTGCCTTCTCCACCGGTGTAGGCTCTACCGACATGGCCGCAGGCATGGCCACCGGCATGGCATGGTTCAAGGTGCCCTCTGCCATCAAGTTCGTGCTCACCGGCAAGTTTAGCCCCCGGGTGTCCGGCAAGGATCTGATTTTGCACATCATCGGCATGATCGGTGTGGATGGCGCACTGTATAAATCCATGGAGTTCACCGGCCCGGGCGTGGCAGGGCTTACCATGGACGACCGCCTGTGCATCTGCAATATGGCCATTGAGGCCGGTGCGAAAAACGGCATCTTCCCGGTGGATGAGGTGACAAAGGCTTATCTGGCAGGCCGCAGCCAGCGTCCGCCGGTGTTCTACGAGGCAGACCCCGATGCCGTGTACGAAAAGACCATCGAGATCGACCTTGGCGCACTGGAGCCCACCGTCAGCTACCCCCATCTGCCCGAGAACACCCATGTTGCCAGCGAGGGCAAGGACATCAAGATCGATCAGGTGGTCATCGGCAGCTGCACCAACGGCCGCTTAGAGGACATGGAAGCCGCCTACAACATCCTCAAGGGCAAGCACATCGCCAAGGGCGTGCGCGGCATCATCATCCCCGCCACCATGGCTGTCTATAAGGAGTGCATCCTGCGGGGCTGGACCACCGCCTTTATCGATGCGGGCTGCATCGTGTCCACCCCCACCTGCGGCCCCTGTCTGGGCGGCTACATGGGCATTCTGGCAGCGGGCGAGCGCTGCGTTTCCACCACCAACCGCAACTTTGTGGGACGCATGGGTCATGTGGACAGTGAAGTCTATCTGGCTTCTCCCGCCACCGCCGCCGCCAGCGCCCTGACCGGCTACATCACCGACCCGCGCACGGTCTGACCCGAAAGGAGCATGAGCATGAACGCAAGAGGTTCTGTTTTCAAATACCCGGATAACGTGGATACCGACGTCATCATCCCGGCACGCCACCTGAACACGCAGGACGCCAAGGAGCTTGCCAGCCACTGCATGGAGGATATCGACAAGGACTTTGTGAACCGGGTGCAGCCCGGCGATATCATAGTGGGCGGCTGGAACTTTGGCTGCGGCTCCTCCCGCGAGCACGCACCCCTGTGCATCAAGACCGCAGGCATCGCGGTGGTCATTGCCAAAAGCTTTGCCCGTATCTTCTACCGCAACAGCATCAACATCGGCCTGCCCATCATGGAGTGCCCGGAGGCTGTGGACGCCATCGAGGCAGGGGACACCGTTCGGGTGGACTTTGACACCGGCGTCATCACCGACGAGACCAACGGCAAGGTGTTCCACGCCGAGCCCTTCCCGCCCTTTATCCAGAACATCATCTCCGCCGGTGGTCTGATGAAGGCCATCCAGAAATAACCCCTTCAGCCTCACTTCGTTCGGCAGCTCCCCCAAGGGGGCGCCTTACAGCAATGCCGTAAACTTTCCCTTTACCGCGAAAAGCCGTCCCCTTGGGGAAGGTGGCACGGCGTAAGCCGTGACGGAAGGGGTGGTTGGCAGATGCTGCTAATTATTGTAAAAGGAGTACCTCATGGAAAAAAATATTGCTGTCATCTGGGGCGATTGCTCCAGCCCGGAGATCGTAAAGCAGACCCTCCGGGTGCTGGATAAGGTGGCCGAAAAGTACGGCCATACCTTCCACTACACCGCTGCCGCCATGGGCGGCGAGGCCATTGACAAGTACGGCGACCCGCTGCCCCAGCACGAGCTGGACAAGTGCCTTGCTGCCGACAGCGTGCTGCTTGGCGCGGTGGGCGGTCCCAAGTGGGAGGGCCTGCCCGGGGAGCAGCGGCCGGAAAAGGGCCTGCTGCGGCTGCGCGCCGGGATGGAGCTGTACGCCAATAACCGCCCGGCTAAGATCTGGCCGCAGCTGGCCCCGGCAAGCCCCCTGAAGCCCGAGATCGTGGCACAGGGTATTGACTTTATCATCGTGCGGGAGCTGATCGGCGGCGTGTACTTCGGCCAGCACCAGACCCACACGCTGGAAAACGGCGAAAAGCAGGCGGTGGATACCATGCCCTACGCGGAGCACGAGATCGAGCGCATTGGCCGCATCGGCTTCGAGACCGCCCGCAAGCGCCGCAAAAAGCTGTGCTGCGTGGACAAGGCCAATGTGCTGGACACCAGTCGCCTGTGGCGCACTGTGATGCACCGGCTGCAGGCCGAGTACCCGGATGTGGAGTACAGCGAGATGTTCGTGGACAACTGCGCTATGCAGATCGTGAAGAATCCCGCTCAGTTCGATGTGATCGTTACCGAGAATATGTTCGGCGATATCCTGTCGGACGAGGCTTCCATGATCACCGGTTCTATCGGTATGATCCCGTCCTCCAGCCTTGGCGACGGCACCCGGGGCCTGTACGAGCCCATCCACGGCTCTGCCCCGGACATTGCGGGCAAGGATATCGTAAACCCCACTGCTTGTATCCTGTCCGCCGCCATGATGCTGCGGTACTCCTTTGGCATGGCAGCGGAAGCCGATGCCATTGAGAACGCTGTGAGCCGTGTGTTGGACAAGGGTCTGCGCACCGCCGATAACATGAGCGATGGCTGCACCTGCCTTGGCTGCACCGCCATGGGTGACGCCATTCTGGCAGAGCTTTGAGCCGCAGCGCTATTTTTAATGAAACAAGCCCGGAAGGTCTACCGACCTTCCGGGCTTGAATTTTTTATATTATTACAGCATCTTGGAGAGGAAGGCTTTCAGGCGGGGGTGTTTGGGGTTGGTGAACAACTCCTGCGGCGGCTCGTCCTCCTGAATTTTGCCACCGTCAATGAAGATGACCCGGTTGGACACCTCGCGGGCAAAGCCCATTTCGTGGGTGACCACCAGCATGGTGATGCCGGTGTGTGCCAGCTCCTTCATCAGCTCCAGCACCTCACCCACCATCTCGGGGTCAAGGGCGCTGGTGGGCTCGTCGAACAGGATCACGTCCGGGTCCATGGCCAGCGCACGGGCAATGGCGATGCGCTGCTGCTGACCGCCGGACAGGCTCTTGGGGTAGGCGTTGGCCTTGTCAGCCAGACCTACGCGGGCCAGCAGCTCGTCTGCGCGGGCAGAGATGGCGTCCTTGTCCTTCAGCTTCAGCAGGCTGGGTGCCAGCTCAAGGTTCTTTTTCACGGTCAGGTGGGGGAACAGGTTGAAGTGCTGGAACACCATGCCCATCTTCTGGCGCACGGCGTCGATGTGTGCTTCGTCCACCTCGACCCCTTCAAACTTGATAGAGCCGGAGGAGGGGGTCTCCAACCGGTTCAGGCAGCGCAGAAAGGTGGACTTGCCGCAGCCGGAAGGGCCGATCAGGCAAACCACATCGCCGCGGTAGATGTCAAGGTCGATGCCCTTCAGCACGTCCAGCGTGGGGTCGGCCTTTTTTGCGCCGCGCTTCTTTACGCCGCCATAGGTCTTGGTCAGGCCGCGTACTTCCAAAATCTTATCGGTCACTTTGTGCCAGCCTCCTCTCAAACTTGCTCAGCAGCCATGTAAACAGCATAACAAGGATCAGGTAGATCAGTGCAACGCCCAGCAGGGGGAACATGGCTTCGTAGGTGCGGTTCATAATGCCCTGTGCGGCATACAGCAGCTCCTTGCCGCCGATGGTGGTGATCAGGGAGGTATCCTTGAGCAGAATGATGAACTCGTTGCCCAGTGCAGGCAGCACCGCACGGATGGCCTGCGGGATGATGATGACCACCATAGTGGTCATGTAGTTCAGGCCAAGGCTGCGTCCGGCCTCCATCTGGCCGGGGTCCACTGCCATCAGGCCGCCGCGGATGATCTCAGATACATACGCGCCGGAGTTGATGCCCAGGGTCAGCGCACCAACCATGGTAAAGTTGCGGCTGTTGGCAAAAATGACCATGCTCATGATCAGCAGCTGCACCATCATGGGCGTGCCGCGGATGATGGTGGTGTACACCTGACACACCGCGTTAAAAAAGCCCAGCACCGCATTTTTGTGGCCGGGGCGCTGCTGGTCGTGGGTCACGCGCACCAGCGCCACCGCGCTGCCCAGCACCACGCCCAGCGCCAGCGCCAGCGCGGTGACCAGCAGGGTGGTGCCCACACCGCTGATGTACTGCATCCAGCGGTCCTTCAGGAGAAAGGCCTGATAAAACTTGAAGAAGAAATCCTGTCCAAAGCTTAGCTTTGTGCCGCTGTTGAGCAGCTCTTTGAGCAGTTCGTATTGCGCAGCCATTCACATCCTCACTTTCTGTTTGTCAATAAATTGTAACCACTTTTTTCCAAAAAAAGAGGTGCCCCTGCGTGGGGCGCCTCCTTGGGTACGGGAATGGTACAAGGCACGCAGCTTAGTTTGCGTTGATGTACTTGTCCACGATGGCCTGCAGGGTGCCGTCAGCCTTCAGCTCCTCCAGAGCCTTGTTGACAGCGTCCTCCAAAGCAGAACCCTTTGCCATGCCAATGGCGTAGTCCTCCTCGGCGTAGCTGGTGTCCAGCACCTTCAGGCCGGGGTTGGCGGCAACGTACTCCGTAGCGGGAGCGTTGTCGATGACCACTGCATCCACCTGACCGTTGTTCAGTGCCTGCACGGCGGTCAGACCGCTGTCGTAGGCCACAACAGAGTCCTCGCCGAAGTCATCGGAGCAGTAGATGTAGCCGGTGGTGCCGCGCTGGGTACCGATCTTCTTGCCGGCCAGATCATCGGGAGAAGCAATATCGGAATCGTTCGGAACAATGATGGACTGGATGCCGGTGGCGTAGCTGTCAGAGAAGTCCATCACAGCCTTGCGCTCGTCGGTCACGGTAACGCCAGCCATCACGATGTCGGCCTTGCCCTGCTGCACGCTGAGCAGTGCGGCGTCAAAGTCCATGTCATCGATCTGCAGCTCCAGACCCAACTTCTCAGCAATGGCCTTGGCGGTGTCCACATCGATGCCCTCGATCTCACCGGAGTCGGTGGTCATCTCGTACGGAGGGAAGGTAGCGTTGGTGGCCATGGTCAGCTTACCAGCCTCCACGGTGGTCAGTTCAGCGGCAGCGGCGGAAGAAACAGCCTCGGAGGAGGCGGCAGAGCTTGCCACAGAGGAAGCAGCAGAGCTTGCGGAACCACCGCAGGCGGTCATAGCCAGAGCAGCAACGGAAACGGCAGCGGCAGCCATGAAGCTGCGGCGAGAGATCTTTTTCATATTCAAACACTCCTCAATCTATGCAATATAGTTTGCTTTGCCCCGATGGGATGCGATTCATCGCGCTTTCGGGGAACGCACTTAGTATAGTTTGTACAAAACAAAAAGTCAATACTTGTGCATAATAATCCGTGAAATTGAAACGATTTTGCAAACATTTATGCAATAACGGAGAAAATGCGTGAATATATGCAGTATAAACCGGCTTTTACAGGCTTCTTGCGATCTCCTCCGCGCTGCGCTTGGGCACGCAGTAGTCGCGGTTTTCGTCCAGATAGTACTTTACGCCGGTCTGCTCGGTCATGGGTACGATGCTGGCTTTGTGGGTGGGGTAGCCGAAAGCCACCATAAAGGCCAGCTTCTGCGGCTCCTCGATGCCCAACAGCGTGGTCAGGGCGGGCTTATTGATCGCGCCCATGATGCAGCTGCCCACGCCCTTGTCCCATGCGGCAAGGGTCATGTTTGCCAGCGCAATGCCGGTGTCGGTGGCAAGGTCGCCGGGGATGGCGGTATCCTGCACCACAGCTGCATAAAAGGTGGGCAGCTCGTCCGCCTTGGGCGTGCCCTGTTCCGGCGGCAGATAGCCAGCCCACTTGACCAGTGGCTGTACCTTGGCCACCATCTCCGGGCTTTGCACCAGCACCAGACGCACTGCCTGCCGGTTTGCCCCGCAGGAGGACAGCCGCACGGCCTGTACGATATCGTCCACCACATCCTGCGGCACGGCCTTTTGTGCAAACCGGCGGTAGGTGCGGCGGGTAGTCAGAAGTTCCATTGCGTTCATAGAGATCACTCCTTTATATAAATAGCTTGGAAAACAACAGATTATTTCCGTTTTTTCGGCAGCGGCACGCACAGCACCAAACTGATGCCGATGGCCAGCGCCACCGCAATTTTAAAGGTGCTGATGCCCTTGGCAAGAGCAAGGGCGTTTTCATTCTGGATGAAATAGTAGGCGGTGTAGTAGATGCCCGCGCCCGGCACAAGCGGGAAAATGCCGGTCAGCAAAAACACCGTGACCGGCGTTTTTTGGGTAATGGCAAACACGCGGGTCAGGATGGTAAGCGGAATGACCGCCAGCAGGGAGGCCGTGGCGGCGTCTGCGCCCAGCAGGGTCAGAAGCTCATACCACAGCCAGCCTACAGCGCCCACCAGTGCGCAGTAAGGCAGGCAGCGCCGGGGGCACGCAAACAGAATGGCAAAACTCAGCGTGCCCGCCGCGGCCAGAAAAAACTGCGCGGTCAGCTCGCTGATCTGTACAGCTGCAAGGGACATCATACCACGACCACCCCCGTAAATACCGTGTACAGCCGCAGTACAAGGCCGGTGCCTATGGCAATGCTGGCGGCAATGAGCAAGGCATCGATCATGCGGATGGTGCCGGAAAGGTAGTCGCCCTGCACAAAGTCCCGGATGCCCATGGTAAAGGCGATGCCTGGGGTCAGGATCATCAGCGTACCGATGATGGCGTGGCTTGCAGAAGTGTGCAGCAGATTGCACAGCAGGATGCACACCAGCGTGATCAGCGCGGCGGTGCTGATCTTCTGGAAGCCGCCGGGCACCTCGTGCCGCCCGCACCACAGCAGATACCAGCTGGCCACCAGCCCCGCCCCGGCAGCTGCCAGCGCACTGCGCAGGTTGCCGCCGAACATCATGGCAAAGCAGAACGCCCCGCATAGCCCGGACAGCAGCTGCACATGATCTTTGGGGAAGGGCAGCTGCCGCGCCAGCACCAGACGGCTCTCAGCTTCATCCAAGGTCATCCCGGTCTGGGCGATCTGGCGGGAAAGCTCGTTCACCGCCGCCACCCGCCCCAGATGGGTGGTGCGCACCGGTACGTTGCGCACCTCACTGATCTCGGCAGTGCCGGCACTGGCAAAAATGCCGTTGGTCAGCACATAAACGTGGAACTCCCGCAAATGGAAGCTGCGCGCCATGATCTCCATAGTCTGCTCCACCCGGAACACCTCTGCGCCGTTTTCCAGCAGGGTCTGCCCTGCGGCCATGATAAAATCCATGATGCGGCGGCGCAGCTCTTCATCGGGAAAAGGGTCTCTGCTGTTCATTGCCTGCTCTCCTTGCAAAAGATGATACCCTATTTTATCATGTGCACCAGCCGCATACAAGGGCGTATCATAAAAAACGGATGCGGCAGCAGGCCGGAAGCCATATCCCTACCCAAAAACTTCGTTGAAGGTGTTGACAAATGCCGCCGATGGGTTTATTATAGTGTCAATATCACAAAAATGGCTGTGAAGAGAAGAGTAGGCCTTCGCATTGATCCTTACCAGAGAGCCCGGGCGGTGGAAAAGGGCAGGAAACAGGAAGCTGAAAATGGTCTCGGAGCCGTGCGGACGAGGCGCAGGAGTGCTAAGCCCGCAACGGGATGCGCCCGTTACAGCGTCCGGCTGTAAGCAGTACACGCTGCCGCAGCATCGAGGCTGTATCCGTAAGGATGCAGTGAACCAAGGTGGTACCACGGAAGTATGTTCATGCCTCCGTCCTTGCAGAGCCTAAGGCTCGTAAGGACGGGGGCATTTTTTCATGCGTCCGTTCAAGGCCGTGCGCGGAAAGGTGCCGTGCGGGTCGCTGTAAAAAATAGAGAACAAATAGAGAGGGAACAAAACTATGATTACTCGTCGCGATTTTCTGAAAGTTACCGGTGTAGCAGCCGCAGCCGCTGCCCTGACTGCCTGCGGTGGTTCTTCTTCCACTGCTTCTTCCGCCGCTGCATCCGGCAGCGTGGCATCCTCTGCCGCAGCTAAGCTGGATAAGATCAAGGTGGCTGTGCCCAATGATACCACCAATGAGGCTCGTGCCCTGACCCTGCTGGAGAAGAACGGCTTCTTCAAGCTGAAGGCAGACGCCGGCCTGACCGCCACCAAGAATGACATTGAGGAGAACCCCCTGAACGTCACCGTGGACGAGGTGGAGGCCGCTCAGGTGCCCAACGTCCTGCAGGACGAGGACTACGCCGTCATCAACTCCAACTACGCCATCTCTGCCGGTCTGAACCCCATGACCGATGCACTGGCCATGGAGGACGGCTCTTCTGCTTACGTCAACATTCTGGTGTGCAAGGACGGCAATCAGGAGGAGCCCAAGATCAAGGCTCTGGCTGCTGCCCTGCAGAGCCAGAAGGTGAAGGACTTCATGGACGAGACCTACAAGGGCTCCGTGGTGTCCGTTGTGGAGAACCCCACTGACGGCTATGATTCCACTGTGGATTATGACGCTCTGAACGGCCAGACCGTCAGCTGCGCCGCTACTCCCGCTCCCCACTGCGAGGTGCTGGAGGTGTGCAAGGAGATCCTTGCCGCCAAGGGCATCACGCTGGATATCCAGGAGTACGACGACTATGTGATCCCCAACCAGATCGTCGAGGACGGTCAGGTAGACACCAACTACTTCCAGCATCAGCCGTATCTGGACAATTTCAACGCCGAAAAGGGTACCCATCTGGTGACCGTTGCCGGTATTCACGTAGAGCCCATGGGCGTCTACGGCGGCAAGCAGGACAGTCTGGCACCCATCGAGGGATAAGCTAAAGGAGCAATTTCTGTGATCGAACTCAAGTACCTTTCCAAGACCTTCCAGATGAAGGATGGCGCGGTGAAAGCGCTGCAGAACATCAACCTCACCATTCCCGATGGCGCGATCTACGGCATCATCGGCATGTCCGGTGCGGGCAAATCCACGCTGGTGCGCTGCATCAACCTGTTGGAGCGCCCCACCGGCGGCAGCGTGGTGATCGACGGCGTGGCAATGGAGACTTTGTCTCCCGCCTCGCTGCGCAAGCGCCGCCGGGAAATCACCATGATCTTCCAGCAGTTCAACCTGCTTATGCAGCGCACCTGCCTGAAGAACGTCTGCTTCCCTATGGAACTGGCAGGCGTAAAGAAGGCGGAGGCCGAAAAGCGTGCCATGGAGCTGCTGGAGATGGTGGGTCTGCCGGATAAGGCCAACGCCTACCCGGCACAGCTGTCCGGCGGTCAGAAGCAGCGCATCGCCATTGCCCGCGCACTGGCAACCAACCCCAAGGTGCTGCTGTGCGACGAGGCTACCAGTGCGCTGGACCCCAACACCACCCACTCCATCCTGACCCTGATCAAGGATATCAACCGTAAGCTGGGCATCACAGTGGTGGTCATTACCCACCAGATGAGCGTGGTGGAGGAGATCTGCGACAGCGTGGCCATTCTGGACGGCGGTGTGGTCGTGGAACAGGGCTCGGTACAGGAAATTTTTGCAAACCCCAAAACGGCGGCCGCCAAGCGTCTGGTGGCTCCCAACGGCGGCAGCGCAGCGCGGGATCTTTCCTGCTTTGCGCCGGATGACCATGTGGTGCGCGTTACCTTTAATGGTTCCTCCACCGCAAAGCCGCTGGTGGCAAGCCTTGCCGCCGAAAAAGGCATTCTGGTGTCGGTGCTCAGCGCCGATACCCGCGATCTGAGCGGCCAGTGCTACGGCTCCATGCTGCTCAAGCTGCCCGCAGAACTTGCTGTCGCACAGCAGGCTATGGAGTATATGCGCAGCCAGTCTGGCGTAACGGTAGAGGAGGTGACCGGTATATGAATATCGCAGATTACGGCTTTGCCATCTGGGAGACCTTTTATGTAACGGTGCTCTCCACCGCCTTTGCGCTGGTGCTGGGTCTGCCGCTGGGCGTGCTGCTGGTAGCCGGTGACAAGGACGGCATCCTGCCCCTGCCCGGCTGGCTGATGCACCTGATCAATATCGTCATCAACATTCTGCGCAGTGTGCCTTTCTTGATCCTGATGATCTGTGTATTCCCGCTTACCCGCGCCATCGTGGGCACTACGGTGGGCACCAAGGCCACCATCGTTCCGCTGGTGGTCGCCGCCTTCCCCTTTGTGGCACGTCTGGTGGAGACCAGCCTGCGGGAGCTGGACGAGGGCGTGGTGGAAGCTGCTCAGAGCATGGGCGCTACCCCTTTCCAGATCATCACCAAGGTCATGATCCCGGAGTGCCTGCCCGGCCTGATCTCCAGCATGACCACCGCACTGACCACCATTCTGGGCTACTCCGCCATGTCCGGCGTCATCGGCGGCGGCGGTCTGGGCAAGATCGCTTTGTCCTACGGCTACTACCGCTACCAAACCAACATCATGATCGTCTGTGTGGTGCTGCTGGTGCTGATGGTGCAGGCGTTCCAGTCTGTGGGTACCCTGTGGGCCACCAAGAGCGATAAGCGCCTGCGGAAATAAGAATCTTTGAATTTTCGATTCCCCGCCGGAGGCAGCCCCTCCTGCGGGGAATCGTCCTTCCCGACCAAAAAACCAGCAAAGGAGTATGTTGTATGAACCGTGATACCATCTGTGTGCAGGGCGGCTATACCCCCGGCAACGGCGAGCCCCGTCAGATCCCCATCATCCAGTCCACCACCTTCAAGTACGCCACCAGCGAGGACATGGGCAAGCTGTTCGATCTGGAGGCAGACGGCTATTTCTATTCCCGCCTGCAGAACCCTACCTGCGACATGGTAGCCAAAAAGATCTGCGAGCTGGAAGGCGGCACTGCCGCCATGCTCACCTCCAGCGGACAGGCCGCAAACTTCTTTGCCCTGTTCAATATCTGCGAGGCCGGGGACCACATCGTGGCTTCCAGCACCATCTACGGCGGCACCTTCAACCTCATCTCGGTCACCATGGCTAAAATGGGCATCACCGCCACCTTCGTGGACCCTCTGTGCACCGAGGAGGAGCTGAACGCCGCCTTCCAGCCCAACACCAAGGTGGTGTTCGGCGAGACCATCGCAAACCCTGCCCTGACCGTGCTGGATATTGAAAAGTTTGCCAAGGCCGCCCACGCCCACGGCGTACCGCTGATGGTGGACAACACCTTCCCCACGCCGGTCAACTGCCGCCCCTTTGAGTGGGGCGCGGACATTGTGACCCACTCCACCACCAAGTACATGGACGGCCACGGCGCGGTGTTGGGCGGTGCTATCGTGGACGGCGGCAAGTTCGACTGGATGGCGCACGCCGACAAGTTCCCGGGTCTGTGCACCCCGGACGACAGCTACCACGGCATTACCTACGCCGAGCGCTTCGGCAAGGAGGGTGCTTTCATTACAAAGGCTACCGCGCAGCTCATGCGGGACTTCGGCTCCATGCAGTCCCCCATGAACGCCTATATGCTGAACCTTGGTCTGGAAAGCCTGCACGTTCGGATGCAGCGCCACTGCGCCAACGGCATGGCGGTGGCACAGTTCTTGGAAAACCACCCCAAGGTGGCCTATGTGAACTACTGCGGGCTGGAAAGCAGCCCCTACCACGCACTGGCGCAGAAGTACCTGCCAAACGGCAGCTGCGGTGTCGTGAGCTTTGGTCTGGCGGGTGGACGTCAGGCCGCCAGCACCTTTATGAAGGAGCTGAAGCTTGCCGCCATCGAGACCCATGTGGCCGATGCCCGCACCTGCTGCCTGAACCCTGCCTCCAGCACCCACCGTCAGATGAACGACGAGCAGCTGGCTGCCGCCGGTGTGCCCGCTGAGCTGGTGCGCATGAGCTGCGGTCTGGAATCTGCCGAGGACCTCATCGCCGATATCGCACAGGCACTGGATAAGGTATGATTCCCTCCCGTGAAAATACATTTGTCGCGGCCAATAGGCCGCGACAAATGTGAAATCAAAAATCATGATACCCCTGAAGATGGCAAAGCAAACGCGGAGCCATTTTTGAATCGTCTAGCAAAGGAGCGACTTCCCTATGCCGCTGATCATTCCCAAGACCTTACCTGCCTTTGATGCTCTGTATGAAGAAAACGTTTTTGTCATGCACCGGGAGCGGGCGCTGGCGCAGCATATCCGCCCGCTGGAGATCCTGATCCTGAACCTGATGCCAACCAAGATCGCCACCGAGACCCAGATCGCCCGGCTGCTGGCAAACACCCCGCTGCAGGTGCACATGACCCTGCTGCAAACTGCCAGCCACTCTGCCACCCATGTGTCGGCTGCCCACCTTGAGGCCTTTTACAAGACCTTTGACGAGGTGAAGAACAACCGCTACGACGGCATGATCATCACCGGCGCGCCGGTGGAGACCATGGATTTTGAGCAGGTGGACTACTGGAACGAGCTGTGCGAGATCATGGACTTCAGCGAAACGAACGTCTACTCCACCCTCCATGTCTGCTGGGGCGCACAGGCCGGGCTATACTACCACTACGGCGTGCGCAAGCAGTTGCTGCCGGAAAAGATGTTCGGCGTGTTCGAGCACCGGGTCACCCGCCCAGCAAACCCGCTTGTGCGCGGCTTTGATGAGGTGTTCTACGCCCCCCACAGCCGCCACACCGGCATCTGCCGGGAGGATGTGGACAACTGCGCCGCCCTGCGCATTCTGGCCGAGAGCGACGCCGCCGGACCCTTCCTCATGAGCACCGAGAACGGGCGGCAGATCTTTGTCACCGGCCACCCGGAGTACGATAAGTATACGCTGGATGCCGAGTATAAGCGGGACGTAGCCAAGGGCTTGCCCATCCATGTGCCCGTCAACTACTACCCGGATGACGACCCCGCAAAGCCGCCGCTGTTCCGCTGGCGCGCCCACGCCCACCTGCTGTATGAAAACTGGCTCAACTACTACGTTTACCAGAACACCCCCTACGATCTGGGAGATATCCAGCGGGTAAAACACGAGAAGTAAATAACAAAAAGGCGATGCCGCACGGCATCGCCTTTTTTGTTATTTCTTACGTTTTGCGGGCTTTTTCTTGCGCACGCTGTAACCAAAGGTGCCCAGCTTTTTGCCGAGCGCCAGATACTCGCCGTGGCTGTACACGATGAGGTTTGCCTTATCCAGACACAGCTTTCCTTTTTCGTCCAGCAGGCTCTCGTCCACATCGCAGGCCACCACCTCGGCCAAAAACAGGTCGTGGCTGCCCAGCGGGATGCGCTGGGTGATGCGGCACTCCAGATTGACCGGGCTTTCTTCCAGCACCGGGCAGTCGGTCAGCACGCTGCCGGGGGCTGCGTGCAGGCCGCAGGCGGCAAACTTGTCCACGTCGTGGCCGCTCTTCACACCGCACCAGTCAATGGCGCGCACCAGCTTTTCGGTGGGCAGATTGATGGCGAACTGCCCGCGCTCGCACAGCAGCTGATGGCTGTACCGCTCCGGGCGCACGCTGATGGATACCATGCTGGGCTGGGTGCAGATGGTGCCTGTCCAGCCGATGGTGATAAGGTTGGGCTTATCCAGCCCGCCGCAGGATACTAGTACCGGCGGCTCCGGGTTCAGAAGGGTGCTGCCCTTCCAGCTTTGCTTGCTCATCCGTGATATTTCCTTTCGTAGGGAGCCCATGTGCGCTCCGAGATGATATAGCGCGGGCGGGCTTTGGTTTCCATATAGATCTTGCCGATATACTCGCCGATCACGCCCAGACACACCAGCTGCACACCGCTCATAAAGCAGACGATGCACACGGTGGAGGCCCAGCCTGCCACGCTGCTGCCCATGGCGGCGCACACGATGGCCCAGATGACCCCGATAAAGCTGACAAGGCTTACCACGATGCCCGCCCCGGTGATGATGCGGATGGGTTTGTTGGAAAGGCTGGTAATGCCGTCAAAGGCCAGCGCCAGCATCTTGCTCAGGGGGTAGTGGCTCTCACCGGCCAGACGTTCGTGGCGCTCGTAGGTGACCACATCGTGGGCAAAGCCCACCAGCGGCACCATACCCCGCAAAAAGATGTTGACCTCCTTGTAATCCGCAAAGCTTTCCAGCACGCGGGTGCTGATCAGGCGGTAGTCTGCGTGATTGAACACGATATCCGCGCCCAGAGCGTTCATCACATGATAAAAGCCCTCGGCGGTGAACCGTTTAAAGAAGGTGTCGGTGTCCCGGCGGCTGCGCACACCATACACCACCTCGGCACCGTCCAGATACTTTTTCACCATCTCGTCCATGGCGTTGATATCGTCCTGACCGTCGCAGTCAATGGAGATGGTAATGTCGCAGCTGTCGCTGTGCAGCGCCTCCATCAGTCCCGCCAGCACGGCGTTCTGGTGGCCGCGGTTGCGGCTTTGGGAGATGCCGATATAGTGCTCGTCCTGTGCGGCAAAGCCTTGGATCAGCTCCCACGTTTTGTCGCGGGAGCCATCGTTGACAAAGAGCACCCGGCTTTTATCGCTGACCAGCCCCTGTGCGGTCAGACTGTGGATCTTTTCCAGAAACATAGGTGCTGTAATGGGCAGCACCTGCTCCTCGTTGTAGCAGGGGATCACGATCCAGAGAACAGGCTTGGACATTGCTTGATTGCTCCTTAATTATAAAATAGTTGGCAAAAGGCTACTGCACCATCTGCTGCAAAGCGTCCGGCTCCAGCAGCTTGAAGCTGCTGCGGTAGGTATCGATGAGCCCTTCCCTCTGCATGGTGCTCAGCTCCCGGGAAAGGGCGCTGCGGTCGCAGTTGAGGTAGTCCGCCAGCTGGATGCGGGAGAAGGGGATGCTGAAGGTCAGGCTGTGGGCGCGGGCAGCTTCGCTGAGCAGATAGGCCGCCACCTTGGCGCGCAGGCTCTTCATCACCAGCAGGTCGATGCGGTGGGAGAGGGAAAAATATTTATCGCTGATGGTGCGCACAAGGTTCTGCACCACCCGCTGGTGGGCGGGGCTGCCGTCCGAGAGCAGCAGCCGCTCGTAGGGTAGCAGCAGCACCTCACAGGGGGCGGCTGCCAGCACGGTGACCGGGCTGGACAGGCTGGAACCGCCCAGCACGTCCCCGAACACCCCGCCCGGCTCTACCCGGGCAATGGGGATGCGCACCCCGCCCGGTGCCGGGCGGTAGGCCTCCAGCTCGCCGGACAGCACGATGCCTACCCGGCGGCTGGGCTCCCCCGCCAGCACAAGGGCTTCGCCCTTGCCGTAACTGCGCACACTTGCCCCCAGCCGGGACAGCAGCGTGTTGAGTTCCGCAGCGGAAAGACCCGCAAACAGCGTGGTGGTTTGTAACAGCGGCAGATAATTATTCATCGCAACTCCGCAGAGAAAATAGCGTTCTCCGCAGCCTCCTGCAATTGCGTTGCACACGCAACGGTATTTTTACCCCTATTATAGTAAACTGGAACGCGCAAAGCAAATGATTTTGCAAAATTTTTCAAAAAAGGCCGGTTTCCGTCCCCGCAGCGGGGCGTGCCGGGTGTGAAAAGGAGTATTTCATGAAAAAGATCCTGTCCTTACTGCTGGCGTTCAGCCTTGCACTGAGCCTTGCAGCCTGCGGCGGCAGCGCAAGCTCTGCCGCTTCCAGTACGGCGGTGTCCGAGGCTGCTTCCTCTACGGCTGCTTCTGAGAAAGAAGCAGCAGCGCCGCTGTCTGCCACCGAGCCGCTGCGCATCGCGGGCCTGAAGGGCCCCACCACCATGGGGCTGGTCAACCTGCTCTCGATGGAGCAGGCCGGTACCGCCGCCATGGACTACGACCTGCAGCTCTACGGCGCGGCGGATGAGATCGTGCCGCTGCTCATCAAGGGCGAACTGGACATGGCCGCCATTCCGGCCAATCTGGCGGCGACCCTGTATCAGAAAACCAACGGCGGCATTCAGGCCGTGGCAGTGAACACCTTGGGCGTTTTGTATGTGGTAGAGCAGGGCGACACCGTCCACAGCATGGCAGACCTCAAGGGCCGCACCATCCTGTCCACCGGCAAGGGCACTACCCCGGAGTATGTGCTGCGCTATCTGCTTACCGCCAACGGTCTTGACCCGGACAAGGATGTGGACATCCAGTATTACAGCGAAGCCACCGAAGTGACTGCCCAGATGGCCAGCATGCAGGACGCCATTGCGGTGCTGCCACAGCCCTATGTGACCGCCGCCGGGCTGAAGGACGATACCCTGCGGGTAGCCCTTGACCTGACCGCCGAGTGGGACAAGGTAGCAGACACCCAGCTGATCACCGGTGTGACCGTGGTGCGCAAGGCCTACGCAGAGGAGCACCCGGACGTGGTGGCTGCTTTTCTGGCAGACTATGCCCAGAGCGTAAACGCCGCCAACACCGATCTGGACGGCACCGCCGCTCTGTGTGAGGAGCAGGGCGTGGTGGCGAAAGCAGCTATCGCCAAAAAGGCACTGCCCAACTGCAACATCGTCTGCCTGACCGGCGAGGAACTGAAGGCGGACGTCTCCGGTTACCTGCAGGTGCTCTACGATGCCGACCCCGCCGCCGTGGGCGGTACGCTGCCCGGCGAGGACTTCTACTGGGCAGCCCAGTAACAGCCTGAAAAAGCATTCCATCTCCCGCCGCTCTGCCGTGGTACGCAGCGCGGCGGTTTTTTGTTGCGAGACGACGTACCCCTTCCGTCTTGCCGCTTCGCGTCAAGCCACCTTCCCCAAGGGGACGGCTTTTGGCGGTAGCGGGAAAGTTTCCGGCATAGCGCAAAGGCGTCCCCTTGGGGGAGCTGGCGAACGTAGTGAGCCTGAGGGGGTACAATAAGGATTTCAGCTCGTCCCGGTTGCAATTCCGCTGCAAAAGTTCTACAATAGAGTCACATTATAGAATATGGAGGGAAAACCTATGGCTTGCACTACCATTCTGGTCGGCAAGGCAGCATCGTACGATGGCTCTACCATGATCGCCCGCAACGATGACTCCGGCTCCGGCCATTTCACCGCTAAAAAATTCACTGTGATCCACCCGGAGGAACTGCCCAAGACCTACCGCAGCGTCCTCTCCCATGTGGAGATCCCCCTGCCGGAGGGCGCACTGCGGTTTACCGCCATGCCCAACGCCGTGGAGGGCAAGGGCATCTGGGCAGCTTCCGGTGTCAACGCCGCCAACGTGGGCATGACCGCCACCGAGACCATCACCTCCAACCCCCGTGTGCTGGGCGCAGACCCGCTGGTGGAGTATCAGCCCGCCAAGGGCGAAAAGCCCGAGGTGCCCGGCGGCATTGGCGAGGAGGATATCGTCTATCTGGTGCTGCCCTACATCCACTCTGCCCGCGAGGGCGTGCTGCGTCTGGGCAGCCTGCTGGAACAGTACGGTACTTACGAGATGAACGGCATTGCTTTTCAGGACGTAAACGAGATCTGGTGGCTGGAGACCATCGGCGGTCACCACTGGATCGCCCGCCGCGTGCCGGACGATGTGTATGTGGTCATGCCCAATCAGCTGGGCATCGACAGCTTTGATCTGGAGGATGCCTTCGGCGCACAGGAAAACTACCTCTGCTCTGCCGATCTGCGTGAATTTATTGCAAAGAACCACCTCGACCTCTCTTTGGACGGCGCGCTGAACCCCCGGGACGCCTTTGGCAGCCACGATGACGCCGACCACGTTTACAACACCCCCCGCGCATGGTATATGCTGCGCTACCTCAACCCCCGCACATGGGTGTGGGAGGGTGCCGACGCCGACTACACCCCCATGTCCGATGACCTGCCGTGGTGCATGGTGCCGGAGCGCAAGGTGACCCCGGAGGACATCAAGTATATGCTGTCCAGCCACTATCAGGGCACCCCCTACGACCCCTACCTGAGCTACGGCGACAAGTCCGCAAAGGGCGCGTACCGTTCCATCGGCATCAACCGCAACGACTTTATGGCGCTTTTGCAGATGCGCCCCGACCAGCCGGAGGAGTCTCGCGCTGTGGAGTGGGTGGCCTATGCCTCCAACGCTTTCAACACCATGGTGCCCTTCTACGCCAATGTGGAGCGCACCCCGGAGTATCTGGCCAACACCACCGGCACCGTGTCCACCGATAACTTCTACTGGACCAGCCGCCTGATCGCCGCCATGGCAGACGCCTCCTATAATAAGTCTCTGTTCCACCTCGAGCGCTACGAGGAAGCCGTACTCTCTGCCGGCCGCGCACTGGTGAACCAGTACGACGCAAAGCTTGCCGCCGAGCCGGACGCTGCCCGCCGCGCCGCCCTGCGGGAGGAAGCCAACACCGCCATTGCCGCTATGCTGCAGGAGAAGGCCGCCGACACGCTGGACAAAGTCCTGTTTGAACTGAGCAGCCAGATGAAGAACGCCTACTCCCGCTCGGATGCCTGATCGAAATCAGCCTGAGCACCAAAACCGGTCACGACCGGTCATATAAATGCCCATAAAGGCCACCGCATACACAAGTGCGGTGGTCTTTTTTTGGCGCAAAAACGCTCTTGTATCCCACCTATTGGCAACGGTGCACAAAAATCGAAGATATTTTTTGTGCACGAAAATGACTGGAACTGATTGATTTTGACAGCGTTTTTGCTATAATAAAGCTACAGACAACCAAAACACGCCAATACCGTGCAGAAACGGTCAGGCGTGGGAAGGAAAGAAGGGGAAAGACACCATGCTGGCAGAGGAACGTTTTGCACTGATCTTAGAGCAACTGAACGAGAAGCGTACCGTGACGGTGCAGCAGTTGTGCGAGGCACTGCACACCAGCGAATCCACCATCCGGCGTGACCTGACCGAGCTGGACCGGCAGGGCAGGCTGACCAAGGTGCACGGGGGAGCTACCCTGCCGGACAGCCGTTTTCTGGCAGACGAGCCTACCATGGAAGCCAAGGAAACGCTTGCTGTGGCAGAAAAGCGCAGCATTGCCGCGGCGGCTGCAGCACTCATCACTGCCGAGGATTTTGTGTTCATTGATGCAGGCACCACCACGCTGGAGCTGGTGCGGGCGCTGACGGGTGCGGCGCTCAAGGCTACCTATGTAACCAACGGCGTGGCGCACGCCCGGTTGCTGGCGCAGAAGGGTTGCCGGGTGTATCTGCCCGGCGGGCTGCTGCGTCCCCAGACCGAGGCCATCGTGGGCGCCCCGGCGGTCAGCAGCATCCAGCAGTATAACTTCACCAAAGCGTTCATGGGTGCCAATGGCGTGGCGCTGGAGGCGGGCTTTACCACCCCGGACCCCGAGGAGGCCGCCGTAAAGGCAGCAGCAGTTCACCGTGCAAGGGAAAGCTGGTTCCTTGTGGACGATGCAAAGTTTGCCAAAATTTATCCGGCGGTCATCACGGACCTGCACGGCGGTGCTATCCTGACCAACCGCTGCCCGAACCCCAAGTATAAGCAGCAAACATTTGTAAAGGAGGCAGAAGTATGATCTACACTGTTACTTTTAATCCGGCCATCGACTATGTTGTGCGTCTGGACGCACCACTGGAGGTGGGCGAAGTGAACCGCGCCCAAGGTGAGGACTGCGTGCTGGGCGGCAAGGGCATCAACGTGTCCGGCGTGCTGGCGCAGCTGGGCTGCGAGAGCGTGGCGCTGGGCTTTGTGGCCGGCGAGACCGGCGCATGGCTGGAGCGGGGGCTGGCTGCACAGGGGCTCAAGACCGACTTTGTGCATCTGAAAAGCGGCATGACCCGCATCAACGTCAAGATCAAGGCAGGGCAGGAGACCGAGCTGAACGGCGCAGGCCCGGCCATCCCGGAAAGTGCGTTGCAGCAGCTGGAAGCCCAGCTGGATAAGCTGACCGAGGGGGATATCCTCGTTCTGGCGGGCAGCATCCCGGCAAGCCTGCCGCAAAGCGTCTACGAGCGGCTGCTGGCGCGGCTGCAGGGCAGGGGCGTGCGCGCAGTGGTGGACGCCACCCGCGACCTGCTGGTGAACGTGCTGCCCTACCACCCCTTCCTCATCAAGCCCAACAACCATGAGCTGGGCGAGATCGTGGGCAGGGTGCTGACCAGTGACGCCGCGATCGTGGCCGCTGCCCGTACTTTGCAGGAAAAAGGTGCCCGCAACGTGCTGGTAAGCATGGCCGGGGACGGTGCGCTGCTGCTGGACGAGCAGGGACAGGTGCACCGCATCGGCTGCCCCAAGGGCAAGGTGGTCAACAGCGTGGGCGCAGGCGACAGCATGGTTGCCGGCTTTGTGGCCGGGTATCTGCAAAGCGGCAGCTACGCGCAGGCGCTGCGTCTGGGCACCGCCTGCGGCAGCGCCACGGCCTTCAGCCTTGGGCTTGCCACAAAGGAGAAGATCGACGAGCTGCTGGCGCAGCTTTGATAGGATAAAAGGAAAAAAGGAGGAAGTTTTATGCGCATTACTGAGTTATTTACCGCACAGTCCATTGCGCTGGACGAGGCGCTGCAAACGCAGGAGCAGATCCTGAGCCGACTGGTGGAGCTGCAGGCTACCCACGGCAATATTACCGACAAGGAGGCCTACAAAAAGGCGCTCTACGCCCGCGAGGCCGAGGGCTCTACCTATGTGGACAACGGTATCACCGTGCCCCACGCCAAGACCAATGTGGTCACCCGTCCCAGTCTGGCTGCCCTGCGGCTGACCACCCCGGTGCAGTACAACGCCGAGGATGACGGCACCACCGACCTGCTGTTTGCCATTGCCGCCCCGGAAAACGGCAGCCTGCATGTGGATATGCTGGCGCGTATGATGCAGATGCTGATGAACGAGGACTTTGTGGAAAAGCTCAAAGCCGCCAAGACCCCCAAGGAGTTTTTGGAGTGCATCGATGCGCAGGAGGAAGCACAGTTCGGCGCAGAAAGCTTTACCCAGCAAGCCATCCCGCAGGACGGCTACCGCATTCTGGCTGTGACCGCCTGCGTCAACGGCATTGCCCACACCTATATGGCCGCCGAGGCACTGACCAAGGCTGGCGACAAGCTGGGTCTGCCCACCAAGGTGGAGACCAACGGCTCGGACGGCGCAAAGAATATCCTGACCCGCGCCGAGATCGCCGCCTGTGACGGCATCATCGTGGCAGCGGAGAAAAAGGTGGAAACCGCCCGCTTCGACGGCAAACCGGTGCTGTTCACCCGCGTGGATGACGGCATCCATAAGCCGGAGGAACTCATTAAGAAAATCGCCCACGGCGAGGTGCCTGTGTACCACGCCGAGGGCGGTGCAGCAGCCGAGGATGACAGCTCCACCAAGGACAGCTTCGGCCGCAGCCTGTACAAGAACCTGATGAACGGCGTTTCCCACATGCTGCCCTTTGTGGTGGGCGGCGGCATCATGATCGCGCTGGCCTTCCTGCTGGATGATTACAGCATAAACCCCGCAAACTTCGGCATGAACACCCCTGTTGCCGCCTTCTTCAAGACGGTGGGCGGCGCAGCCTTTGGCTATATGCTGCCCATTCTGGCCGGCTTCATCGCCATGTCCATCGCCGACCGTCCGGGCCTGGCCGTAGGCTTTGCCGGCGGTGTGCTGGCCATGAACGGCACCAACTTCACCGACCTTGCCGCAGGCAGCACCACCGGCATCTCCGGCGGCTTCCTTGCAGCGCTGCTGGCCGGCTTTGCGGCGGGCTACATCGTGCAGTTCCTTAAAAAGATCACCGAAAAGCTGCCCGCCAGCCTGAACGGTATCCGCCCCATGCTCATCTACCCGCTGGGTGGCATCCTAATCGTGGGTGCGATGATGTGCGCCGTGAACCCGGTAATGGGCATGATCAACACCGCCATGACCGACTGGCTCAACGCACTGGGCGGCAGCTCCAAGGTGCTGCTGGGCGCCATTGTGGCCGGTATGATGAGCGTGGATATGGGCGGTCCGGTCAACAAGGCAGCCTACGTCTTTGGCACCGCAGCCCTTGCCTCCGGCAACTACGAGGTGATGGCCTCCGTCATGGTGGGCGGCATGGTTCCTCCCATCGCCATTGCCCTGTCCACCACCTTCTGCCCCCGCAAGTGGACGCCGGACGAGCGCCGCAACGGCATCGTAAACTACGTCATGGGCCTGTGTTTCGTGTCTGAGGGCGCTATCCCCTATGCAGCAGCCGACCCGCTGCGCGTTCTGCCCAGCTGCGTTGTCGGCTCTGCTGTTGCCGGTGCCCTCTCCATGACCTTCGGCTGCGCACTGCGCGCACCCCACGGCGGCATCTTCGTATTCCCGGTGGTGGATCACGCTGCGTTGTACTGCGTGGCGCTGGCTGTGGGCAGTGTGCTGGGCGCAGTGATCCTGAGCCTTGTCAAAAAGACTCAGCCTGCTGAGGCAAAGTAACAAGCCATTTTCTTTCTCCATACGGATAGTTCTTCATAAGAGCAAAGGGGACTGCCGCACACTGCGGCGGTCCCTTTTGCGTTTTCCGACCGTCTGCGGTAAAAAGATGTTTTTTGCACCGGACAGTTCCCCGGCGGTGGAAAATGTGCTATCATAGAGATGATAGGAATGTGTAAGACCCCGCACTTGCGGGGAGAAAGGAAACGATCCGTTCCATGCACAGACAAAGCTTCTGGAACCACCGGTTCACCCGCACCCGGATCAAAAGCGAGAAGGTCCAGTTGCCGGAAATGCTCTTCGGCTATATTCTGGGTCCCATGGGTGCTTCCATCTCAGGCAGTATTTTCGGCAGCATCCTGCAAAGCTACTTTACCGATGTGCTCCGGCTGGATCTGCGGTTCCTCAGCCGGTTGCAGCTGGTGTCCACTGTGCTCATCGTGGCGGCAAACCTTCTGGTAGGGCAGCTGATCGAGCGCACCCGCGCCACGGCGGGCAAGGCAAGGCCGTGGCTGCTGCTTTCGGTGTTTACCTTTTCCTCTGCCAGCGTGCTCATGTTCATCGTGCCATTTCAGGGCATCGCGCGCATGGTGTGGATCGCTGTGGCGTACAACCTGTACTACTCGTTTGCATCCCCCATTTACAGCACAGCCAGCAGCATCATGATCTCGGTGTCCACCCGGGACAGCCGTCAGCGCGGGCTGCTGGCCTCTATCAACAGCATGGTGGGTCTGGGCGTGATGGGCACTTGCAGCATGGTGTTCCCCATGCTGGTGTCCTTTTTCCTCCGGGAAAATATCCACCGCTGGTTTTTCACCATGCTGGGTGTGGCGGTGTTCACCGGGCTTACCATCTACTTGCAGTTCGCCTTTACCCGGGAGCGTGTCACCGAGGAGCGCCGCATTCTGGAAGGCCTGTACGGGCCGGAGGATGAATTTGAAGCCGCTCGGCAGACAGAAGCACCCCCGCCGGGGCCTGTACCGGTGCAGAGGGTCTCGCTGCGCCGTCAGCTGCGGGCGGTGGCTGCCGACCCCATGTGGTGGCTCATACTGGGCGTATGCGTATTGTTCCAGTGGAGCGGGGGCTTAAAAAACAGCACCATGACCTACTATTGCAAGTGGGTGGTGGACAACACCTTTTTGGGTAGTGCCGGTGCATGGGGTGCATCCCAGTCGCTGCTGACCATGATGGGCGCGCTGCCCATGGCGCTGGCCTCGGTGCTGCTGGTGCCGCTGACCGACCGGTTCGGCAAGCGCAAGGTGTGCGGCTGGTTTCTGCTGCTGGGCGCTGCGGGCGGCGTGATCGCGGGGCTGGGGCAGGGCAGACTGGTCCCTGTTGCCATCGGTGTTGCGCTCAAGTGCTTCGGCTCTGCGCCTACCTGCTGTCTGCTCCTTGCCATGGTGACCGATGTGGTAGACCATGTGGAGATGCGCAGCGGCATCCGCACCGATGGACTTACCATGTCGGTGTACAGTTCCCAGTCCGTGGCGGGCGGCTCGGTGATGAGTGCACTGTTCAACGGGGTGCTGGCGCGCGCCGGCTATGACCAGTGCGCCAGCACGGCGCTGGGCACTGCTGCCCAGAATGCCGCTGTGCGCCATGTGATCGCAGGCAGTTATATCTGGGTGGAAACGCTCAGCTATGTGGCGGCGGGGCTTTTGCTGCTGGCCTTCTGGAAGGTGGAAAAAGACCTTGCCGCCCGGCAAAAGACCTGACCCAAAACGGCATCTGCAACAAAAAACAGAACTCTGTACCGCCCAAAACGGCCTATCCTGCCGGAATTGTATTTCGTGCTTTGTTTTGCATTGCGCCCCACCCCGGGCTGTGGTATACTTATGCTTGTGATTTTAAAGTCCGGGTATGGTGTGCCCGGCCACCAGAGAGGAAACGAACGATGAAAATAGGATTTGACAACGACAAATATCTTGCGATGCAGTCCGAGCATATCCGCGAGCGCATCAAGAAGTTTGACAATAAGCTGTATCTGGAATTCGGCGGCAAGCTGTTCGACGATTACCACGCTTCCCGCGTGCTGCCCGGCTTTCAGCCGGACTCCAAGCTGCAGATGCTGTTGCAGCTCAAGGAGCAGGCCGAGATCGTCATCGTCATCAGCGCCGAGGACATCATCAGCAGCAAGGTGCGCGGCGACTACGGCATCACCTACGATTTGGACGTGCTGCGCCTGATCGATGCCTTTCAGGAGATGGGGCTGTATGTGGGCAGCGTGTGCGTGACCAAGTACACCGCCGCCGCCGAGGTGGAAGCCTTTGAAAAGCGGCTGAGCAGTCTGGGCATCCGCACCTTCCGCCACTACAAGATCCCCGGCTACCCCAACGATGTAGCCCGCATCGTCAGTGACGAGGGCTACGGCCGCAACGAGTACATTGAGACCGAGCGCCCGCTGGTGGTCATCACCGCACCCGGTCCCGGCAGCGGAAAGATGGCCGTCTGCCTGTCCCAGCTGTACCATGAATATAAGCGGGGCGTCAAGGCCGGTTACGCTAAGTTCGAGACTTTCCCCATCTGGAACATTCCCCTGAAGCATCCGGTCAATCTGGCCTACGAGGCCGCCACCGCCGACCTGAACGATGTGAACATGATCGACCCCTTCCATCTGGAAGCCTACGGCGTGACTACCGTGAACTACAACCGCGACATCGAGATCTTCCCGGTGGTGAATGCGATGTTCGAGTTGATCGCAGGTCAGAGCCCCTATAAGTCCCCCACGGACATGGGCGTGAACATGGCTGGCAACTGCATCGTGGACGATGCAGTCTGCTGCGAGGCCTCTCGCAAGGAGATCGTGCGCCGGTACTACAAGTGCCTGTGCGAGCAGAAGATCACCGGCACCGCCAAGGAGAGCGAGCGCTACAAGCTGGAGCTGCTGATGAATCAGGCCGGGCTGACCATGGGGGCCCGGGAAGTGGAAAAGCAGGCGCACGCCCGCAGCGAAGCTACCGGCGGCGCACCGGCTGCTGCCATTGAGCTGAGCGACGGCACTGTCATCACCGGCAAGACCGGCCCGCTGCTGGGTGCTACCGCAAGCGCTTTGATCAACGCGCTCAAGTATCTGGCGGGCATCCCGCAGGAGACGGATCTGGTCAGCGCCGCGGCCATCGAGCCTATCCAGACCCTCAAGACCAACTATCTGGGCGGCAAGAACCCCCGCCTGCATACCGACGAGATCCTAATCGCCCTGTCCAGCTCTGCTGCTTCCAGCGAGCTTGCCGCAGCAGCTATGCACCAGCTGCCCAACCTCAAGGGCTGCGATGTGCACTCCACCGTGCTGCTTTCCAGCGTGGACAGCAGCACCCTGAATCGTCTGGGCATGTACCTGACCTGTGACCCCGTCTACGAGGAAGAGGACCGCAAGTACCACAAGCTGTAAAAAACTGGTAAACACCCCGGTCAGCGCCGTCAAGCGCTGACCGGGGTGTTTGTTCTGTTGCTTGCCAGTTGTCCTCAGTTGTGGTACACTTGTCCTGCTTATATTTTATAAAGCAGATAGGAAAAGAGGAACAACAACATGGAACAACAACACAAGCGCAGCGCGTTCTCCGGTAAGATCGGGTTCGTGCTGTCGGCCGCAGGCGCTTCGGTGGGTCTGGGCAACATCTGGCGCTTCCCGTATCTGGCAGCCAAATACGGCGGCGGCATTTTTCTGCTGGTATACATTCTGCTGGCAGTCACCTTTGGCTATACCATGATCGTGGCCGAGACCGCGCTGGGCCGTATGACCCACAAAAGCCCGGTCAGCGCCTACGCCCACTTCGGTAAGGGCAAGGGCATCCGGTTTGGCGGCTGGATCAACGCCATCATCCCCATTTTGATCGTGCCGTACTATTCGGTCATCGGCGGCTGGGTCATCCACTATCTGGCAGAGTACCTGTGCGGCCGCGGCAGCAATCTGGCAACGGATGGCTATTTCTCCGCCTTTATCACCAACGGCCTGCAGGCCGAGCTGGCGTTTTTGCTGTTCAGCCTGTTCACGCTGGGCATTATCTTTGCCGGTGTGCGCAACGGCGTAGAGCGCGTCTCCAAGGTGATGATGCCGGTGCTGGTGGTGCTGTCGCTGGTCATCGCAGGCTACTCGGTCACCCGTCCCGGTGCACTGGCGGGTGTAAAGTATTTTCTGGTGCCCAACCCCAAAAACTTCTCCTGGATGACCGTGGTCACCGCCATGGGGCAGATGTTCTATTCTCTGTCCATCGCCATGGGCATTCTGGTCACCTTCGGCTCCTATATGAAGAAGGACGTCTCCATCGAGGAGTCCACCGAGAACGTGGAGGTGTTTGATACCGCCATTGCCATCATGGCAGGTCTGATGATCATTCCGGCGGTGTTTGCCTTCTCCGGTGGCGACCCGGACACCCTGCAGGCCGGCCCTGCGCTGATGTTCATCACCATCCCCAAGGTGTTTGCCAGCATGGGTCTGGGCACCGTGGTGGGCGTGCTGTTCTTTGTGCTGGTGCTGTTTGCAGCCATTACCAGCTCCATCGCCCTGACCGAGAGCGCTGTTTCCACCTTTGAGGACGAGCTGGGCTGGGACCGCACCCGCTCCACTGTGCTCATCGGCGCCATCATGGTGGCACTGGGCAGCCTGTCGGCACTGGGCTACGGCCCGCTGGCCGGGGTGACCGTGTTCGGGATGCAGTTTTTGGACTTCTTCGACTTTTTGACCAACTCGGTCATGATGCCTATTGCCGCCATTGCCACCTGCCTGCTGGTGTCCCGTGTCATCGGCGTGGAGCAGATCGCGCAGGAGGTGGAGCAGGACGGTCAGCGCTTCCGCCGCAAGCCGGTGTTCAATTTTATGATCCGCTGGCTGTGCCCCATTTTTGCGGCCATCATTCTGGCAAGTTCGGTGGCAAACGCCTTTGGCTGGATCGCCATGTAAACCAAAAACAGTATTTCGAACGGCAGAACGCGAGTTTTTAACAGTGAAAGCAGGACAAGGGGGCCCTTATGAAAATGGAAACCTTGAAGCAGCAGATCCTGACGGCAAAGGGTGACGTGCGGGCAGAGCTTGTGCTGAAAAATGCCGGGGTCATCAACGTGTTCACAAACGAGATCGAGCAGGCCGATGTAGCCATCCGTCAGGGGGTCATCCTTGGCGTGGGACACTATACCGGCGAGACCGAGCTGGACTTGCAGGGCAAGTATGTCTGCCCGGGGCTTGTGGATGGGCACATCCACATTGAAAGCTCCATGCTCTGCGGTCCGGCCTTTGAACAGGCGGTGCTGCCCCACGGCACCACGGCGGTGGTCACCGACCCGCACGAGATCTCCAATGTGGCCGGTACGGCGGGGCTGGACTTTATGCTGGAGACTACCAAAGATCTGGCACTTTCGGTCTACTTTATGCTGCCCTCCTGCGTGCCTGCCACCGGGCTGGACGAGTCCGGCGCGGTGCTGGAAGCGGAGCAGCTGCGCCCCTACTATCAGCAGCCCCGGGTACTGGGGCTGGCTGAGCTGATGAACTCCTACGGCACGGTGCGCGCGGACGAAAAGATCTTGCAGAAGATCTGCGACTGCACCGCTGCGGGCAAAAAGATCGACGGGCACGCCCCCTTCCTCAGCGGGGAGGAGCTGAACGCCTATGTCGTTGCCGGGGTACAGTCCGACCATGAGTGCTCGGAACTCCACGAGGCCATGGAAAAGCTGCGGCGCGGACAGTACATCATGGTGCGGGAGGGCACCGCAGCCCAGAACATGGACAGCCTGCTGCCTCTGTTCCGGGAGCCCTATTGCAGCCGCTGTATGCTGGTGACCGACGATAAGCACCCCGGAGACCTGTTGCAGGGCGGGCATATCGACTATATCATCCGCAAGGCCATTGCCGCCGGGGTAGACCCGGTGGTGGCGGTGCGGATGGGCACCCTTGTCCCGTGTCAGTACTTCGGTCTTGCGCACAGCGGCGCGGTAGCTCCCGGTTACACCGCAGACCTGATCGTGCTGTCAAATCTGGAACAGTTCACGGTGGAGCAGGTGTATAAAAAGGGTAAGCTGGTGGCGCAACAGGGCAGAATGCTGCACCCCGCCGCCCTTACTGTGGACAAAGCACGCTTTGCGCGGGTGTTCGATTCCTTCAACATGGACGAGATCACCACGGAGCAATTGCAGCTGAAGCAGACCGGCACCCGGCAGCGGGTGATCTGCCTGACCCCGCACGCCCTGCTGACCACGGAAAAAATCGTTCCGTTCTGCCAGCACCCGGGCACAGCGCCCGGCGTGGACGTGGCACAAAAGATCGTCAAGCTGGCGGTGTTCGAGCGGCATCAGCGCTCCGGCCATGTGGGCTTGGGCTTTTTGGGTAACTACGGCCTGCAATGCGGCGCGGTGGCTTCCAGCATCGCCCACGACTCCCACAATCTCATCGTGGCGGGCACCAACGATGCCGACATGGTGCTGGCGGGCAACACGGTGCGCAAAAATAAGGGCGGCCTTGCCTTTGCGCTGAACGGACAGGTGGTAGGGGAGCTGCCGCTGCCGGTGGCAGGGCTTATGAGCACCGAGAGCGCCGAGACTGTGGAGAAAAAGCTGCAAGCGCTCAAGACGGCGCTGAAAGCCCACGGCATCTCGGAGGACATCGACGCCTTTATGACCCTTGCTTTTGTAAGCCTGCCGGTCATCCCGAAGCTGCGGCTGAACACCTACGGCATCGTGGATGTGGATGCCCAGCGGATCGTCCCGGCGGTGTTCTGAGAACGCTGCCTGAGAGGGCAAACTGTAAATCTGACGTTTTTATCGCAATGCCGGACAGTCTGCGGGCTGTCCGGCATTGCGTTTTACGGCAAGAGGGCTCTTGACTTTTTGCCACAGAACCGGTATGTTGATACTGTCCGTTTGACACACAGCATTGCATTTATAATATAAGGAAACTTTATGGAAAAACGCAGTACACCCTCTTTGCAGATCACCGACCGATTTGGCGCGCAGACGGCCTTTGCCAGCCTGCGTCTGCCGGACGGCACCGAAGCCACCATACCGGCAGAGCACGCCGCCGCTATCTATGTAAACGAGCAGCCCGCCTTCCGGGTGGTATGCACACCGGCGCTGCTGCCGCAGCTGGCCTTGGGGCGGCTGCTCACCGAAGGATGGATCGCGTCTGTGGACGAGGTGGAGCAGATCGCCGTCTGCGCTGAGGGCGCAAAGGTGCAGGTATATCTGCGCCACCCGCTGCCCACCCGCCGCGCCGCCGCGCAGGAGGTTGCCAGCTGCTGCACCGATAATATCGCGCTGGGCAGTCCGGTGGAGCTGTTGCCCCTGCGCCCTGTGCCGGGGCTGGCCTTACAGCCGGAATGGGTGGAGCGCCTGACCGCCGCCATGCATGCCGGTCTGCCGCTGTACCGCGCTACCCGGGCGGTGCACAGCTGCTTTGTGCTGCACAAAGGGGAAATTGTTTTTGCCTGTGAGGATCTGGGACGGCACAACGCGCTGGATAAGGCGGTGGGCTGCGCGGTGCTGGCGGGGCTTCCGCTGGCAGAATGCGTGCTGTACACAAGCGGCCGGGTGCCGCTGGATATGGTGCGCAAGGCCATCCGCGCCGGGGTGCCGGTACTGGTAAGCAAGAGTATGCCCACGGTGCAATCCGCAGAGCTTGCGGCAGAATACGGCCTGCAGCTGGTGTGCGGGCGCAAATTCCCTAAAGTTTAAGCAAATATTACAAAAACAATCGTTACAAAACGGAAAAGCCTGTCTGTTTCTGTTGACATACTCCGCGCACGCATGTTAATATATTATCGAAGAGACCGCTCCGCTGTTGCAGCAGCCAGAGCGGCCTCAATTGTTGTCCGGGGTTACCCGGCAAAATAAAAAACAGGCAGGTGATAACATGAAGCAGGCAACCAACCCGTTTGCGCCCGTACCGCTGTGGCGCAAGCGGCTGCCGGGCTATGCAGCCATGGGCGTTGCGACCATCGCCTTGGCGGTCGGTCTGACCACCTTGCAAAGCGCACGCACCACGGTTGCCGGTACCCTGCTGCCGGTGTCGGAGGCGGATGCAGCCACCTATGGCATCAGCGCAGTGTACCAGCTCGACGATGGCAGCTACCGCGTGGAGGGCTCTCAGAAGGGCTTCCAGAGCGATGTGCAGGCTGCCGTGACCATTGACGCCGAGGGCAATGTTTCCGCAGTAGAGATCCTCTCTCAGGACGAAACCGAAAGCCTTGGTGGTCAGTGCGTCAACCCGGAGTTCACGTCCCAGTATCAGGGCGCAGCTCCCTTCACGCTGGCGGGCAAAAGCTACACCGTAACGGACCCCGTTACCGGTGCCGCCTATGCCGCTGCCGGTGCGGCGGAGGAGCAGCCCGCTGCTGCCGGGGATTTTGACCCCGCACAGTGGCGCATCTTCGATACCTCTCCCGAGGCCGAGGCTACCCGCAAGATGTATGCTGCGGGGCTTACCTTCTCGGCTTTGAAGGGCGAGGCGCTGGGCGATGAGCTGGCTCCGCCGCTGGATTCCAGCGCAGAGGCCGTGGCACGGCGCAAGCTGTACGCAGCCATGCTCAGCAAGAGCGCACTGGACGGCGAGCCGATGGCGATCCCCTTTGCGGATCTCTCGGCAGAAGAGCAGTCCAAGGTGCGTCTGGAGCAGGCCAGCCTGACCACCACCGGCAATGCGTCCGGTGCCGTCAGCGCAGACCTGACCGAGGTGGACGCCCTTTCCGGCGCGACCATCACCTCTTCGGCTGTGACGACCATCGTCAACAACTCGTATTTCTATGTGACCGGGGTACTCTGCGCAGAGTGACCTCAACGGAGGAATGGAACCTATGGCAAAAACTGATTTCCTGACGGCTGACATGACCCGCCGTCAATTCATGAAGATCTCGGGCAAGAGCCTTGCAGGGCTCACCCTGTCCGCTTCCATGCTGTCCCTGTTCGGCTGCTCTCAGCAGCAGGTGGATTCCGGCGCAGTGGCCACTTGGGCACTGCCGCAGGGCCTGCTGGTGGTCAACGCAGATCTGTGCACCGGCTGCCAGCGCTGCGAGATCAATTGCACCCTGACCAACGACGGCGTGTGCTCCTCTTACATCAGCCGCGTCAAGATCCAGCGCCGTCTGAATCTGGACGGCGCAGGCAACGGCCTGCTGTCCGGCACCGATAACTGCTGGGTCTACTTCCCGGACACCTGCCGCCAGTGCGAGGACCCCGCCTGCGGCAATGCCTGCCCGCAGAAGGCTATCACCACCGACGACCGCGGCATCCGCGTAGTGGATACCGACAAGTGCATCGGCTGTGGTGCCTGCCATGATGCCTGCCCGTGGCACATGCCCACCGTCAACCCCGAGACCGGCAAGTCCTCCAAGTGCATCGCCTGCGGTGCCTGCGTGGCAGGCTGCCCGTCCGGCGCATTGTCCATCGTGGATTGGGATGCCGTTACCAGCGCAGCACAGGCTGCATACTTGGATCTGTAAGGAGGAACTACAATGGCTGAAAGTTATGGCTGGGCAGGCAAGATCCTGCGCGTCAACCTGACCACCGGCGAGATCACCACGCAGGATGACGAAAAGTACCATAAGTATATCGGCGGTATGGGCATGGCCTACCGCATTATGTATGAGGAAGCTCCCATGGAGCTGGACCCCTATGACGAGAAGGCTCTGGTCATCTTCGGTGTCGGCCCCCTGACCGGCGCAGGCGTACCCTGCTCCGGCCGTATGAACGTGACCTTCCGCTCCACCTGGTCCAAGGGTCACTCCATTATTGACGCACACATGGGCGGCCACATCGGCTCTATGCTGAAGTATGCCGGTTACGACGGCATCGTGGTCAGCGGTATCTCTGAGAAGCCCGTCTACCTGCGCATCGAGGACGGCGCGGTCTCTCTGGAGGACGCAACCGAGATCTGGGGCAAGGGTACCTTTGCTGCCAACAAGTGGATGGTAGAGCAGAACGGCCGCGAGTTCGAGACCGCTTCCATCGGCCCTGCCGGTGAGAATCTGGTGGACTACTCCACCCTGAACACCAGCTTCGGCAACTCCGGCGGCGCCGGTCTGGGCGCTGCCATGGGCAACAAGAAGCTGAAGGGTCTGGCCATCCGCGGCACCGGCAGCGTCAAGGTCGCTGACCCCAAGAAGGTGCTGGAGCTGTCCAACTACATGATGGGCAACCTGATCGGCGGCAACAACAACCACAACGTGCCCGCACAGCCCCAGAGCTGGGCAGAGTATAGCGCCACCTCCGGCAAGAACCGCTGGTCCGGCGCCCCCGGCCGTATGTGGAAAAAGGCTCCCGGCGGCCCCGTGGATACCGGCGAGCAGCCCTACAACGATATCAACAAGGTGGCTCTGCGCTGCTTCAAGGGCTACTTCGATTTCGGCGCTCCCGCTGCCGAGTACACCGTGAAGAACGGCGGCTGCTCCTCCTGCCCCATCCGCTGCTACACCGAGTATGATGTGGATCCGCTGGCAGATTACGATCTGCCCACCCACAACTCCAACACTTGTATGCCTGTGCTGTACGGTACCCGCGTCTACCCGGACGGCGTGCACGACTTCAAGTACGAGGGCGACGGCACCATGGTCATCAATCTGGCATGGTCTCATGCAGTGGACGATATGGGCCTGTGGGACAACTACGGCAACCTGAACCGCGACCTGCAGTGGATCCTGCGGATGCCCCGCGAGGAAGCCACCAAGTACATCAGCGAGGCCGAGTACGACTCTCTGCCCTGGGAGTGGGAGAAGGCCGGCGATCCCCGCTGGGAGGTCGAGCTGATCCGCCGCATGGCTTACGGCGAGGGCGACCTGTCCGTCATCGCCAAGGGCACGCTGGCCATGATGGAAAAGTTCGGCCTGCCCAAGAGCTGGCTGGACCGCACCGATGGCGCTACCAACTCCAACCTGATCTACAACGGCTTCCCCAACCACCACGGCCCTGCTGAGGCATGGCAGGTTGGTATGCTGTACAACCTCGTCTATAACCGTGACTGCATGATCCACGAGATCGTCTGCGAGACCGGTTCCGGTGCTCCGTATGAAGTGACCAAGAAGGTCATGGAGGACTTCTTCGGCGAGGGCTGCTACGATAAGGCCAAGGCCTACACTCCCATCAACGAGAACAAGGCGAAGCTGGCTGCATACTGCGTCAACGATAAGAACTTCCACGACTCCGCTACCCTGTGCAACTGGATGTGGCCCATGACCCAGTCTCCCTCCAAGGAGCGCGACTACCACGGCGATCTGGACCTGCAGGCAGACTTTATGACTGCTGTTACCGGCGAGACCTATACGCAGGCCGGTCTGCAGGAGGACGGCGCCCGCATCACCCAGATGCTGCGCGTGATGACCGCCATCAGCTTCCAGCAGAACTGCGGCAGCGCAAACCTGCGTCAGGAGCACGATGCCATCTGCGATTGGGTGTTCGATAAGGACCCCGACTTCAAGGCATTCGAGGAAGGCACCACCAAGCTGGACCGTGCCGACATGGAGAAGGCAAAGGATCTGTTCTACGACGTCTTTGGCTGGGACCGCACCACCGGTGTGCCCACCCGCGAGACGCTGGAGAAGTATGATCTGGCTGACATGGCCGATGATCTGGAAAAGCGCGGCATCTACGCCCAGAACACCGCAGCAGCTGAATAAATCCCATAGAAAGAGGAAAGACCGTCATGTTGTTTGGCAGACGTAAACCCGGCTACACCACCACGGTGGATGGCAGCGTAGACCCGGAGCAGGCCGTTCTGGAACTGCAAAAGGCAGAGCTGGCCGCCAAGAAAAAGCCCAAGGCAGAGGTGTTCGACATTGACGCCGCAAGCGAGACTGCCCGCCGCCTGAAGGAGACCGGCAGCACCTTTGACGGCAGCGCCGCCAAGACTGGCGAGGACGTGATCGCCGCAGTGGAGCGGGAGACCGCCGAGCTTGCCGCAAAGCAGGCCGCCGAGGCCGCACCCGAAGCCGCCGAGGCCGCACCCGAAGCCGCCGAAGCTGCGCAGCCCGATGCTGCAAAGCCGGAACTGCTGGATTTTCTGGCCGGTGAACCGGAGGCAGAAAACGATCCCTTTGCGGATCAGCCCACCAAGACCGCCCCGGAGCTGCCGGAGCTGACCCCTGCACAGGAGCTGGCCGGTTACATCCGCGCCCGCTCTGCGGCTGCGCTGCTTACCCCCCACGCTTTGCTGCTGGAGGAAGTGGAAAACGCCGACGAGCTGCTGGCGCAGATGCCCGCAGACCCCCAGTGCACCGATATCGTCACCCGCGCGGGTGCAAAGGACACCTACTACTATTCCAACGCCAACATGAGCGATAACTACGCCATGATCGCGCAGCTCATCGAGGACAAGGATCTGTGTGTGATGTTCGCCGAGATGGTGCGGTTCAACGCCCGCATCTACCCCAGCGCCACCCCGCTCAAGTACTTCCAGCGCTCCCCCTACGGCCTTGCGCCGGAGGTCATCGAGCAGACTTGGAAGGCCATGCAGGAGAACCCGGAGTATGCCGATATCGAGGAGCTGACCAACAACCAGAACGAGCGGTTCCTCTTTTCCACCAAGCACCTCACCCGCCGCTACGCCAAGGCTATCAGCAACGTGGACGAGTTCTGCGACTAAATTCTACAATTGAATCAGGGTATAAGAGCTTCTTTGAGCAAAGGCGTCTAAACTCTCACAAAGAGCAGGACACCGCGCCGCAATGCTAAGGGCTGCATAAGCCGGCATTCAAGGGTGGCAGGGGAAACCCCACCGCCTTCCCGCAGAAGAAACGCTGCAATTTGAAAAAAAGAACTCCTCCCATCTTCACAGGTGCTTTTTGGCTGTGTGCTGCCGCTGCAAGGGCGGCGCATAGCCAAAGGCTGCCACCGGCGTAGCAGACTGCAAACTGCCGCAGCCGGTTTTGTGGGGATATTCTGCGGAGGCGTTTTGATTTTCCGGTCAAGACGTCTCCGCTTCTTTTTCACCTGCCTTTTTTGAAAAAAGAATACCCCTGCTCCCCCGTCTGAGCCATAGCAGAAGGGGAGAGCGGCGGGTCTATGGAGGAAGTTATAATGAATCAGCCTTTCTGCTCCCCCGTTCAGGCGCTGCGCAGCGTGCTGGACGCGGCAGCACTTCTGCCTTCTCCGTCCCCGGAGAGCATCCCGCTGGAAGCCGCCTGCGGGCGCATTGCCGCCAGTGACCTCTGCGCCCGGATGGACCAGCCCCCCTTTGACCGCAGCCCGCTGGACGGCTATGCCCTGCACAGCGCGGATACCGCCGGTGCAAGCCGGGAGAACCCGGTCACCCTGCCGGTGGTGATGAAGCTTTACGCGGGCGATGCCTCGGCTGCGGCGCTGCCCGCAGGCTGCGCTGCCCGCATCATGACCGGAGCTCCCCTGCCGGAGGGCGCAGACTGCGTCCTGATGCAGGAACTGACCGACAGCGGCGAGGACGCCGTGCAGCTCTATGCCGCCGTAAAACCGCTGCAAAACGTGGTGTTCCGGGGCGAGGACGTGGCCGCAGGTGCGGTCATTGCGCCTGCCGGGACGGTACTTACCCCCGCCCATCTGGGTGTGCTGGCCGGGCAGGGCTACGCCGAGGTGACGGTCTGCCGCCCGCTGACTGTGGGTATCCTTTCCACCGGCAGCGAACTGCTGGCACCCGGCGCACCGTGGGCACCCGGTAAAATTTACGATGCCAACGGCACCCAGAATGCAGCCCGGCTGCGTCAGCTGGGCTTTGCCGTGGAACGGCAGCAGTGCTCCGACGACCCGGAGGTCATCACCGGTAAAATGCAGGAGCTGCTGACCCGCTGCGATGCCGTCATTACCAGCGGCGGCGTCTCCGTAGGGCAGAAGGACTATCTGCCCCTTGTGCTGGAACAGCTGGGCGCACAGCTGCTGGTGGAGGGCGTAGCCCAGAAGCCCGGCAGCCCCATGCTGGCGGCAACGCTGGGCGGCAAGCTGGTGTTCTGCCTGTCCGGCAACCCCTTTGCCGCCGCCGCTACGCTGGAGCAGTACGCCATCCCTGCGCTGCTGCGCGCCGCCGGACGCCGGGAGGAGAGCTGCATCCCCGCCCGCACCGTCTGCACCCTGACCAATGGTTTTTCCAAACCCAGCAAGGGCAACCGCTACCTGCGGGCCACCGCCTGCGGCGGCAAGGTGACCCTGCCCGGCGCGGGCAACACCGAGGCACACTCCTCCGGTGCGCTGTCCGCCATGATGGGCTGCAACTGTCTGGTGGAAATCCCTGCCGGAAGCGGGCCGGTGGAACCCGGTATGGAAGTGGAGGTGCTTTGCTTTGTACAGTGAACAAAAACAGGCGCTGGCGGAGACACAGGCGCTCAAGCGCCCGGCGGTGCTGGCGGTCAGCGGGGTGCACAACAGCGGTAAGACCACCCTGCTGGAAAAGCTGCTGCCCGTGCTGCGCAGCCGTGGACTGAAGGTAGGCGTCATCAAGCACGACGGCCACGATTTTACCCCGGACGTGCCCGGCACCGACAGCTACCGCCTGCGGGAAGCCGGTGCAGAGGGCGTGGCGGTCTACTCCGGCACGCGCTACCTGCTGACCGAGGAATTCCGTCTGACCGAGCAGGATCTGCTTGCCCTGTTCGAGCGTCACGGTTACGACCTTGTGCTGCTGGAGGGGTTCAAATCCAGCGGCTGGCCGAAGATCGAGGTGGTGCGCAGCGCCATCTCGGATGCGCCCGCTTCCTTCCAGCCGCTGGCGGTGGTGGGGGATATCCCCGGCGCAGATTTTGACCTGAACGATATTCCGGCACTGGCAGACTGGATCGAAGCCCAGATGCCCGCGCTGTAAGGAGAATGCCATCATGAAACTGATCCGTACTGTTGACGCCGCAGGGCAGGTGCTCTGCCATGATATCACCCAGATCATCCCGGGCGAGTACAAGGATGCCCGCTTCCGCAAGGGGCACGTCATCCAGCCCGAGGACATCCCCGTGCTGCTTTCCATCGGCAAGGAGAACCTCTACGTCTGGGAAAAGCACCCCGGCATCCTCCACGAGGACGAAGCAGCTGCCCTGCTGTACAAGGCCGCTGCGGGCAAAAATATCCACGGCACTGCGCCGAAAGAGGGGAAGATCGAGCTGATCGCGGACTGTGACGGCCTGTTGAAGATCAACCGCAAGGCGTTGATGGCTGTGAACAGCACCCCGCAGATGATGATTGCCACCATCCACGGCGACCTGCCGGTGAAAAAGGGCCAGAAGCTGGCCGGTACCCGCATCATCCCGCTGGTTATCGAGCAGGAGAAGATGGACGCCATGCAGGCCGCTGCCGGGGCAGAGCCTATCCTGAACGTGCTGCCCATGCAGGCCAAAAAGGTGGGCATCATCACCACCGGCAGCGAGGTGTTCAAAGGACGCATTGAGGATAAATTTACCCCCATTCTGCAAAGCAAGCTGGCCGTCTACGGCTGCGAGATGGTTTTCCATAAGGTCTGCGATGATGACCCCGCCGGGATCACCGCTGCCATTCTGGAGGCCAAAGCCGCAGGGTGCGAGTTGATCTTTACCACCGGCGGCATGAGCGTAGACCCCGATGACCGCACCCCGCTGGCCATCAAGAACACCGGGGCGGACATCATTACCTACGGCGCACCGGTGCTGCCGGGCGCGATGTTCCTTGTCAGCTATCTGGACGGTGTGCCGGTGTGCGGCCTGCCCGGCTGCGTGATGTACGCCAAGCGCACCATTTTTGACCTGCTGCTGCCCCGTCTGCTGGCCGATGACCCCATCACCGCCGAGGATATCGCCCGCTTGGGTGAGGGCGGCTTGTGCCTGAACTGCGAAGTGTGCCACTGGCCGAACTGCGGCTTTGGGCACTGCTGAAACCCTCTCAGTCAAAGCCTTTCGGCTTTGCCAGCTCCCCCGAAGGGGGAGCTTTACTAAGGTGAAAAAATATGAGTGAAAATAATCTGACACATTTTGATGCCGCCGGCAACGCCGTGATGGTGGACGTAAGTGCAAAGCCCGTCACCGCCCGGGAAGCTACTGCACACGGCATTATTACCATGAACGCCGAAGCCTTTGCCGCCGTGCAGAGCGGCACCGTGAAAAAAGGCGATGTGCTGGGCGTGGCGCGCATTGCGGGCATCATGGCCACTAAGCGCACCAGCGAGCTGATCCCTCTGTGCCATCCGCTGCCCCTGACTAAGGTGGGCATCGAGTTCCGTCTGCTGCCCGAGCGGCAGGCGGTAGAAGCCCTGTGCACCGTCAAGACCAGCGGCGTGACCGGCGTGGAGATGGAAGCGCTGACCGGCGTTTCCACCGCGCTGCTTACCATCTACGATATGTGCAAGGCCGTGGATAAGGGCATGGAGCTGGGCGAGATCCATCTGGTGGAAAAGACCGGCGGCAAGAGCGGCCACTATATCCGGGCGGAGGGCGGCTATGTTTGATCGTTACCAGCGCGAGATTCATTATCTGCGCCTGTCGGTGACCGACCTGTGCAACCTGCGCTGCCGCTACTGTATGCCGGACGGCGTGGAAAAGCTGGAACGGGAAGCCGTGCTGACCTACGAAGAATTTCTGCGTCTGGCCGCGCTGTTTGCCCGGTGCGGCATCGACACCGTGCGAGTGACCGGCGGCGAGCCGCTGGTGCGCAAGAACGTGGCGCAGCTGGTTGCCGGGCTTAAAGAGACCCCGGGCATCCGCCGGGTCACCCTGACCACCAACGCGGTGCTGCTGGCAGAGCAGCTGCCCGCCCTGCTGGACGCCGGGCTGGACAGTGTGAACATCAGTCTGGACACCCTGCGCCCGGAGGTGTTCCGGCAGATCACCGCCCGGGACGATTTTGCCGCCGTGCAGGCGGGCTTGCAGGCGGCGCTGCAAAGCGGTCTGCCGGTCAAGCTGAACTGCGTGCCGCAGGCGGGCGTCAACGAGGGCGAGCTGGAAACGCTTGCCGCGCTGGCAAAGGACAACGCCATGCAGGTACGGTTCATCGAGATGATGCCCATCGGCTACGGTGCTGCCATGCCCTGCATCTCCGGCCCGGAACTGCGGGCGCGGTTTGCCCGGCGCTGGCCGGAGCTTGCGCCCCTTTCCGCTGCGCAGGAGCACGCTTTAGGCGATGGCCCGGCGGTGTACTACACCGTACCGGGCTGGCAGGGCAGCATCGGCTTTATTGCAGCGGTGCACGGCAAGTTCTGCGCTTCCTGTAACCGGGTGCGGCTGACCAGTCAGGGCTTTTTGCGCCCCTGCCTTGCCAGCGAGACCGGGTGCGACCTGCGCGCCCTGCTGCGCAGCGGCGCGGACGACGCACAGCTGCTGGCCGCCATCCGGGAGACCATCTGGGCAAAGCCCCGGGAACACCATTTTAACGACAGTTCCATGCCCGCTACCCGCGGGATGTATCGCATTGGAGGATAAATAACTATGGGTAAGCTTCTGGCAATCTGCACCAGCCCCAAGCGGGGCACCGTAAAAACCGAGGTACCCAGCGCCGTCCTGACCCCGGAATGGGGCATCGTGGAGGACGCCCACGGCGGCAACTGGCACCGTCAGGTCAGTATGCTCAGCGCCGAAAAAATCGAGGCGTTCCGCAAGAAAATCTGGGTGGACTACGGTGCCTTCGGCGAAAATCTGGTCATCGAGGGCTTCGATTTCCGCAATCTGCCGGTGACCAGCCGGTTTGCCATCGGGGATGTGGTGCTGGAAATGACCCAGATCGGCAAAGAATGCCACAACGACTGCGTCATCAAGCAGCAGACCGGCGAGTGCATCATGCCCCACGAGGGCGTGTTTGCTCGGGTACTCACCGGCGGCGAGATCCATGTGGGGGACGAGGTGACCCTGCTGCCCGCACTGGAAAATCCGCCCTTGCGCGCTGCCGTCATCACCCTTTCCGATAAGGGCAGCCGCGGCGAGCGGGAGGATAAAAGCGGCCCGCTGATCGCTCAAATGCTCACCGCCGCAGGCTATGTGGTGGAGGAGACCATGATCCTGCCGGACGAAGCCAAGGCGCTGAAAGCGCAGCTCATCCGCATGGCAGACGGCCGTCAGGTGAACCTTGTGCTCACCACCGGCGGCACCGGCTTCTCCCCCCGGGATATCACCCCGGAAGCCACCTGCGCCGTTGCTGACCGCAACGCCCCCGGCATTGCCGAAGCCATGCGCTACCACAGCCTGAGCATCACCCCGCGCGGGATGCTGAGCCGTGGTGTCAGTGTGCTGCGCGGCAAGACCCTGATCGTCAACCTGCCGGGCAGCCCCAAGGCAGTGCAGGAGAATCTGGAGTACATCCTGCCCAGCTTGGAGCACGGAGTCCGCATCGCCGCGGGTCTGGACGGCGAGTGCGCCCGTAAGTAAGGTTTCTCGCCCTGTTTTCCTTTACGGGGCGTAGAAATATACTATTTTTTCACTTAATGTAAGGAGAAAACAGAGATGAACGACCATCGCATTTCCCGCCGGAGTTTTCTGGCCGCTGCCGGTATGGCCGGTGCAGCTGCTGCCCTCACCGCCTGCGGCGGTGCTGCTTCCAGCGCAGCATCGTCCGTGGCTTCCTCTGCCGCCGCTTCCTCGGAAGCAGCACAGAGCGTGGAGTTGATCGTGTTTGCCGCCGCCTCCCTCACCGAGACACTGAATGCGATCGGTGAGAGCTACACGGCAGAGCACCCGGAGGTGACCTTCCGTTTCAACTTCGACTCTTCCGGCACCCTCAAGACCCAGATCCAGGAGGGCGCGGATTGCGATCTGTTCATCTCTGCCGGTCAGAAGCAGATGAACCAGCTGGACATCACCGCTTCTGCCGATGTGAACAAGGACGGTCTTGACTTTGTGGATGCCGACAGCCGCGTGAACCTACTGGAAAACAAGGTGGTGCTCTGCGTGCCGGAGGGCAGCGACAAGGGCATTGACAGCTTTGACGCACTGGCCGAGCACCTGAAGGCGCAGGATATCCTGTTCTGCATGGGCAACAGCGATGTGCCCGTGGGGCAGTACACCCAGAAGATCCTTGCCTACTACCAGCTGGACGAAGCTGCACTGGCCGCTGCGGGCGTGATCACCTACGGTTCCAACGTCAAGGAGGTGACCACGCAGGTCACCGAAGGCAGCGTGGATGCCGGTGTCGTTTACTGCACGGATGCGTACAGCGCCGGTCTGACCCCCGTGGACGAGGCCACCAAGGAGATGTGCGGTCAGGTCATCTATCCCGCCGCTGTGCTGAAAGCGGCCTCCAACGCGGAGGCCGCCAAGGAGTTTTTGGCTTACTTACAGACCGACAAGGCCATGACCGTGTTCGAGGGCGTGGGCTTCAGCGCCGTATAAAGGAGCAGACATGGACTGGTATCCGTTGTGGAACAGCCTGCGCATTGCTTTGATCAGCTGCGCGGCGGTGTTCTTTCTTGGCATTTTTGCGGCCTATTATATTGCCCGTCTGCCCCGGGTGGTCAAGGGTGTGCTGGATGTGCTGCTCACCCTGCCTATGGTGCTGCCGCCCACGGTGGTGGGCTACTTTTTGCTGCTGCTCTTCGGCGCAAAGCGGCCGCTGGGCATCTTTTTCATGCAGCAGTTCGGGGTAAAGCTGGTCATGAACTGGTACAGCGCCATCTTTGCCTCCATCGTGGTGGCTTTTCCGCTGATGTACCGCACCGCGCGCGGCGCGTTTGAAAGCTTTGACGAAACGCTGGCGTGGTCGGCGCAGACGCTGGGACAGTCCGATACATGGATCTTCTGGCGGGTGCGGATGCCTGCCTGCCGTCAGGGCATTCTGGCGGGCACAGTGCTGGCTTTTGCCCGGGCACTGGGCGAATACGGCGCTACCAGCATGATCGCGGGCTACACCCCCGGCAAGACCGCCACCATTGCCACCACGGTCTACCAGCTCTGGCGCACCAATGATGAGCTTGGTGCCATGCGGTGGGTGCTGGTGGATATCGCCATTTCGGCTGTGGTGCTGCTGGCTGTGAACCTGCTGGAGAAAAAACAGAAAGCGGGTGGCCGGAAATGAGCCTTGAAGTCAACATTGAAAAAAAGCTGGACGGCTTCACCCTCCGTGCTGCCTTTACCGTCGGCAATACCTCCACCGCTTTGCTGGGTGCTTCCGGCTGCGGCAAAAGCATGACATTGCGGTGCATCGCAGGCATCGTAAAGCCGGACCGCGGACGCATCGTGCTGGACGGGCGGGTGCTGTTTGACAGTGACCGGCACATCGACCTGCCGCCGCAGCAGCGGGGCGTAGGGCTGCTGTTCCAGAACTACGCCCTATTCCCAAATATGACCGTGGAGCAGAATGTCCTGTGCGGTCTGAAGGCGGAAAAAGACCCAGCTGCCCGCCGCACCGCCTGCGCCGAAATGCTGCGCGCCATGCGGCTGGAAGAGCTGGCAAAACGCTACCCTGCCCAGCTTTCCGGCGGACAGCAGCAGCGCGCCGCGTTGGCACGCATTCTGGTGGGCAAGCCCCGCATCCTGATGCTGGACGAGCCGTTCAGCGCGTTGGACAGCTATCTGCGGGAAGAGGTAGAAGGCGAGGTAGGCGGCCTGCTGGCAAGCTTTGCGGGCACCGCCCTGCTGGTGACCCACAACCGGGACGAGGCCTACCGACTGTGCAAAGAGATGATCGTGCTGAACGAGGGGCAGGTGCTGCGCACCGGTACCACCAAGGCCGTTTTTGCCGACCCGCAGAGCATCGCCGCCGCGCGGCTGACCGGCTGCAAGAACATTCTGCCCTGCACCCCGCTGGACAGCCACACCGTCCGGCTGGACGGCTGGGACACCACCCTGCGGCTGGCGCTGCCTGTCCCGGCAGGCTGTACCGCTGTGGGCATCCGTGCCCACGACTTTACGCCCTGCACCGCCGATGTGCCCAACGCCATCCCGGTAAAAGCCGTTTCCACCAGTGAGAACCCCTTTGACTGGAACCTCATCTGCACTCCACCAGAGGGCACGGCGCAGCTGTGGTGGAAGGTAAGCAAAAAAAGCCTTTGCTCGGCAGCGCCCGCCGCGCCGCAGTACCTCTGTGCCGCACCGGAGAGCATCATGCCGCTGAAAGGTTGAGAAAACGAATGGCCTGCACTGCGTTCCGGCCATATTCAGCGGAAAGAATAATTTGAAAATAGGGGATTTTTCCACAAGCAAAGCAGCCGCTGCACGGTAAGGTGCGGCGGCTGCTTTGTATATTGTGTACAGAGAGGTTGAAAAATGCTGTCGGAGTAAAGGGGGGAATTTATGCCATATCGCGGCAGGTCACAATGTCAGCTCCGGTGCCGCAGACGTTGGTCAGCACCACGTCACCTACATGGATGGGGGCGTGCAGCACCACGCTGTCCAGCGCAGCGACAACCTCGGCCATCTGTCCCTTGGGCACGGGCTTGGAGGTCTTGACCGGGCAGCGGGAGTGCAGGCAGCTCTCGGCGCGCACGGTGCTGGTGATGATGCGGGTGGGGTGGGTCAGCTCTTCCTTGCCGTAGGCGATTCCGTTGGGGCAGCCGTTGCCGGTCACCTTGTAGTCGTTGGCTTCATCTACCTGCAGATGGCAGCCCTGAGGGCAGCAGGTGCAAATTACTTCTTTCATATCGCTCATGCCTCCTCGATCTCAATGGTCACTTCGTCCACGGGGGTTCTGTCCAGCAGCACTCTGGGCAGGGCAATGTGCTCCATCTCGCCGGGGGCAAGACGGTCGCGCTTAAAGCGTGCGATCACCGTGTCACCGCTCTTGACAAGGATGGTGCTCTTGCCGCAGATGCGGCGGACGCGGAAGGAAACATTGGTGCTCTTTTCCACGCCTTCCAGACGGATGCGCTGCGGCAGGGTGTAGCCAAGGTCTGCGCCGGGCTTCACGGTCAGCACACGTCCCTCAGCCACGGGGCCGTTCTGGACGTAGTTGGCAGCGGCCGCACCGGCCAGCTCGCTCTCGCCGGAAACAAAGTCCACCAGATCGTGCACCTGCACCACGTTGCCGCAGGCAAACACGCCGGGAATGCTGGTCTCCATGTTTTCGTACACGATGGCGCCCTTGGTGCGGGGGTCCATCTCGATGCCGGCCTGCTTGGTCAGCTCGTTTTCGGGGATCAGACCCACGCTCAGCAGGATGGTGTCCACATCAAACTCCATCTCGGTGCCGGGGATGGGCTTGCGGTCGGGGCCGATCTCGGCCACGATGGCCTTTTCTACGCGGTTCTTGCCCTGAATATCCACGATGGTGTGGGAGAGGTACAGGGGGATGTCAAAGTCGTTCAGGCACTGCACGATGTTGCGGGTCAGGCCGCCGGAGTAGGGCATCACCTCTACGCAGGCCAGCACCTTTGCACCCTCAAGGGTCATGCGGCGTGCCATGATCAGGCCGATATCGCCGCTGCCGAGGATCAGCACCCGCTTGCCCACCAGATAGCCTTCCATGTTCACATAGCGCTGTGCTGCACCGGCGGTGTACACACCGGCAGGGCGGGTGCCCGGGGTGCCGATGGCACCGCGGGTGCGCTCGCGGCAGCCCATGCCCAGAACGATGCTCTTGGCTTCGATGATCTGGTAGCCGTACTCCTTGGAAACACAGTGCACCTTTTTATCCGGGGTCACTTCCAGCACCATGGTGTCCAGCTGAACCTTCACGCCGGTGTTCTTGAGCATCGCAATAAAGCGTCCGGCGTACTCCGGGCCGGTGAGCTGCTCGCCAAAGCGGTGCAGACCAAAGCCATTGTGGATGCACTGGTTCAGAATGCCGCCCAGCTCTTTATCGCGCTCCAGAATGAGGATGTCGCGCAGACCGCTTTCCCATGCCTTGCAGGCAGCAGCAAGGCCCGCAGGGCCGCCGCCGATAATGACCAGATCAACCATTGCTCTTTCCTCCTACCTTCGTTTCGCTGACCAAAACGTTCGAGCCGTTCTTGTCCTGCAGGATGTCCAAGGGGTCTATGCCCAGCTCGCGGCTGATAAGCTCCAGCACGCGGGGGCCGCAGAAGCCGCCCTGACAGCGGCCCATGCCTGCACCGGCGCGGCGCTTTACGCCGTCGATGGTGGTGGCGGGCACCTCGCTGTGGAGGGCTGCTAAGATCTCGCCCTCGGTAATGGTCTCGCAGCGGCAGATCACGCGGCCGTAGGCGGGCTGCTCCTTGACCAGCGCTGCCTTTTCCTCTGCGGAAAGCTCCTTGAAGCGGATGTGGCGGCGGCCGTCCTTGTAATCAGCCTTTTCAGCGCCCAGCACACCGCGTTCTTTCAGGATGGCAACGGCCTCCTCAGCAACTGCCGGGGCGGCGGACAGGCCGGGGCTCTTCATGCCGGCCAAGTCGATCCAGCCGGGTGCTTCCGGCTCTTCACCAATGATAAAGTCGTCCACGTCCAGATTGGCGCGCACGCCCGCAAAGCTGCGGATGGACTCGCCAAAGTTGATGCTGGGCACGCTGCGCTGGGCAGTGACCTTAACAAATTCCAGACCGCTGCTGGTGCAGGAGGTGTCGTTGCCCTCCACCGGCTCTGCGTTGGGGCCGACGATCAGGTTGCCGTGCACAGTGGGTGCTACCAGCACGCCCTTGCCCAGCTCGTTGGGGCACTGGAAGATGACGTGGCTCACGCGGGTGCCCTCGCTCTTGTCCAGCAGATAGTACTCGCCGCGGGTGGGAATGATGTGGAAGTTGGCGGGCTCCACCATGGAGTGTACCTTGTCTGCCCAGATACCGGCAGCGTTGATGACGCAGCGGGTCTCCACCGTGCCGCCGGGCACGGTCAGGCGGTAGCCGCCCTCAATGGCTTCGGCATCGGTCACCTTGCAGTTGCGGCGCAGCTCCACGCCGTTGCGTACCGCCACCTCGGTCATGGCCAGTGCGTACTCCCACGGGTTTACGATGGCGGCGCTGGGTGCCCACAGTGCGCCGCAGACCTTCTCGGAAAGGTTTGGCTCCATGGCGAGGGTCTCTTCCTTGGAAAGGATCTTCATGTCGGGCACGCCGTTTGCGGTGCCGTTCTCAAACAGATGCTGCAGGTGGGGCAGCTCCTTTTCGTCCAGTGCCAGCACCAGAGAGCCGCACTGCTTATAGGAGACATCCAGCTTTGCGCAGATCTCCTTAGCCAGCGCCACGCCGCGCACGTTCAGCCGTGCCATGCGGGTGCCGGGGGCGGGGTCGTAGCCTGCGTGGAGAATGGCGCTATTGGCCTTGGTGGTGCAGTCTGCCACATCGTTCTCAGCCTCAAGGATGACCACCTTGTTGTCGTAGCGCGACAGTGCGTAGGCTGCGGCGGCACCGATGACACCACAGCCGATGATTGCTACATCATACATTGTTCTTTTCCTCCTGTCCGTTCTGCCTTGGCCCGTCGGGAGCCGGGCATCTGTTGTTGTACAAAAAAGAGCGAAACAAACAAAGGCAACTGCCCTTGTCCGTTTCGCTCATATCTCTTGAAACAAACAGCACTTGTTGATTCTTATGATACCCTGTCCCTGCGAAAAAAGCAAGATGTTTTGCACTTTTTGTGAAACCCTTACAAAAAGTGCCTGCCGCTTTTGCGCAGAATGCAGAATGCGCAGCCTTACATATCCCACACGGCCTGATTGGTGGTGGAAATGGCGGTAGCACCGGCTTCCAGCGCAGCCAGCACATCCTCCTTGTCCGCGATCAACCCGCCGGTCAGCACCGGCACCTTGGCTTTGGCGCAGACGCGGCGCAGGATCTTGGGCATAGCGCCGGGCAGCAGATCCAGACAGTCCGGCAGGTTTGCGGGGATCTTATCCAGACTTTCCAGCGCGATGGAATCCAGCAGGAATACCCGCAGGATGGCGGCAAGCCCCAGCTCCTTGGCGCGGCGGATGAAGGACTGCCGGGTGGAGATGATGCCGTCCGCCTCAGTGGTATTGCGGATAAAGTCTACCGCCACCTCTTTGCCCGCCAGTCCGGCAATAAGGTCTACATGCACCACGGCAAAGCGTCCGGCTTCGTGGATGCGGCGCACAATGGAGGAGATATTACAGATATCTCCATATAATACAAATACCACCCGGATATTCTCGTTGGTCAGCGCGTTGCGAAGCCCTGCATCGTCCTTGACTGCCGCAATGACCGGCGTTTCCAGAATGGCATCCATCAGCTCCTGCTTCATAGCTTTCCTCCTGCCCGGCGTTCTGTGGGGCAACTTTACTGATGCTCTGCCAGCCAGCGCAGGGCCATATAGGTGTAGGCTGCTGTGCCGCGGTACAGGATGCTGTCGTCAAAGCGCACCTTGGGGTGGTGCTGACCGTAGGTGTAACCCTCCTTGGCGTTGCCAGCAGCTAAGAACATACTCACGGTGGGTACCTCGTGGCTGACAAAGGCGAAGTCCTCGCTGCCGCCGCCGGGCTTGCCGCCGGTGAGCGGGGTCATATCCATAGCGCCCTTGCCCAGCAGCTCGGTCATATAGGTCAGGGCATTGCCCGCCAGCGGGGTGTCCACCACCATGCAGGGGCAGTAATCGCTGAACTCCACCTCGGCGGTGCAGCGGTAGGCGGTAGCCACGCTCTGCGCGATCTCGGTCATGCGCTGGTGGATAAGGCCACTGACCTTCTGCTCCGGGTCCACGGTGCGGATGGTGCCCCACATATCGGCAGTATCCGGGATGACGTTGGAAGCCTTGCCGGCCTCGAACCGGCCGGTGGTGAACACGCCGAATCCGGCGGGGTCCAGCTCGCGGCTGTTGATCTCCTGCAGGGCAATGTGGATGTGCGCCGCTGCGGTGATGGGGTCGATGCAGGCGTTGGGCATGGAGCCGTGGCCGCCCTTGCCGTGCACAACGATGTGGTACTGCTCGCAGCTGGCCATGGTAATGCCGCCGCCCGGCACCAGCACCATACCGGCGGGCAGGGGCATCCCGGCCAGCACATGGAACATGACCGCTGCGTCCACCTTGGGGTTCTCCAGCAAGCCGCTGTTGATCATATCCAGCGAGCCCTGAAAGATCTCCTCTGCGGGCTGGAACTCCAGCTTTACCGTGCCCTCGATCTCGTCCTCGTGCTCCTTGAGCAGCTTGGCTGCACCCAGCACCATGGCGGTGTGCATATCGTGGCCGCAGCCGTGCATCTTGCCGGGCAGCTCAGAGGAAAATTCCTCGCCGGATTCCTCCTGCAGGGGCAGCGCGTCCATGTCGCCCCGCAGCAGGATCACCTTGCCGGGGCGCTTGCCGCCTGCAAGCACCACCACGCCGCACTTGCCGCAGTCCTGCGGGGTGTAGCCCATCTCAGTCAGCGCCTTTTTGACCAGCGCCTTGGTCTGGGGCAGGTCAAAGCCCACCTCCGGGTGACGGTGCAGTGTGCGCCGCCATTCCTGCAGCTGGGGTTCCAGCGCCTTGGCGGCTTCCAACAGTTTTTCCGGTGCGATCATTGTAAAATCAACTCCCTCTGAATTTATACGGAAAGCCCTCTCGGCCACGGCAGGGAGGGCTTTGCCTTACGGTTATTCTTCCCCGCCGTTATTGCCATTGGGGTGATACTGGGCGCAGGTGCACTTTTTGAACTTCAGGCCGCTGCCGCAGGGGCAGGGGTCGTTGCGGCCAATTTTGACCACACGCACCGGCTGCCCCTTGGGGCTGCCCTTGACGCCGGGTGCACCGTTGCCGGGCACAAAGCCTTCGCCGGTGGGCTTTGCCACCTGCTCCCGCTTGGGAGCGGAACCGGCGGCGCGCAGTTCGATGGTCAGCAGCATCTTGACGCTGGACTCCCGGATGGAATCCACCATCTGGTCGAACATATCAAAGCCCTCGATGCGGTATTCCACCACAGGGTCCTTCTGGCCGTAGCCGCGCAGCGCGATGCCCTGCCGCAGCTGGTCCATGTTGTCGATGTGGTCCATCCACTGGCGGTCTACGCACTTGAGCAGGCAGATGCGCTCCAGCTCGCGCATGACGGGTGCACCGTAGCGCACCTCCTTGGCCTGCAGGATCTGCATCCCGCGGTCGTACAGCATATCGGCAATGCCCTGCTGGGAAAGGTTATCAAAGTCTGCCACAGTGTAGTGGAAGTCGGCATCGGTGGTCAGCCAGCCCTGATAGTGGCGGCGCAGCGCACCAAAATCCCACTCGTCCTTTACATCGCCGGAAAGGAACTGGGCGCAGCTGGAATCGATGTTCTCCCGCAGCATCTTGTGCATCTCGGTGCTGATATCCTCGCCGTCCAGCACCTTGCGGCGCTGCCCGTAGATGATCTCGCGCTGCTGGTTCATCACGTCGTCGTACTTCAGCACGTTCTTACGGATCTCGAAGTTGCGGCCTTCCAGCTTTTTCTGGGCGCTTTCCAGCGTGTTGGTGATCATGCGGTTCTCGATGGGGGTATCCTCGTCGATCTTCAGGGTGTTCATCAGGCCGGACACCCGGTCGCCGCCAAACAGGCGCATCAGGTCGTCCTCAAGGCTCAGGTAGAAGCGGGAAGCGCCCGGGTCGCCCTGACGGCCGGCACGGCCGCGCAGCTGGTTGTCGATACGGCGGCTCTCGTGGCGCTCGGTACCAATGATGAACAGGCCGCCTGCGGCGCGCACCTCATCGGCCTCGGCATCGATGGCGGGCTTGTACTGGGCATACAGCTGCTCAAAGCGCTGACGTGCGGCCAGAATGTTGGCATCATCGGTTTCGCCGTGGCCGTTGGCTTCGGTCAGCAGCAGCTCCACAGCTGCCGGGTCGGCATCCTGCGGGGTCTCGGGGTTGAGCAGGTTCTCGCAGAAGTGCTCCTTGCGCATCTGAGCCTTTGCCATGAACTCGGCGTTGCCGCCCAGCATAATATCGGTACCACGGCCTGCCATGTTGGTGGCGATGGTGATGGCACCCTTTTTACCGGCCTGCGCCACGATCTCGGCTTCGCGCTCGTGGTTCTTGGCGTTCAGCACGTTGAAATCCCGGGTATGGCGCTGTAACATTTTGGCGAGGATCTCGCTCTTTTCCACGCTGACAGTACCCACCAGCACAGGCTGGCCGTTTTTGTGGCACTCCATTACCTGCTCGATGACGGCGCGGTACTTGCCCTCCACGGTCTTGTAGATGGCGTCCGGGTAGTCCTTGCGCTGCACCGGGCGGTTGGTGGGCACGCTGACGATGTTCAGACCGTAGATCTCGGTGAACTCGGTGGCTTCGGTGCGGGCAGTACCGGTCATACCGGACAGCTTTTTGTACATACGGAAGTAGTTCTGGAAGGTGATGGTAGCCAGCGTCTTGCTCTCGGCGGCAATCTTCACGCCCTCCTTGGCTTCGATGGCCTGATGTAGACCCTCGTTGTACCGGCGGCCGATCATCAGACGGCCGGTGAACTCGTCCACGATGATGACCTGACCATCCTTGACCACATAGTCGATGTCCCGCTGCATCACGCCGTAGGCCTTGATGGCCTGATCGATGTGGTGGGCAAGGGTCATGTTCTCGGCGGCGGCAAGGTTCTCCACCTTAAAATAGGCCTCGGCCTTTTTGATACCGGCGGCGGTCAGGGTACAGGTCTTGTGCTTTTCGTCCACAACGTAATCACCATCGGCCTGCTCATCGGTGGAGACCTTATCTTCCAGCTCTACCACCACGCTCTTGTGCAGGGTGCGCACAAAGCGGTCCACCTGCGTGTACAGGCTGGAGGAGTCCTCGCCGCGGCCGGAGATGATCAGGGGCGTGCGGGCTTCATCGATCAGGATGGAGTCCACCTCGTCCACGATGGCGTAGGCGTGGCCGCGCTGTACCATGTTGGCCTTGTAGGTCACCATATTGTCGCGCAGGTAGTCAAAGCCGAACTCGTTGTTGGTGCCGTAGGTGATATCGGCATTGTAGGCGGCCCGGCGGGCATCACCGTCCATGCCCTGTACGATCAGACCGACAGTCAGTCCCAGCCAGCGGTAGAGCTTGCCCATCCACTCGCTGTCGCGCTTGGCCAGATAGTCGTTGACGGTAACGATGTGCACCCCTTCACCGGTCAGGGCGTTCAGGTAGGCGGGCAGGGTAGCCACAAGGGTCTTGCCCTCACCGGTCTGCATCTCGGCAATATCGCCGCGGTGCAGGGCGATGCCGCCGGTCACCTGCACCGGGAAATGCTTCATGCCCAGCACACGCCATGCGGCTTCGCGGCAGACGGCAAAGGCATCCGGCAGAATGTCGTCCAGCGTTTTGCCTTCGGCCAGCTGCTGCTTGAAAGCGGCAGTCTGCGCCTGCAAGTCGGCATCGGACATGGCCTGATACTTGGGCTCCAGCGCCAGCACCTGTTTGGTGATGGGGTTCACCTTTTTCAGCTCCCGGTCGGAGAAGCTGCCAAAAAGTTTTTCAACAAGGGACATAGGTCACACCTCATAAATCTTAAAAATCGGGCTGTGATGCGCCCGGAATCGCGCATAACAATACAAGTATATGATACACCAAAGCGGCAGACACGTCAAATCTGCAAGGCTATTTTAGCCCGTTTTTACATGAACTTTCTGTAAAAAGATGCTGCAAGCCGTTCACAGACCCCTGATCTCCCGGCTGCACACTTTATTTTCGCCCTATCGCTTTTGAGGGAATCGTGGTAGAATAGGGCTATCATTGATAGGGAGGGCTGTACTTATGCTCAAACGGCTGCGCACCGCGCACCCCATTCTTTATTGTATCCTGTCCGAGGTGCTGTTCCTTGGCAGCATGGTCGTGTTCAGCCTGCTGGCTACCATCGGGCTGGCAGCGGCAGGGGCGGACTTTGACACCATGGACAGCTACCTGTTTGGCTCTGTACAGGAAGCTGTCGGGCTGGCGGTGGCGCTTTTGCTGCTGGCCCGCACCGGCAGGCTGGACCTGCTGCGGCGGCGCGGCTGCGGCTTTCTGAACGGAATGCTGGTGGGCATGTACCCGCTGTTCTTTATCGGGTACACAGCCTTTGGAACGTTGGCTTTTGGACGTCCGGACACGCCGTTGCTGCCGCTGCCCCGCATTCTGACCTTTATACTGAACATGATCCTTGTGGGCGTGGCCGAGGAACTGGTGTTCCGGGGCATCATTGCCCAGACTTTGCTGGAGCGCTACGGCACCGCCCGCGCGGGGGTGTGGAAAGCCTGTCTTGTGTCCGGCGTGCTGTTTGGCGCGGCACACCTGAGCAACCTGCTCGGCTCGGAACCCTTTGGCGTGCTGATGCAGTGCGTGTTTGCGGCTTCGCTGGGCGTGATGCTGGCCGCCATCTACTTCCGCACCGGCAATTTGTGGGTGACGGTGTTCCTGCACAGCACCATGGACATTGCCTCTATGCTCATCGGCGGGCTGTACGGCACCACCAGCGTGGCTGAAAGCGTAAGCGGCTACGATGCCTCGCGGCTGCTGTCGGTGGCGGTGTACCTGATCCCCACCCTGTTTCTGCTGCGCAAAAAGAAGCTGCCAGAAGTGCAGCTGTACTGGGGCGGCATTGTAAAAAATTAAGGCTTACGGACAAAAATCTTCTTGCAATCTGCTGTGCAATCTGGTATACTGTATCTGTTACCGTGGTACGGGGCTGGGAGTATGCCCGCTTTTGGGAGAACCGTTTCCCGCCGCTGTGCCATAGGCAGATAAATTACTTGAAAGAGGTACTGTATTATGAATAAGCAGGAAGTTATGGCCAAAGTCGCTCTGACCGAGAAGGACACTGGCTCCCCCGAGGTTCAGGTCGCTCTGCTGACCGCTCACATCAACGAGCTGAACGAGCACCTGAAGAAGAACCCTAACGATCACCACAGCCGCCGCGGTCTGCTGAAGATGGTTGGCCGTCGCCGCAATCTGCTGGCTTATCTCCAGAAGAAGGACATCGAGCGTTACCGTGCTCTGATCGCAACTCTGGGTCTGCGTAAGTAATTTTAACGGAGGGCAGGTACCGCAAAGGTACCTGCCCTTTGCTTTATGTATAGCTCCATGTATCCCATGCGCACAAAATAGCGGTGGCAGCGTATTGCAGCAGTAAATCGAACGCCTGTGCCTGCGGGCAGGGACGCTGGATTTATTGCTATGATGCGCGCGCCACAGCTTTTTGGATAGAACGATCCGAAAAACAAGGAGGCAGAAACAATGGCAATCGAATTTGGTTCCCGCAAAGAGACCTTTGACAACTTCAAGGTCTACGAAACCATGTTGGCCGGCCGCCCGTTCAAGGTTGAAATGGGCAAGATGTGCGGCCTGTCCAATGCCAGCGCACTGATCCGCTACGGCGAGACCTGCGTGATGTGCAACGTGGTCATGAGCCCCAAGCCCCGCGAGGGCGTGGATTTCTTCCCGCTGAACGTGGAGTACGAGGAAAAGCTCTACGCCGCTGGCCGCATTCCCGGCAGCTTTATGCGCCGTGAGGGCCGCCCCGGCGAGCGCGCTATCCTGACCAGCCGCGTGGTGGACCGCCCCATGCGCCCGCTGTTCCCCAAGGAGATGCGCAACGACGTGTGCATCACCATGACCGTCATGAGCCTTGACCCGGATTGCAGCCCCGAGATCGCCGGTATGATCGGCGCTTCTCTGGTGACCGCCGTGTCCGATATCCCGTGGAACGGCCCCATCGGCGGCGTGCAGGTGGGTCTGGTGGACGGTGAGATCGTGCTGAACCCCACGCAGGAGCAGCGCAAGGTGAGCGACCTTGCTCTGACCGTTGCCGCCACCATGGATAAGATCGTGATGATCGAGGCCGGCGCCAACGAGGTGGACGAGGACACCATGCTGACCGCCATCAAGACCGCACACGTTGAGATCAAGAAGATCATCGAGTTCATCAACAAGATCGTGGCCGAGCGCGGCAAGCCGAAGATCGACTTCCAGGTGGTGGGTCTGGACATGGACGTGTTCCACGCCATCCAGAACAAGTACCTGGACGACTTCAAGGCCGCTATGGACACCGACGACAAGAATGTGCGTGATGCAGCCCTGCTGCCCATCATGGACAAGATCGCCGAGGAATACCCCGACCTGTCCGCCGCCGATCTGGATCTGGTAAGCTACAAGATGCAGAAGTTCGTGGTGCGCCGCTGGCTGCTGGATGAGGGCAAGCGCGTGGACGGCCGCGGCATCAACGAGATCCGCCCGCTGGCCGCAGAGGTGGGCATTCTGCCCCGTGTGCACGGCTCCGGTATGTTCACCCGCGGCCAGACGCAGGTGCTTACCACTTGCACGCTGGGCGGCACCAAGGACAACCAGCTGATGGATGACCTGACCGACGAGCAGACCAAGCGCTATATCCACCACTACAACTTCCCGCCGTACTCTGTGGGCGAGGCACGCGCACCGCGCAGCCCCGGCCGCCGCGAGATCGGCCACGGCGCATTGGCTGAGCGTGCTCTGGTGCCGGTGCTGCCCTCTCTGGAGGAGTTCCCTTACACCATCCGCTGCGTGTCCGAGGTGCTCAGCTCTAACGGCTCCACCTCTCAGGCTTCCATCTGCGGCTCTACGCTGGCACTGATGGACGCAGGCGTGCCCATCAAGGCTCCGGTTGCCGGTATCTCCTGCGGCCTGATCACTGAGGGCGAGCGCTGGATGACCATGCTGGACATTCAGGGCGTGGAGGACTTCCACGGCGATATGGACTTTAAGGTCGGCGGCACCCGCAAGGGCATTACCGCCATCCAGATGGATATCAAGATCGACGGCCTGACCTACGACATCATTGCCGAGGCCTTCGAGAAGTGCCGCAAGGGTCGGCTGTATATTCTGGACGAGATCATCAAGCCCGTGATCGCCGAGCCGCGTGCAGAGCTGAGCCGCTGGGCACCCAAGATGTTCAGCATGATGATCCCCACCGACAAGATCAAGGACGTGATCGGTAAGGGCGGCAAGGTCATTCAGGACATCTGCGCCACCTGCAACTGCAAGATCGACGTGCAGGAGGACGGCCATGTGTTCGTCTCCGCCGTGGATCAGGAGGACGCAAAGCGCGCTATCTTTACCATCAAGACCATTGTGGAGGACCCCGAGATCGGTGCCATCTACAAGGGCAAGGTGACCCGCCTGATGAACTTTGGTGCCTTTGTGGAGATCGCCCCGGGCAAGGAAGGCCTTGTGCATATCTCCAAGCTGGACACCAAGCGCGTGGAGCGGGTAGAGGACGTGGTTGCCGTGGGCGATGCCATCGTGGTCAAGGTGACCGACATCGACCAGCAGGGCCGCATCAACCTGAGCCGCCGCGACGCTATTCTGGCACTGGAAGCCAAAAAGGCCGCCCAGCAGCAGTAAAATCCTAATACAGACTGCATAAATCAAGAGCCACTGTACGTTTTGTACAGCGGCTCTTTTGCGTGTGTAACTCCCTCAGTCAAACCCTTCGGGTTTGACAGCTCCCTCGGGGAGGGAGCCTCTGGCGCTGCCGGATACTTTGCGGTTTAGTCGGAAACTTTTCCGCGATGCCAGAGAGAGCAAGCCCGCTTTGTGCTGTGGTACAGCCTTGCGGCAGCACCCAAAAAGCTCCCCCTTCGGGGGAGCTGGCATCGAGCAAAGCAAGATGCCTGAGAGGGTTCGTGCCCAAACCCCACCCGTGAAAAAGCAATTCTGGAAAATCCGCAGATTTTCCAGAATTGCAAATTTAAAAATATATTTTCCGCTGATTATGCGCAGAGCAACGCGGAGCGCATTCAAAATCGTACTGTGCCCGGCAGGGGAGATAACACAAAAAATGCTCCCCCTTGCGGGGGAGCAAATTCGGCACCCAACGCCAAACTATGCCGAATAGAAAGGAGACGGGGTCAGTTTTCCTTTTTGCCCTGACGGTTCAGCACCCAGCCTACGGCAAACAGCAGCACACCGCTGCAAGCCAGCACCGGCACGGGCCAGTTCAACTGACCGGTCTGGGGCAGAACGGGCTTATCCGGGTTGGAAGGGGAGACCGGGTTATCCGGGTTCTCAGGGCTTACGGGATTGTCCGGGTTGCCGGGACTTACCGGGCTATCGGGGCTGTCCGGGCTTACCGGCGTGTCGGGCGTATCCGGCTGCTCAGGGGTATCAGGTGTGTCGGGTGTATCCGGCGGCGTGTCAGGCACATCCGGGGTGTCGGGGATGTCCGGCGTTTCCGGGATGGTAGCGCCTACCTTGGGGGTGGCGTCCACATCGTAGATCCAGTTGTCGCCATCGGGCATGGGGATGGACACAAGGAAGGGCTTGATGGCCTCGTAGCCGTGGGACGCCTCGGTCTGCACGACCAAGTACAGCCCCTGCGGCAGCTTGGTAATGTCAGCGTAGCCCTCTTCGTTCACGTCCTGCTGGGCGGCAATGGCGGGCACAGCGGGCAGATACTTTACCAGCTGGTCAGCCAGCGTGCTGTCGGAAAGGTCGCCCAGCACCACACCGCAGCCCGTAAAATCGCCGGTATAGTCAAAGTACAGGTTGCCGTTGGTGCGCTTGACGGTGGCTACCTGATACAGGGTCAGCTCACCGCCGCGCAGGGGCACATCGTTGTGGGTGTCGTACAGACGGACGTGGAGCGAGCCCAGACGCCCCAGCACAATGTTGGCACTGGTGGCAAAGGCCGGCAGGGCACAGCATACCACAAGGCACATAGCCAGCAGCACAGCCGCCAGACGATGACGCAGATCAATGCTTTTCATGTTCTTCACCTCTCGTTTTCTTGGGTTTGCGTGTAGAAAGCAGCATACCGATCAGCAAGATCAGCAGCATGGGCAGCGCCATAATGGGCGCAACAATAATGGGTTCAATTTTAAGCGCTTCGGCGGTAACGCGGAGGTGCTTGTACTGATCCGGGGTCTCCACGCGGCGGCCGCGCACCAGCAGGCGGTGGGTGTTGATGCCATAGGGGGTGCAGGTCATCAGGGTAACGTAGTCCTTGCCTTCGGCAATCTTCAGCTCGTCGGTCTCGGTGGGCAGCACGATGGAAATTTTGTCCACCTCGTAGGTGAGCACCCGGTCCAGCACGGTGATGGTAAAGGTATCGCCCACTTCCAGCTGGTCGAGGTTGGTAAACAGCTTTGCGCTGGGCAGGCCGCGGTGCGCCGAGATGACCGCGTGGGTGGACGCGCCGCCCACCGGCAGGCTGGTGCCCTCCAAGTGGCCTGCGGCGATCTGCAATACGCTGTCGCCGGTGCCGTGGTAGATGGGCAGCTCCACGCCGATTTTGGAGATGGTGATGTAACCCATAATGCCCGTGCCGGTAATATCCAGCGTTTCGTTGTAGCCGGTAAGCTGATCCGGGCGGTAAAGGGCGTTTTCGTTGGCGGCCACCTGTGCGTTAAAGGCATCGGCGGCGTCAAAGTAGGCGCTGTAATCCGCATCAGTCATGTTGTCCACGTCCTGCGCGTAGCTTGCCACCGCGCGGGACTGGTTGCGCTGGTTGACGTAATCGCTGATGGTGGGGTATAACATCACGGATAGACCCACGAAAAAGACGAGGATCAGTATAATGGTGCTTTTGTTCTTTTTCATGGGCTACTCCCTAACGTTATAGTTTCAGGATCAGAGCAGGGGGCCTTGCGGCCCCGCTCTGTGCAGGGGAAAAGGAGAGCTTAGCGGTTCTCCATGCGCTTTTTGGTAATGAGCAGGATAGCTGCTGCAACCATCAGGCCGCCGCCAACAACGTAGAAGATGGTGGTGCCGATGCCGCCGGTGCCGGGCAGGGTGGAACCCATGCGGTTCTGGATGTTGGCGGTCAGAGTGCCAGTGGATACCGCACCGGTAAACTTATCACCGCCCGTCAGCTCAGTAAGCTTGGGGTCGGCAGCTTCGATTTCATGATCTGCTTCGACCTTGAACTTAATAGGCTCAATAGAGTTATAGCCAGCGGGAGTGATGATCTCCTTGATCATGTATTCGCCGTCATCAATGCCCTTCCACTCAAAGATGGTCTGAGTCTTGTCTGCAACCTCTTTGCGGTCTGCGCCAACGTTCAGTTCCTTGACCAGAGTATAAGCGTCAGTGCCCTCCATAAAGTAGGAAGTGCCATCTTCGGGGTTGGGGACAGCAGGCAGTTTTTTGTACAGAGCAAAAGCTGCGCCAGTCAAAGGTTGGTCGTGCTCATCGACCTTATTAGCAACTACTTTATAGGTGAAAACGATGTTCTTATCCGGGGCGGTTTTGCCCTTGCCATCGCCATTCGGGTTGTTGGAGAATACCAGATGAGCTTCGTTCGGGTTGCCGGTAGAACCAATAACAGCATCAGCATCCAGAATGGCAGTATATTCAACCGTGATCTTGGAGCCGTTGGTTGCACCATAGTGCTTCACGTCATCAATAGAAACAGTCAGCTTTTTAGTTGTAGCATCCCAATTGCTGGAGTATTCACCAGCGGACAAAGTTTTATCACCGACCTTGACGGAGGTGATACTATTGTAAGTCAGGTGCTCCATGGTATCGACAAACTCTACATAGTAAGTGTCGAAGTTGCTCACATTGCCCAGAGTAGCAGTCAGCTTATAAGGAATAATATCGCCGATATCATAGTCGGCAGAATCCTGCCACTCAGTAGTAGTGCCAGCGGAATCGTTTTTGTCTTTGACCTTCTTCTGAAGGGTGGGAATATCAGTTTTTACCTGAGGGGTAACAGTTTCAGCGCCGCTCACCAGCAGAAGGGTCAGGTTCGAAGCATCATATTCGCCTTCCACTTCGGTAACGTCTTTGATCAGATAATAGCCAGCAGAGGGAAGTTCAATGGTGCCAGTACCAGCGATTTTGGTAGTGGACAGATAGCCGTTAGCTACAAAGGCAGCAAACTTAGTGGCTTGTTCAGCAGTGAAAGCTTGTAGCGTCTTTGCAACATCAGGTGCGTTCTCGCAGGTGCTAAAATCGCCAAGGGTGGTAGCGGTCTTTAAAGCGGCCAAAAGTGCGTCACCATTAACACCCTCGCCCCATTTAACATCGGTCAGTTTACCAGAATCCAGCTTTGCACTGAAAATCTGATAAGCTTCAAAGTCATGCTTTGTAACGTCAACCTTAGAGCCGATAACTTCCGTACCGGCAGCCGCAAACGCCGGGATGGCCATGGCGCAAACCATAGCAACTGCCAGCAGCGCAGCCATGAGTTTTTTCATTGCTTTCTTCATGGAAAAAGCCCCTTTCTTTTTTTTGCCCCTTGCCGCCCCCCTGCATTTTGCACAGGGGGGGAGGGGTGTGGTTTATGTTCGGACTATCGCGTAAACTTTGCGCTGGGCGGGCGGGGGCTCAGCCCCGGCGCGCCAGCAGGAAAGTGCAGTTTAGTCATCTGCCCTCCCTTCGCGTCTGCGCTTGCGGTGGATAAAACTATATGCCAGCGCAGACAGCATCATTGTGCCGCCCACGGCTGTGTACGGGAGTGTACCGGCCCCGCCGGTAGAGGGGAGCTCATAGCCAGTGTTGTCTTTTTCCTTGTTGGTTACAACAATGGTACCGGTGCCTTTTACGTTGTTATTGGAGTAGCTCACGTCGTAGGTCTGACCGGTGCTGGTTTCCTTTACATAGAAGTAATAGTTGGAGTCACCAACAGGTACAGCATAGGTTTCTTTCCAACCGTTTTCCTTAGTAAGCGTCAGGGTTTTTACATACACACCATCGCCAGTAGTGTCGGGGCGCTTGTAGAGCTCCACGGTGATGCTTTCCGGCAGCTTTGCATCGGCTCCGTCAATGGCGTTGCCGTACTTATCTTCCCAAAGCTTCTGGATGACAAGGCGGTTGCTTGCGTTCTTCACCGTAAGGGTAATGCTTTCACCCTTATAATAGAAGTTGATGTTGCTCTTCTCGACATCGGTCTTGGCAGCGTAGGTGCCCACTGCTGTGTTATAGGCAGTATCCTTACTTGCCAGATCGGTAGTCCAGATAAAGTAGTGCGGGGTGGAGTCTACTGTATAGCCTTCGGGCGCTTTGGTCTCGGTCAGGCGGTAAAGGGTGTTGAAGGGACGCAGAACAGTACCGTCACCGGTGGAGGTGCTGCCACTGTCCGAGAAGGAAAGATAGAAGGAACTGCCATCGTTTCTATTTGCGGCAATGACCTCGTGCAGTGTTTCGTACTCACCGGTTTTAGCATTGAACATTTCAAGCTTGAACTCTGCGCCATACAACGAGGTGGAGATGTTTTGACTATCGACCTTATGGATGGTCAAGCCAACTGTATTTGCGCTGCCGCCCATAGTTTGCTTTTCAACCTTTGTATCTACCTCTTTGACTACATAGGTCTCAAGCTGTGCGGTGTTCTTCATCTCATATTCGGTATTGCTGGTGTTTTTGTACTTGTATTCCAGCAGATACGAATGCCCGTTCGGTACTTTTACGGTGAGAATATACAAATTCTGGTCGCCGCCAGCATTGGTGGTCTCCTTGTAGTCCACATCGTAGGCACCGTTGGGAATCAGAGCACCCTTTGTTTTGGTTTGTGCATCGTAGGAATAGAGTTTGACCGAGGACTGAACCAGTGCTGCGGTGTTTTTCTTGCCGTCCTTCACAACCAGTGTATCGGTCAGGGTAATCTTTTCTGCATGACCGATCATTTTTCTGTCCGGGTTGATGACAACAGAATAATCGACCGTATTGGAATTCTGGTTATAATGGCCGGATTTTGTTGCGAGAATGGAATGGTGCTCCACATCGGTTTTAGTCTCAGACTTGCCTACACCCGTCCACTCAGCGGAGTTTGTGAAAGTTTTGGTTTCACTTTCAAGGTTCGAATCCCAGATGGTATCATCCACCTCGACTGCGAAGCGGATGTAAAAAGAAGTATATTTATCCGCAACGTAGTTTAGTTCGTCCAGCAAATTGAAGGTCAAGGTGTTTTTTGTGGAATCATACTTGTTAGCAAAGAAACGGTCATCGCTCAGGCTGACCTCATTATTCCATCCTTTATGGCTACCACCCGTAGCAGTGTAGGATACAAACTCATAGTAATAATTATTCCATTGGTTACCATAATATTGGGCAACCAACTTAGCAGAGCCAGCAACATATTTTACATGATCTGGCAGCTGATCGGTGATGGTGGCCGGAAGATTCAGACTAGCTTGGTTGGTGACCAGCTTGAGCTGGTAGTAGATGTAGGTCTTGCCATCCTCACCGTTGCCGGAGGTCACCTTGACATTTTCAGTCTTGTAATAACCTTCAGACGTTGCACTCTCAGGCGGCTTGTCGGCAGACATCTTGATCAGCTGCATGGGGGAAGGTGTACCCGGGATGGTGTACTCGTACTGACCGGAACTGCCACTGGACGCGTTCTTGAAGTAAATGGTCTGTCCTTCGCCCAGCCCGGTGGAATCGCCCCGCGTGGTGTAGCTTGTGATCTCAACGGATTCCACAGGATTGCTGTTGTCAAAATGATCTTTATGGAACACCAGCTTGAAGGACTTGATCTTCGTGTCTGCGAGATCAGCCGGTACAGTTTTGGTGGTGGTATCTACGGTTTTTAGCGTATAGACTTTGGTACTTGTATCAACATTTCTGCCGGTATAGTACCGTACCTCAAGCCGCAGACCCTTGCTTGTGAGTTGGTCATAATAGATTTTGGTGCCATCTTTAAGCGTGACAACGAGGTTCTTTATGATCTCAGCCTGCAAGTCTTTCAGGATAGCGTAGTGATCGTTGTTTTCATTCTTGCCAGAGGAAACCCAAGGATCATTGATGCAGTCTTTGATCTCAAGGCGGTTATCCTTCACGCCGTCTTTTTCACCCCAAACGATGGGAGGAATGACCTTCAAGCTCCAAGGCAGGGTGAAAACCTTGTTGTTTGCCTTATCCTCTGTAAGTTTGGTGTCTGCCGTTGCCTTCTTTTCGGTGGTCTGACCACGGTCGTTGTAAGCAGCATCGCCAGAAGCTTCCCACTTTTTGTTGCCGTTCAGTTCCAAATAAGCGTTATTTTTGACCTTATCGCCGATTTGGAAGTTCGCAGGAGCAGTGGTCTTATAGGTAACGGTGTAGCTGTGAGCCGGTTTTTTATACTGCTCACCCGAGAAGGTGTAGGAGAAGGAGCCTTTCCCCTTGTCAGGGAAATCGTTGGTTTCGTATTGGCCATCGACCTTGAAATAACCGGTCATCGTGCAACCGCTCGGCAGGGTATCCTTGAGCACATAGCCGTCCATGGATACACCGTTGGGGGTAATGGTGACAGTCCATGTGATCTCATTCTTTTCAGGATCATAGCTGCCGCTCTTGTTCAGCTCGTCCTGGAAATAGATCTTGTAGCCGGACTTTTCATCGTTTGCAAGCGCACAGTTGTACAAGTCGGCGCCGTCCGGGCCGATATGATCCACGACCACATTGTACTCAAGAACATAGCGCTGGTTTTCTTCCAATGCGGGCAGACCTTTGCCGTTCATGTCGGTGATCTTGATGCCGGGGTTACCATCAGCAATGCCCTTGTCTGTCAGGCCGCTGCTGGTAACTTTGGTCACCTTGAAATCAACATTTTCTTTAAGCTCTTTAAGAACTGTATCGGTTTTGCGGTCTTTTTTAGTGATCGTAATGTTCTCATAGGTGGCAGTATTGGCAAAGCTGCTGTTTTCCGTTAGCTTCATATAGTCGCTCAGGTCAATGGCCTTGCCGCTGCCGTACTTAGAAATCGCCTGTACGACATAATGTAGCTTATACTTGCCATCCTCTGTCCGTCCGGTGATTTCGCCCTTCTTGCTAAGTTCGAGATTTGTTTTTTTCTCGATCTTGATCGTTGTGCCGCCGCCGGGGAACGTGATCCCCTCATTGGTCTGAACCTTGTCGCTGTCTACCGTACATTCCACAAAGAAATGGCCGCTGGTTTGATGACCGTGAAGGTCGTTATTAAAATCAAGGATAACATCGCCAGCTTTGGTAATGGAAAGCGTACCGATTATATTACCATCTTTATCCTCAAGATTGGCGGTGCCATCCTCAGACAGCTTAAATCCATCGGGCAGCTTGTAGGTCAGCGTTGTGGTACCTTGAGGCAGGTTATCGGGGATGGTAAAGTTGTAGGTAAGGCCAACAGAGCCGCCATCCTTGACAGTCAGGTCAAGATCCTGGAATTGGCTGTTATCCTTTACCTTATACTGCGTGCTGTCAATCTTAACTGTGATGTCTGTGATCCAGTTATCGGTCAGCGGGGTAGTAAGACCCGCCGCTGCAAGCATCATAGGTGCCCGCAGTGCGCCGTCAACGGCAGAGGAGAGCATCTCGTCTGCGTACTGGGCGGCGGCAACGCTCACCACGCCCAGAACCTCGGCGTTGGAAAGGGTGACCTCGGCCACCTTGCCGTCCACGTCGCCGGAGATGACGGTCAGCGTGTCACCGTCCACTGCGCTCACGATGCCCACGGTCTCCACGGGCTGAGCGTCAGTCACGGTAGTGGTCTGCGGCTCGACAGCGGGGGAAACCACGCTGGGCGCAGCGGTGTCGGCGCTGTCCATCGGCTTTGCGGCGGGCTGCTCCGGGTCAACGGTGTCGGGGATATCGGGGAGATCAGGGGTATCGAGGGTGGTCATGCCCTCGGCGGCGGGGGCAGTATCCAACGCAGCAGCGCCGGATTTCTCAAGCTCTGCGCCGTTCTCGCCCTCAGCGTCCATGCTGAACAGGTCGTCCAGACCGTCCGTTGCACCGTCGGCGCTGCTGTCCACAGCCACGGTGCGGGTGACGTACTTATTATAAATGACGATGTCGCCCACATCGGCGGCGCTGCCGTCCTCGCCGTCCAGCAGCCAGTCCATGTCGCTCATGGAGCTGCGCAGGGCAAGCACACTGGCCTCCTGCGGGATAGCGCTCTGGGGGATACCGGCGTACTTCAGGCAGTAAGAGAGGAACATCACGTCCCACTCGCCGTAGGGGTTGCCGTAGGACTGACCGTAGCGGGAGTAGTAGCGCAGGGTCACGCCGTCCGCGGGGTCGATCTCAAAGTTTTTCTCGCTCTGCTCGTAGCCCAGCTGGGTCTGCGCCACGCTGACCAGATCCTCGGCCCAGTTGCCGGTCATCACGGCCTCGGCGTTGGCGGCCTGCCACTCCTCGGGGGTCTCAAGGTCGGCGGAGGTGTCGCTCAGGCAGGCAACGGTGTGGTGGTGCTCCGGCAGGGGGCAGGTGAGCACTTCCTCGTAGCAGGCATCGGTGTGGTGGTGGTAGATGGGCTCCACGGTGTTCACCATCGGCTCCAGCGCTACGGGCTCGGCCACAGCCATAGCCGCCAACTCGGCGCTCTGGGTGGGCTCCACCACCTGCTCCACAAGCTCGCCGTCCTCCAAACCGCAGGTCAGCTCGTACTCGGTGGTATAGCAGCTTTCGTCGTGGGTGTGCTCAAATTTATCGCAGATCAGGCTGCCGTCCTCGGGGTCGAAGCAGTCGTCGTCGTGGACGTGCTCTTCCTCCATGCAGGTCAGGGTCTGCACCTCGGTGTAGCAGTCCTCGGTGTGCTCATGGGGCACAAACTCGATCTGCGGCTCCAGCGACAGCGGCATGGGCTCAGCCTCAACGGTGGGCTGGCTGGTCGCAGCAGCGGCGGCCACCTCGTCCGCATTTTCAAGCTCGCCTTCCTCGTAACCGCAGGTCAGCACCTTGGTGTAGCAATCCGCCGTGTGGGTGTGCTCCTCCTCGCCGCACTGGTACTGCGCGGTCATCGAGATGCCCACGCCATGCAGCTGCCAGTTGACGAACAGGGTGGTGATCATGGCAAGTGCCAGCACAAACGCGGTGTAGCGCCGCAGGGTGTGCCGGTTCTCGCGGAACCGCTCCATGTACGTTTTAAGAATGTCGTTCATAACGGAATACCTCCTCCCGGGGTCAATGGATCAACGAGAAGCTGGACAGGGGCCATATCCTTAGAAAAACCCTGCCAACGATCTGGCTTTTTTCAACGCAGCCTATCACGCTGCTGCGGCTGTCGATGGAGGTGGAGCGGTGGTCGCCCAGCACGAAGTAGCGGTTTTCCGGCACCTGATAGGGGAACCGGATGTCGCATTCACCCACGGTCAGCGCGTCCACATAAGGTTCGTCCAGCGCCACGCCGTTTACCGAGACCACGCCGTTCACGTCCATATCGATCACATCACCGGGCTGCCCGATGATGCGCTTGAGCAACAGCTTGTTCTGCCAGTAAAACCCGCACAGCTCGCCGTTTTCAATGTGGTTGGATTTTACCAGTAGGATAATGTCCTTGTCGTTCAACGTAGGGTTCATGCTGTCGCCAGAGACCTGAAGCACCGGCAAAAACAGCGTAGCCAGCAGCACGGCTACTGCGGCCACCACCACCAGAATATAGATCGTACTGCGCAGCACCCGCTGGTAGCGGCTCTGGTACGCAAGACGCTCACGTTCTGCGGCCACTTCCTCGGTGGAAGGGATGGAAGCGAACCGGATATCGCGTTTTTTCATGTTTCCTCCGAAGGCAGGCCGTCTGTGTTGCGGTACTGGTCCAGCAACTCGTTGGCCTTGTGATCAAATGCCTGCCAGCGCTGCTGCACCTCCTGCTCGGCGCGTTCTACCATGGCCTTGCAGTCGGCCTCGGTCTGGGTGCGCTTTTGTGCGGCGGCGGCGGTCATGGCATCGCATTCCTGCTGCGCCTGCGCTTTCAGACCGTCAGCGTCTGCCTGTGCCTGTTCCAGAATGCGTTTAGCCTCGCTGCGTGCCTGCGAAAGGGTGTTGGCAGCGGTGGCGTTGGTGTCCGCAAGGCTGGCCTGTACCGAATGCAGATAGTCATCGGCAGCGGCCTGTGCGGCGGCGAACACGTTGTTCAGCTCCAGCGCGGCCTGCGCGATGGAACCTGCGCTTTCCAGCCGGAGCTGCCGATCCTGCAGCTGCGCGGTGAGCGCGGCGTTCTGCGCCTTGAGCTGGTCCTCGCTCTGTTTCAGCGCATAGATGATCTCTATTAGTTCAGCGCGGTGCATCCGCCGCAGTTCACGATCTGCCATTTGTGTACAAACTCCCGAATGTAAAGATAACGAAATTTCTTTCGAAAATTCCGAAAAAACTTAAAGAAAATGCCTGAAAAATCGCTCGTTGCCACGCAATTTGCGCAGCTGAAGAGACCTTTTATAAACTACCTTATTTTAGCACACTCCCTGTAACAACAATATAACAAATCGGACACAAAATCAAGAGATAAAGCCGAAAAAATATCGCAAATTTTTATATTTTATGTGTAAAACACCTAAAAAGAAGGTAATATACCACAGAATTGTTAAAATTTCCCTTCATAATTCTGGAGTGTGAAGTTCTGCGCAGTGATGCACTGAATCATTGCGCCTACGAAAAACGGGAGCCGCACTTTTTCGAAAAAGCGCGGCTCCCGTTTTCAAACTTTGGGACGATCCTTTTACTTGCCGAAGCTGCCCAGCAGGCTGTTCAGCGATACAAAGGACTGGTAAATGACGTTGACGTTGTTGATGATGGAGCTTGCACCGGAGAAGATGCGGGCGATGTAGTTGAACACCTTGCCAACGTCCAGGAAGGCCTGATAAGCGTTGCTGGCGCCGCCGTCCAGATAGGTCATCTCCTCGGCTTCGATAACGGAATAGCTGGCGGGCATTTTCATGGTAGAAGTAGTCATGGTAAGATCCCTTTCTTCAATGGTATCATTGCGTTTACAGCAGTGTTCAGAACATGGTGGCGACCAGCAGGGTAGTAAGCAGGGCACCGGCCACAAGGGCAGGCCCTACATACTTTTGCCACTGGACGGTGGCAGGCTGGGTGGTGGGCTGCGGCACGGTAGTGGTACCGGCCTTGGCAGTCCAGTGGGCGTAGATGGTGGCGTCGGAGGTGAACACGGTGGAGGTGGTCACCTTGCTGCCGCCCACCGGCTCGGTGTACCAGCCGTCAAAGGTGTAGCCTGTCATGGTAGGCTGCTCGGGCGTGCTCTCCAGTTTGCCGGACAGGTTCGTGTAGGTGACCACGGTAGAGCAGATGCCGCCTTGGGCATCCATACCAATGGCGTACACGTTCTCTTCCTTTTTGCTCCCTGAAGTTTTGTCGGCAGCAAATGCAGCCGGCAGTGCGCAGCACAGCAACGTGAACAGGCAAAGCCCGACCACCAGCGTTTTCAGGAATTTTTTCATGAGATCCCTCGCTTTCCTTCACAAAGATGGAGACACTGCCTCGCCCGGGCGCAGCCCGGACGCAGGAGAAGTTTCTTCAACATATTTTTATCACATTCAGTGTACCAGAACCGCAACAAAAAATACAGTCTTTTGAGAAAATAATAAGAAAAATCAAGAAAAAAATAAATTTCACCTTTGCAAGATGAAATTTATGCCCGTGTAGACTGTGTTTTTTGAAAAACGCATCCCGCAAAACTTACCTTTCGTAAAAACATGGCAGGATATGGAAAAAGCAAAACCTTTGCCGCAAAGCCAAAAAACGACTCGAACCGCCGCAAATGCAGCAGGCAGCGCACAGAAAAAAGCGGCAAAAACGCGGCACACCTCTTGTGGAAAAGCGGAAAATATGTTATACTATCTTGCATGATGCGCCATCGCCAAGCGGTAAGGCAGGGGACTTTGACTCCCCCATCGTAGGTTCGACTCCTGCTGGCGCAACCAGAAAAAGGTCGTTGTACAGGAGACTGTGCAGCGACCTTTTTATTATTTGCCCTCCGGCAGCTTGAAGTAGATGCGGTATTCGTCCGAGTAGACCTTGCTGCCCATGCGGCTCACGCCGCCGTACAGGTGGGTGCGCATCAGCGGCTCAATGGCGTCCAGATCCTTCTCCCGCAGAATACGCAGCATCTCGGCGTGCTCGCTGACAACGCTGGGCACGTTGCGCGCGCCTACGATGTCCAGACGGATAAAGCGGGAATAGTCTGCCTGCGGACGGGTCATCTGCTCCCAAAGGTACTCCTTGCTGGTCTTGCGGAACCAGTACTCGTGCATGGCAAGGTCGCAGCTGAGGAAGTGGTTGAAATCAAAGTTTTGCGGGTCGCTGCGCTCCGCGGCGGCTTCCAGCAGCATATTATAAAGGTGTTCCACCGCAAGGATCTCCATGGGCGAGCAGCTCTGCACAAAATCCCGGAACACCATGCCCTCCACCGCAACACGCTGGAAGATGAGCTGATCCACCACGCCAATATCAATGGCGGTGACGATGGTGCCCTTGCAGGGGATGATCTGCACAAAGCGGTTCTGCTCCAGCCGCTGCAAAACGCTGCGGATGGGGGTGCGCGAAACACCGAACCGCTTGCACAGTTGGTTCTCGCTCAGCGCTTCCCCGGGCAGGATCTTCAACGCGCAGATCTCGTCCTCGAGAATATGATAGAGCTCATCCGTGTGCTGTAATGTAGCCATAGTCGTTCTCCATTTATCCGGTAAATATGATCTTAGTATCATTGTACTGTTGCGACAGCGGAATGTCAATGCTGGAACGGAACTTTATTCGAGTACTTGTATACAAGCACTTACACTCACACACAGAGCTGTTTCTGAAACGAAAAAACTGATATACCACTTTGCAATGCGGAAAAGTGCTGATGAAATGCCGCAATCAAGCGACTGCTGTGCTAAATACACAAAGAAAACAGAGAATAACTGTCAAATGTTATAATTGCAAGGCACTGTGCTGGCTGTTGCGGCAACACTGCAGGTTGAAATATTGTATACAGGATTTTGCTGAAAAAGCTGAAAGGACAAATACCCCACAGATACCGGATCGTCTCCGGCAGATGCGGCAGGGTATGTGCCTTTTTTGCGTGCATGCTTGCTTTGCCGCCCGAAAGGCGGTAAACTGGAGGTAAACCAAAACGCCCGAAAAGGAGAAACGACATGGCATATACAAAGGCTGACCTCAAGCACGACCTTGCCGCGATGGGGCTGACAGGAACGGAGACTATCCTGATCCATTCCTCCATGAAGTCCATCGGCCCGGTGGAGGGCGGCGCAGACACGGTTCTGGACGCATGGATGGAGTTTTTTGCGGAGGGCTTGCTGCTGTTGCCCACCCACACATGGCGGTTCATCAACGAGGAAAACCGGGTGTTCGATGTGCGCCGCAGCCCCTGCTGCGTGGGCATTCTGCCGGAGCTGTTCCGGCAGCGCCCCGGCGTGGTGCGCTCGCTGCACCCCACCCACAGCATGGTAGCCTACGGCAAGGGAGCGGCTGCGTATCTGGAAGGAGAGTTGGACGCTAACACCCCCTGCACCCCCGGCGGCTGCTACGACCGCCTGCGGGCAGCCCACGGCAAAGTGCTGCTGCTGGGGGTCACCCACGCCCGCAACACCTTTATCCATAGCGTGGAGGAGGTACTGAACGTGCCGAACCGCCTGACCGACAAGCCCATGCAGATGACCGTGGTGGACGAAGCCGGGGCGCAGCACAACGTCTATATGCGCCGTCACTACAACGCACAGCAGCCACATATCTCGGAGGATTTCGTCAAGCTGGAGCAGGCGTATCTGGACTGCGGTGCAGCCCGGAACACAAAATTTGGTGATGCAAGCTGTATTTTGTGCGACGCCGAGGGGCTTTTCCGGGTCACCCGCCACGTTCTTGCCCCGAACCCCGAAGCCTTTGTCACCGAGCCGGTCATCCCGCCGGAGCGCTGGCAGGGTCTTTGCACCGGTAAAACCGGTGGGTGAACCGGCGCGCCTTCTTCTGTGTTGGACGATTGGAGATGGCCCTCGCTTGCGCTTTGGCCATGATTTAAGGAATTGCATTAAAAAAAAGGGGGACAGAAATGCCTGCGGGCATTTCTGTCCCCCTTTTTCATGTTAGCAGAAGCGGATACGGTACTCCCGGGGGGTACAGTGCTTGATCTCCCGGAAGGTCTTGATAAAGTAGCTGGCGTCGGAAAAACCGCATTCCAGCCCCACCTCGCCGGTCTTGAGCCGGGTGGAGCGCAGCAGCTCGGCGGCTTTTTCCACCCGGAACTGCTTGACGTACTGGATGGGCGTGATGCCCAGAAACTGCCGGAAGCTGCGCAGACAGGCGCTTTCGCTTAGGGCTACGCACCCGGCCAGCTTTTCCACGGTCAGCTCCTCGGCGTAGTGCTCCTCTACATAGCGCAGCATCTGCTTCATCCGTTCCGAGGCGATCTGCTCCTGCTCCGATATCTTTACTTTGCCGCTGACGCATTGGGTAATGAGCAGCCGCAGGGCAGCGGTAAGGTGGTAGCGTACCCGGTTCTCGTAGTCGAAAGGCTCGTCCGCCACGCCCTTCCACGCCTCCCGCAGGCAGAGCAGCACCTGCCGCTGCCATGGCACGGCCTCATCCAGCAAAAAGAAGGGCGGCGTGCCCGGCTGCAAAAGCGGGCGGATGAGTTTTTGCCAGAATACGGTGTCCATGCCGCCGACAAGCCGGGGCTGAAATACGCCGGAGTGCAGCAGCGCCCTGCCCTCGGCAGGTTCTACCGCGTGCAGCGCACCGGAGTTGATGAACACCCCCTGCCCGGTCTGCAGGGTCAGTCGGGTCTTGTTCACATCCACATGGATAGGCCCCAGCACCGCCAGAATGAACTCGAACTCCTCGTGCCAGTGCCACGCCACCGAGTAGCAGGAAAGATCCTCGGCATAGCAGGCAATAGGGAACAGCGGGCTGCCGTGCTGGGTCTGCTCCCGCCCGGCGGCATCCGCCACCACGGCAGTAGCGCTGGAAAGCCCCACCCGGCCGCTTGTATAGGATGCACAGCTTGTCTGATATGCCATATTCACCAATTCCTTTCCGCAATACTTTGAATGTTTTTTATCAATGCCGGTTTTGTTGCATATACTATGCGGTTCTGTTCTATTATTTGCGATTGTTTTGTGGTATTATCCTATCAGAGCTTCCAAGCTCAGTATAGCACCAAGGCAGCCGGGACGCAAGCTGTGCAAGCGTTTCCACTGCCGGGCAAAACCGCTATTCTCCCGCCGCCTGTCCAAAGAGGACAGGACGGCAAGTGTAACATAAACCAGTTTGTCAAGGAGGTATTCCTATGCTTCGGATCGAGTATTTTGATAAGGAACGTTTCATGCGTCAGCTTTCTGCCAGCCACGGCAGCGTGCTGCTGCATCTGGACAACGGCAAGACCTGCGACCTGAAAAAGGACACTACCGCATGCTCCATGCTGCAGATGATGGACACTGCCCCCAAGAAGGGCTTTGACCTCACCGTGACCGACCCTGCCGACGTGACCGGCTTCCTGCGCTATATGCTGGAGGCAGGCCGCACCGAGCGCGTGGCCGGCTGAGTAATGCCAATCTCTTATCCCAATAAGTGTCACAGCAAATGCAAAACGCCCGCCCCGGTCATGCCGGGGCGGGCGTTTTGCTCATTTTACCGGAAGGCTTGCGCGGGCGGGCAGTCTGTGGTAAGCTGAAAGCAGAAAAGACAAGATGGAGGGAACGACTATGAACCTGAAGGAAGCATTCCGCTACCAGAACAAGCTCCAGTCCCTGCTGGACGAGGCGCAGGGCATTCTGGATTGCGATGCCAACGTGACCAAGGTGGCCAACACCTATCTGCGCCATAAGGTGATGCCCGAGGCCGAGGACGAGACTGTTATGGACGTAGCACAGACCGAATATGCGGAGCAGATCACCGACATTGCCCGGTTCATGCTCTATCTGCTGGAGGAAAAAAGCCGCCTGTTTGCCGCCATCCGCAAGGCAAAGGATGCACTGGACATGGATATGGACAGCGAGGTCAGCCTGAACGCCGCGCGGCAGAGCATCGCCCGCACCTTCAAACGGATGAACGACCTGCGCAGCTCCGAGCAGCTGCTCTCCGGCGGGGGCACCGGCTACCGCTTCAACGCCGAGGGCAACCAGATCTCCTACTGCTGCGATGTGAAGCGGGTGACCACCATCAACTACGACCGCAAGGTCATCCATGCCGCGCTGAGCAAACTGAACCGGCAGGCAGACGAGACCTCCAACCGGCTGGACCTCTGCCTTGTGACCTCCAAGGTGGACTACACTGTCCCCTTTGATGTAAATGCCAGCTTTGCCGAGGCATTTGAGACCTATCTGGAAAACGCAAAAAGCTAAACAACGCTCCACCGGCTATTTTGGGTGCGGCAAGCGCCGGGCGCGCGGCTGCCGGTTCAGGTGCAGATGAACTATAACGCTGCACATTTCCGCAAGGAAGTTTTGGTACGGCTCACCTTACGAGCCAGCTATTATAAAAAAATCTTGCGTTCGGCTTTTCCGCCACCGCCAGACGCTTTTTCGCCGAAACCGTCCCTTGCTCCTTCCCGCATTCCTGCTTTTGTGCTTACGTCTCCATGGGCAGGCAGGCAAGCCACCCTTCATGAATTTGCCCCGCAGACTGCTGCGGGCACACACTTTCTGCGTGCCGGGTGGGCGCTCTGCGCCCCTTTGTACGCGGAGTAAAATGACAGCCGCTCCTGCGCTTGCCGTATCCAAAATAGCCGGTGGGAAAGGCCTCAAATGATAAAACGGGGACTTGTGGTTGGTGTTAAAGGCTTCCCCCGGACGGGGGAAGCCTTTAACACCATTCTGTATTCAATAAAAAAATCATCCGACACCGGAGGTGCGCTCTATGAAAAAATGGAATCTGTTCTATCTCAGCGGATTGCTGTTTTTTCTTGCTGCGGCGCTGAATTTTGTTGCCGGCGAGAATCACTCTACGGCGGTGGTATGGCTCTGCCTTGGGTCTGCCTTTTTGTGTCTGGGGTATTCGCAGCAGAAAAAATAAAGCATTCCTGCAGCCCCGGCGGTGGAAAAATCTGGCCGGGGCTGCAATTCTTTGCGGGGCTCGTTCGTATTCCAGATAAAGGAACTGAATTTCGACAAAAGACGAGGTATGCGTATGTCAACAAAAGCTATCAAACCCGCTGCCGCGACCCGCTTTGACCTGAGCGCAGCGGCTCTTCATATCCTTGCTATGGCGCTGATGCTGATGGACCACCTGTGGGCGACGTTGCTGCCGGCACAGGAATGGCTGACCTGTGCCGGGCGGGTGGCGTTTCCCATCTTTGCCTTTATGGCGGTGGAGGGCTATTTCCACACCCACGACCTGAAAAAATACACCCTGCGTCTGCTGCTGTTTGCCCTGCTTTCGGAAGTGCCCTTCGATTTGATGTACGGCGGTACATGGTTCTACCCGGTGCACCAGAACGTTATCTGGACGCTGCTGCTGGGCATTTTGGGCATCCATCTGATGGAAACCGTGCGCAAAAAGCAAAAAACAGGACTGTACCTGCTGGTATCCGCCCTTGTGGTGGTGGCGGGCGCGGTGCTGGGCACGCTGGGCATGGTGGACTACTACGGTGCCGGTGTGCTGACCGTGTTCATCTTCTACTTTTTTCACGGGCACGGGCGCAAGTGGTGGTGCCTGCTGGGGCAGCTGGCTGCGCTGTACTGGGTCAACGTGGAGCTGCTGGGCGGGCTTATGTACCCCATTCAGCTTTTCGGCATGGACTTTGAGCTTTGCCAGCAGGGTCTGGCGCTGCTGGCACTGGTGCCCATCTGGCTGTACCGCGGGCGGCAGGGCTACCACAGCAAGCCTTTCCAGTATGCCTGCTACGCCTTTTACCCCGTGCACATGCTGCTGCTGGTTTTGGTGCTGAACTTCGTGAACCGGTAAGATATTATGAAACGGGTCAGAAACACCCACAGGTGTTTCTGACCCGTTTTTGGGTCTTTTGCCCGGGGGTGCTTTCCTATCAATGCAAAGCATGGTATACTGAAAGCTGAAAACAAAAGCTTGGAGGAGCAACAATGACAAACAAGAAGCTGAACTATCCCGCAATTGCCAAGGAGGTGGCCATCCTGACCGGAGCCGTTGCCATTATTGCGGCGGCGGTCTATTTTTTTCTGGTGCCTAGCCATACATCCGTCAGCAGTATTTCCGGCCTTGGCATCGTGCTTTCTAATTTTGTGCCGCTGCCGCTTTCGGCCATTACTATGGTGCTGAATACCGTGCTGCTCATCATTGGTTTTTTCACCTGCGGCAGGGAGTTTGGAGCAAAAACCGTGTATACCAGCGTGATGCTGCCGGTGTTTCTGGGACTTTTCGAGCGGCTGTTCCCGGATTTTGGCTCCATGACCGGCAGTCAGGAGCTGGATGTGCTGTGCTATATTCTGGTGGTCAGCGTGGGTCTGAGCATTCTGTTCAACCGCAACGCATCCTCCGGCGGACTGGATATCGTGGCAAAGATCATGAACAAGTACCTGCACATGGAGCTGGGCAAGGCAATGTCCCTTTCGGGCATGTGCGTGGCGCTCTCTGCCGCCTTTGTCTACGATAAAAAGACGGTGGTGCTGAGCATTCTTGGTACTTACTTCAACGGCATCGTGCTGGATCATTTCATCTTCGACAACAGCATCAAGCGCCGGGTGTGTATTATTACCGAGAAGGAAGAGGCACTGCGGCAGTTCATCATCAACGATCTGCACAGCGGTGCCACTATGTACGAGGCCATCGGTGCATACAACTTTGAAAAGCACAACGAGATCATTACCATCGTGGACAAAAACGAGTATCAGAAGCTGATGAACTTTATCAACCGCGAGGACCCAAAGGCCTTTGTTACGATTTATAATGTGTCCAGTATGCACTACCAGCCCAAGCGCTGAGCGACGCAGGGAAAGGGTGCAAAAGCCGTAACTGGAGCTTTCCCGCAGCGGAAAACCGTGGTAAAATAAGAAAAAACGGAAAGGGAATAACAGCCATGGACATCAGACTGGTTTGCAGCGACATTGACGGTACGCTGCTGCAATACGGCAAAAAGGAGCTGGAGGGCGAAATATTCGAACAGATCCGGGCGCTGCATCAGCGGGGCATCTGGTTCTGCCCGGCCTCCGGGCGGCAGTACACCAGCCTGCACAAGCTTTTTGCACCGGTGGCGGACTGCTGCGTGTTTATTTGCGAGAACGGCGGCACGATTTTTCAGGAAGAACAGTGCATCGCCAAAAATCCAATGCCCCGGGTGCTGGCAGAGGAGATCGCCAACGATATGTGGACACGCAGCGAGGGACAGGGCGAGGTGATGCTCTCCGGCCAGAACACCGCCTACCTGATGGAGCGCGGTCTTGGCATGCTGCAGCGGGTGCAGTTCGTGGGTAACCACTACCAGATCATCCACAGCCCCGCCGAGGTGCCGGAGGACATCACCAAGGTGTCGGTGTACCTGCACGAGGGCGTGGAAAACTATGTGGAGCGCTTTGTGCCCCGCTGGAAGCAGGCCAACTGCGCCGTGGCGGGGCCATTCTGGATCGATACCACCTTTGCCAACAAGGGCATCGGGGTGCAGTGCGTGTGCCGCACCCTTGGCATCGACCCTGCACAGGTGATGGCCTTTGGCGATAACTACAACGACGAGACCATGCTGGACGTGGTAGGCGTGCCCTACATCATGGACAACGCCGCCGCTCCGCTGCGGGCAAAATACAAAAACCACACTCCACGCCCGGAGGATGTGCTGGCGCAGCTGCTGGCACAGCAGCCGTAAAGGGGGCGAGCCAATGGACCGCAAGGGATTGGAACAGCTCATTTTTGATACTTACAGCGTAGAGCCGGACTACCCATGGATGGACACCCCGGAGTCGGCGGTGTTCCGCCATGCGGCAAACCGCAAGTGGTTTGCGCTGGTCACCACCGTGCCCAAAAGCAAGCTGGGGCTGCCCGGGCAGCAGCCGGTGGATATCGTGAACCTGAAATGTGACCCTATCCTCATCGGCTCCCTGCGGGCAGAACCGGGCTTTTACCCGGCTTACCACATGAATAAGGAAAACTGGATCACCGCCGCGCTGGACGGCAGCGCCCCGGAGGATAAGCTCCGTCTGGTGTTGGACATGAGCTACAACGCCACCGCACCCAAGCTGCGAAAAAAGAAAGCTTGACCGCAGCAAAATAAGGGCGGGCGCTGCAATAGTTGCCTGCTTTTATTCGTATTCAGAGTAAAGGGACTGCATTTTGCAAAAGGAGGCAGCTATGGCTATTTTTGAAAAGACCATCCGTAACCAGAACTTCGATACCCTGCTCCGCAAGCTGGAACACGCCATCCCGGACAGCAGCTGGTCGGCAGAGCTGGAAGCCGGCAGCGATTTCAAGGAGGGCAGCGCCCGGTGCAGCGTGCGGGTGTTTGAGCGGTATAGCATGGTGGGCGGCAACCGCCTTAGCCTGACACTGACCCTGTTCCAGAACGGGGACACGCCCATCCGGCTGTCGGCCATTGCAGCGGGCGGCAGTCAGGCGGTGTTCTTTAAAATGAACACCCTAGGCGAGGACGCTTTTCTGGAGGACGTAAAGCAGCTGCTGGAAGAAATTTTGGAGGGGTGATATGTTTTATACTGGGTTTGACGCGCTGTTCGGCATCCTGTTCCCGCTGGTGTTTCTGGTGGTGCTGGGCATGATCCTGTTTACCATAGTGGGCAATCTGCGCACATGGAGCAAAAATAATGCGTCCCCGCGCCTTACCGTCCCGGCTACTGTAGTGGCCAAGCGGATGAACGTTTCCCGCCATCACACCGCCAATGCAGGGGACATGACCGGCGCCCACGGCTACACCAGCACGAGCGCTACTACCTATTATGTGACCTTTCAGGTGGAAAGCGGCGACCGCATGGAACTTGAAGTAGATGGTTCGGACTACGGAATGCTTGTAGAAGGCGACACCGGAAAGCTGAGCTTTCAGGGCACGCGGTATCTGGGGTTTGAACGGAATTAAGCGCTGCTGTGCAGTATTTTTGAAAAAATCGCAGAAGCTGTGACAAAAGTATTATTCTTTTGTGAATTTTAGCACTCTACACTTGACAGTGCTAAAAAATCGTGTTATAACAGTGGCGTGCTCAGGAGGGAGGGCAAAAGGAGAGCCGCAAGGCTCCCCGGAAAGCTCTTTGCGAGGAGCTTTAAAATGTAATTTTATACCCGACCCGAACGCCGGGATTGGAGGTATGTTTTATGTTTATGCCGACTGTTTTTCATGAGAACCTGTTCGATGATCTCTTTGATCCGTTCTGGAACGAGGGTGCACTGGAGCGTGTGATGAATCGCGAAGCCCGCGACACCTTTGGTAAGCGCGGCGCAAACATGATGAAGACCGATGTCAAGCAGACGGACAACGGCTACGAAGTAGACGTTGATCTGCCGGGCTGCAAGAAGGAAGACGTTCAGATGGATCTGAGCGACGGCTACCTGACCATTCAAGCAGTGCGCAGCCACAGCAATGACGAAAAGGACAACAAGGGTCGCTATGTGCGGCGCGAGACCTTCTCCGGCAGCTGTGCCCGCAGCTTCTATGTGGGCGATGTGAAGAAGGAGGATATCCACGCAAAGTTCGAGGATGGTGTCCTGCACATCCAACTGCCCGCTCCTCAGCAGACGAAGGCTTTGCCTGAGAACCCGAATCTGATCGAGATCGAGTAAATGCCGACCGTGTGCGCCAAGGCATAACGTATATAGGATGCCCCCGGAGAGCTGTAAGGCCCTCCGGGGGCATTTTTTGTGCACAGGCTTTTGATGACGGAGAGGGGAGAAAGTACCTGTTTTTGCCAGAAAACTTTATTTTTCCACTGTTTCGTGGTATCCTTATAAGGCGCACGCAATACAGGCCTGCGGCTGCACTGGCAGCGGCTGCGGACTGCGTGCGGCAAAAAAAGAACGTATAGAAGGAAAAAGGGGGATAAAAGTCATGGGCGAATTTGCCTTTCAGACTTTACGGGAAAGTATCACCTCTGCCATCAGAAGCAAGATCCTTACCGGGGAATTACAGCCGGGCGTAAAGCTGGCCGAGCAGAAACTGGCCGAGGAGTTCGGCTCCAGCCGGGCACCCATTCGGGAGGCGCTGCGGCAGCTGGAACAGGAGGGCATGGTCGAGTATTCGCGCAATGTGGGCTGCTCGGTGCGCCGGGTAAAGCCGGAGGACGCCTACGAGATCTATCTGCTGCGGGCAAATCTGGAAATGACGGCGCTGCGCTATTTTGACTGCAAATTCCCGGAGGAGGATCTGCACACCTTGCGCGGCATCTTAGAGGAGATGCGCAATGTCCGGCCGGGGGATCTTTCGCAGATCGTGGAAAATGACAACCGCTTCCACGCGGTCATCGTGCAGCGGGCGGGGCTGCCCAGACTGCTGAAATTCTGGGACGACCTGAACTACGGCAACCTGCTTGTTGGGGTGAGCAGCGGCTCTAACCACGAGACGCTGGCGCAGCGGCAGAACGGCATCCACACCAAGCTGTACGAGGCGCTGGCAAGCGGCGACACCGAGGCTGCCTGCCGCGCCGTCTATGCCCACTACATGGAGCCTATGGAGCGGATGCGCAGCGCAAACAGCGCCGTACAGGCAGCGGACGAAGCAGCAAAATAAGGGGAATTTGGCTGACCGTCTAAATTTTGACCAATCATTTTATGGAAATTGCAGATTGTCTACAATCTGCAATTATGCTATACTATCAAAGTGATTGGTCGAGTACTGCTGTATTTTTGGTAAAAATTGCGAAATGTATGCGGAACATCGGCCTTCTTACAGGAACTTCCGCCCTGTGTGGAAAAGAAAGAGAGGAATTGTCCGCATGTCTAACAAAGAAAAAGCCACAAAGATCTCGTGGCTTACCCTTGCCTTCATGGCCTTTTCTACGGTCTGGGGCTTCGGCAACATTACCAACGGCTTTGTGTACTTTAACGGTCCGCAGGTCATCTTCAGCTGGATCTTCATGTTTGTCCTGTACTTCATCCCCTATGCGCTGATGGTGGGTGAGCTGGGCTCTGCTTTTAAGAACGAGGGCGGCGGCGTCAGCTCCTGGCTGCACCAGACCACCAACGCCAAGCTGGCCTACTACGCCGGCTGGACCTACTGGGCCTGCCACATCACCTACATTGCCAGCAAGGGCAGCGGCTTTCTGAAGGCGCTGAGCTGGGCAATTTTCCGCAACGCGGAGACCTACGATTCCTTCCCCACCCGCTACATCCAGCTGGCTACCTTCTGCATCCTGCTGCTGGGCTGCTACATTGCAAGTCTGGGTCTGAACCCCCTGAAAAAGCTGCTGACTGCCGCAGGCACCTGCACTTTCGTCATGTCCCTGCTGTACATCGTGATGATGTTCGCTGCCCCGGCCATCAACCCCACGGCAGAGTACGTCCACGCCAACCTGAGCTTCAGCAGTCTCATCCCCAACTTCAACGTCACCTACTTTACTTCTCTGTCCATTCTGGTGTTCGCTGTGGGCGGCTGCGAGAAGATCTCTCCCTACGTCAATAAGGTCGAGAACCCCAGCAAGGGCTTCCCCCGCGGCATGATCGCGCTGGCCGTCATGGTGGTCACCTGCGCCATTCTGGGCACGCTGGCCATGAGCCGTATGTTCGACCCCGCCATCATCAACGGCAGCGCAGAGAGCTTCAACGCCTATGTCGCCAACAGTTCCTACTGGGCTTTCCAAAAGCTGGGTCAGTACTACCATGTGGGCGATCTGTTCATGATCATCTACGCCCTGTGCAACGTCATCAGCCAGCTCGCCGTGCTGATCTTGAGCATCGACGCACCGCTGCGTATGCTGCTGGATAACGAGCACACCAAGCAGTTCATCCCGAAGACTCTGCACAAGGTCAACGCCCACGGCGTGCACAGCAACGGCATCAAGATGGTGGCTGTGCTGTCCGGCTCCATTATTCTGGCACAGTCCTTCGTGCCCGGTGCTGCTGCCGTTCTGCGCCAGTTGACCAAGCTGAACTCTGTGTGCATGCCCATGCGCTACCTGTGGGTGTTTGCCGCCTACATCGCCCTGCGCAACGCCTACGATACCATCCCTGCCGAGTACCGCTTTGTCAAAAATCAGGCCGTGGCCAAGTTCTTCGGCGGCTGGTGCTTTGCCGTTACCGCCGTGTGCTGCGTGCTGGGTATGTATGATAAGGACCCCTTCACCTTTGCACTGAACGTCATCACCCCCGTGGTGCTGACCGTGCTGGGATTCATTCTGCCCGCCCTTGCAAAGCGCGAGCAGACTGCTGCCAAAAAGTAACCTGAATATGCTTAAAAAGGGCCGGTCAGCACTGACCGGCTCTTTTCAGATACACCCAAGGAGGTTTATTTTTATGATCGCATCCGAAGTCCGTGAAATGCTGTCCTTCATCGACGGCAACCCCACCGCATACCACACCACCGCCGCTGTGCGGGATATCCTGTTGAAAGCAGGTTTTGCCGAGCTGCTGGAAAGCCGCAAGTGGGCGCTGGAACCCGGCAAGGACTACTTTGTCTGCCGCAACGGTTCCAGCATCATCGCCTTCCGCATGGGCGACCAGCTGGAAAATTACAGCTTCAACGTTGCCGCCGCCCATACGGATTCTCCCTGTTTCCGCATCAAGGAGAACGCCGAGATCCACATGGGGCAGAACTACACCAAGCTGAACACCGAGGGCTACGGCGGCATGATCTGCGCCACATGGATGGATCGTCCGCTGTCTGTGGCGGGCCGTGTGCTGGTGCAGGAGAACGGCGCTATCGTATCCCGTCTGGTGGCACTGGACCGCGACCTGCTGATGATCCCCAGTGTAGCCATCCACATGAACCGCGAGGTCAACGATAAGGCTTCCTTCAACAAGCAGGTGGATATGCTGCCTGTGCTGGGCGGCGCCTGCGAGGAGGGCGCGCTGAAAAAGCTGATCGCAGAGGAGCTGCAGGTGTCCGAGGAGCAGATCCTTGGCAGCGATTTGTTCCTCTATGTGCGGGAAAAGGCCACCGTCTGGGGCTGCAACGAGGAGTTCATCTCCTGCGGCCGTCTGGACGACCAGCAGTGCGTTTACGGCATCCTGAAAGGTCTGCTGACCGCAAAGAACGCCCGCTCCATCGGCGTGGCGGCCTTCTTTGATAACGAGGAGGTCGGCTCCGGCACCAAGCAGGGCGCAGCTTCCACCTTCCTGTACGATGTGCTGCACCGCATTGCCCAGAGCCTTGGCGGCAACGACGAGGACTTCCACCGCGCGGTGGCTTCCAGCTTTATGGTCAGCGCCGACAACGCCCACGCCGTGCACCCCAACCACCCGGAGCACACCGATGTGAACAACTGCACCTACATGAACAAGGGCGTGGTCATCAAGACCCACGCAGGTCAGAAGTACACCAGCGACGGCATGAGCGTTGCCGCCGCCCGGGAGCTGGCTGCCCGCGCCGGTGTGCCGCTGCAATACTTTGCAAACCGCTCCGATAAAGTGGGCGGCAGCACGCTGGGCAATCTGGCCATGGCACAGGTGTCCATGAACTGCGTGGACATCGGCCTGCCGCAGCTGGCGATGCACTCCTGCTACGAGACCGCCGGCGCAGAGGATACCCTCTCGCTCATCAAACTGATGCAGGAGCTGTACAGCAGCCACTTTGAAGAGACTGCCTTCGGCACCCTTTCCATCAGCAAGTAAACCGGTAAAAGCATAAAAAGGACTGCTGTGCGCTGCTATGCACGGCAGTCCTTTTTGCATAAAAGCTGATTTTCCGTGGCCGATTAAGCCCGGATATAGAATTCCGACAGTAGTTGTGGTAAAATAAGGCATCCGGGAGCGCCGGGCGCTCCGCTGCAACATTAAAAATGGAGGTTTTCTATGAAAAAGACCTATCGCTCGCTCTTTTGCCTGCTTGCAGTGCTGCTGCTCAGCGTCAGCGTGCTGCCCTCTGCTTCGGCGCTGTTTTCCAAGAAGCTCTACTATTATGGTGTAGTAGAGGGCGTCAGCCGCACCGTGGAGGGCAAGGTGGAGTCCATTCTGGTGACTGCGGAAGAGCAGGAGACCTATCAGATGATCGTCACCGACAGCACCGTTTGGCAGGATCATGACGAAAAGACCACCTCCGACCCCGCTACCCTTGCGGTAGGCGAGCAGATCTGCGTGGTGCACGACCCGGCTGTGATGATGTCGCTGCCGCCGCAGTCGGTGGCGTATACCGTCATCCGCAACTTCCCCGCAGGCACGGATCTGGAACAGGAAGCCCGGGATGCCGCCTGCCCGGTGAAAAAGTTCTTCGCCGACACCCGCAAGGCCATTTCGGACTGGTTCTACCAGACCATGCCCATCTGAGCGTAAAGTTCCTTACATAACGCAAAAAAATCTGCTGCCCCGTACCGGATGCCAAAGTGTCCGGGCAAAGGGGCAGCAGATTTTTTATGCAAGATTATGCGGTGTTTTGCGGCAAAAGCGCTGTATACCGCTATTTATTTTCGGGGGGGGTAACGCGGAAGCGCTTTACCACCTGTTCCAGTGCGCTGATGTCCACAGGCTTGGACAGGTGCTCGTCCATGCCGGCCTCCTTGCTCTTTTGCATATCCTCAAGGAAGGCGTTGGCGGTCATAGCAAGAATGGGAATCGTTCTGCCCAGCGGGTTTTCGCCGCTGCGGATGCGGCGGGTGGCTTCCAAGCCGTCCATCACCGGCATCTGTATATCCATCAGGATCATGTCATAATCGCCGGGCTTGACGCTGGCAAAGGCATCCACGATCTCCTGACCGTTGGGGCAGATGGTGCAGCTTGCGCCTTTTGTTTCCAGCAGCATTTGCAGAATCTCGGCGTTGATGGCGTTATCCTCGGCGCAAAGGAACTTCATGCCGGACAGGGGAGAAGTGGTCTCTTCTTCCTCCGGGAGCGCCTGCGCCTTTTGCACCGTGTCCGCTTCGGTGTCAATGGGAAATTCCAGCACCACCTCAAAGCGGGTGCCCTTGCCGGTGGCGCTCTCTACGCTGATGGAGCCGCCCATCAGGTCTATGACGCTTTTGGTAATCGCCATACCCAGACCCGTGCCCTGCACCTTGTTGGTGCCGGAGCGCTCCTCACGGGTAAAGGGGTCGAAAAGGGTCTTTTGGTAGTCCGCGCTCATGCCGATGCCGTCATCCTGCACCACAAAGCGGTACCGGGCGTAGTGCTCGTTCCGGGGCAGCTCTTCCACCTCGAACCGGATGTGCCCGCCGGTGGGCGTATACTTGACCGCGTTGGAGAGGATGTTCATCAACACCTGATTCAAACGGTTGGGGTCGGCCAGCACGTTTTCGTGCTGCAGATTGGTGCTTACCGTAAAGCTCTGACTGCGCTGACCTGCCTGCTGCCGGATGATGCTGTCCAGCTGACTGATCTGCTGGGGCAGATTCATCTTTTCCACATTCAGGGTGGTCTTGCCGCTCTCGATACGGCTCATATCCAGAATATTGTTGATGATGCCCAGCAGCAGCTGGCCGGAGCTTTCCAGCTTGCCCAGATGCTCGGCAAGCTTTTCCGGCTCGTGCAGCTCGTTTTTCATCAGAGTGGTAATGCCGATAATGGCGTTCATGGGGGTGCGGATATCGTGGCTCATGTTGGAAAGGAAATCCGTCTTGGCTTTGCTGGCACGCTCGGCGGACTGTAACGCCTCGGCGGCAGCATCCTGCGCCCGCCGCATCTCGTCGTTGGCCTGCGTCAGCTGGATGTTATACTGCTCCAGACGGAGGTTCGTCTTTTTTTCAGCCTGCAGCTCCCGCTGCTGCTTTTCCCGCAAAAGGAACCAACCAGCAATGACTGCCATGATCGAAAACACCGTTGCAAAGCCTACAATAACGGCCATGACGATATTGACCAGCTTCTGCGTATTCACGGCCACATATTCTGCCGGAACAAGGAACGCCAGCGTCCACTGGGCGTTTTCCATCTGCTTCAGGGCGTAGTAATACTCGGTCCCGTCCAGCACGGCGTTGGAATAACAGGAGCCTGTGCGGGCAAGCCGCTCCTTTGCTGCTGCAAAGGAAGAACCGTGCAGATAGGACATCTGGGAGAGCACGGTGTATACGTTATGCCCCTTCAGCAGCTCGGTATCATTGGCGTTGAACAGCTTGAAGCCGTTGTTGTCCAGCACATAGACGCTGTTGTTATTTTCGTAGGCGTCGCAGCGGAAATAATCGTTCAGCTGGGTCATACTCTGGGCGATGCCAAAGTAGCGCAGGGTGATCTCGCCGGTCTCGCTTTGCAGTGTGATGGGGGTGGAGAGCTGTTTCAGGAACACCATCCGGGAGTCGTCCACGGTCAACGAATTGGAAACATAGCTGACCCGCTCCGGTGCGCTTTCCAGATAGGTTATTCCTCGCAGCAGCCCCGTGCGGCCATTCGCGGTATAATAATGTCCGGCAGAATCCACGGCGATCAATTCGATCTGTTTTTCATGGTAATTGGAAAGCTCCGACAGCTTTTTCAGATATCGGTAGAATTCAGTATCAGTCTTTAACGGAGTGTAGTACAAATAATTGCATTGTACATTCACCTCGCTCCAATGGGTGTCGATCACATCCTCCAGACTGTGGAACATCTGGTGGGTGACCTCTTCCATCTGGCTCAGCCGCTCGTGGTAGACAAGGTTCTGGATGTAGGTCTGGCTCATGACAAAAAGGGTCAGGATCAACACGATGATGACAAAGCCGGTGCCCCAAAGCAGTTTTTGGTATTTTTTCTTGTTCACATCCAGTATCTCCTGTCCGTTTTATTCAACTCCATGCGGTGTCTGCCCGGCTGATGGTGGTGTAAGCGCCAAAGAAAGCCTTTGCGGCATCCATGCCCACCACGCCGCTGTCTGTCACCGTTGCTTCGGCAGCCAGCTGGTCGCTCACACCGCAGATAGCAACCTGATAGGTCTTGCCCGCCTCCGGCTGCACCGGGCTTACCAGCACATAGGGGT
>OBRJ01000056.1_pt1 | contig 113699 bp, 111 predicted proteins | sample 1494831 | NCBI WGS metagenome assembly OBRJ01 (sample SAMEA3360658, study PRJEB22359) | human gut metagenome | biome: ENVO:urban biome; feature: ENVO:human-associated habitat; material: ENVO:feces | place: Bangladesh | collected 2011
AATCCGTATCTTCGAGTGCCCACACAGATTGTCTGATAAATTGTTAAAGAGCAGTTGCGACGCGGCTTTCAGCTCACTGTCGCGAGGTGGCGTATATTACGCTTTCCTCTTTCAGAGTCAACCCTGAATTTCAGGATTTTTCTCTTCAACCGAACCGGCTGTTTGTGTGAAGTGATTCACATCCGCCGTGTCGATGGAGGCGCATTATAGGGAGTCGGCTCAGGAAGACAAGCGGAAAAATGCATTTTTATTTCAACCGCTCATCTTTTAATCATTACGCCGGTTTTTGCTGCTTTTTTATCGCTTGCGGCAGGTCTGCCAGGCTATTTAACACCCAATCCGCCGCGTTTTCTGCTTCAGGCGTAACAGGTTTACCCGTACGCACCAGCACTTTTGTTCCCACGTTCGCCGCAGCAGCTGCCTGCATATCTTCTAATTTATCGCCCACCATATAAGAAGCAGCCATATCAATATGCAAATAATCGCGTGCCGACAAAAGCATCCCCGGATGTGGTTTGCGGCAGTCGCAGACCTGGCGAAACTCTTCAACACTACCCTGCGGATGATGCGGGCAATAATAGATACCATCCAGATCGACATCGCGGTCCGCCAGCGACCAGTCCATCCACTCGGTCAGCGTTTCAAACTGTGCTTCAGTAAATTTACCGCGAGCAATGCCAGACTGGTTGGTGACTACCACCAGCGCGAAGCCCATTTTTTTTAGCTCGCGCATGGCGTCAATAACACCGTCGATAAATTCAAAGTTATCGATCTCATGGACATAGCCGTGATCGACATTAATGGTGCCATCACGGTCAAGAAAAATTGCGGGTACGCTCTTCGCCACCTTTTATAGCTCCTTAATAAGGCATGTGACGCTAGTATCGCATGTTTCGACCTGCAAGAAAGTGCTCTTCGCATAAACCTGATTGATTTAGACGTCTGGATGCCTTAACATCCATTTCATTGACGGCGTTGCCCGTTTCAGGCATTCGAAATGCCACGACTAACTTAATGACGATAATAAATAATCAATGATAAAACTTTCGAATATCACCAAAGTGTTCCACCAGGGCACCCGCACCATCCAGGCGTTGAACAACGTCAGCCTGCATGTGCCAGCTGGGCAAATTTATGGCGTTATCGGTGCCTCAGGCGCGGGTAAGAGTACGCTTATACGTTGTGTAAACCTGCTGGAGCGCCCAACCGAGGGTAGCGTGCTGGTCGATGGACAGGAACTGACCACGCTGTCAGAATCCGAGTTGACCAAAGCTCGCCGCCAGATTGGTATGATTTTCCAGCATTTTAACCTGCTCTCTTCGCGTACTGTTTTTGGCAACGTGGCTCTGCCGCTGGAGCTGGACAATACACCGAAAGACGAGATCAAACGTCGCGTGACGGAATTGCTGTCATTGGTTGGTCTTGGCGATAAGCATGATAGCTACCCGTCGAATCTTTCCGGTGGGCAGAAACAACGTGTGGCGATTGCCCGTGCATTAGCCAGCAATCCCAAAGTATTGCTGTGTGATGAAGCCACCAGCGCGCTGGACCCGGCAACGACACGTTCTATTCTCGAACTGCTGAAAGACATTAACCGCCGTCTGGGTTTGACGATTCTGTTGATCACCCACGAAATGGACGTTGTGAAGCGCATTTGTGATTGCGTGGCGGTCATCAGTAATGGCGAACTGATCGAGCAGGACACGGTAAGTGAAGTGTTCTCGCATCCGAAAACGCCGCTGGCGCAGAAGTTTATTCAGTCGACCCTGCATCTGGATATCCCGGAAGATTATCAGGAGCGTCTGCAAGCGGAGCCATTCACTGACTGCGTGCCGATGCTGCGTCTGGAGTTTACCGGTCAATCGGTCGATGCCCCACTGCTTTCTGAAACCGCGCGTCGTTTCAACGTCAACAACAACATTATTAGCGCGCAGATGGATTACGCCGGTGGCGTTAAGTTCGGCATCATGCTGACTGAAATGCACGGCACACAACAAGATACGCAAGCCGCCATTGCCTGGCTGCAGGAACACCATGTAAAAGTAGAGGTTCTGGGTTATGTCTGAGCCGATGATGTGGCTGCTGGTTCGTGGCGTATGGGAAACGCTGGCAATGACCTTCGTATCCGGATTTTTTGGGTTTGTGATTGGTCTGCCGGTCGGCGTCCTGCTTTATGTTACGCGCCCGGGGCAAATTATTGCTAACGCGAAGCTGTATCGTACCGTTTCTGCGATTGTGAACATTTTCCGTTCTATCCCGTTCATTATCTTGCTGGTATGGATGATTCCGTTTACCCGCGTTATTGTCGGTACATCGATTGGTTTGCAGGCAGCGATTGTTCCGTTAACCGTTGGTGCAGCACCGTTTATTGCCCGTATGGTCGAGAACGCTCTGCTGGAGATCCCAACCGGGCTAATTGAAGCTTCCCGCGCAATGGGTGCCACGCCGATGCAGATCGTCCGTAAAGTGTTGTTACCGGAAGCATTGCCGGGTCTGGTGAATGCTGCGACTATCACCCTGATTACCCTGGTCGGTTATTCCGCGATGGGTGGTGCAGTCGGTGCCGGTGGTTTAGGTCAGATTGGCTATCAGTATGGCTACATCGGCTACAACGCGACGGTGATGAATACGGTACTGGTATTGCTGGTCATTCTGGTTTATTTAATTCAGTTCGCAGGCGACCGCATCGTCCGGGCTGTCACTCGCAAGTAACGTTCAACACAACATAAATAATTGAAGAAGGAATAAGGTATGGCGTTCAAATTCAAAACCTTTGCGGCAGTGGGAGCCCTGATTGGATCACTGGCACTGGTAGGCTGCGGTCAGGATGAAAAAGATCCAAACCACATTAAAGTCGGCGTGATTGTTGGTGCCGAACAGCAGGTTGCAGAAGTCGCGCAGAAAGTTGCGAAAGACAAATATGGCCTGGACGTTGAGCTGGTAACCTTCAACGACTATGTTCTGCCAAACGAAGCATTGAGCAAAGGCGATATCGACGCCAACGCCTTCCAGCATAAACCGTACCTTGATCAGCAACTGAAAGATCGTGGCTACAAACTGGTCGCAGTAGGCAACACTTTTGTTTATCCGATTGCAGGTTACTCCAAGAAAATCAAATCACTGGATGAACTGCAGGATGGTTCGCAGGTTGCCGTGCCAAACGACCCAACTAACCTTGGTCGTTCACTGCTGCTGCTGCAAAAAGTGGGCTTGATCAAACTGAAAGATGGCGTTGGCCTGCTGCCGACCGTTCTTGATGTTGTTGAGAACCCAAAAAATCTGAAAATTGTTGAGCTGGAAGCACCGCAGCTGCCTCGCTCTCTGGACGACGCGCAAATCGCTCTGGCAGTTATCAATACCACCTATGCCAGCCAGATTGGCCTGACTCCGGCGAAAGACGGTATCTTTGTCGAAGATAAAGACTCCCCGTACGTAAACCTGATCGTGACGCGTGAAGATAACAAAGACGCCGAGAACGTGAAGAAATTCGTCCAGGCTTATCAGTCTGACGAAGTTTACGAAGCAGCAAACAAAGTGTTTAACGGCGGCGCTGTTAAAGGCTGGTAATTTTTAGGCTGTTTCCACAATTTGTAATATCATTCAGGACGGGCGCTTGCCCGTCTTGTCATTTTTACAAGCTCCTGATTCAATATTGACGTTTTGATCATACATTGAGGAAATACTATGCGTGCTTTACCGATCTGTTTAGTAGCACTCATGCTAAGCGGCTGTTCCATGTTAAGCAGATCCCCTGTCGAACCCGTTCAAAGCACTGCACCCCAGCCGAAAGCGGAGCCTGCAAAACCGAAAGCGCCGCGCGCCACGCCGGTCCGAATTTATACCAATGCAGAAGAATTAGTCGGCAAACCGTTCCGCGATCTCGGTGAAGTCAGTGGCGACTCTTGCCAGGCCTCTAATCAGGACTCTCCGCCGAGCATTCCAACCGCACGTAAGCGGATGCAAATCAACGCCTCTAAAATGAAAGCCAATGCGGTATTACTGCATAGCTGCGAAGTCACCAGCGGTACGCCAGGTTGCTATCGTCAGGCTGTATGTATCGGTTCTGCGCTTAACATCACGGCGAAATGAGCAGTTTCCAATTCGAGCAAATAGGCGTTATTCGCTCGCCCTATAAAGAAAAATTCGCCGTTCCGCGCCAGCCAGGTCTGGTAAAAAGCGCCAACGGCGAACTGCATCTCATTGCTCCCTACAACCAGGCCGACGCCGTTCGCGGCCTGGAAGCGTTCAGCCATTTATGGATCCTTTTCGTCTTTCATCAAACGATGGAAGGCGGCTGGCGTCCGACTGTGCGTCCACCGCGCCTCGGCGGTAATACCAGAATGGGTGTTTTCGCTACGCGCTCCACTTTCCGCCCTAACCCGATTGGTATGTCGCTGGTAGAGCTGAAAGAGGTTGTTTGCCATAAAGACAGCGTGATTCTGAAGCTCGGCAGTCTGGATCTGGTAGATGGGACGCCGGTGGTGGATATCAAACCGTATCTCCCCTTTGCCGAATCGCTTCCCGATGCCAGTGCCAGCTATGCGCAAAGTGCGCCAGCTGCAGAGATGGCGGTGAGTTTTACCGCAGAGGTCGAAAAGCAGCTTTTGACGCTGGAGAAGCGTTATCCGCAGTTAACGCTGTTTATCCGCGAAGTACTGGCGCAGGACCCGCGCCCGGCCTATCGTAAAGGTGAGGAAACGGGCAAAACCTATGCCGTCTGGCTGCATGATTTTAACGTTCGCTGGCGCGTCACCGACGCAGGTTTTGAAGTCTTTGCGCTGGAACCGCGTTAAATTCACGCCCTTCTCTTTTGACATTTCTTTTGCACTGGTAAACTAAATCACTTTTTTTGTCCCAGGCTCACCTTGAGCCTGTTCTACCTTCCAACTGGAACCGTAACAACATGCGTACTAGCCAATACCTGCTCTCCACTCTCAAGGAGACACCTGCCGACGCCGAGGTGATCAGCCATCAGCTGATGCTGCGCGCCGGGATGATCCGCAAGCTGGCCTCCGGGTTATATACCTGGCTGCCGACCGGCGTGCGCGTTCTGAAAAAAGTCGAAAACATCGTGCGTGAAGAGATGAACAACGCCGGTGCGATCGAGGTGTCGATGCCGGTGGTTCAGCCAGCCGATTTGTGGCAAGAGAGTGGTCGTTGGGAACAGTACGGTCCGGAACTGCTGCGTTTTGTTGACCGTGGCGAGCGTCCGTTCGTACTCGGCCCAACTCATGAAGAAGTTATTACAGACCTGATTCGTAACGAGCTTAGCTCTTACAAACAGCTGCCGCTGAACTTCTATCAGATCCAGACCAAGTTCCGCGACGAAGTGCGTCCGCGTTTCGGCGTCATGCGTTCCCGCGAATTCCTGATGAAAGATGCTTACTCTTTCCATACTTCTCAGGAATCCCTGCAGGAAACCTACGATGCAATGTATGCGGCCTACAGCAAAATCTTCAGCCGCATGGGGCTGGATTTCCGCGCCGTACAGGCCGACACCGGTTCTATCGGCGGTAGCGCCTCTCACGAATTCCAGGTGCTGGCGCAGAGCGGTGAAGACGATGTGGTCTTCTCCGACACCTCTGACTATGCAGCGAACATTGAGCTGGCAGAAGCTATCGCGCCGAAAGAACCGCGCGCTGCTGCTACCCAGGAAATGACGCTGGTTGATACGCCGAACGCGAAAACCATCGCGGAACTGGTTGAACAGTTCAATCTGCCGATTGAGAAAACGGTGAAGACTCTGCTGGTTAAAGCGGTTGAAGGCAGTAGCTTCCCGCTGGTTGCGCTGCTGGTGCGTGGTGACCACGAGCTGAACGAAGTTAAAGCAGAAAAACTGCCGCAGGTTGCAAGCCCGCTGACTTTTGCGACCGAAGAAGAAATTCGTGCCGTGGTTAAAGCCGGTCCGGGTTCACTGGGTCCGGTAAACATGCCGATTCCGGTGGTGATTGACCGTACCGTTGCAGCGATGAGTGATTTCGCTGCTGGTGCTAACATCGATGGTAAACACTACTTCGGCATCAACTGGGATCGCGATGTCGCTACCCCAGAAATTGCTGATATCCGTAACGTGGTGGCGGGCGATCCAAGCCCGGATGGCCAGGGTACACTGCTGATCAAACGTGGTATCGAAGTTGGTCACATCTTCCAGCTGGGTACCAAGTACTCCGAAGCACTGAAAGCCTCCGTACAGGGTGAAGATGGCCGTAATCAAATCCTGACGATGGGTTGCTACGGTATCGGAGTAACGCGTGTAGTAGCTGCGGCGATTGAGCAGAACTACGACGAACGCGGCATCGTATGGCCTGACGCTATCGCACCGTTCCAGGTGGCGATTCTGCCGATGAACATGCACAAATCCTTCCGCGTACAGGAGCTTGCTGAGAAACTGTACAGCGAACTGCGCGCGCAGGGTATCGAAGTGCTGCTGGATGACCGCAAAGAGCGTCCGGGCGTGATGTTTGCTGATATGGAACTGATCGGTATTCCGCACACTATTGTGCTGGGCGACCGTAACCTCGACAACGACGATATCGAATATAAATATCGTCGTAACGGCGAGAAACAGTTAATTAAGACTGGTGACATCGTCGATTATCTGGTGAAACAGATTAAAGGCTGATGCCAGAAAGGGTCCTGAATTTCAGGGCCCTTTTTTACATGGCTTGTATAAAATGGATAAACCAAAGGCGCATTGCTGCCTGCTTCTCCCCTGCTTTCTTTTCCTTTCGGCCTGTACCGTAGATATCAGCCAGCCAGACTCATCAGCCACAGCGGTAGATGCCGGGGCGAAAACATGGGCAGTCCAATTCCAGCATCAAAGCTCTTTTACCGAACAATCAATAAAAGAAATAACGGAACCTGATCTCAAACCCGGCGATTTGCTGTTCTCCTCAAGCCTTGGGGTAACCTCATTTGGAATCCGCGTCTTCAGCACTTCCTCTGTGAGTCACGTTGCAATCTATCTGGGTGAAAATAACGTTGCAGAAGCGACAGGCGCTGGCGTCCAGATTGTTTCCCTCAAAAAAGCGATGAAGCATAGCGATAAGCTTTTCGTCTTACGAGTCCCGGATCTTACCCCGCAACAAGCCACAGAAATCACCGCGTTCGCCAACAAAATTAAAGATAGCGGTTACAACTATCGCGGCATTGTCGAATTTATTCCCTTTATGGTGACTCGCCAGATGTGCTCACTGAATCCGTTCTCCGAGGATTTTCGTCAACAGTGCGTCAGCGGCCTGGCGAAAGCGCAGTTAAGCAGTGTGGGCGAAGGAGACAAAAAGTCGTGGTTTTGTTCGGAATTTGTCACTGATGCATTTGCCAAAGCCGGGCATCCGCTTACCCTGGCGCAATCGGGCTGGATTAGCCCTGCCGATCTGATGCATATGCGTATTGGTGATGTCTCTGCGTTTAAGCCAGAAACGCAGTTACAGTATGTTGGGCACCTGAAGCCAGGGATTTATATCAAGGCGGGTCGCTTTGTTGGGCTGACTCAGTGATGAAAGCCGGAGAATGCTCCGGCTTTCAATTACTGCCCCAAACTACTGCAATCCTGGTTCGGGTAAAATTTACCTGCCGTATCGGGCGCTAATACTTTGGTTGGCGCACCGGTATCCGGATTAGCCTCAAGCGTAAAGTGACCTTCTACTGACAGTAACATCGGTTTTTCACTATGACCGCGCGCCGCCAGGTAGCCACGCTCCAGCTCTGCATTATTCGCTACCATGAAACGTTTTCCGGTCGCGCAATCAGTGAAGGTCGCCGCATCAGCCATATAAAAATACATGCCCCGCAGGGTCATCGGCGTCATGGGTAAACTGGATTGCGCCGGTTCCAGCGTATAGTAGAACTGCGATTCAATCGGATTACCTTCACGATCGAGCATCTCCAGCGCATCGCCTTTCGCCCGATAATATGACTTTTCACCTTTGCTGTCGGTTAATACCAGCTTGTCAGCGGTTCGCGCCCATGTACCGTAGGAAGCGAAAGAGGAAGGCTCTTCACGCGCACCAAGATAGCGTTCATTCATCACCCAGGTTCCATCTTTTTCGAGGAACAGAGAGGTTTCGATCCCTTCGCAATCGGCACACGGCAGCACGCCGCGCCAACTTTGCGGCATCGGTTTCAGTTCGGCAGCCTGCGCCGGAGAAAGCGTGTCGACTTCGGCCCGATTATTACATCCCATCAGAGTAAAGAGGCTGATTACAGCCATCGCTGTCACTATCGCTTTTTTCACCATCCATTCCTTCTTTTTATTCCCGACCGCTGCGCACTTTGCCGCGCATCGCCTTCACGCTTGATTTTTGTGCTTTCGATGCCAGCCTGCGCTCTTTTGATGCGCGGGTGGGCCGCGTGGGTCGTCGGGCTTTTTGTTCTGTTGTTAAATCTTTAATCACTGCCACCAGCCGGGCCAGCGCCGCTTCGCGGTTGAGCTCCTGATTGCGGTATTCCTGTGCCTTAATGACAATCACGCCATCACTGCTGATCAAATGATGGCTGGCGGCGAGCAGACGCTCTTTGTAATACTCTGGCAGGCTGGACGCCCGAATGTCAAAACGCAGATGAATAGCCGTTGAGGTCTTATTAACATGCTGCCCGCCCGCGCCCTGCGCACGAATGGCGGTGATCTCAAGCTCACCATCGGGGATAGCAACATGTCGGGAAATCACAATCATGAAGGTTGTTGCCAGACGGTTAAGTTCACTTCCAGATTATTCTTATCATCCGATAACCAGATCACGCCATCCTGAATCGTTGCCTGCAGCGTCATGGTACGATCGGCAAAGGCGCTTACTTTCGCCAGTTGTTCATCGTCCAGATACCAGACGGAAAGATTGGCAAACTGCGCACATTTGCTCTGATTTTGCTGCCACCAGATTTGCGCCGCCCGACTATTATAGGCAAACAGCGCTACTTCTGCGGCCTGGGTGCAGGCTTTCTTAATCCGCCGCTCATCCGGCAGCCCCAGCTCAATCCACAAATCAATGCCCAAATGATCGTTACGCCGCCACGCTTCCGGCTCATCATCGGCACACAAGCCACGGGTAAATTGCAGACGTTCATCGGCATATTTTAGCCACGCCAGCAGGCGCAGCATCATACGCTCCTGGGTTTCTGAAGGATGGCGCGCCAGCGTCAGAGAGGCATCGAGAAACTGGTTGCGGTCGAGATCGGCCACATTAACCGTCGCTTTATAAATTGTCGCTTTAAGCGCCATAAGAAAACTCCTTTCGAATCAGGAGGCCATTGTAACGGAATACGTGCAGTTGCGGCGCTGATATTGCAGAAATGAGTGTGGTATAGTCACCTTGCGAAACAGAGTTTATCTTCGTAGGCTTAGACTTGCATCCACGGTTAAGTCAGAGTGCTGACAGGAGGGCATGTGGAAAAATATTGTGAGTTAATACGCAAGCGGTACGCGGAAATCGCCAGCGGAGACTTAGGATACGTTCCGGACGCGCTGGGCTGCGTTTTGAAAGTGCTGAATGAAATGGCTGCCGACGACGCCCTTTCTGAGGCTGTCAGGGAAAAAGCAGCATACGCTGCGGCAAACTTACTGGTGAGCGATTATGTCAATGAATGATACGTATCAACCAATCAATTGTGATGATTACGATAATCTTGAGCTCGCCTGCCAGCATCATTTAATGCTGACACTTGAGCTGAAAGATGGCGAAAAATTGCAGGCGAAGGCCAGCGATTTAGTCTCCCGCAAAAATGTGGAGTATCTGGTCGTCGAGGCCGCTGGTACAACCCGCGAGCTGCGTCTGGATAAAATTACCAGCTTTAGCCACCCGGAAATCGGTACGGTGGTGGTGAGCGAGTCCTGATTGACTTTTGCCGGATGCGACGTTTGATGCGTATCCGGCCTTCACTGACTAACCATTTCTCTGCCAGACAAAACTTACTCCATTCTCACTTTCAGCCATACCTTCTTGCGTCATAAATACTCCTGCCGCCGCAATCAGCGTTTCGCCATAAAACAGCAGTGGCGTGGTGTCACGTAGCCACGGCGGAACGCCCAGCTCCTGCCAGATTTTCTTCAGCTTACGTCCGCCGTTGCGCCCGATAATATGCAGCAATCCTGGCGCTTTGAAACGTACGCTGACCGCTTCGTCTGCACGCGGAGGGCGAATATCGCCTCCCGCAGTAAGCTGTACACTTCCCAGTCCCGCCGGTAATTCCAGCGGTTGTAGCCACGTCTGCCACGGCACAATGGTTTCGCTTTGCCCAGTGACGGATTTAATCCACCACAGTTGCGACTGATAGCGGCGGATTTCAAACGCGCCCAGGCGTAAACAGGGGGAAGCATCTTCCCGCGCCAGCGCCACTTCCTGCCAGATCCTCACCAACGCGTCGCGGGAAGGCATCGGTGCATTCTTCCCTGCCAGCCAGCGGCGGATAATCGCCGCGCGGCGGGCATCACTCATCGCCAGCATTGGCGCAATCTGCAGCGTCCCCTGCGACGTTTGACAGTGCGCTATATCATCCGCCAGCAGTTCATCTAACAGGCTCTCTTGTTCAGCGCAAAGCGCAGCGCTGCGGGCCGTTGCTTCGGCAAAATGCGGCCAACGCTGCTGCAATAACGGCACCACGCGCAGGCGCAGGAAGTTACGATCGTAGCTATCATCCTGATTACTTTCGTCTTCAATCCAGCGTAAACCATGCGCCAATGCCCACTGCTCCAGTTCCCCCCGCGTGCGGGCGAGCAACGGGCGGATAAGCCGTGTTCCGGCAAACTCCGAAACTTCCCCCATAGCCGAAAGCCCGGCAGGGCCGCTACCGCGTTTTAGCGCCAGCAGAAAGGTTTCACATTGATCGTCGAGATGTTGCGCGGTGACCAGCACTTCACCGGGCAACAAGGTGCGGGCAAATGCCTGATAACGTGCCTGCCGCGCCTGGGCCTCAATACCTAGCCCCTCTTGCGCAAGTTGCACGCGCTCGACCACCAGCGGCACCTGCCATTGTTGGCAGATGTTCTCGCAATGCCTAACCCAGGCGTCGGCATTGGCACTTAAACCGTGATGCACATGAATAGCGCGCAGAGTGACGCCCGGATTTTCCGCCCGCCACTGCACCAACTGATGCAGCAAAACGGTGGAGTCAAGCCCGCCGCTAAAGGCCACCAGAATCTGGCGTGAGGTGAGAAGTTGTCTATTGAGCGTGAGTGTCATGATGGTGCGATTTTACAGTAGCAATGCCCGGCACGTTACCGGGCAAATGCGGCGATGACAAGCCTTACTGCTCATACAGTTCCAACGGCAGCCCGTCCGGATCGTTAAAGAACGTGAAGCGTTTTTGCGTGTATGGATCGACACGGATGGCTTCACACTTCACGTTATGGCTTTCAAGGTGCGCCACTGCCGCATCGATATCATCAACGCTAAAAGCCAGATGACGCAGGCCGCAAGCTTCCGGTCGGCTGGGGCGCTCCGGCGGGAACGGAAATGAGAAAAGCTCAATCACATATTGCCCATTAAGCGCCAAATCCCCTTTCCACGAGTCGCGCGCTTCGCGATAGACTTCGCTTTGCAGCGTGAAACCAAGAATATCGCAGTAGAAAGCTTTGCTCACCGCATAATCCGTCGCAATAATCGCAATATGGTGAACCTGTTTTAAACCCAGCATAACGTCTCCTTTATTTGTTAACAGCACGTTACTCGCCCGGAAGCCGCTCTGGCAAGTTATCCCGCCATTTTTAGGACTCGTACGCGGTAAACGCCGTCTTCGTCCTGTTTCGCGCCGTGAATATCCGTTTCAAAACCGGGGTAATGTTGCCCTACGGAACAAAGCATCAGTAGAAAATCGAGTACTGTGCGGCTCTCTTTGGTCAGCATTTCTCCCGGCATCAGCAGCGGTACGCCAGGTGGATAAGGCAGGATCATATTTGCCGATACTCTACCGACCAGTTGTTCCAGCGCAATGGTTTCCACTTCGCCTTTAATCTGTCTCTGCCATGCCTGATGTGGCGTCATGATCATCTCCGGCAAGGTATCAAATGCCCGCAACATCAAACCGGGAAGATCGTGTTTACGAATCAGCTTATGGATCCCTTGCGCCAGATCCTGAATGCGCATATTGCGGTAGAAATCGGGATCTTCAGCATAGAGATCGGGCAGCATATTTTTGATCCGCAGGTTGAGATCGTAAGAGCGCTTAAATTCCGTCAACCCACGCAATAATCCCATTGCTTTGGTTTTATCGATTCCAATACTAAAGAGAAACAGCAGGTTATAAGGACCGGTTTTCTCTACTACGATCCCTCGTTCGTCGAGGAATTTTGCTACCAGCGCCGCCGGGATCCCCTCCTCGCTCATATTGCCCTGCTCGTCCATCCCCGGTGTCAAAATAGTGACTTTAACCGGATCGAGAAACATATGATCGGCATCCGCATCGTTAAAGCCGTGCCACTGTTCGCCAGGCGCAACGGGCCAGCATTCGGCTTCATCCACCTGCGGCGGTTGCCAGATATCGAAAAACCAACCGTCAGACTCTTCCCGCAGCCGCTGGACCTCTTTGCGAAAATGCAGCGCCCGCTCCACCGAACGGTTAATCAGCCGTTTGCCCGGATTACCACGCAGCATCGCCGCCGCCGTCTCAACCGAAGCAACAATGGGATAACTGGGCGAGGTGGTGGTATGCATCATAAAGGCTTCGTTAAACGCCTCTTCGTCATACTCGCCTTTAATGTGGATCAGCGAAGCCTGCGATAACGCCGCCAGCATTTTGTGGGTCGATTGCGTTTCGAAGATCACTTTTCCCGCAACACGCTCGCCGCTCATACCACTTTTACCCTGGTAGATCGGATGAAAATGGGTGTACGGCACCCAGGCGGAATCGAAGTGGATCGAGGGGACATCCAGCGTCTGTTTGATCCAGTCGGTGTTGTAGAGCAAGCCATCATAGGTTGAGTTGGTGATCACCGCATGAACCGGCCATTGTGCTTGCGTGGTGGCAGCGACTTTCTCTTCGATACTGTCGCGAGAAAATTCACGGCGCGGGATCCCACCAAGAATCCCCAACGCATTACGCGTCGGTTTCAGCCAGACTGGCACTACATCGTTCATCATCAACAGATGCGCCAGCGATTTATGACAATTGCGGTCAATTAACAGCGTACTGCCGGACGGCGCGGCGTACATACCCACAATTTTGTTAGACGTCGATGTTCCGTTGGTAACGATATAACTCTGTTCCGCGTCAAAAGTCCGCGCGATGTACTCTTCTGCTTCCAGGTGTGGCCCGGTGTGGTCGAGCAACGAACCAAGCTCGGTAACCGAAATAGAGACATCAGCCTTAAGAGTATTCCCGCCGAAAAAATCATAAAACAGACAGCCAACCGGGCTTTTTTGATATGCGGTGCCGCCCATATGACCCGGCGTACAAAAGGTGTACTTCCGCTCTTTGACGTAGGTAAACAAGGCTTTCGTGAACGGCGGTGTAATGTTATCAAGATATTCGTCGGTGTACTGACGCATACGAATGGCGATATCTTCCGCCTGCCCCAGCGCATATTCAAAAAACCAGAGCGCCATCCGCATATCCTGCACGCTGACATCCATCGTCGAGTGGGTGTTGATGAAGGCATAAAGCGGGAGATATTCATTAAGCTGATTGATATCGCTACATAAATCGAGACTGTACTCATCCCAGTCAAAAATCACGCCGCAAATTCGAGGGTTATGTTCGATAAATTTCAGCAAATCAACGCTGTTTTGTGGCCAGATAATCTGAAAGCCTTGCGCCACCAGCGCCGACTCCAGTTCTTTGATGGGCTCATCTTTATAAAAGACGCCATGCGGTCCCATAATGGCAATGATGTTCATGTGTTCCTCCTGGAAAATCCTTCCTTAATCATAGCCTGCTCAAACCGTGGCGATAAAAAAGGGCCACCGAAGTGACCCTTTTTCAGAACTTTTGCGAATTACGCGTAACCGTAGCTCATCAGGCGCTGATAACGACGATTTTTTAAATCTTCAGTGCTTAACACGTCGAGATCGGCCAGATCCGCCAGCAGTTGCGCTTTCAACGATGCCGCCATCGCTTCCGGGTTACGATGAGCGCCGCCCAGCGGTTCCGGGATGATGGAGTCGATCAGTTTCAGCTCTTTCAGACGCGGAGCGATGATACCCATCGCTTCAGCCGCCAGCGGCGCTTTGTCGGCGCTCTTCCACAGAATGGACGCACAACCTTCCGGCGAGATAACGGAATAGGTGCTGTATTGCAGCATATTCACTTTATCGCCCACGCCAATCGCCAGCGCGCCGCCAGAACCACCTTCACCGATAACGGTACAAATAGTCGGTACGCTAAGGCGAGACATTTCACGCAGGTTGCGTGCAATGGCTTCAGACTGACCGCGCTCTTCTGCGCCCACGCCCGGATAAGCCCCCGGGGTGTCGATAAAGGTGATGATTGGCATTTTAAAGCGTTCAGCCATTTGCATCAGACGCAGTGCTTTGCGGTAACCTTCTGGCGCTGGCATACCAAAGTTACGGCGAATTTTTTCTTTGGTTTCACGACCTTTTTGATGACCAATGATCATCACCGGACGACCATCGAGACGGGCGATACCACCGACGATAGCTTTATCGTCTGCATACGCGCGGTCGCCAGCCAGTTCGTCAAATTCATCAAATGCCAGGCGAACGTAATCCAGGGTATAAGGACGCTGTGGATGGCGTGCCAGTTGCGCAATCTGCCATGCACCGAGATCGGCGAAGATTTTACGCGTCAGTTCTACGCTTTTTTCACGCAGACGATGCACTTCTTCATCGATGTTAATATCCAGTTTCTCATCCTGACGGCTAACCGCAGTCAGAGAATCGATTTTCGCTTCCAGCTCTGCAATCGGCTGTTCAAAATCAAGGAAATTCAGACTCATAGTATTCCTGTATTAGTCAAACTCCAGTTCCACCTGCTCCGAACCAATGAGGCCACGGAGATCGTTTAATAAACGATCGCTCGGAGAGACACGCCACGTCGCGCCAAAACGCAACCGCGCGCGTGCATCCGCCCTCTGATAGTAGAGATGTACTGGAATTGTCCCAGAGCGGTGGGGTTCCAGAGACTGACGGAGTCGGTTTAAAAGCTGGTCATCAATTTGCCTGTCCGTCAGCGAGATAGCAAGCCCGCGAGCATATTTTTCCCGGGCTTCGTCAATATCCATCACTTCGCGAGCGGTCATTTTAAGCCCACCGCTGAAGTCATCAAAGCTGACCTGTCCGCTGACGATAAGTATGCGGTCTTTTTCCAGCAATTGCTGGTATTTATCCAGGGCGTCAGTAAACAACATCACTTCCAGCCGCCCGGAACGGTCATCCAGCGTGCAGATACCGATACGATTGCCGCGCTTGGTGACCATAACCCGCGCGGCAACAACGAGCCCCGCAGCCGTGATGACTTTACCACGTTCTGTCGGGTGCATGTCTTTCAGCCTTACGCCTCCGACATAACGCTCAATCTCTTTTAAATACTGGTTGATAGGGTGTCCGGTCAGGTACAGGCCTAACGTTTCACGTTCCCCATCTAATACCACCTGCTCCGGCCACGGTTGGCAGCTGGCGTAGGATTGTTCAATTTGTTCCGGCTCTTCGGCCAGCACACCGAACATATCGGCCTGACCGATAGCTTCCGCTTTCGCGTGTTGATCTGCCGCTTTTAACGCATCGCCCAGCGAGTTCATCAGCGCCGCGCGGTGTGGCCCAAGACGGTCAAACGCCCCGGACATGATCAGTTTTTCCAGTACCCGCCGGTTTAACTTTTTGGTGTCGGTACGGGCGCAGAGATCAAACAGTTCGCGGAAGTAGCCGCCTTTATTACGGGCTTCGATGATCGCCTCAATCGGACCTTCACCGACCCCTTTGATCGCGCCAATACCATACACGATTTCGCCGTCGTCGTTGACGTGGAAATGGTAAAGACCGGAGTTTATATCCGGCGGCAGGATTTTCAGCCCCATCCGCCAGCACTCATCCACCAGGCCCACCACCTTCTCGGTATTGTCCATATCGGCGGTCATTACCGCCGCCATAAACTCCGCCGGATAGTGCGCTTTCAGCCATAACGTTTGATATGACACCAAAGCATAGGCCGCAGAGTGCGATTTGTTAAATCCGTAACCCGCGAATTTCTCCACCAGGTCGAAGATTTTCATCGCCAGTTCGGCGTTGATTCCGTTCTTTTCTGCACCTTCAGCAAATACAGAACGCTGCTTAGCCATCTCTTCCGGCTTTTTCTTACCCATCGCACGACGCAGCATATCCGCGCCACCGAGGGTATAACCAGAAAGCACCTGGGCAATCTGCATGACCTGTTCCTGATACAGGATGATGCCGTAGGTTGGCTCCAGTACCGGTTTCAGGCTTTCATGCTGCCACTGCACGTCCGGATAGGAGATCTCTTCGCGACCATGTTTACGGTCGATAAAGTTATCCACCATCCCTGATTGCAACGGACCGGGGCGGAACAGTGCCACCAGTGCGATCATATCTTCGAAGCAGTCAGGTTGCAGACGCTTGATCAGGTCCTTCATGCCGCGCGATTCAAGCTGGAATACCGCAGTGGTTTCCGAGCGTTGCAGCATGTCGAAGCTTTTCTTATCATCCAGCGGGATCGCGGCGATATCCAGCGGCGGCTCGCCATTCTTCGCCCGCCGCTTGTTGATCATCTCCAGCGCCCAGTTGATGATGGTGAGCGTACGCAAACCAAGGAAGTCGAACTTCACCAGTCCGGCGTATTCAACGTCGCTTTTATCAAACTGGGTGACCGGATGTTTGCCCTCTTCATCGCAGTAAAGCGGCGCAAAATCGGTAATTTTGGTCGGTGCGATAACCACCCCACCGGCGTGCTTACCGGCGTTACGGGTGACCCCTTCCAGTTTGCGCGCCATGTCGATCAGCGCCTTAACTTCTTCATCCGCTTCGTAGATTTCCGGCAGCTGCGGCTCGGCTTCAAACGCTTTCGCCAGCGTCATCCCCGGATCGGGCGGGATCAGTTTCGAGATACGATCGACAAATCCGTACGGATGCCCCAGTACACGGCCTACGTCGCGGATCACCGCTTTCGCCGCCATCGTACCGAAGGTGATAATCTGCGATACCGCATCGCGACCGTACATGTCCGCCACATGTTCGATAACCTGGTCACGTTTCTCCATACAGAAGTCAACGTCGAAGTCAGGCATGGAGACACGTTCCGGGTTAAGGAAACGTTCGAACAGCAGGTCAAATTCCAGCGGATCGAGATCGGTGATTTTTAACGCGTAGGCCACCAGTGACCCTGCACCAGAACCACGGCCTGGCCCTACCGGTACACCGTTATCTTTCGACCACTGGATAAATTCCATAACGATGAGGAAGTAACCCGGGAAGCCCATCTGGTTGATAACCTGAAGTTCAGTATCCAGACGTTCGTCATACTCCGGACGACGCTTAAGACGTTCTTCCTCGTCAGGGAATAAAAATGCCAGACGCTCTTCCAGGCCCTCTTTTGCACGCATGACCAGATAATCTTCGGTGCTCATGTCCCCGGTCGGGAACTGCGGCAGGAAGTATTCACCAAGACGCACAGTTACGTTACAGCGTTTGGCGATCTCAACGGTGTTGGCAAGGGCTTCTGGGATGTCGGCAAACAGCTCGCACATCTCCTCTTCGCTACGCATATATTGCTGCGGCGAATAGTTACGCGGGCGTTTAGGATCGTCGAGGGTAAAGCCGTCGTGGATCGCGACGCGGATTTCGTGTGCGTCAAAGTCGCTGCTGTCGATAAAGCGCACGTCGTTGGTCGCCACAACGGGCAAACCGCGTGATTCCGCCAGTTCCACCGCAGCGTGCAGATAGCTTTCTTCGTCCGGCCTGCCGGTGCGGATCAGCTCGAGAAAATAGCGATCCGGAAAGTGTTCTTCATAAAACGCGACACACTCATCTACCAGCGCGCTGTTACCACGCAAAAGACTGCGTCCAACGTCGCCCATGCGCCCGCCGGAAAGAAGGATCAACCCTTCATTTAATTCGATAAGCCAGTCGCGATCGATGATCGGCCCGGCGGCACCGTACCCGCGCTGATACGCTTTTGAGATCAGCAACGTCAGATTCTGATAGCCGGTATTGTTCGCCGCCAGCACCGTCAGGTGGGTTAACTCATCACCCAGCAGGTCGCACTGGACGTTAAAATCCGCCCCGACGATGGGCTTAATCCCTGCGCCATGTCCCGCTCCGTAGAACTTCACCAGACCGCAAAGGTTGGTGAAATCGGTGATCGCCAGTGCTGGCATACCCAACGCCGCCGCCTTTTTTACCAGCGGTGCGGTTTTGGCCAGGCCATCGATCATCGAGTAGTCGCTGTGCACCCGCAGGTGTACGAAACGTGGTTCAGACATCTTCAGATTCCGGTTTACTTAATCTCGACACAAGAATCAGGACGCAAGTCCCAGTGCGCGTTTGACAGGCCCAAAGCTGCGCCGATGGTGTTCGGTCGCGCCGTGTTCAGCCAGTTTTTCCAGATGAAAAGCGGTTGGATACCCTTTGTGTTGGGCAAAACCATATTGCGGGAAAACAATATCCAGCGCCGCCATTTCGGCGTCACGCGTCACTTTCGCCAGGATAGACGCGGCACTGATTTCCGGTACGCGGCTATCGCCTTTCACCACAGCCATCGAAGGCATCGGTAATTTCGGGCAGCGGTTACCATCAATCAACACATATTCCGGCGCAATATGCAGTCCAGCGACGGCACGCTGCATCGCCAGCATGGTCGCATGTAAAATATTCAGTTCGTCGATTTCGTGAGGTTCCGCGCGGCCCAGACTCCAGCTCAACGCTTTCTCTTTGATCTCTTCACAGAGCGCCAGACGGCGTTTTTCGCTCAGCTTTTTGGAATCATTCAGCCCGGCAATTGGGCGCGCCGGGTCAAGGATCACCGCAGCGGTGACGACCGCGCCAACTAACGGCCCGCGTCCGACTTCATCCACACCCGCAACCAGCTGCGTGTGCGGATAAACAAATTCGATCATTGTGCTAACTCCAGAACGGCTTGTGCCGCCTGCTCATCGGCATTGCAGCGGATCTGCTGATGCAGTTCACGGAAGGTGTCGTGCATCGCGTGGCTGGTTTTCCCGTTCGCCAGCAGCGGTAACAGCGCCGCAGCCAGTTTTTGCGGCTCACACTCTTCCTGCAATAACTCTTTGACTAACTCTCTGCCCGCCAGCAAATTGGGTAGAGAGACGTAATCAGTTTTCACCAGTCGCTTCGCCAGCCAGAAGGTAAAAGGCTTCATGCGATATCCCACTACCATCGGGCATTTCGCCAGCATGCACTCCAGTGCTGCCGTCCCCGACGCCAGTAGTGCCGCATCGCTGGCGACCATCGCCTCACGGCCCAACCCATCCAGCATATGAACCGACAGGTCTGGCGCAACTTCAGCTTTGATGCGTTCAAACTGCTCGCGGCGTTTGGCATTCACCAGCGGCACCACGATTTCGAGATCCGGATATGTCTGGCGCAAAAGCTGGGCCGTTTTCAGGAAATCGGCACTAAGCATTTCGACTTCTGCACCACGGCTGCCCGGCAACAATGCCAGACAGTGGGCATCGTGAGGGATCCCCAGTACATCACGGGCACCATTTTTATCTGGATCTAACGGCATGGCATCAGCCATGGTATGACCGATAAAGCGGCACGGTACGTTGTATTTGTCATAAAACGCTTTTTCGAAAGGCAGAAATGCGAGCACCAGATCGGTGGCTCTGCCTATTTTGAAAACGCGTTTCTGTCGCCACGCCCAGACGGACGGACTGACGTAATGAATGGTTTTGATACCCTGCTTTTTGAGGTTACCTTCAAGGGTAATATTGAAGTCAGGCGCATCAATACCGACAAAAACATCTGGCTTCAGTTCGCCAAAACGCGTTGTCAGATCGGCACGAATATGCAGTAAGCGACGCAGACGCCCGAGCACTTCAACAATGCCCATCACCGCCAGCTCTTCCATTTCGTACCAGGCTTCGCAGCCTTCAGCCTGCATTCGTGGCCCGGCAACACCAACAAAGCGGGCGTTGGGCACACGTTCTTTCAGAGCGCGGATTAAACCGGCCCCCAGGATATCGCCGGAGGTTTCTCCGGCGACCAGGGCAATCGTTAATGGACGCTGTTCAGTCATTAACGAATCAGACCGCGCGTTGAGCGTGCAAAGAAATCGGTAAAGGCTTTCACTTCCGGATATGTTTCCGCCAGTTCAGCAATTTCCGGTTTCACTTCATCGAGCGTTTTACCGCTACGATAAATCAGCTTATACGCATTGCGGATAGCGGTAATCGCCTCACGGCTGAATCCGCGGCGCTTCAGCCCTTCGATATTGACACCGAACGGCGTTGCGTGGTTACCCTGCGCAATGACATAAGGAGGGACGTCCTGCGCCACACCGGAGCAGCCGCCAACCATCACGTGCGCACCAATGATGCAGAACTGATGGACTGCGGTCATGCCGCCGATGATCGCGAAGTCGTCAACCGATACGTGACCCGCCAGCGTTGCGTTGTTGGCGAGAATACAGCGGTTACCTACCGTACAATCGTGCGCAATGTGCGCGTTGATCATCAGTAAGTTGTCGCTGCCCACCTTCGTCAATCCACCGCCCTGGACTGTGCCACGATGAATGGTGACGCTTTCGCGAATGCGGTTACGATCGCCGATTTCCACGCGGGTCGGTTCGCCAGCATATTTCAGATCCTGGTTAACTTCGCCGATGGAGGCGAACTGATAAATCTCATTATCGCGGCCAATTTTAGTATGACCATTCACGACAACGTGAGATTTCAGTACGGTACCCTCACCAATTTCGACATGGGGTCCAACGATACAAAAAGGACCAATGTGAGCGTTCGCGCCAATCGACGCGCCCTCTTCCACAATGGCGGTTGGATGCACAAAGGCGGATTTATCAATCACGTATCAGGCCTCCCGGCTACGAGCACACATCATCGTTGCTTCGCAAACTACTTTACCGTCGACCAGAGCAACCCCTTTAAAACGGGTCAGGCCGCGGCGCGTTTTTTCGAAAGTGACTTCCATGATCATTTGATCGCCAGGCACGACCGGGCGCTTGAAGCGCGCTTCGTCAATACCAGCGAAGTAGTACAGCTCACCCGGTTCCAGTTTTCCTACGCTTTTAAACGCCAGAATACCTGTTGCCTGTGCCATTGCTTCCAGAATCAGCACCCCCGGGAAAATCGGTTTTCCAGGGAAATGGCCCTGGAAGAATGGCTCATTGACAGAGACATTTTTTACTGCGCGCAGAAAACGACCTTCTTCAAAATCCAGCACGCGATCCACCAGTAAGAACGGGAAACGGTGCGGCAGAAGTTCTAAAATCTCTTCAATCTGCAGAGTATGAGTGTTAGTAGTCAAGATACTCTTCCTGTCAAAATATAAGAAACGACAATAATAACACGGCCTGCCGCAATCGTAAGAATGAGACAGGCCGTAAAGTTTGGCGAACAAAAGATGGAACGTTAGTCTTGTTGATTAACCTTGCGCTCAAGCGATTTCAGACGCTTGCTCATGTCATCAATGTTCATCACCAGTGCAGCGGTTTTGCGCCAGACTTTGTTGGGTTGCAGCGGAATGCCTGAGGAATAGACGCCTGGTTCAGTGATGGGACGCATCACCATACCCATGCCCGTAACCGTCACTTTGTCGCATATTTCCATATGCCCGTTGATTACGCTGGCTCCGCCGATCATGCAGTAACGACCAATTTTCAGGCTGCCCGCCATAATGACGCCACCGGCAACCGCCGTATTGTCGCCAATCACGACGTTATGTGCAATCTGGCACTGGTTATCAATGATCACGCCATTGCCAATAACAGTGTCATCCAGCGCGCCGCGATCGATGGTCGTACATGCGCCGATCTCCACGCGATCGCCAATAATTACGCGACCTATCTGCGGGATCTTCACCCAGTTACCACGATCGTTGGCATAACCAAAGCCGTCTGCACCTACCACTGTTCCGGACTGGATCAGGCAATTCTGACCGATCTGGATCTCATGGTAAATGGTTACGTTCGCCCAGAGACGCGAACCTGCACCGATTTTGCTGTTTTTACCTACGAAGCAACCGGCACCGATAATCACGTTATCGCCCAGTTCAACGCCGGACTCAATCACAGCGTTAGCGCCAATCGATACGTTGTTACCCAGCTTCGCCGTCGCGTCGATCACCGCACTGGGTGCAATGTTCTGCGCGGGCTGCGGCGTGGTATCTAAAATTTGCGCCATGCGCGCGTAAGTCAGGTAGGGATTCTTCACTACCAGCGCGGCACTTTTCGCGAAAGGAAGATCGTCCTGGGTCATGACAACCGCGGACGCCTGGCACAAGCCTAAATGCTCACGGTATTTTGGGTTAACCATGAACGTGATGTGACCTGTTTGTGCAGATTGCATGGACGCAACGCCGGTGATGACGATATCGCCATCACCGTGTAGTTCTGCATCCAACTGCTGCGCTAAATCAGCCAGTCGAATTGAAGGCATTACTTATTTAACCTGTTTCAGTACGTCGGCAGTGATGTCTTTTACATCGCTGCTGTTGTAAGCAACGGCGTTTGCATCAACAACCAGATCGATATCCTGGCTGTTGGCAACGGATTTCACAGCAGTCTGGATACGAGTAACCAGTTTGCCGCGTTCTTCGTTGGAACGACGTGCGCGATCCTGCTCAAAAGCCTGCGCTTTCTGAGCAAAAGTCTGGCGCTGAGCCATCACGTCTTTTTCCAGTTTGGTGCGATCGCTGCCCGCTTTCATGGACTGCAGCTTTTTCATTTTAGCCTGCAGATCGGTTTCCATACGCTGCAGTTCGCTGGCACGGCCTTTGAACTCATTTTCCAGCGTGTTAGAAACACCGGTTTTCTGCGCTACCTGCTGGAACAGGCTGCCCATATTGACGATTGCAATTTTGTCAGCCGCCTGAGCAGAAGTTGCCAGTGCTAAACCGAGACCTGCAGCTAATAACCACTTTTTCACAATAAACTCCTTACCATCCCATTTGCACCGGAGGGTGCAGTTCTTTGCGTGGCCCGGCGATCTTATATTGATCGCCTAAAGTCATCGCTACACTACCACTACATTCCTTTGTGGAGAACACTTACCAGGTTTTACCGATGTTAAACTGGAACTGTTCTGCCTTGTCTCCATCGTACTTTTTGAACGGCTGGGCGTAGGAGAACACCAACGGCCCCAATGGGGACATCCATTGTAATGCGATACCCGCAGACATACGGATATTGCTTGGATCACTATAGTCCGGATATCCAGAATATTGGCTGGAATCCCAGTTTGTATCCCAAACGGTACCCATATCCCAGAAGAAGGAAGTACGAACCGAGTTAGCATACTTGTCGCTAATGAACGGCGTCGGGGTGATGAACTCGAGGCTGGCAACCGCCATAGCGTTACCGCCTACAGCATCATCCGATTTACACAGGTCTTTCGCGCCGTCCTGAGTCGCACATTCGTAATCATAGTCCGGATCATAATTACTAGCCTGATGCGGGAAGTAAACTGCTTTCGGACCAATGGTATTGGACTGGAAGCCACGCACGGTGCTGGAACCACCGGCATAGAAGTTCTCGTAGAACGGCATCTCTTTGCCGCCTAAACCATCACCATAACCCCAGCGGGTACGACCCAGAACAACCCATTTGTGATCGTCATCGATCGGCACATAAGTCGCCGTGTCTAACGTCACTTTGTAGTATTCGTTATCCGATCCCGGAATGGTCACTTTACCGGTCAGGTTGACACGTGAACCATCTGTCGGGAAGTAACCACGGTCAAGCTTGTTGTAGGTCCAACCATAGTTGAACGTGAAGTCGTCCGTTTTGAAGCTGTTATCCTGATCAGAGGTGCTCGGATGTTCACCCATAGAGTACAGATAACGCCACATCGCAACCTGAGGCTGCATGTTGGACAGGGAGTTATGTACATAACCCAGACCTGCACGCAGCGAGTTATATTCGTTGATCGGGAAGCCCAACGTCACGTCTGTACCATAACTCTTGTTGGTATAGTCGGACAGGTCGGCGTCATCTGCCTGGAAGTCATTATAGAAGAGACGACCACCGAGGCTTACGCCATCTACGGTGAAGTACGGGTTGGTTACCGACAGTTCAGCATAGGTCTGGTAATCGTTTTTGGTCCCGTTGATACCAACAGCATAACCCGTACCTAACCAGTTATCCTGTTGCACACCAGCCTGGAAGCTCACGCCACTTTCAGTACCGTAACCAATCCCGAAGTTGAAGCTACCGGTGTTACGTTCTTTCACCTTGTAGACTACATCAACCTGGTCCGGGCTACCCGGAACACGTTGGGTATCGGTATCGACAGTTTCAAAGAAGCCCAGACGATTCAGACGCTCCTTACCCTGATCGACCAGATCGCTCCCCAGCCATGCACCTTCCATCTGACGCATTTCGCGACGCAGGACGGCATCTTTCGAGGTATCGTTACCTTCAAAACGGATCTTACGCACGTAGAAACGGTTACCCGCATCAACGTTCACGCGTAATTTAACGGTTTTGTCGGCATCGTTAATTTCAGGCATCGACTGTACGCGCGGATAGGCATAACCATAGCGACCAAGAAGCTTTTTAATGTCATCTTCCATTTTGGTCACTTTGGTGCCGTTATACAGCTCGCCCGGCTCGATCTTAGTCAGCTGCTCAATTTCAGCGGAGTGCCCGGCAAGGTTGCCGCTCACTTCAACGCCAGAAAGCTTGTACTGATCGCCTTCGGTGATGTTCACCGTGACGTAAATACCTTTTTTATCTGGCGTCAGACTGACCTGGGTAGAGTCGATGTTGAAACGGGCATAACCGCGATCCAGATAGTAACTGCGCAGGGTTTCAAGGTCGCCCGCCAGTTTCTGTTTCTGGTATTTACGATCGCCGACCACGTTCCACCACGGCACTTCGTCACGCAGTTGGAAATGAGAGATCAGTTCGTCGGTGGTGAAAGCATGGTTACCAACAATGTTAATTTGCTGGATTTCAGCTGACACACCTTCCTGGAACACCAGTTTTAGGTCAACACGGTTGCGCGGCAGCGGGGTCACGACAGCTTTAACGCTGGCGCTATATTTACCGACGCTGTAGTAGAAGTCTTCCAGACCTTTCTCGATATCGGCAATGGTGGTGCGATCGAGGGATTCGCCCACACGCACGCCAGAAGCCTCGAGGTTTTGCTTCAGCATGTCATCTTTCACCGATTTGTTACCGGAGAAAGTAATGCTGGCAATGGTCGGACGTTCTTTTACCTGAACCAGAAGGGTATCACCATCACGAAGGACGCGAACATCCTCAAAGTTGCCGGTAGCAAACAGAGCGCGAATGGTATTACTGATATCTTCATCATTAACCGTGTCGCCTGTGCGCACCGGCATACTGAGGAGGGCCGCACCAACGGCGACACGCTGAAGGCCTTCGAAATGAATATCTTTCACTACGAACCCTTCAGCACCGTATACGGTGGCGCTGCTAAACAGCAGCGACGCTATGAGCAACTTTTTCATCGCCATCGTTATTATGCGTTCTTCCTAACTAACTCTCATAACCGAGAGAAATCATTGAAAAGTGCAAGCCCCATTAACAGCACCAGCAAAATCGAGCCAATGCGATAACAAAAGTCTTGAACCCGCTCGGATACCGGTCCGCCCTTGATCTTTTCGATCGCAAGGAACAGCAGATGCCCCCCGTCAAGTACGGGCAACGGAAACAGGTTAATTATCCCTAAGTTCACGCTAATAAGCGCAAGAAACGGCAGGTAATAAACAACCCCGAGTTCCGCTGTCATCCCAGCCCCCTTGGCGATAGAGATCGGCCCACTGAGGTTGTTCAGTTTCACATCACCGGTGATCAATTTTCCCAGCATACTGACCGTCAGCTTCATCAACTGCCACGTTTTGTCCGTGGCTTCGACGATGGCGTTGAACGGCCCATACTGGCGTACAACTTTATACTCATCAGGCAAAGGAATGACTTTCGGCTCAATACCGACAAAACCAATCGCTTTACCATTACCCGGTTTACTCTCCGGGATTAATGTCAAAGACAAGGGACTCCCCTGCCTTTCGATTTCTAACGCTAAGGATTTACCCGGGTTATCCCGGACAAGCATCACAAAGGTCACCCACTGCGTTAAGGGCTGACCATCGACTTTAACGATCCTGTCGCCTGCTTGCAAACCTGCCTTGCTTGCCGCCGAGTTTGGCTGCACATTTTCCAGTACAGGTTCAATTTGCGGCCCACGAGGACGAATCCCCAGCGAAGTTACCGGATCTTCTTTATCAGGCTCAAACGCCCAGTGACGTAAATCGAGCTTTACATCTTGCCGTTGGTCGCTGCCAAATGGCGCTACCGTAATGGTGGTGCTTTCATCGCCAATTTTATCGACCAACTGCAAACGCACGGCATCCCAATCAGGCGTTTCGATACCATCTACGGCTTTTAGTTCCGTACCTGGTGCAATTTGTGCTTCCGCAGCTATCGAATTGGCTGCTATTTCGCCAACCACCGGACGTACGCCAGGCACACCAATAATAAAAACCAGCCAGTAGGCAAAGATAGCAAAAATGAAGTTTGCAACCGGACCTGCGGCAATAATCGCCGCTCGTTGGCCGACAGATTTATTATTGAAGGCATGGTGGCGGAGTTCCGGAAGGACCGGTTCTGCGCGCTCATCCAGCATTTTGACATAACCGCCCAACGGGATCAGGGCGATAACATATTCGGTGCCGAGCTTATCAGTTCGCCGCCAGAGCGCCTTACCAAACCCTATTGAGAAACGCTCAACGCGAACACCACAACGCCGGGCAACCCAGAAATGACCAAATTCATGCACGGTGATAAGTACACCCAGTGCAACGATGAACGAAGCCAAATCCCAGAGAAAACTCAGCATATTACCTTCCGTTAAAGCGTCCTGAATACCAGTAACAACAAGCAAGCAAAGACCGGTACCGCAGCCGTCAGGCTATCAATACGATCTAAAATACCACCGTGTCCTGGAATTAAATGACCGCTGTCCTTAATTCCTGCTTCACGCTTAAACATACTCTCGGTCAGATCGCCGAGCACTGAGGCTAACGCTGCGACAATAGAGCAAATGAGTAAGGTGACGGGAGCGACGTCGAGATTCGCCCACATGCCATAACCCCATGAGATTACCGCTGCAGTCGCGAGTCCACCTATAAAGCCTTGCCAGGTTTTACCCGGAGAAACCTTCGGTGCCAGCTTATGTTTACCAAACAATTTGCCAAACATATATGCGCCAGAGTCAGCGCCCCATACCAGGATCATGACATAGAGCAGCCATATTGCGCCACTGTAATGATTCTCGTCGTAGTGCCAGGCCCGTAACGCCAGCATGCCCCAGAAGAAGGGAACAATGGTTAGCACGCCAAAAATAAGGCGCAATGTTTTAGAGTTACGCCAGATTGCTGCGGAACCTGGGTAAAACAGCACCAGCAATAGCGCGACAATCCACCAACCCAGCGAAGCCCAAAGTGAGATTTCAACCAGCGGTTGATGAATATTTCGGTGATATTCCGGCAACAGAAAAAGCATCAGCGCCAACAATAACCCGCATAACACCGCCAACCATACTCGCTGCGAGCGAGTGGTAAAACCGCTAAGCTGTCCCCATTCCCACGCTGCCAGCATGCAGACCACCAGCGTTACAATGGCGAACCCCACCGGCGGCAACAGAAACAACGCCGCGATGACGACGGGTATTAACACAAAAGCAGATATCAGGCGATACTTCAGCAAAAGCGACCCCCATCAGGCTGTTTCATCACCGGGCTCGGTACCGCCGAAACGACGCTCTCGATTAGCAAAGGCATTTAACGCCCCTTCAAAGTCTTGTTCATCGAAATCGGGCCAGAGAACATCTGTAAAGTAAAGTTCGGCATAGGCAATTTGCCAAAGCAAAAAGTTACTAATGCGATGCTCCCCCCCAGTCCTAATTACTAAATCTACAGGGGCCAGTTCATGCATACAGACATGCTGGTTTAGCATCTCTTCATCTATCTGATCTGGTTGCAGGTTTCCTTGCTGCACCTTTTCAGCCAGTTGCCTGACTCCCTGGACTATATCCCAACGTCCACCGTAGTTCGCCGCAATATTCAGCGTCAGACCGGTATTCCCGGCTGTTAGCGCTTCAGATTTACGAATACGTTCTTGCAAACGCGAGTTAAAGCGACTGGTATCGCCAATAATACGCAGACGCACGTTATGTCGGTGCAGACTCTTTACTTCGCTATCAAGCGCCCACACAAACAGTTCCATTAACGCACTGACTTCCTGCGCTGGTCGGTTCCAGTTTTCACTACTAAAGGCATACAGAGTTAACGCCTCAATACCGTTGTTGGCCGCAAAAGAGACAGCCCGGCGGACGGATTTTGCCCCGGCTTTATGCCCAAAGGCACGAATCTTCCCTTGCTTTTTTGCCCAGCGACCATTGCCGTCCATAATGATCGCAACATGACGACAGCCATGCGCTGGCAATTTTTCGCTAAGTGGTTGAGTAGCAGACAACATCACGCGTTTTTTATTCCCTGACAGGGTTTACGGTACTCAGGAATACTGAAGCCTATACAAAAAAAAGCCGTGTAAAACCACGGCATACCTGACCTTATAAAGCCAACTACTTACGATCAGATGGCGCAGACTATATCACTGAAGCCCTACGCTAACAAATAGCGCGACTCTCTGTAGCCGGATTATCCTCAGCTTGCGAGACGCATCACCTCTTTTCTGGCGACTTCACGCGCGTTCGCATCAACAGATAACACATCGTCCACACATTGTGGTTCGCGCATATCCATTTTTTCCAGTACGGATAAATTCAACGCGGCGATATCCGTAAAGCGGATTTGTTGCGCAAGAAAAGCAGCAACGGTGATTTCGTTTGCGGCATTCAATGCTGTCGTCGCTGCCTGGCCTTGTTCGAACGCCTCCATCGCCAGTTTCAGGCATGGATAACGATCATAATCCGGTGCGGCAAATGTCAACGCACTTAGTTTGCAAAAATCGAGCGGCTTCACGCCAGAGTTCACGCGATTCGGCCATGCCATGGTGTGGGCAATTGGCGTACGCATATCCGGTTCCCCCAGCTGCGCCAGAACACTGCCGTCCTGATAGCGCACCATTGAGTGAATCACTGACTGCGGGTGAATCAGCACTTCCATCTGGCTGGCGCTGGCGTTAAACAGCCAACGCGCTTCAATGTATTCCAGACCTTTGTTCATCATGGTAGCCGAATCGACAGAAATTTTACGCCCCATCGACCAGTTCGGATGACGGCAGGCTTGATCCGGCGTCATTGTTGCCAAATCGCGCAATGGCGTCTCACGGAAAGGGCCACCAGACCCGGTAAGTAAAATGGACACCACGCCATTTTGCTCAAGGTCAGCGTATCCCAGATTATGCTGGATAGGTTGCGGTAAACTCTGAAAAATGGCGTTATGTTCGCTATCGACCGGTAACAATTGCGCTTTGCTCTGCTTTACGGCGTCCATAAACAGACGTCCGCAGGTAACCAGTGATTCTTTATTGGCCAGCAAAATGGTTTTACCCGCGCGGATCGCAGCAAGCGTAGGTAACAGCCCAGCAGCGCCAACAATGGCTGCCATCACCTGATCAACATCCTCAAGCGCTGCCATATCGCAAGCGGCTTGTTGCCCACTTAAGACTTCGGTGCGGCTACCCTGTTGCTGTAGCATCGTTTTAAGAAGTTTCGCACTCGCTTCATCGTCCATTACGGCATAGCGGGGAGAGAATTCCAGGCACTGTTCTACCATGCGAGTGACATTTTTGCCTGCCACCAGCGCAACTACGCGGAAGTGTTCGGGATTATGGCGCACCACGTCCAGCGTGCTGCAACCAATCGAGCCGGTCGAGCCCAGAATGGTGAGTTGCTTCATGAAACATCCAGAGTTGAGACAGAATAAAAAGCAAAACGCCGCCAGCCGATCCGCAAGGATCTACTGAGCGGCGTTTTTGTCGTTCAAGAAATCAGAACTGCATCAGTTCTGCTTCTTTGTCTGCCAGCGCCGCTTCAATTTTCTTGATTGCAGCATCAGTCAGTTTCTGTACATCGTCCTGAGAACGGCGATCGTCGTCTTCGCTGATCTCTTTATCTTTCAACAGTGCTTTCACTTTGTCGTTCGCGTCACGACGCACGTTACGTACTGCAACACGCGCTTGTTCTGCTTCACCACGAACGATTTTGGTCAGATCTTTACGACGTTCTTCCGTCAGCGGCGGCAGCGGAACACGGATGTCGCTACCCGCAGAGTTCGGGTTCAGGCCAAGATCGGACGCCATAATCGCTTTTTCAACGGCCGGAGACATTGAACGATCAAACACGTTGATTTTCAGAGTACGGGAATCTTCTACCGTTACGCTTGCCAGCTGACGCAGCGGCGTCGGCGTGCCGTAATATTCCACGACAATGCCATCCAGCAGGCTGGGAGAAGCACGACCCGTGCGTATTTTGCTGATTTGGGTTTTGAACGCTTCTACGCATTTGTCCATGCGTACTTCAGCATCTTTTCTGATATCGCTAATCACGTTACGAATCCTTGAAAACTTGTCTCAGTCAGACCAGACAGTCACACACAGTGGAAGTGTGCTAAGTATAGCCCTGATTAAACATATTACGGGTAATCGTCTGGATTATTAGGCTATTTTATTTGCCATTTTGGCCCCGGGCAGTGCTCGCCATCCTCACGTACTTGTGTACGCTCCGGTTGCTGCGCGCTGGCCGTGACCAAACTGCCTGCAACAATAACGCCTTATAACCAGACTTACGCCCCCGCGATACTTACGCGGAATCTTACCCTTATTTATCCATCACGGGAATTATTCCGTGATTAAAGTCCCTTCTTTTTCACCCATTACCACACGGCGCAGCGCACCCGGTTTGTTCATGTTGAAAACACGAATCGGTAATTTATGGTCACGAGCCAGCGTGAAGGCCGCCAGGTCCATGACTTTCAGCTCTTTTTCCAGCACTTCGCTGTAAGTCAGTTGCTCGTACATGGTTGCAGTTGGATCTTTCGCCGGATCAGCAGTAAACACACCGTCAACTTTGGTTGCTTTCAGCACCACATCGGCTTCAATTTCGATACCACGCAGGCACGCTGCTGAGTCGGTGGTAAAGAACGGGTTACCTGTACCGGCGGAGAGGATCACCACACGGTTGTTGCGCAACAGGCTGATAGCTTCTGCCCAGCTGTAGCTGTCGCACACGCCATTCAATGGAATAGCGGACATCAGACGAGCGTTCACATAGGCGCGGTGCAGTGCATCACGCATTGCCAGGCCGTTCATTACGGTCGCCAGCATCCCCATGTGGTCGCCCACAACGCGGTTCATACCCGCTTTCGCCAGACCAGCGCCACGGAACAGGTTACCCCCACCAATCACCACACCAACCTGAATACCCAGTTCAACCAGTTCTTTGATTTCCTGAGCCATGCGATCCAGTATGCTTGCATCAATACCGAAGCCTTCAGTGCCCTGCAGAGCTTCGCCACTCAACTTAAGCAGAATGCGTTTATAGACGGGTTTTGCATTGGTAGCCATGTTTCTTTCCTGAGACTGTCAACGATTGAAATGAATTAATACTAGCGACATTGTACGTCGCTTTTCAGCGCAGCCCCACAAGGGTTAGCTGAATTTACAAGATGGGCACAAAAAGAAGCCGCCCTCAGGCGGCTCCTTTTCGATAATTAAGACTGCTTGGACATCGCAGCAACTTCTGCTGCAAAGTCAGTCTCAACTTTCTCGATGCCTTCACCCACTTCGAAGCGGATGAAGCCAGTCACTTCAGCGTTATGCTCTTTCAGCAGCTGACCAACAGTTTTGCTTGGTTCCATAACGAACGGCTGACCGGTCAGAGAAACTTCGCCGGTGAATTTCTTCATGCGGCCTTCAACCATTTTCTCTGCGATTTCTTTCGGCTTACCAGACTGCATCGCGATATCCAGCTGTACCTGGTATTCTTTTTCTACCACTTCAGCGGATACGTCTTCTGGTTTGATGAATTCTGGCTTGCTTGCAGCAACGTGCATAGCGATGTGTTTAACCAGCTCTTCGTCAGCGCCTTTAGCAGCAACCAGAACACCGATACGCGCACCGTGCTGATAAGAACCCAGAACGTCGCCTTCCAGCGCAGCAACGCGGCGAATGTTGATGTTTTCACCAATTTTCGCTACCAGCGCAACACGTTCTTCTTCGAACTGTGCTTTCAGAACTTCAACGTCAGTGATTTTGCCAGCAACAGCTGCGTCCAGAACTTTGTCTGCGAACGCCTGGAAACCAGCGTCTTTTGCAACGAAGTCAGTCTGGCAGTTAACTTCCAGAATGATGCCGTAGTTGCCGTCGATTTTGGTTTTGATCACGCCGTCAGCAGCAACGTTGCCTGCTTTTTTCGCTGCTTTAATAGCACCAGACTTACGCATGTTTTCGATTGCCAGCTCGATGTCGCCGTTAGCTTCAGTCAGTGCTTTTTTGCAATCCATCATGCCTGCGCCAGTACGCTCACGCAGCTCTTTTACCAGGGATGCGGTAATTTCAGCCATTCTAAAATCCTCGGAGATGTGATCTGCCCGGCATTAAACCGCACAGATATAAAAGTGAAAAAGGGGGCCATATGCAGGCCCCCTAACCAAACGTGTACTACCTGGTCTATAAGGGCTCTCCCCCTTCATATTTCGCGCCGCAGATGCGTTATCTTCGCTCGCTCATCCCGGTCACTTACTGATGTAAGCTCCCGGGAATTCTCGAGCTTGCCGCCTTTCTGCAACTCGAACTATTTTGGGGGAGTTATCAAGCCTTATTACTCAGCTTCTACGAAGCTTTCTTCCGCCTGGGAAGCCAGATCCTGAGAACGGCCTTCACGTACGGTTGCAGCAACAGCGCCCAGGTACAGGGTCACAGCACGGATTGCGTCGTCGTTACCCGGGATAACGAAGTCAACACCGTCCGGATCAGAGTTGGTATCAACGATAGCAAATACCGGAATACCCAGGTTGTTTGCTTCTTTGATAGCAATGTGTTCGTGGTCAGCATCGATTACAAACAGAGCGTCCGGCAGACCGCCCATGTCTTTGATACCGCCCAGGCTGTTTTCCAGTTTCTCCAGCTCACGAGTGCGCATCAGCGCTTCTTTCTTGGTCAGCTTGTCGAAAGTACCGTCCTGAGACTGAGTTTCCAGGTCTTTCAGACGTTTGATGGACTGACGAACGGTTTTCCAGTTAGTCAGCATACCGCCCAGCCAGCGATGGTTCACGAAGAACTGGTCGCAGCTCAGAGCAGCGTCTTTCACCGCTTCGCTTGCAGCGCGTTTAGTACCAACGAAAAGGATTTTACCTTTGCGAGAAGCAATCTTGTTCAGTTCAGCCAGAGCTTCGTTGAACATCGGTACAGTTTTCTCAAGGTTGATGATGTGAACTTTGTTACGCGCACCGAAGATGAACGGCTTCATTTTCGGGTTCCAGTAACGGGTCTGGTGACCGAAGTGAACACCAGCCTTGAGCATGTCGCGCATGGAAACAGTTGCCATGATTAAAACCTCTATATAAAAGTTGGGGTTATGCCTCCACGTATCCCATATTACCGACCCCAAAGGGCACCCCGGAATATGTGTCGATACGTGTGTGTTGTTACACAAAGTGAGATTGTCGCTTCCGTCCAGTCTGTGTATACGAAATGGATCGGAAGTCCGGCGCGCTTTATACCACAAATACGTCGCGGACACCAATAATTGTTGGCGCTGTGTACAGCATCAGACGTTGAATTTTCTATTATAGAAAACCTTCAGTGGCACGTTTGGCGAAATTCAGAATGATTCTCAATTTGCCCGGGTGTGATACCATTGACGGCACTTACATATATATTGTCGGTATCACCGACGCTGATGGACAGAATTAATGGCTATCTCAATCAAGACCCCAGAAGATATCGAAAAAATGCGCGTCGCTGGCCGACTGGCTGCCGAAGTGCTGGAGATGATCGAACCGTATGTTAAACCGGGCGTCAGCACCGGCGAGCTGGATCGCATCTGTAATGATTACATTGTTAATGAACAACACGCGGTTTCTGCCTGCCTCGGCTATCACGGCTATCCGAAATCCGTTTGCATTTCTATTAATGAAGTGGTGTGCCACGGTATCCCGGACGACGCCAAGCTGCTGAAAGATGGCGATATCGTTAACATTGATGTCACCGTAATCAAAGATGGTTTCCACGGCGATACCTCGAAAATGTTTATCGTCGGTAAGCCGACCATCATGGGCGAACGTCTGTGCCGCATCACGCAAGAAAGCCTGTACCTGGCGCTGCGCATGGTAAAACCTGGCATTAATCTGCGCGAAATCGGTGCGGCAATTCAGAAGTTTGTCGAAGCAGAAGGCTTCTCCGTCGTTCGTGAATATTGTGGACACGGTATTGGTCGCGGCTTCCATGAAGAACCGCAGGTGCTGCACTATGACTCCCGTGAAACCAACGTCGTGCTGAAACCGGGGATGACCTTCACCATCGAGCCAATGGTCAACGCGGGTAAAAAAGAGATCCGCACCATGAAAGATGGCTGGACGGTAAAAACCAAAGATCGCAGCTTGTCTGCACAATACGAGCATACTATTGTGGTGACTGATAACGGCTGCGAAATTTTGACGCTACGCAAGGATGACACCATCCCGGCGATAATCTCGCACGACGAATAAGATGAAGCCGGCGAATGCCGGCTTTTTTAATGCGATAATTTAATCTTATGGGTGGCGCACAATGAATACCCTTCCAGAACAGTACGCAAACACCGCTCTCCCCACCCTGCCCGGTCAACCGCAAAATCCATGCGCCTGGCCCCGTGATGAATTAACCGTCTGTGGGATAAAAGCCCATATCGATACTTTCCAGCGTTGGCTGGGTGATGCCTTTGACAATGGGATCTCCGCAGAACAGTTGATTGAGGCACGTACCGAGTTCATAGACCAGCTCCTGCAACGATTATGGATTGAAGCGGGATTCAGCCAGATTGCCGACCTGGCATTGGTTGCCGTCGGTGGTTATGGTCGTGGCGAGCTGCATCCACTTTCCGACATCGATTTACTGATTTTAAGCCGTAAAAAGCTCCCGGATGATCAGGCGCAAAAAGTGGGCGAGCTGTTAACGCTGCTCTGGGATGTGAAGCTGGAAGTCGGTCATAGCGTGCGCACGCTTGAAGAGTGCATGCTGGAAGGGTTATCGGATTTAACCGTCGCCACCAATTTAATCGAATCCCGCTTATTAATTGGCGATGTTGCGCTGTTCCTCGAACTGCAAAAACATATTTTCAGCGAAGGATTCTGGCCTTCCGACAAGTTCTACGCAGCGAAAGTTGAAGAACAGAACCAACGCCATCAGCGTTACCACGGCACCAGCTACAACCTTGAGCCAGACATCAAAAGTAGCCCCGGCGGCTTGCGCGATATCCACACGCTGCAATGGGTGGCCCGCCGTCATTTTGGCGCAACATCGTTGGATGAAATGGTCGGGTTTGGCTTCTTAACCTCAGCGGAGCGAGCGGAATTAAACGAATGTCTGCATATATTGTGGCGTATTCGCTTTGCCCTGCATCTTGTCGTCAGCCGTTACGATAATCGCCTGTTATTCGATCGCCAGCTTAGCGTCGCCCAGCGTTTGAATTACAGTGGCGAAGGTAACGAACCGGTCGAGCGGATGATGAAGGATTACTTCCGCGTTACACGCCGCGTCAGCGAACTCAACCAGATGCTGCTGCAACTGTTCGATGAAGCCATCCTCGCCCTGCCCGCCGACGAAAAACCACGTCCAATCGACGATGAGTTTCAGCTACGCGGTACGCTGATCGACCTGCGTGATGAAACACTATTTATGCGCCAGCCGGAAGCCATCTTGCGTATGTTCTACACCATGGTGCGCAACAGTGCGATCACTGGCATTTACTCTACCACGCTGCGCCAGTTACGCCACGCCCGTCGCCATTTGCAACAACCGCTGTGTAATATTCCGGAAGCGCGAAAACTGTTTTTGAGCATTCTGCGTCACCCTGGTGCGGTGCGTCGCGGACTATTACCGATGCATCGTCATAGCGTGCTCGGCGCGTATATGCCCCAATGGTCGCATATCGTCGGGCAGATGCAGTTTGACCTGTTCCACGCCTACACGGTGGATGAACATACTATTCGCGTGATGCTGAAACTGGAGAGTTTTGCCAGTGAAGAAACACGCCAGCGCCATCCGTTGTGTGTGGACGTCTGGCCGCGCCTGCCGTCAACTGAGCTGATTTTCATCGCCGCGCTGTTTCACGATATCGCCAAAGGGCGTGGCGGCGACCACTCCATTCTCGGTGCACAAGACGTGGTGCATTTTGCCGAACTCCACGGGCTTAACTCGCGCGAAACACAGCTGGTGGCGTGGCTGGTTCGCCAGCACCTGTTGATGTCGGTGACCGCCCAACGCCGCGATATTCAGGACCCGGAAGTGATCAAGCAGTTTGCCGAAGAAGTGCAAACAGAAAACCGACTTCGTTATCTGGTATGCCTGACAGTGGCCGATATATGCGCCACCAACGAAACGCTGTGGAATAGCTGGAAGCAAAGTCTGTTGCGCGAACTCTATTTCGCCACCGAAAAGCAGCTACGACGCGGAATGCAAAACACGCCGGATATGCGCGAACGGGTTCGCCATCACCAACTCCAGGCGCTGGCACTACTGCGCATGGATAACATCGACGAAGAGGCGCTGCACCAAATTTGGTCACGCTGTCGTGCTAACTATTTTGTCCGCCATAGCCCAAATCAACTGGCCTGGCATGCGCGCCATTTATTACAGCATGATTTAAGCAAACCGCTGGTATTGCTTAGTCCGCAGGCTACGCGTGGAGGCACCGAGATTTTTATCTGGAGCCCGGACCGCCCCTATCTGTTTGCCGCCGTCTGTGCCGAATTAGACCGCCGCAATTTAAGTGTTCACGACGCACAAATTTTCACCACTCGCGACGGTATGGCGATGGATACCTTCATCGTGCTGGAACCCGATGGCAGCCCGCTATCCGCAGATCGTCATGAGGTTATTCGGTTTGGTCTGGAGCAAGTACTGACACAAAGTAGCTGGCAGCCACCACAGCCGCGTCGTCAACCGGCTAAACTACGTCACTTTACTGTTGAAACCGAAGTGACGTTTTTGCCAACCCATACCGACCGCAAATCGTTCCTTGAGCTTATCGCGCTCGACCAGCCAGGACTGCTGGCGAGAGTCGGGAAAATTTTTGCCGATCTGGGAATTTCGCTTCATGGCGCCCGAATTACAACCATTGGCGAGCGAGTAGAAGATTTATTCATAATTGCCACCGCTGACCGGCGTGCGCTTAATAACGAGTTGCAGCAGGAAGTGCATCAGCGGTTGACAGAGGCCCTCAATCCAAACGATAAAGGGTGATGTGTTTACTGATATGAAAAGAGTTTAACAATGCAGCAGTTACAGAACATTATTGAAACCGCTTTTGAACGCCGTGCCGAGATCACGCCAGCCAATGCAGACACCGTTACCCGCGAAGCGGTAAATCAGGTGATCGCCCTGCTGGATTCCGGCGCACTGCGTGTAGCGGAAAAAATTGACGGTCAGTGGGTGACGCATCAGTGGTTGAAAAAAGCGGTGCTGCTCTCTTTCCGTATTAATGATAATCAGGTGATCGAAGGGGCAGAAAGCCGCTACTTCGACAAAGTGCCGATGAAATTCGCTAACTACGATGAAGCACGTTTCCAGAAAGAAGGCTTCCGCGTCGTGCCACCAGCGGCAGTGCGTCAGGGCGCGTTCATTGCCCGTAACACCGTGCTGATGCCGTCTTACGTCAACATCGGCGCATATGTTGATGAAGGCACGATGGTTGATACCTGGGCGACCGTCGGTTCCTGTGCGCAGATTGGTAAAAACGTCCACCTTTCCGGTGGCGTGGGTATCGGCGGCGTGCTGGAGCCGCTGCAGGCTAACCCGACCATTATTGAAGATAACTGCTTCATCGGCGCGCGCTCTGAAGTGGTTGAAGGGGTGATTGTCGAAGAAGGTTCCGTCATCTCTATGGGCGTATACATTGGTCAGAGCACCCGTATTTACGACCGTGAAACCGGCGAAATCCACTACGGTCGCGTTCCGGCGGGATCTGTGGTTGTTTCAGGCAATCTGCCGTCGAAAGATGGCAAATACAGTCTTTACTGTGCGGTTATCGTTAAGAAAGTTGACGCGAAAACTCGCGGCAAAGTCGGCATTAACGAACTGCTGCGTACCATCGACTAAAAGTATGCACACGGGCAGCACGACGCTGCCCGATTGCTTTCTGGTTCAGAATAATTCGTCCTACTCATTCTTCTTCCCCTTTTTTAAATACTTTTTCAGCTTGTTTCGGACTGTCATGTAATTCGCAAAACAAAGATAAATGTGCTAATCCATCCCATGGAATATCGCCACAATAAAGCAGGTAATTTTTTGATTTTTACGCCATGATAGAAGTCTGGAAGAAAAAGGCTTTCTGCGATCACAGTCGAGCCGGGCGGGCCAGGCCAAATGCTAAAATAAGCACAATTTACTGACTCATTTTGAGGTAACGCTATGTACGACAATCTGAAAAGTCTGGGTATTACCAATCCTGAAGAAATTGATCGTTACAGCCTCCGGCAGGAAGCCAACAACGATATTCTGAAAATCTATTTCCAGAAAGACAAAGGCGAGTTTTTCGCCAAGAGCGTGAAGTTTAAATATCCGCGTCAGCGTAAAACGGTGGTCGCTGATGGTGTGGGTCAGGGTTATAAAGAAGTACAGGAGATTAGCCCTAATCTTCGCTATATCATTGATGAGTTAGATCAAATCTGCCAGCGTGACCGCAGCGAAGTTGATCTTAAGCGTAAGATCCTCGACGACTTACGTCACCTGGAGTCAGTTGTAACCAATAAGATCAGCGAGATTGAAGCCGATCTGGAAAAACTAACGCGTAAATAATGCCATTCTGTGGGCCGGGTAAAGTCTCACCCGGCTGTAATTTTGTAATCGACCTACCGCTCTTCATCCAGTTGCAACGCGACATACAGCAGCAACCTGTCATCAAAATTGCCCAAATCCAGCCCGGTCAGTTCCGATATACGATTAAGCCGATACTCCAGAGTATTACGATGAATAAACAGCGCCTTTGACGTAGCCAGCGGTTGCACATTGTGGCGAAACCACGCCGCCAGCGTTCGTCGCAGCAAGCCGTTATTGTCCATCGCTTTCAGCCGCGCCAGCGGTCGCGCCAGTTCGTTGGCCTGCCAGTCGCCACGCAAACTGTCGAGTAACACAGGCAACATCAGATCCTGATAAAAATAGCAGCGACTTTCTGGCATTCGCTGTTTACCCACCACCATCGTCGTTTTCGCCGTACGATAAGAGCGGGCAATACTGCCCGGTCCGGTAAAATAGTTACCCAGCGAAACGCGAAAACGCAGCTGGCCGTACTCTTTCATGCGGGTAATCAGTTGTTCAACTCGCTTACGATGATCTTCTGCATCCCAGCGCCCAAAAGAGTTCAACGCCGGTTTCAACACCACCATTTCGGTCAGCGAAACAATTGCCACCAGATTATTACGCTCAGGCGTAGTCAGCGCGTTTTGCAGTTGCTGTAACTCCGCCATTGCGCTGTCCACGCCAAGCTGACCGCTGTCGACCTCAACAATAGCCACCACTCGCGGTTGATTGAGATCGATCCCCAGCCGTTGCGCCCATTCCGTAAGTGCGGGAGTATTCTCCTCAGCCTGAATCAGGTTCATCACCAGTTCTTCCCGCAAACGGCTATCCTGCGCCAACAGGTGCATCAACCGCGACTGTTCCAGCATCATTTCAGCCGTCATGCAGACCAGTTCGCCATATTTACGCAGGTTCTCTGGTTCACCAGTCAGGCCAATAACGCCGACAATTTCACCTTCCAGCCGTAACGGCAGATTAATCCCCTGCCGCACACCGTGCAGATGACGTGCCACCGCGTCATCGATATCGACGACTCGTCCCTGTGAAAGTACCAGCAATGCTCCTTCGTGCAATTCACCAATACGCTCACGATCGCCGCTGCCGATAATTCGCCCGCGGGCATCCATTACGTTGATATTAGTATCGATGATGCGCATGGTACGTGCCACGATATCCTGCGCCATTTTGGTATCAAGATGCCAGCCAGCCATAAGTCCTCCATTATGCACGGCTTAGCATAAGGAAGTACGTAACGTACGGCATTGTGCAAATGCCCAAAGGATGATGAAGATGTATGGAGTTGTGGCGAAGTTCACAGATTGTAAGGAGAACCCCTTCCCGTATTCAGGAAGGGGTTGAGGGAGATTACTGCATTAACAGGTAGATGGTGCTGTCGCCGCGCTGAATGTTCAGTGCCAGCACAGACGGTTTGCTGTCGAGAACTTTACGCAGTTCAGCGATGTTTTTCACTGCCTGCTGGTTCGCGCCAATAATCACATCACCTTTTTTCAGGCCGATCTGCGCAGCCGGAGTGCCCGTTTTCACGTTGTTCACTACCACGCCCTGATCTTTGCCTTTGTTGCTCATCTCAGCGCCTTCAATGCCGTTGAAGATGGAGCTGGAATCAACCTGATTCTGGCTGCTCTGCTGCAGTTCCAGGTTCACGTTAACCTGCTTACCGTCGCGCAGTAAGCCCAGGGTCAGTTTGCTGCCCACCGGCATAGTACCCACCTGAGCACGCAGTGCGGCAAAGCTGCTGATCGGCTTACCGTTCAGTGAGGTGATCACATCACCCGCTTTAATGCCCGCTTTTGCAGCGGAGGAGTTAGGCAGAACCTGGCTTACGAAAGCACCGCGCTGGGCGTCAACTTTCATCGCTTTCGCCAGTTCGGAGTTCAGCTCAGTCCCCATAATACCCAGCTCACCGCGTTTCACCTGGCCGTATTCCACCATCTGCGAGGTCAGGTTTTTCACCATGTTACTCGGGATAGCAAAACCGATACCGATGTTGCCGCCGTCCGGTGCGAGGATCGCGGTGTTGATACCGATCAGTTCGCCGTTCAGGTTAACCAGCGCACCACCGGAGTTACCACGGTTGATCGCTGCATCGGTCTGGATGAAGTTTTCGTAGTTTTCAGCATTCAGGCCGCTACGCCCCAGCGCAGAGACAATCCCGGAAGTTACCGTCTCGCCCAGACCAAACGGGTTACCAATTGCTACGGTGTAATCACCCACGCGCAGTGCATCAGAATCCGCCATCTTAATTGCGGTCAGATTTTTCGGGTTCTGGATCTGGATCAGCGCGATATCAGAGCGCGGATCTTTGCCAACCATCTTCGCGTCGAACTTACGACCATCGCTCAGCTGGACTTTAATCACCGTCGCGTTATCAACAACGTGGTTGTTGGTGACGACATAGCCTTTATCGGCATCAATGATGACGCCGGAACCCAGCGCCATGAATTTCTGTTGCTGGCCGCCGCCATTACCGCCCTGGCCCCCCTGGCAGAACGGAGAGCTCTGGAACGGAGAACCTTCCTGGCAGAACGGAGAATCATCACCGAAGAACTGCTGGAAATTACGCGGCATACGCGGCGTATTAACGGTTGTGCTACCTTCTACGTTAATGCTGACCACTGAAGGCATCACCTTTTCGAGCATCGGTGCAAGGCTTGGCATCTGCTGGGCTGTCGTTGCTGAAGAAGTCTCAGCCGCCGTTGCAGAGAGCGGAGATAACGCCAAACCTAAACTCAGAGCCAGTGCACTCAGTGCTAATGTGGTTTTTTTCATGTATTTCAGTCTCGATTAACAGATAACGCAAAATTGCTGTGTTCTTCAGATTCGTTTTATAGCGCGAAGTTCCGAACTAAAGTTTCTGCAAAAGGTAAAAATTTATTGTTCGTCTTTACAAAAGCCTGGTTATTGTTCTACGGCCATCAGACGTCGGTATTCATCCCAGGCATAGAGGTCGGTCATACCGCTGATATAATCCTGCAGCAGGCGGCAACGGTAATAATATTCCCATAGCGGAAACTCAGGAGAATCTGACGGTAATTTACTGACAGCCTCGACATAGGCCAGCCGATGGCGCGTCGAGAGTTTGTTGAATAAGCGCGATTCAATAGGGAAACGTTTCACCCGTTCTTTTTCTACCAGTTCAGTAAAGTCTGATAACGACAGGCTTAATAAAGGGCGATAAATCTCTAATAATCCGCTAATGACCCGATAGCCCTGCAATTCAAGCTGCTCGACATCTGGATGGCTAAACACATGTTTTACAGCGACATTTTTATATAACTTTAGAAGATCGCTGCATTCGCTGGCATCTTCCAATAATGCATGATTAAACGTTCCGGCGAAAATCGCAGGCAGATTATCAATAAATCGTTGTGCCGCGTAGGGTACCAGTTTATTTAGGGTGTTTACCCGTAAATACATAAAAAACTGATCTTCCGTACTGCGGCTTAAACTATTTGAGCGTGATTTTTCCCAGGCATTTTCAACCACCAGCGAAAAGAGCGAACCTTTCTCATGCTGGCCCCACGCCTCGTGCAAATGATGATAAAGCTGCTCAACGGTAAATATTCTTTTCTCTACCGCATCTTCAAGATCTGCCACACAATAGGAGATGTCGTCGGCAGCTTCCATAATCCACGTTAATGGAAAACGACTGTAAAGCGCCAAATTAAGTTCTTTACGCAACCGGGCAATATAGGCTTCCTCAGAAAGATAATAACCCGGCTTTTTCATTAAATAGTGATGTGTCTCAGGCGTTTCACCACGCCACCACGCCGGACGAGTATATTTTAAAATACCGCCAACCTGTGCCCAGGTGAGATTCATCCGCATCAATGTATGCACCAGACGAATGCCTTGTGCATTCCCCTCAAAATGACATAAGTCCTGACGTATTTTGCGCCGCAGCTCGTTAAGCGGTTCTTCCCCGTCCCGTAAACGTAGTGCTGCCACGCTGCAGCGATCGTCAGTCAGAGGCTGGCTTTCGGCATCTTCCGGGTGTAAACGTTGGCGAAACCAGTCATTTATCGCTGCTTCGCCAAAATGACCAAACGGCGGATTGCCGATATCGTGCATCAGGCATGACATCTCAACAATGCTTTCAAAAGGTCCGGTCAGTTCATCCAGACCGTATGCTTCCAGCAATTTAAGCTCTTTCAGACGGCTTAAAATTTCTTTGGCGATGTAGCGCCCCACCTGCTGGACTTCCATCGAGTGGGTAAGACGCGTGCGCACGGCGGCATTGCGCTCCAGTGGAAAAACCTGGGTCTTTTGTTGCAGACGACGAATTGCCGGAGAGTTGATGATACGCCCGCGATCGCTCTCGAAGATTCGCAGGATCTCATGTTCGGTTTTAACGCCCTGTGGTGAACGGTAACGACGATGCCAGTTTATTTTTTTTCGGAAATCAATCTGTGCCATGTCCTCTCCCGCGTGAGAAATACGCTTCCCCGTAAGCGCATGGTAAACTATGCCTTCAAATCGGGCTTATCGCGAGTAAATCTATGAAAATCGGCATCATTGGTGCAATGGAAGAAGAAGTTACGCTGCTGCGTGACAAAATCGAAAACCGTCAAACTATCAGTCTCGGCGGTTGCGAAATCTATACCGGCCAACTGAATGGAACCGAGGTTGCGCTTCTGAAATCGGGCATCGGTAAAGTCGCTGCGGCGCTGGGTGCCACTCTGCTGTTGGAACACTGCAAGCCAGATGTGATTATTAACACCGGTTCTGCCGGTGGCCTGGCACCAACGCTGAAAGTGGGCGATATCGTTGTCTCGGACGAAGCACGTTATCACGACGCGGATGTCACGGCATTTGGTTATGAATACGGTCAGTTACCAGGCTGTCCGGCAGGCTTTAAAGCTGACGATAAACTGATCGCTGCCGCTGAGGCCTGCATTGCCGAACTGAATCTTAACGCTGTACGTGGCCTGATTGTTAGCGGCGACGCATTCATCAACGGTTCTGTTGGTCTGGCGAAAATCCGCCACAACTTCCCACAGGCCATTGCTGTAGAGATGGAAGCGACGGCAATCGCCCATGTCTGCCACAATTTCAACGTCCCGTTTGTCGTAGTACGCGCCATCTCCGACGTGGCCGATCAACAGTCTCATCTTAGCTTCGATGAGTTCCTGGCTGTTGCCGCTAAACAGTCCAGCCTGATGGTTGAGTCACTGGTGCAGAAACTGGCACATGGCTAAGTCACTGTTCAGGGCGCTGGTCGCCCTGTCTTTTCTTGCGCCACTGTGGCTCAACGCCGCGCCGCGCGTCATCACGCTTTCTCCCGCCAACACTGAACTTGCCTTTGCCGCCGGGATCACGCCGGTTGGGGTCAGCAGCTATTCCGACTATCCTCCACAAGCGCAAAAGATTGAGCAGGTTTCCACCTGGCAGGGGATGAATCTGGAACGCATTGTGGCGCTGAAACCCGATCTGGTGATTGCCTGGCGTGGAGGTAATGCCGAGCGGCAGGTTGACCAGCTGGCTTCGCTGGGAATAAAAGTGATGTGGGTCGATGCGACAAGCATTGAACAAATTGCCAATGCGTTACGTCAACTGGCCCCCTGGAGTCCGCAACCAGACAAGGCCGAACAAGCCGCGCAATCCCTGCTGGACCAGTACGCGCAATTGAAAGCGCAATATGCTGATAAACCTAAAAAACGTGTTTTTCTGCAATTCGGCATTAATCCGCCATTTACCAGTGGAAAAGAGTCGATTCAGAACCAGGTACTCGAAGTTTGTGGCGGAGAAAACATCTTTAAAGATAGCCGGGTTCCCTGGCCGCAAGTTAGCCGCGAACAGGTGTTAGCACGCGCGCCACAGGCGATAGTCATTACAGGCGGACCGGACCAAATTCCTAAAATCAAACAATACTGGGGTGAACAGCTCAAAATTCCCGTTATTCCTCTCACGAGTGACTGGTTTGAACGTGCAAGCCCACGTATTATCCTCGCTGCACAACAGCTCTGTAATGCGCTTTCACAGGTAGATTAGCGCCTGACCTTTTCAGGTGCTCAGTGGGGATTGAACAATGCTCGTCTATTGGCTGGATATAGTCGGCACAGCGGTATTTGCTATCTCTGGCGTTTTGTTAGCCGGAAAATTGCGTATGGACCCTTTTGGTGTTCTGGTACTGGGCGTGGTTACCGCAGTAGGCGGCGGAACAATTCGCGACATGGCGCTGGATCACGGCCCGGTATTTTGGGTGAAAGATCCCACCGATCTGGTCGTTGCAATGGTAACCAGCATGCTGACCATCGTGCTGGTGCGCCAGCCAAGACGCTTACCAAAATGGATGTTGCCGGTGCTGGACGCCGTTGGTCTGGCGGTGTTTGTCGGCATTGGCGTGAATAAAGCCTTTAATGCGGAAGCCGGTCCGTTAATCGCGGTTTGTATGGGCGTCATTACTGGCGTTGGCGGCGGGATCATTCGTGATGTACTGGCCCGCGAAATCCCCATGATTTTACGTACAGAAATCTACGCAACAGCCTGTATTATCGGCGGTATTGTCCACGCTACGGCTTATTACACATTTTCCGTACCACTGGAAACAGCCAGTATGATGGGCATGGTCGTGACGCTATTGATTCGGCTGGCGGCTATTCGTTGGCATCTTAAGCTACCGACGTTTGCGCTGGATGAGAATGGGCGTTGAAGAGAGAAGATGTGCCGGATAGTTTATCCGGCACATGAACAACAGATTAGATGCTAAAGGAAGAACCGCAACCGCAGGTGCTTTTCGCGTTCGGGTTGGTCACGATGAAACGAGAACCTTCCAGACCTTCGGTATAGTCAACGGAACCGCCGACCAGATATTGCAGGCTCATCGGATCAACCACCAGGCCAACGCCCTGTTTTTCGATGGTCATATCGCCTTCGTTCACCTGATCATCAAAGGTGAAACCATACTGGAAGCCGCTGCAACCGCCACCGGTGATATACACGCGTAATTTCAGATTCGGGTTATCTTCGTCAGCGATCAGGCTTTTAACTTTGTTGGCTGCTGCGTCGGTAAACTCCAACGGCAGTGCTACGTCATCACTCATATTTTGCTCCAAACGACATCGGCAATTGGGCAAATTCTAACCCAATAATAATCGCCATTATCTAATACCCTGGTATTTCGTTCAAGTATTCTCGCTGGCTGATGCGGCCTTGCTTCGCGCCAGTTGCTCAGCTTCCTGTTTTGCCAGCGTGCGCGCAAGAATCGCCGAGTATAGCGGTTTCCCGCCGGTAAATTGCGCTAATAGTGTTGCGCCAAGACCGGTAATAATCATAGGCAAAATGAGCTGGTAGTTATCGGTCATCTCCAGAACCAGAATGATCCCCGTTAACGGCGCGCGAATAGATGCCGCCAGTAATGCCCCCATTCCGGCAATAGCAAACGTCCCCGCCTCAAGGTGGTATTGCGGAAACAGCTCAACGGCAACCATTCCGAAAGCGGTTCCCAGCACAGTACCCAGCGCCAGCATCGGGGCAAAAATACCGCCCGGCGCGCCGGAAGAGAAGCAGAGTAAGGTGGTAATGACCCGAGCGACGAAGATAAACACCAGCATTCCCATGCTGAAATTCCCCGCGGTAGCGATAGGAATCAGGTTAAAACCGCCGCCCGACGTTGCTGGTGCCACAAACCCCAGCAATCCACACAGACCGCCAATCGCACCGCCCATCAGTACCCATTTGGTAATATTGCCACCGTGCACACGGTGCAGCAAATCCTGCATCCCCAGCACCCATTTATTAAAAATAGGGCCGAAAATGCCAAAAATAATACCGAGGATCAGATAAAGCCACAGCGTATTAAGCGGCGCATCAGAAAGTTTACCGACGTCAATCAACGCAACTTCATGATTAAAAATCCGGTACATAATGGTCGACATAATGACGCCAATAAATACCGCTTTAATCGAAATTAACGTATAGCGAAACTGCGGACGCATCTCTTCGATAATAAACAAAATACCCGCCAGCGGGGCGTTAAAGGCCGCAGCCAGCCCCGCCGCAGCACCGGTTGCCAGCAGCGTATGGCGCGCTTCATCACCTTTCAGGCGGAAAATATCAAGCACCATGCGACCGATATTGCCGCCGATCTGTACGGTTGGCCCTTCGCGCCCCAGCACCATGCCTCCGCCGAGTGTTCCCAGCCCGCCAAAGAATTTCACCGGCAACACACGCCACCAGCGAACGGGACGTTGATCTTCCAGCGCCCCTTCAATTTCCGGGATCCCCGAACCACCTGCTTCCGGCGCGTATTTGCGCACCAAAAAGTAGCCGAACATCGCCAGCACCGCCGAACAGAGAAAAGCGACAGTTAACAGAAGCGGATAATTATCAGCAGTATGTACCAGCGCCCCCATACGCTGGTTCTGCAACCAGGCGACACCTTTGTCAAAAGCAACCGCAGCCAGCCCGACAAGCGTGCCGACGACTGCCGCCATAAACAAAATGGCTAACGGGGTTTTATCGCGCTCAAGAAGTTGGCGAATCAGTTGTCTGCGTCGCAGGCGCGCGGCCTGCGGTGTTTCTAAAGAGGGAGTATCAGTTTTCATCCAATGATCACTTATTGGTCATACAAATAAGATGACGGCATTTTACTCGCACGTTCCATGAAAATCCTTTGCAAAGCGTAATGTTTCAAATGCACAAAACTTTTATACTCTAAGAAATCAGGATTGCACCAGTACAAGCAGCCTGATGTTTGACGAGTATTTAACTTGTTATGAATAACATAGAATAGCAGCCATTCACTTTTTCTACGAATCAGGAACCCTCCATGAGTAAGTCTGAAAATCTTTACAGCGCAGCGCGCGAGCTGATCCCTGGCGGTGTGAACTCCCCTGTTCGCGCCTTTACTGGCGTGGGCGGCACTCCACTGTTTATCGAAAAAGCGGACGGCGCTTATCTGTACGATGTTGATGGCAAAGCCTATATCGATTATGTCGGTTCCTGGGGGCCGATGGTGCTGGGCCATAACCATCCGGCGATCCGCAATGCCGTGATTGAAGCCGCCGAGCGTGGTTTAAGCTTTGGTGCACCAACCGAAATGGAAGTGAAAATGGCGCAACTGGTGACCGAACTGGTCCCGACCATGGATATGGTGCGCATGGTGAACTCCGGCACTGAAGCGACAATGAGCGCCATCCGCCTGGCCCGTGGTTTTACCGGTCGCGATAAAATTATTAAATTTGAAGGTTGTTACCACGGTCACGCTGACTGCCTGCTGGTGAAAGCCGGTTCTGGCGCACTCACGTTAGGCCAGCCAAACTCGCCGGGCGTTCCGGCAGATTTCGCCAAACATACCTTAACCTGTACTTATAACGATCTGGCCTCTGTACGCGCCGCGTTTGAGCAATACCCGCAAGAGATTGCCTGTATTATCGTCGAGCCGGTGGCAGGCAATATGAACTGCGTTCCACCGCTGCCAGAGTTCCTGCCAGGTCTGCGCGCGCTGTGCGACGAATTTGGCGCGTTGCTGATCATCGATGAAGTGATGACCGGTTTCCGCGTAGCGCTAGCTGGCGCACAGGATTATTACGGTGTGGAACCGGATCTCACCTGCCTCGGCAAAATCATCGGCGGTGGAATGCCGGTAGGCGCATTCGGTGGTCGTCGTGATGTAATGGATGCGCTGGCCCCGACCGGTCCGGTCTATCAGGCGGGTACGCTTTCCGGTAACCCGATTGCGATGGCTGCTGGTTTCGCCTGTCTGAATGAAGTCGCGCAGCCGGGCGTTCACGAAACGCTGGATGAGCTGACAACACGTCTGGCAGAAGGTCTGCTGGAAGCGGCAGAAGAAGCCGGAATTCCGCTGGTGGTAAACCACGTTGGCGGCATGTTCGGTATTTTCTTTACCGACGCCGAGTCCGTGACGTGCTATCAGGATGTGATGGCCTGTGACGTGGAACGCTTTAAGCGTTTCTTCCATATGATGCTGGACGAAGGTGTTTATCTGGCACCGTCAGCGTTTGAAGCGGGCTTTATGTCTGTGGCGCACAGCATGGAAGATATCAATAACACCATCGATGCTGCACGTCGGGTGTTTGCGAAGTTGTGATGATTTTGCCTCGCCCACCGGGCGAGGCATTCAATTAACGGCTCTGCTTTCTCAACAAATAGATAAAATATGGCGCGCCGATAAAGGTCGACAGCAGCCCCGCTGGGATCTGGAATGGAAACAGCACCATCCGCCCACACCAGTCAGCGAACACCAGCAGTAATCCTCCCACCAGCGCCGAAATTACGATGTGTGGCATCGTCCGTCGAAAGCCCATCATCCGCGCAATATGCGGTGCCATTAAACCAACAAAACTCAACGGTCCAATGGTCATTGTCGCAGTCGCTGTCAGGCAAGCCGCTAACAGCAGCAGCGCAATTCGCGTCGGCGTCAGCGTCATCCCCACGGCTCGTGCGGTATCACCTCCCAGCGGTAAAATGGTCAGCCAGCGGCGGCACAGCGGGGTAATCGCCAGCAAAATCACCATCACAATTCCGGTACGCCAGACCTGCGCATCGGTCGCGTTGTAGGTCGAACCGGAAATCCAGGTCAGCACTTGCGCCATTCGCGGGTCACCACTTGCCTGCAACATCATCAAAAGCATGGTGAACGCGGTACTTAACGCCATCCCCGCCAGTAACATGCGGTGTGGGGAAAATCCACCGCGGCCGGCGGCGATCATAATGATCAACAGCGTCACCGCCGCGCCGAGACTGCCTGCAGGTAACAGCCAGCCAAAGGCATTACCCGGCACCAGAAACAGCATCAACACCACGCCAAACGCCGCGCCGGAGCTAATCCCCAGCACTTCCGGGCTTGCCATCGGGTTGCCGGCCAGCCGCTGAATAATACAGCCCGCCACCGCCAGCATGACGCCCGCAAACAGCGCCGCCATAATTCGCGGCCAGCGCCAGGGCATCAAATCCTCGAGCAACGCCCCGCTCGCCCACGTCCAGCCGTGCGCATCACGGCCAAACGACAGCGCCACCACCACTGCCATCAACAGCAGCACGCCGCCCGCGAGGGCAAACGCCAGCACATGTTGGCGTTCAGCAGCGACACGATCGTTGACCTTCATATCCGGCGCGCTAATGCTGCGTAAACGCGGCAGCAGCCAAAGTAGCAGCGGCGCACCTATCAACGCAGTGACCGAACCGGTAGAAACTTCCATCCACACGCGAGTCAGCCAGAGGATGATTTGATCAGAAAGCCACAGAATTAACGCCCCAATCAGCGACGCCAGCATCAATCGTGGCAACAAACGCCGCGCCCCCAGCATTTTTGCCAGCAGCGGCGCGAACAACCCGATAAAGCCGATAATCCCCACCGCATTCACCAGCAGCGCACTGATGACTATCGCCAGCGTCAGCGCCGCCAGACGCGCGAGCGACAAGGCCAGCCCGAGGTTGCGCGCCACGCCATCATCAAGCCCCATCAGGGTTAACGGACGAAGTAGCAGTAACGTCAGCATCACGCCGCCCAGCAACTGCGGCCATAAACGCTCAACGCCGCCCCAGTCGGTTTGCGTCAGCGTTCCGGTGCTCCACAGGAACATGCTTTGCAACTGGTCATGATGGAAGATAACCAGTAACTGATTGATTGCCCCACAATAAAGGCTCACTACCAGCCCCGCGAGGATCAGCGTTACCGGCGACAGCCGTTTCCCCCACGCGACGCCAAAGACAATTAAGCCAACAACGCAAGCCCCTGCCAGCGCAGCAAACTGGCTCGCCATAGCACCTGGGATCGCCCAGAGCGTAGTGACGGTAATCCCCAGTTGCGCGCCTGTTGCAACGCCCAACGTCGTCGGTTCCGCCAGCGGGTTACGCAGCACTTGCTGAAACAGCACGCCCACCAGCCCCAGGCCCGCGCCCACCAGCAGCGAAATCGCCAGACGCGGCAACAAGCTGTAGTGAAAAATCATCTGCTCGATGACGTCAATATCCGGCGACCAGGCGGCCTGCGCCCACTGGCTGCGCGGCAGCGCTTGCGAAAAGTTCATCCAGGTGAGCGCCGCTGCGACAATCACCAGCAGCGCCAGCAATAACGCCGGGAAAAGCGCAATTCGTTTACTCACGCTTTACCTCCGATGGCGTTATCCAGAATACGCACAAAGTGCATTGCCGAGAGCGTCGCACCATAAAACCAGACTGCAGGTACGCGCTGAAAGCGTCCGGCGCGGACAAACGGCATAGCCTGCCACAGCGGCGTCGCCATTAGGGCGTCCATGTCTTTGCTGTTGTCGTGATCAAAGCAGAGCACATCAACGTCTTTATACGCTGCCAGACGATCAATACTGACGGCGGTACTGCCCCAGAAGTTGGTTTCCCCTTGCCAGGCATTTGGGATGCCGTACTCATCAAGAATTTCCTGGAACAAGCTGTTTGGACCGAAGACCAGCATATGGCGCGGATCGATAAGCGTCGTCAGCAATAACGGGCGCGCTCCACGCTTCACAAAGCGGGGTTTCATGCTGCGGATAAAGTCTTCATATTGCGCTAAATGTGTTTCCGCTGCCCTTTGCAGGTTAAGTAAATCTGCCATTTCCGTCAGCGATTTACGCGCCATCGCCAGCGGCTGTTTGCCGTCACTGAAGTTAAATCCGCGACCCGGCGCAATACGTGCCAGCATTTCTGGTGAAGGGCCATATCCTGCCGACCAGACCATAAACGATGGTTTCATTTCGGTCAGCAGTTCAAGGTTAGGTTCTGTGCGCAAACCGACGTCGATCACTGAGTCCGGCAATGGTGGTTCGCTGACCCACAGGCGATAGTTGATGGTATCCGCCACGCCGTAAGGCACGATGCCGAGCGCCAGCAGTAATTCCACCGGCAACCACTCCAGCGCCACAATACGATTGGGATCAATAGCCGCCGCGTGGGCAGTATTCATCTGCCATAACAACGGAGAAAGCGCCATCGCCGTTAACAGTCGACGGCGCGAAATAAGAGGTAAGCCGCTCATCAATAAACAAAACTCACAGGTGCAGCACCCGCCGGATGCGGCAGAATACCCATCGGGATGCCATAAATCATTTCGAGGGTTTCGCCGCGCATAATTTCCGCAGGCGTTCCCTGAGCAATCATTTCACCGCCGCGCAGGGCGACCAGATAATCACAGTAGCGCGCCGCCATATTAATATCGTGCAGCACGGCAATGACCGTCAGACCACGTTCCTGACTTAAACGATGCACCAGCGCCAGCACGTCAACCTGGTGGGCGATATCCAGCGCCGAGGTCGGTTCGTCGAGCAACAGACAACGGCTATCCTGCGCCACCAGCATGGCGATCCACGCCCGCTGACGTTCGCCGCCAGAGAGACTATCGACCAGCCGATGCGCCAGCGGTTTTAAGCCAACCAGCGAGATAGCTTCCTCGACCTTTTCGCGATCTGCCGCACCAAAGCGCCCTAGTGCGCCATGCCACGGGTAACGACCAATCGCCACCAGTTCACGCACCGTCATCCCTTCTGCCGGAGGAAGCTGCTGCGGCAAATAAGCCACTTTGCGGGCAAACGCTTTGCTGCTCCAGCTTTCCAGCGGTTGGGCATCAAGAAGAATCTCCCCTTCCGACGGTGGCTGGTGACGACCAAGCATTTTGAGCAGAGTGGATTTACCAGAACCGTTGTGACCAATCAGACCGGTCACTTTCCCGGCAGGAAAGGTTAACGACAGCGGATGCAAAAGCGTGCGCCCGGGCACACGAAAGGAGATATTACGCAGTGCAAAAGTGGTATCGGAATGATTCGTGTATTCCTGCATAACAGCCAACTTGTGAAACGGGCACGGAAATCCGTGCCCCAAAAGAGAAATTAGAAACGGAAGGTTGCGGTTGCAACGACCTGACGTTCTGCGCCCCAGAAGCAGCCATAGGTGTTAAAGCAGCTGGCGACGTATTCACGATCGAACAGGTTGTTGACATGCAGCGCCACGTTGGAGCCAGCCATGCCGACTCGTGCCAGATCATAACGCACTAACGCATCCACGACCGTATAACTTCCCACTTTAAAGGAGTTAGCCGGATCACCATAGCTGGAGCCAGTATAACGACCACCGGTGCCCAGCGTCAGACCTGAAAGCGGACCGTCAAAGAAGGTATAGTCAGCCCACAGCGAAGCCATGTGTTTTGGCACCTGTGCAGGCGTATTGCCTTTGTAGGTAGTATCGGTAGTGTATTCCGCATCGGTATAGGTATAAGAACCAACCACGTTAACACTCGCCGACAGCGCCGCTTTTGCTTCCAGTTCTACACCACGAGCGCGAATCTCACCGCCTTCAATCGAGAAATTGGGATTATTCGGATCCGCCATCAGGTTGTTGGTTTTGGTAAGCTGATACAGTGCGCCCGTCAGCACAATTGGGCGATCTTCCGGCACATATTTCACACCAACTTCATACTGTTTGCCTTTCGAAGGTGCAAACAGATCACCGTTTGCATCTGTCAAAGATGCTGGCTCAAACGACTCACTGTAGCTGAAGTAAGGCGTTACCCCGTTGTCGAACAGGTAGTTTACGCCACCACGCCAGGTGAACTGTTTGTCATCACGATCGGATTTATTACCGTAATCACGGTTGAAAGATGACTGTTCCGCCCAGTCATAGCGACCACCCAGAGTCACCAGCACCTTATCCCACTGCGCCTGATCCTGAACATACAGACCGGTTTGTTTCTGTTTAAGCAAAACGCGGTATGGGCCCGACGGATCCGGGTGAGCACCAAAATCAAAGTCACTACGGTCTAAATTATAGATATCAGACGGTGCAACGGAACCGGCGTAACCGAACCAGGAGTCAATATCATTACGCATACGCATAAAGTCAACGCCGGTCAGCAGAGTGTGTTCAACCGAGCCGGTTGCGAATTTACTTTGCAACTGAGTATCAACAGAGAAGTTTTCTAATTTCTCATTATCGATAACGTACTGACGAGTCAGTGTATGATTCCATTCTGACTGCGGGATACTTAAACATGGACTCGCCTTGAGTGCATCGTCGTCTTTGGTATACAGCGGATCCGAGCACATGCCGTAGCCATATACGCTCTTTTGCGAGACTTTATTTTGCGCAAAGCGCAGGTTCTGACGCACAGTAAAGGTGTCGTTAAATTCGTGATCGAAGCTGTAGCCCACCATCTTCTCATTACGTGAATAGGTGTTGTTCTTCGCCCCTTCATTAAAGTCTGTCGGCAGACGCTTACCGTTCGGCAGCGGCTCAACGGTTCCCTCTTTCGGCAACCAGCCGTAATAACCGGTTTCCGGTTCGTTCTGGAAGTAAGAAAGGAAAGTGAAATTGGTTTTATCATCCGGGCGCCAGGTGAACGCTGGAGCAATAGCATAACGCTGCTCTTCTGCCCCCTTCTGCTGAGCATTGGCTGAACGCGCAATACCAGTCAGACGATAAGAGTAAACGCCGTCATCATCCAGCGCATCACTGAAATCAAAACCAGTCTGGAACAGGCTGTCAGTACCGGCTTTAAACTGAATTTCTTTCAGCGGTTCTGTAGTCGGGCGCTTGCTGACCATGTTCAACAGGCCGCCAGGGCTGCTTTTCCCGTACAGCACGGATACCGGACCACGCATGATTTCGGCGCGCTCCAGCATATACGGATCGATAACTGCATCGTTATAGAAGTTGCCCTGCATCTTCAGGCCATTCAGATAGTTGTTCTGGCTTTGGCCGTCAGCGGCGAATCCGCGGATGATCAGGTAATCGTAAGTGTTGGATGCGCCACGAGTTCCCACGGCAACGCCAGGAGTGTAGCTAAGAGCTTCTTTTACCGACTTCGGCTGATGCAGCGCCATCTCTTCGGCGGTCACAACAGAAATAGACTGTGGCACTTTTTGAATCGGCGTATCGGTTTTAGTGCCGGTAGCTGACTGTCGCGCCGCAATAGTTGCAGCTGGCCCCCATGCGCTTTCTTGCGGCGCAGGTGCAGCGGTAACGGTGATAGTGTCTTCTTTCGGTTCAACCGCTGCCTGTGCATAAACAGACATGCCGCTAACCGCTGTGGCTACTACAACTGCGATTTTACGCAGTGAGTGTTTTGGCTGAGCAGTTTTGGAACGCGCCATTGGTATATCTCTGATGTAAAGTGAATGATAACGTAAACGAGAATGATTATTATAAAGATAAGATAATATTCGAAACGCTGGCGGGTTCGCAAGCGGTACGCAATCTGAGCGTTCCTGAAGGGTTAATAAACAACCAGATGAAAAGAAAGGGTTAATACTTTGGGTGGGATGTTATTTTACCGGATGGCTACTCGCCATCCGGTATGTCACGCTTAGACGTTAATTACTACCAAACATATCCTTGATCCAACCGGCTACACCGTCGCTGTCTTTCTGCTCTTGCTGAGCAGGTTGCTGTTGCGGCTGTTGCTGCGGCTGAGAAGACTGATCAAACGGATTGCCTGACGGCTGCTGCTGCATCTCACTCTGCTGGCACAGCGATTGCGGATCGCTGGTCCAGACCGGCAAGACACGCATGCCACCGCTGCAAACAAAGTTGCCGTCGTAGTCCACGCCCATATCTGCAATATCTTCTGGCGGAACAAGATTCAGCGGCGTTGGCGTCTGGTTAGCCAGATAACGCTGATAAATCGACATTGCCCCGCTGGCACCATACAGCTTGGTCGGCTGGTTGTTATCACGGCCTACCCAGGTGATGGTCACCGTGCTGCCGTCAATGCCCGCAAACCAGGTATCTACGTTATTGTTGGTAGTCCCTGTTTTCCCTGCCAGATGCAGGTTCGGGTATTTCGCCCCAAGCTGACGCCCCGTACCACGTTGTACCACCTGCTGCATGGTCCATAGTGTCAGATACGCCGCCTGCGCCGGAACCGCGCGTTCCGCCTGCGGGAAGCTCTGATACAGCACCTTGCCATCTTCCGCGATTACCGAACGCAGTGCAGAAAGCGGTGCACGGTTACCACCGCTGGCGATGGTCTGGAATGCCTGCGCCACTTCGATTGGCGTTAAGTTCAACGCCCCCAGCAGCATTGCCGGAACCGGATGCAGCTGATCTTTCGGTACGCCCAGTTTAATCCAGGTCTCCGTAACCGCAGGCAGCCCCAGCGCCATCCCCAGATTCACCGTCGGCACGTTCATCGAACGGGTCAACGCATCCACCAGCATCACTCTGCCACTTTCGCTATAACGACGGTCATCATTCTGCGGTGACCAGACCTGGCCATTCGGCTGACGCAGCGCGATTGGCGCATCGGCAATCCACGTATTCAAACGATAGATTTTCGGCTGGCTTAAGGCCGTCAGATAAGTCGCTGGTTTTGCAAGGGAACCAATCGAACGACGCGCCTGCATCGCACGGTTGTAGCCCGCAAACTGCGGCTCAGAACCACCGACCATCGCACGAACTTCACCGCTAAAGCGGTCAACAACCACAATCGCGGTTTCAAGATCGCTCAACTTACGCTGTTTCTTCAGTGCCGGAATGCCTTCCACGGCGGCTTTTTCTGCCGCGTCCTGGGCCACCGAGTCAAAGGTAGTGAAGATCTTCACGCCGGAGAGATCTTTTACCTTATCGCCCAGTTTTGCCTGCAGCTCCTGACGCACCAGCTGCATAAAGGCTGGCTGTGGAGAGATTACCCCACCGCGCGGCTGAACGCCCAGCGGACGTGCACTCAACATGTCATAGAGTTCTTGATCAATAATCTGTTGCTGTTGCAGCAGACGCAGTACCAGATTACGTCGCTCCAGCGCCAGTTTCGGGTTACGCCACGGGTTGTAGATGGACGCCCCTTTCACCATACCGACTAACAGCGCCTGCTGGTCGAGGCTTAGCTCTTCTACCGGGCGACCAAAGTAATACAAGCTTGCCAGCGGGAAGCCGCGGATTTCGTTGTCGCCGCTCTGACCGAGATACACCTCGTTCATATACAGCTCAAGAATACGGTCTTTGCTGTAACGCGCGTCCATGATCAGCGCCATGTAAGCTTCGTTCGCTTTACGCCAGTAAGAGCGCTCGCTGGAGAGGAACAGGTTTTTCACCAGCTGTTGCGTCAGCGTACTCGCACCCTGCACCGTGCGTCCGGCTGTCAGGTTTGCCAGCACCGCACGTCCGATGGAGTAGAGACTGATCCCATCATGCTCGTAGAAATGACGGTCTTCTGTCGCCAGCAAAGTATCCACCAGCAAATCAGGGAAACCACTGCGCGGCACAAACAGACGCTGCTCACCGTTTGGCGAAGAGATCATGGTGATCAGACGCGGATCAAGACGGAAGAAACCGAACTGACGGTTGTTCTCCATATTGACGATCGTTGCCAGATGATCGCCATCAAAGGTCAGACGCGCGCGCACCTGCCCTTCTTTGCTGTCCGGGAAATCAAACGGACGGCGGATCATCTCAATGCTGTTGGCCTGCACGGTAAATTCGCCAGGACGGGTCATTTTCGACACCTGACGATACTGGGTCGCCTCCAGCAGCTTCACCATCTCGTTCTTGCTGATGGTCATGTCTGGCTCAAGGTTGACCATCCGGCCATAAACTGCCGCGGGCAATTGCCAGACCTTGCCATCAATACGGCTGCGAATTTTTTGATCGAGATAAACGCCGTAAATGGCGATCAGCACGGCAAAAACGATAGCCAGTTTTAGCAGCAGCCATAGCCAGCCGCGTTTGCCACGAGGCTTACGCCCTTTGCCTTTGCCCTTACCTTTGCGCGGCATCGGTTCTTCATCCTCATAGTCATCATAATCGTCGTAATCATCGTCATCTTCGTAACGACGACGGCTTACCTTTTGTTTGACCGGACGCGTCGGTTTCCCTTTGCGTCCAATTGGCTCGCGGTCATTCCCGGCCATGCTTTTTCTCCGCAATATTCAGGCGCAAAAGCCCGATTTTCTGTTCTTCTGTTGCAAGACAGAAGAAGATATCTCTCAAATTTACTTTGATCTTCACGAATACTTTTTCGTTCGTCGCGTTGGTGCTGTGTTTGCCGGGTCGTCCGGCCAGACATGTTTGGGATAACGCCCTTTCATCTCTTTTTGCACCTCACGGTACGCTCCTTTCCAGAAGGCGCTCAAATCACGCGTGATTTGCAGCGGCCTTTGGGCAGGGGAAAGCAACTCCAGCACCAGCGGCACGCGCCCCTGGGCGATCGTCGGATTGGTGGCCTCACCAAACATCTCCTGCATTCTCACCGCCAGCGCGGGCGGATTATCTTCATGATAACGAATGGCGATCCGGCTTCCCGTCGGCACAGTGTAATGCGCAGGCAATTCACTATCCAGACGTTGCTGCATTCCCCAATCAAGTAATCCGCGTAGTGCCTGATAAATGTCGAGTGATTTCAGGCCGCGTAGTGAATGCACGCCGCTCATATGCGGCAGTAGCCACGTTTCCAGCGTCGCCAACAAACTCTCATCATCAACCGCTGGCCAGTCATATTCCGGCAACCACTTTGCGGCGCATAACAAACGCAAGCGTAGCTGTTCCGCTTCCGCCGTCCAGTTGAGCACGCTTAAACCTTTATCACGAATGCCGTTAAGCATCGCCTGATGCAACTCGTCTTCTGACGGTTTCGCCAGTGGCTGCACTTTCACCGTCAACTGACCGATTTGCAGCCGACGCCAGGCTTTCAGCGTACCTTGCGCGTCATCCCATTCCACGGTGTCAGACTGCTGTACCAGCTGCGGGCAGCGTTGTACTAACTCATCAATATCGACCGGCAGCGCCAGTAAAATCCGCGCATCCGGCGAGGCGCTGCCCTGCAATAATAACGGTGCGATCAACCATTCGTGGCGGCTTAGCGCATCGTCGGCATCGAGCATCGCCCCCATGCCGTTTGCCAGTTGATAGCGTCCATCTTGCCCACGGCGACGAGCAATGCGATCGGCATACGCCCCGGCAAGTAGCGGCGCGATAAGAGAACTGTCTGCCTCACCGCCGCGTACGTTTAAACGTTTTAACAGTTGCTGACTACGTTGCTGCCAGGCTGGTTGATTGCGCGAAAACGCCACGCCCAGGTCACTATTGCCCATCCGTGGCGGCTCTTCGAGAATAGCGGCAATTTTTGCCGCGGTAGCAGCTTCGTCGTCGCTCTTCGCGCTAACCAGCATTGCCGCTAAACGCGGATCGTTACCCAGCGCCGCCATTTTTTGCCCTTGCGCGCTTAGCCGTTCGCCATCCAGCGCCCCCAGCATCCGTAACAGACGTTTCGCGGCCTGTAAATTCACTGCTGGCGGTTGATCCAGCCAGCTCATCTGCGCCGGATCGCTGCATCCCCATTGCAGTAATTCCATCAGCAAACCGGAAAGATCGCTTTGTAATATCTCCGGTTCACTTTGCGCGGCAGCGCGTTCTGCTTGTTCTTTGGCGATTAAATGCAGGCAGATACCCGGCTCCAGACGCCCGGCGCGCCCGGCACGCTGCGTCATGGATGCCTGACTAACGCGTTGAGTAATCAACCGCGTAAGCCCCGTGCGCGGATCAAAACGCGCCACACGCTCCTGGGCACAATCCACCACCAGACGAATACCTTCGATGGTTAAACTTGTTTCAGCAATATTGGTCGCCAGCACCACTTTGCGCATTCCTTGCGGTGCCGGAAGGATCGCTTTTCGCTGATCGTTCAGCGACAACGCGCCATACAGCGGGCAGAGCAACACATCACTGCCGATGCGCGAAGCCAGTTGTTCCTGCACACGCTGAATTTCTCCGACGCCAGGTAAAAATAACAGTAATGATCCGCTTTCCTGACGCAGCATTTCGGCGGTGGCTACCGCAACGGCTTCGTCAAAACGCTGATGCGTGGGCAGTGGTAAATAACGGCGTTCAACCGGAAACGAGCGCCCTTCTGAGATGATGACGGGCGCTTCTGGCAGCATTTGCTGCAAGCGGTCGTTGTCCAGCGTAGCCGACATAATCAGCAGTTTAAGGTCATCACGCAGACCTTGTTGCACATCGAGTAACAGCGCCAACGCCAAATCCGCCTGCAAGCTGCGCTCATGAAACTCATCGAGGATCACCAATCCAACACCGCTCAGTTCCGGGTCACGCTGGATCATGCGCGTCAGCACGCCTTCGGTAACCACTTCCAGGCGGGTATTCGGCCCGACGCAGTTTTGCGCACGCATCCGGTAGCCAACGGTATCGCCTGGCTTTTCGTTAAGCAGCTCCGCCAGCCGTTGCGCAACGTTACGCGCCGCCAAACGACGCGGCTCCAGGAGGATAATTTTCCCGTTAATGCCGGGATGCGCCAGCAGTTGCAGCGGCAGCCAGGTTGATTTCCCGGCCCCGGTCGGCGCAGTTAATAACACCTGCGGTGCACCATCGAGGGCAGCAAGTAACTCAGGTAAGACGGCAGCAACGGGCAACGACGACACAAAACGCTCCAGAGGGTTAACATTCTTCGCGCCACATTGTAGCATCGCGGTAATTCATAACCGAGTGCCTCACATGTCTGAACCGCAACGGCTGTTCTTTGCTATCGACTTACCTGCAGAAATCCGCGAACAGATTATCCACTGGCGCGCCACACACTTCCCACCTGACGCGGGACGTCCGGTCGCCGCCGATAATTTGCATCTGACTCTGGCATTTTTAGGCGAAGTGAGCGCCGAGAAAGAGAAGGCGCTTTCTCTTTTAGCCGGGCGGATTCGTCAACCGGGTTTCACACTCACGCTTGATGACGCCGGTCAATGGCTGCGTTCGCGTGTGGTGTGGTTAGGGATGCGTCAGCCGCCACGCGGCTTAATCCAGCTGGCGAATATGCTCCGTTCACAGGCTGCCCACAGCGGTTGTTTTCAAAGCAATCGTCCGTTTCATCCACATATTACCTTATTGCGCGACGCCAGCGAGGCGGTGACAATCCCGCCGCCAGGTTTTAACTGGTCGTATACGGTGACGGAGTTCACCCTTTACGCCTCCTCGTTTGCGCGTGGACGCACACGCTACACGCCGCTAAAACGCTGGGCGCTAACGCAATAACAAGGATTGTCGTAATGGAATTTTCTCCCCCTCTACAGCGCGCGACGCTAATTCAGCGTTACAAACGTTTTTTAGCCGATGTGATCACACCCGATGGTCGCGAATTAACGCTACACTGCCCGAATACGGGTGCGATGACCGGTTGTGCAACGCCTGGCGATACCGTCTGGTATTCGACTTCAGACAACACCAAACGGAAATACCCACACACCTGGGAATTGACTCAAAGCCAGAGCGGCGCAATTATTTGCGTCAATACGCTTTGGGCTAACAGGTTGACGAAAGAGGCTATCCTTAATGAATCAATTTCAGAACTGTCAGGCTATAGCTCGCTGAAAAGCGAAGTTAAATACGGCGCAGAACGCAGCCGTATTGACTTTATGTTGCAGGCGGATTCGCGTCCAGACTGCTATATTGAAGTGAAATCGGTTACGTTAGCGGAAAACGAACAGGGATATTTTCCCGATGCGGTCACTGAACGAGGTCAGAAACACCTTCGGGAGTTGATGAGCGTAGCGGCTGAAGGCCAGCGTGCGGTTATCTTTTTTGCCGTGCTGCATTCAGCCATTACACGGTTTTCACCCGCGCGCCACATCGATGAGAAATACGCGCAACTATTGTCAGAAGCTCAACAGAGGGGGGTAGAAATTCTGGCTTACAAAGCGGAACTTTCTGCCGAAGGCATGGCTCTTAAAAAATCACTACCGGTTACATTGTAGTAGAGTAAGTAACTGGTTAATTTACATTCTGGTCGCGTGCGCAAATACGCTTTTCCTCACACAGTTGTCAAGTGTTACGTTTAGATAATTGCTATCCGGAAAAGCATCTGCTATTTATAGCGGCCTCATTTTTCCCCCGAACATGGGGATCGATAGTGCGTGTTAAGGAGAAGCAACATGCAAGAAGGGCAAAACCGTAAAACATCGTCCCTGAGTATTCTCGCCATCGCTGGGGTGGAACCATATCAGGAGAAGCCGGGCGAAGAGTATATGAATGAAGCCCAGCTGGCGCACTTCCGTCGTATTCTGGAAGCATGGCGTAATCAACTCAGGGATGAAGTCGATCGCACCGTTACACATATGCAGGATGAAGCAGCCAACTTCCCGGACCCGGTAGACCGTGCAGCCCAGGAAGAAGAGTTCAGCCTCGAACTGCGTAACCGCGATCGCGAGCGTAAGCTGATCAAAAAGATCGAGAAAACGCTGAAAAAAGTGGAAGACGAAGATTTCGGCTACTGCGAATCCTGCGGTGTTGAAATTGGTATTCGCCGTCTGGAAGCGCGCCCGACAGCCGATCTGTGCATCGACTGCAAAACGCTGGCTGAAATTCGCGAAAAACAGATGGCTGGCTAATTACAGCCGTTCCATCACGTTTACCACAGGCGGGAAATGCTCCCGCCTTATTTTTTGTTCAACGAGATGACAGACACACACTATATTGGCCGCTTTGCCCCCTCTCCTTCCGGCGAGCTTCATTTTGGCTCTCTGATTGCCGCGCTTGGCAGCTATTTACAGGCTCGCGCCCGGCACGGTCGCTGGCTGGTACGCATTGAAGATATCGACCCGCCTCGTGAAGTTCCCGGTGCCGCAGATACTATCCTGCGCCAGCTGGAACATTACGGCCTGCACTGGGACGGCGATGTTCTCTGGCAATCGCAACGTCACCACGCCTATCGCGAAGCACTCGCCTGGTTACATGAGCAAGGATTAAGTTATTACTGCACCTGCACGCGTGCGCGTATTCAAAGCATTGGCGGTATTTACGACGGCCATTGCCGGGAATTGCATCATGGACCAGACAACGCCGCAGTACGTATCCGCCAGCAGCATCCGGTCACCCAGTTTACTGACCTGCTGCGAGGCATTATTCACGCCGACGAAAAACTGGCACGGGAAGATTTTATTATTCATCGCCGTGATGGTTTGTTTGCCTATAACCTGGCGGTGGTGGTGGATGATCACTTCCAGGGCGTGAGCGAAATTGTCCGGGGGGCAGATTTGATCGAACCGACAGTGCGGCAAATCTCGCTGTACCAGCTTTTTGGCTGGAAAGTGCCAGATTACATCCATTTACCGCTGGCGCTTAATCCACAAGGCGCTAAACTTTCCAAGCAGAATCATGCGCCTGCGTTGCCGAAAGGCGATCCACGCCCGGTGTTAATCGCGGCACTTCATTTTCTGGGTCAGCAGGTAGAAACACACTGGCAGGATTTCAGCGTCGAGCAAATCCTTCAGTCAGCCGTCAAAAACTGGCGGCTCACCGCAGTGCCTGAGTCGGCAATTGTAAATTCAACATTCTCAAATGCGTCATGCTGAGCTATGATTAGCCGCTATTTTTTTGTCCTGAATGATGTTTGACACTACCGAGGTGTACTATTTTTACCCGAGTCGCTAATTTTTGCCGCAAGGTGCTAAGCCGCGAGGAAAGCGAGGCTGAACAGGCAGTCGCCCGTCCACAGGTGACGGTGATCCCGCGTGAGCAGCATGCTATTTCCCGCAAAGATATCAGTGAAAATGCCCTGAAGGTAATGTACAGGCTCAATAAAGCGGGATACGAAGCCTGGCTGGTTGGCGGCGGCGTGCGCGACCTGTTACTTGGCAAAAAGCCGAAAGATTTTGACGTAACCACTAACGCCACGCCTGAACAGGTACGTAAACTGTTCCGTAACTGCCGCCTGGTGGGTCGCCGTTTCCGTCTGGCTCATGTGATGTTTGGCCCGGAGATTATCGAAGTTGCGACCTTCCGTGGACATCACGAAGGTAACGTCAGCGACCGCACGACCTCCCAACGCGGGCAAAACGGTATGTTGCTGCGCGACAACATTTTCGGCTCCATCGAAGAAGACGCCCAGCGCCGCGATTTCACTATCAACAGCCTGTATTACAGCGTAGCGGATTTTACCGTCCGTGATTACGTTGGCGGCATGAAGGATCTGAAAGACGGCGTTATCCGTCTGATTGGTAACCCGGAAACGCGCTACCGTGAAGATCCGGTACGGATGCTGCGCGCGGTACGTTTTGCCGCCAAATTGGGTATGCGTATCAGTCCTGAAACCGCAGAACCGATCCCTCGCCTCGCTACCCTGCTGAACGATATTCCACCGGCACGTCTGTTTGAAGAATCTTTGAAACTGCTGCAAGCGGGCTACGGTTACGAAACCTATAATCTGCTGTGTGAATATCACCTGTTCCAGCCGCTGTTCCCGACCATTACCCGCTACTTCACGGAAAATGGCGACAGCCCGATGGAGCGGATCATTGAACAGGTGCTGAAGAATACCGATACGCGTATCCATAACGATATGCGCGTGAACCCGGCGTTCCTGTTTGCCGCCATGTTCTGGTACCCACTGCTGGAGACGGCACAGAAGATCGCCCAGGAAAGCGGCCTGACCTATCACGACGCTTTCGCGCTGGCGATGAACGACGTGCTGGACGAAGCCTGCCGTTCTCTGGCGATCCCGAAACGTCTGACGACGTTAACCCGCGATATCTGGCAGTTGCAGTTGCGTATGTCCCGACGTCAGGGTAAACGCGCCTGGAAACTGCTGGAGCATCCTAAGTTCCGTGCTGCTTATGACCTGTTGGCCTTGCGAGCTGAAGTTGAACGTAACGCTGAACTGCAGCGTCTTGTGAAATGGTGGGGGGAGTTCCAGGTTTCCGCGCCACCAGATCAAAAAGGGATGCTCAACGAGCTGGATGAAGAGCCGTCACCGCGTCGCCGTTCTCGTCGTCCACGCAAACGCGCACCGCGTCGTGAGGGTACCGCATGACAGTGGCGTATATTGCCATAGGCAGCAATCTGGCCTCTCCGCTGGAGCAGGTCAATGCTGCCCTGAAAGCATTAGGCGATATCCCTGAAAGCCACATTCTTGCCGTTTCTTCGTTTTACCGCACTCCACCGCTGGGGCCGCAAGATCAACCCGATTACTTAAACGCAGCCGTGGCGCTGGAAACCTCTCTTGCACCTGAAGAGTTACTCAACCACACACAACGTATTGAGTTACAACAAGGTCGCGTCCGTAAAGCGGAACGCTGGGGGCCGCGCACACTGGATCTCGACATCATGCTATTTGGTAATGAAGTAATAAATACCGAACGCCTGACCGTTCCGCACTACGATATGAAGAATCGTGGATTTATGCTGTGGCCGCTGTTTGAAATTGCGCCGGAGCTGGTGTTTCCTGATGGAACAGTATTAGGAAATTTATTAAAAATAAATAAATTTCATGAATTAAACAAATGGTGATTTAATGATTTCATGAATATAAATAAATTCCGAAAAATAGCCTTACCCCATTGCAATTAATATATTCCCTAAGCTACAACCATAATTAATATTATATACCCCGTTAACACCTTCCGCCTCACATACAATATTTTTCCCGCTTTGTACATTAAGTTTTACTTAAAGATGAATTAAGTGGATATATAAATTTAAATATGCACAATATCCCACTTGGTGATGAACAGATGTTACATTCAGTAAATCTTCACATTCATCATTAACAAAACAATCTATTTTTCTCTATCGGGGTTCTTTGTCTGAAAGCACCCGATTGTAGTTAAACTCATGGAATATAATTCAAGGATTATTATGTCTAAAAAATTAGGTTTTGCCCTGTCTGGTCTTATGCTGGCAATGGTTGCAGGTACTGCTTCTGCTGATATGGACGGTGGTCAGATTAACATCAGTGGCTTGGTTAGCGATAACACCTGTGAAACAAAAGTTGATGGCGGCAAGCAAGATGGCCTGGTTCTTCTGCAAACTGCAACGGTTGCTGAAATTACCGCTGGTGTATCTGAAACTGCTGTCGGTGCCAAAGCGAAACCGTTTAGCATTACTGTAGACTGCAGCAAAGCGACTCCGGGAGGCCAACCGACTCTGACATTCGGTTCAGTTTTCTTTGGTAACAGTCGTGGCACTTTGAATAACGATATGTCCATCACCACCCCGTCATCTGGTGTGAATATCGCCCTGCACAACATTGACGGCACCACTGTTAAACAAGTCAAAATTAATAATGCATCTGATGCTTACACTAAAGCATTAACCAATAATGTTGCAGTCTTTGACTTCAAAGCCTCCTATGTTCGTGAAGACGACTCAACACCAGCAACGGCTGGTTATGTAAGAACCAACACAGCTTACACCATCACCTACAATTAAGTTATTCGTTGGTGATTTAAATTACTACAAGGGTGCGACACCTATTGTCGCCCCCTTGTCTTGAAAACAATTCATGTCATGGATGGTATATTTTGTTAAATAAAAAGAATATTGTCGCATTATGTGTTGCCAGTAGTATGGCATTTAGTATGCCTGTTATGGCTGATATTGTTATTTCCGGTACACGCGTCATTTATAAAAGTGATCAAAAAAGCGTTAGCGTACGCCTGGAGAATAAAGGCAATAGCCATCTGTTAGTACAAAGCTGGCTGGATACCGGTGACGATAACGCTGAGCCGGGAAGCATTAATGTACCATTTACGGCAACACCTCCCGTTTCACGTATTGATGCTAAACGCGGTCAAACCATCAAATTGATGTATACCGGCAGCACCGTACTCCCCAGCGACAAAGAAAGCGTATTCTGGTTTAACGTGCTGGAAGTGCCCCCAAAACCAGATGCTTCAAAAGTAGAGAATCAGAGCCTGTTACAACTGGCTTTCCGTACCCGTATCAAGCTGTTCTATCGTCCGGCAGGATTAAACGGTAACCCGTCTGAAGCACCATTAGCCCTGAAATGGAAATGGGCTGAAGGGAAGTCTGGCCTGAGTGTATATAACCCAACATCTTATTACGTCTCTTTCAACAGTGCAGAGTTAATCGCTGGCGGTAAGTCGAACCCGCTCAATGTAAAAATGGTTGCACCGAAAAGCGAAGAGATTTTCACCATAAGCGGTTCAGGCGGGAAAGCAACGTCAGGAAAGGTACATTTCTCCGCGATTAATGATTTTGGCGGCGCAATTGAAGGCGATGTCAATTTGTAAGACCAGGGACCTTATGCAGCAGGAAGCCAATGTAATGAAAACAAAGACATCGACTAAACGCCATAATCTTACGCGTATCGCAATGTATTGCTCAATCATGTATAGCGGCGCTACCATCGGAGCCGAAAGTGTTGAGTATGACCCTACCTTTTTAATGGGTGGCAACGCTTCCAGTATTGATGTTAGCCGCTATAGCGATGGCAACCCGACTTTGCCTGGTGTTTACGATGTTAGCATCTATGTTAACGAGCAACCTGTTGCTAACCTGGAGATCCCCTTTATCGCGATCCCCGATAAAAAGAATGCTCAAGCCTGTATTACCCTGAAAAATCTACTACAACTGCATATCAAGACACCCCCGGCAGACGAGGAAAATACTATCCTTCTTCCACGGGATGAAACGCTTGGCAACTGTCTTGACCTGTCGTTAGCCATACCTAAATCCTCAGTGAACTATGACCCCTCTGAACAACGTCTGGATATCAATGTTCCCCAGGCATGGGTGATGAAGAATTATCAAAACTATGTGGACCCATCACTTTGGGAAAATGGCATTAACGCGGCTACGCTGTCTTATAACATCAACGCTTATCGCAGTGAAAATTCAAATTATACAAATGATAGCGTTTATACATCGTTCAATGGTGGCGTCAATTTAGGGGCCTGGCGTCTGCGTAGCAGCGGTAACTATAGCTGGAGAAACGACGCGGGAAGCAATGTTGAGTTTATGAATCGCTACGTCCAGCGCGACATTACCGCTATCCGCTCGCAGCTCATTATGGGGGAATCCTACACCACAGGTGAAACGTTCGACTCCGTTAGTATCCGCGGCATTCGCTTATACAGCGACAGCCGAATGCTGCCGCCTGTATTGGCAAACTTCGCCCCGACAATTCGTGGTGTAGCAAATACTAACGCCAAAGTCAGCATCACCCAGAGTGGATACAAAATTTATGAAACCACTGTTCCACCGGGACCTTTTGTCATTGATGATCTCAGCCCGTCAGGGTATGGCAGCGATCTTATCGTAACCATTGAAGAAGCTGATGGCAGCAAGCGTACATTTTCTCAGCCATTTTCTTCAGTAATTCAAATGCTGCGCCCGGGTGTTTCTCGCTGGGATATCAGCGGCGGGCAAATTAATAAAGACGACTTGCATCATGAACCAAACTTACTACAAGCGACCTATTACCGTGGTTTAAGTAACCTGTTCACTGGCTATACTGGTTTTCAGGTCACAGATAATCATTATGCTGCAGGTTTACTTGGCATTGGGATGAATACTTCAGTCGGCGCAATTTCCTTCGATGTCACCCACTCCAGTGTCGATATACCGGATGATAAAAGGTACCAGGGGCAAAGCTATCGCATCTCCTGGAACAAATTTTTTGACCTGACAGATACATCATTAAACATCGCGGCTTACCGCTACTCCACGCAGGACTATCTGGGCCTGAATGATGCATTAACACTTATTGATGAAGTTGAACATCCCACTCAGGATCTTGATCCCAAAACTATGCGCAACTACGGGCGCATGAAAAACCAGTTCACCGTAAGCATTAACCAACCGCTACGCTTTGGGAAGGATGATTATGGCTCGTTCTATACCTCTGGAAGCTGGTCTGATTACTGGGGGGGCAGTAAGAGCCGTAGCAACTATTCGGTCGGCTACAGTAACAGCGCTTCATGGGGAAGCTACAGTATCAGCGCTCAACGATCCTGGGATGAGTACAGCCAAACAGAAAACAGTATTTACCTCAGCTTTTCGATACCTATCGAAAAGCTGATGGGTACGGAGCACCGTGATTCCGGTTTCCAAAGTATTGATACACAACTTAGTACCAATATGGATGGTAATAATCAGTTCAACATGAGCAGTAGCGGTTATAGCAACGATAACCGCGTGAGCTATAGCGTGAACGCGGGTTATGGGATGAATAAAACCGGCAAAGATCTCAGCAACATCGGGGGTTATGCCAGCTATGAATCGCCATGGGGAACGCTAGCTGGGTCAGTCTCTGCTACCAGCGATAATAACCGCCAGTACTCCGTTAATACAGATGGTGGATTTGTGTTGCACAGCGGAGGACTGACGTTCAGCAACGACAGTTTCAGTGATAATGACACCATTGCTTTGGTTAAAGCACCGGGTGCAAAAGGGGCGCGTATTAACTACGGCAACAATACCGTTGACCGTTGGGGATATGGCGTAACCAGTGCTCTTTCACCATACCAGGAAAACAAAATTGCTCTGGACACTGAAAACCTGGAAAACGACATCGAAATGAAGAGCACCAGTACGGTTGCCGTACCACGCCAGGGCTCGGTTATCTTTGCTGGTTTTGAAACCAATCAGGGACAATCTGCGATTATGAATATCAAACGCAGTGACGGAAAAGGTATCCCCTTCGCCGCCGATATTCATGATGAAACAAATGCAATCATTGGCAACGTTGGGCAGGGCGGGCAGGCATTTGTTCGCGGTATTCAGCAGCAGGGCACGATAAAAATCACCTGGCTGGAAGCCAGCATGCCCAAAACCTGTATTGCGCAGTACCAGCAACCCAATGTGACATCGGAGAAAATCCAGCAAACGATTATTCTCAATAATATTCTTTGCCAGCTCCAATAATACGAAAGAGAGATGACAATGATAAAAAACACACGGTATAAAATAGTACTCCTGGCAGGCATTTTTTTACTGCCCGGCGCACTGGCACAAGATATTAATGTTGATTTTGTTGCCACAATCAAAGGCACGACATGTAATATCACTCTGGAAGGGACACGCGTCACCGCTGATGGCAATAATCAGTACACGCTACGGATATTAAATGTTGCTCTGGATAAAATCATAAACAAGATGCCAGAAGCACAAGCCGACTTTAAACTGGTCGCTAATTGTGATGGTAACATAGGCAAGATTACGACATCGCTGGCAGGGAATCCTTCAGTAGAGTTACCCTATTTAATTTCTCCATTAACTTCAGATAATTCATCCACCACAGAATATATTGCTATGGGGATTAAACTTCGAAATGCCTCTGACACTGAATTTATTCCCCCAGATGGTTCTAAAAAGATTTCCTGGGGAGAGGGATTAACAAAACCGGAACTTGAGATGACGGTAGCACTTCGCGAAACCCGACCAGGTTCAGGAAGAGCAGGTAATTTTAAAGCACTTGCGACATTCAATTTCACCTACGAATAAAAGGATAATAATAATGCAGATGAAATCATTACATTATGGGATATTTGCAAGCATTACTCTGAGCTTATTATTATTCAGCACGTTTTCTATAGCCATCACGGATAACATTGGCCTAAACGTTATGACCACTGTTGAAAACAGAACTTGTCAAAGCGAAATCAGCAACCAGGGGTTGGTTAACCTTGGCACTGTTGGAGTGGGATATTTTGCCAGTAATGTTAGTGCGGAAGATAATTATCCAGGCGGAAAGACCTTTACTGTGACAGTAAAAGATTGCCCCTCCGCTGGCACAACATCAAGCCAGTTGCATATAGAATTTAAACCTGTCAGTGGTGTAATGGCCACTGGTAGCCAACAGATATTCGCCAATAATCATGTCGGCGGTGCACAAAATGTAGGAATCGTGATTTTTAGCCAAAATAATCAGTCATCGGACACAGTGAATGTGCTGTCACCAACAGGGCAGTTTCGCACAGTCTGGCCAGTTGCCTCTGCAAACATGAATAATTCATCGTGGCAATTTTATACACGAATGCAAAAAATTGATCCGTTACTTCCCGTTGGTGCAGGATTTGTCACCAGCAATGTATTAGTTGATATTTATTATCAATAAATGCCAGACATAACGCATCTACAAATATTATTTTTTCAAAGGAGTGATAAGATGAAGTCAGCGTTCCGATACTTTCTTTTTTTATGGATTATCACAGCCAGCATTAATAATGTAAATGCTGAAAATCTTACTTTTATGGTCGGTGACGATGCTGGCGTAGGAAACCTTAATGGCCCATCAGGCGATAAACTAATATCATTTTCCTATCCGGTTGGTGGAGTAAACAATATTGTATTTTATAATCCAACATCCACCACACCGACCAATGCAAAAATAAAATTATATTGGAGTGAACTGGACACATCAAGTAGCCGTGGGTTTGTATATTGTACTTCAAAAAATAATTCCAGCGGTATGCCAATTACTGTCCGGCATAACATGGTTGACTCAGGAAAAATGGCAGATGGGCACAGATTATATGAAACTAATGTAACCGGTCTATATTATACGTTAATGCTCAATAGATTCTGGTCGTATGAACTTCGCTCAAGCTCTCCAGATATATACGTTGGAGACGATGGCTGGCACACTGTACAATTTTCTATTACGGGTGATTATATACGAGGTCAATGTAATACTTCCAGGTATCAAGCAGTCGGAGGTCTTTTGCACGATGCCACGGTGGAATTCTATACCGACAGCAGTTTTAACCCTGCTCCAAATACTAACGTGCAATTAAAACATACTGGTGATTATTTGTATTCATTCGCAAATGAAGGGCCAGGGGTTCCAAATGTAAGTGCATCTAAGATGCTAAAAATCAATTTTAATTTAACAGACATCAATATCCAACTGCCAACATGCTTTACGTCTATCCTTTTGGGTGAGAGCGTAACGCGATCAACCGTAAATCTCGGGGAATATACTGTTGGACAGATCACCTCAGATTCTGCAACACCTGTTAATTTTCAGATCTCGCTACAAAATTGTGTTCGTATAAGCAGTATTAAAACAAAACTAAAATCTAATGTAGTAGGAGTGAATAATCCTCTGTTGCTTGGTAATACTTTGACAGGAACCGATGATGCAAAAGGTGCCGGAGTACTTATTGAAGGGTTACCCAACAGCAAAAATTCACAAAATTTCACGCTTAAGCCAAATGATGAGACATCAAGCTATAACGATGCTGAAGATGATCCTGGAGAAAACAATGGAATTTATAACCCAGATTATCCTAATGCCAACGGTCGTACTACAACCCAGGACCTGAAATTTCAGGCAACATTAAAACGCGATGGTAATGCAACTGTGAAACCCGGCGGATTTAAGGCTACCAGTACATTCCAGGTCACCTACGAGTAACAGGTTTAACCGCACCGCCATCATCTGGCGGTGCTGTAATTGATAAATCATTGCCCCCACCAATGTGACTGATAAAATGCCAGACAGCACGACATTACTTATCAGGATACGTTATGAAACCAACCACTATTGCTTCATTGCAAAAATGCAAACAAGAAAAAAAACGTTTCGCGACCATCACCGCTTACGACTATAGCTTCGCAAAACTGTTTGCCGATGAAGGGCTTAACGTCATGCTGGTTGGCGATTCACTGGGCATGACGGTTCAGGGGCATGACTCAACTCTGCCAGTTACCGTTGCCGATATCGCCTACCACACTGCTGCTGTACGTCGCGGTGCGCCAAACTGTCTGCTGCTGGCTGATCTGCCGTTTATGGCGTATGCCACACCAGAACAAGCCTTTGAAAACGCCGCGACTGTCATGCGTGCCGGTGCCAACATGGTCAAAATTGAGGGCGGTGAGTGGCTGGTAGAAACCGTACAAATGCTGACCGAACGTGCCGTTCCTGTTTGTGGTCACTTAGGTTTAACCCCACAGTCAGTGAATATTTTCGGTGGCTACAAAGTCCAGGGGCGCGGCGATGAAGCGGCCGATCGACTGCTCAGCGATGCATTAGCTTTAGAAGCTGCTGGGGCACAACTGCTGGTACTGGAGTGCGTGCCGGTTGAACTGGCAAAACGTATTACCGAAGCACTGGCGATCCCGGTTATTGGCATTGGCGCAGGCAACGTCACTGACGGGCAAATTCTCGTGATGCACGACGCATTCGGCATTACCGGCGGTCATATTCCTAAATTCGCCAAAAATTTCCTCGCCGAAACGGGCGACATCCGCGCGGCTGTGCGGCAGTATATGGCTGAAGTGGAGTCCGGCGTTTATCCGGGCGAAGAACACAGTTTCCATTAAGGAGTGACGTTGTGTTAATTATCGAAACCCTGCCGCTGCTGCGTCAGCAAATCCGCCGCCTGCGTATGGAAGGTAAGCGCGTGGCGCTGGTGCCCACCATGGGTAACCTGCACGACGGCCATATGAAGCTGGTCGACGAAGCCAAAGCCCGCGCCGATGTGGTCGTCGTCAGTATTTTCGTTAACCCGATGCAGTTCGACCGCCCGGAAGATCTGGCACGTTATCCACGGACCTTGCAAGAGGACTGCGAAAAGCTGAACAAGCGCAAAGTGGATTTAGTTTTCGCCCCTTCGGTAAAAGAGATCTACCCGAACGGTACAGAAACCCACACCTATGTTGATGTTCCCGGTCTTTCTACCATGCTGGAAGGTGCCAGCCGTCCGGGACATTTTCGCGGCGTTTCGACTATCGTCAGCAAGCTGTTCAATCTGGTCCAGCCGGACATCGCCTGCTTCGGTGAAAAAGATTTTCAGCAACTGGCGCTGATCCGCAAAATGGTTGCTGATATGGGCTTTGATATTGAGATTGTCGGTGTGCCAATTATGCGCGCCAAAGACGGTCTGGCGCTGAGTTCCCGTAACGGTTATCTGACGGCGGAACAACGCAAAATTGCGCCTGGTCTGTACAAGGTTTTAAGTTCGATTGCCGACAAATTGCAGGCTGGCGAACGGGATCTCGATGAAATTATTACTATTGCCGGGCAAGAACTGAATGAAAAAGGCTTCCGCGCCGATGATATTCAGATTCGTGATGCCGACACCTTGCTGGAGGTCTCTGAAAACAGCAAACGTGCAGTGATTCTGGTAGCCGCCTGGCTTGGCGATGCCCGCCTGATCGACAACAAAATAGTCGAGCTGGTGTAATACTTAACTGGCGCTACGGCTGATGGCGCCAGTTATTCATTGCCATGTTATCTGTAAGCGATAATTCATAACGCAGACAACTTAGTTAGAGTTAATTAGCTTATCAACCTCTGTAAGAGATAAAGTTGCCATCTCTGCAACGTCTTCCCGAGACATTCCTTTACTCAGAAGACGCTGTGCCAGCCTTACCTTCCGGAGTCCCTCTTTATATCCCTTCTGAAATCCCTTCTGAAATCCCTTCTCTTCAAACCACTGCGCCAACGTCTGCCTGGTTTCTCTCCGTGTCTTTATTTCCATAGGTTCCCTTAATTATCTGGTCAGTTAACAATAACAATTATCTGGCTATAACTGATGATGCAGACAACTTAGTTAATCAGCTTATCAATCTCGGCAAGGGGTAAATTTGCCATCTCTGCAACGTCTTCCCGAGACATTCCTTTACTCAGAAGACGCTGGGCGAATTCCTGACTTACTTCCTGTGTTACTTCCTGTATTACCTCTTGTCTTACCTCTTGTCTTACCTCTTGTCTTACCTCCTGTCTTCCTTCCTGTCTTCCCCTCTCTTCAAACCACTGCGCCAGCGTCATCATAGACTCCCCTCCCGTTTCCCTGTCTCTCAGCACACCATAAAACAAATCCGCTTGTTCAGTATGACCGCGTTGCAGCATATAGTTTTGCATGGCAACTAACTGACTTCCGCTAGTGTACCCTTCGTCAATCAGCGTGACCAGTTGCTCCAGCAATAACATTAAGTCGCGCTGGCGAATATGTTTTTGCAGTAGTTCGAGAATCGCAATCCGCCGATGCTGCATGATTTCGTCATCCGGTGTGATGGTGATATTGATTAGACTTGAGATAAATGACAGGGAATAAGTGAGATATTTATGGGAAGAACTGGGTCAAAATGGGAAGAAACCAGGAGGAATATGCAATAACCTTACAGTATGTGAAAATCAGACCGGCCCGAACAAAAACAGAACTCGCGCCAGCCTGATTGCAGATATTACTCTTTTTTCTCCGTATCTACATCGGGTTCATCAGCAAATAGCTTGCCCTGCATCCGATCCAGTTCTTCTTTTCTTACCCGCTTAACCACGCTGTAGACCCACTGAAGCGAAACACCAAATTTGCGGGCCAGTTCATGGTGGTTACGTCCGTTAAACTCCCTGAAGATTTCCCGGTCGCGCTGACTGACCTTCCATACCATGCCCATCGGGAAATAAACGTTTTGCCCGCCCCAGACCTGCATCATGCGGTTCGCGACGGCCTGACCAATCTGGTCGGCAATTGCGGGCTCAATATCAATAATCTCGCGAACGGTCTCAGAGGTATGCTGTGCCAGTTCCACCAGGAGTTCCGGCCCTTTACTTCGAAACTGATTCAGGTCGCTCATGTTTTACTCCCGCAGCTCTGCGCTGCCACTTCTTCAGTTTCTCAATAACACTGCTTGCCTGTTCAGTATTGAGCCAGCGCAGGGCGCTGATGCCCGTTTCCCGCTTGATCCACCGCGCTAATGCATTTTCTGAACGGTCACGAACAATGCCGGCAGCAGCCATTTCAAGCCATAGCGCACGGATTTTCCTGGACTGCGGATGGTTATCCAGCGGTAAACCGGAGCTGGCTTTTCTGGCAGGCTTAACGCGAAAGCCTTTCCTTTTCATGGATTCCAGCACGCAGTTTAGTTGTGTGGTATCCATTCCTTTGGTTGAGGCTTTACCGGTCAGCCCCTGTAACATCTGGCGGTAGCTGTCTTCATCCATACCCAGTTCATTACGGGCAATATGAATGAGCTGGATAAGACGTTGTTTAGTCATCATCGTTGCTCCTTCTGCCTGCATCACCGATATAATCGACATATAAAGGAAGTGCCACAGGCCAGCACAGGAACATCACCGACCAGCTAATCCAGTAACCGGCACCACTGTAACGTGAATAAAACCCTGAACGGCGGTGCAGTTCAGCAGTACACCAACCGACAAAACAATACCAGAACAGGGCACATACAACAGATTCAGCCGTCATTCTGAATATCCCCCCAACTGATATGAATATTACGGGCAGCAATGACAGGGTCTTTATTCCACCATGCACCTGACATGTATTTTTCAACCTGTTCGCGTCCGGCAATAACACCAATTGTGATCCCCGGCCTGACGTTCTTAAAAAAGGCGCGGGCAAAAAGGTATCTGGCAGATATTCGGCAGGCTTTTAATTTCCGGCTGTTACCTGATAACGTAATCATCTGGCCTCCAGTTTCTGCTGTTCCCGCCCACTGACCGGTCGGTGCAGTCTGACGTTCTGCCCTTCTCGAAACCCCGCATAGCGCGAGGCGTCGCCATTGCGACTTCTTCCCGGTTTACGCGCCCTGGTGGTTTGCGTCTGCGGGTATTTATGTTCCAGCCACTGCTGCATCAGTTCACGTTCGTCATCGGTCAAGGCGAAGGACTGTATTTCACTGATAACGGCCAGCACCCAGCCTTCAGCAAACTGGTCTCCACGGCTGGTGCGGGTGGCGGTTTTTATTCTTTTGTTCTGTGCACTGATATACTGCTGACGCGCCTTTTTCAGCTGACGGGCCAGCACTTCCCAGGTGTACGCGGCCAGTGCGGCCCGTTCCCGGTTGCCGTAGAACCCCACACCCGGATATGTGCCGGGGTGAATGATGGAGTTAACACCAAATGCCTCGCGGATGATGTTCATCAGGCCCAGCATGTAGCGCGGCGGACGGAGGCTGCCTGTCGGCCAGTAGTGACTGATGGTTTCATCAATATCACTCATGGCGATGTCGGAATGTGTGATGCCGTGAACATCCATCAGTTTACGGGCGCGGCGCAGTGCCAGAGCGGCCTCGTGAGGGTTGCCGGATGCGGCCAGCGCCAGCAACTTTTTCAGTTTCTCAATGTGTTTATCCTGGTCTGTCATTGTTCAGTATCTCCGGTGTACATGACGCCCAGCCGTGCGGCAAGGCGTTCCAGTTTTTTCTGTTTGTGGAAGTCAATCAGCCGGTCCATCCCCTGAAGGCGCAGCTGCTCTGTCATGATTTCCACGTCTGCCAGCTCTGCCGCGAGGTCACTTTCGCTGCCCTGTCCGTTCAGGTTGCGGGCAGCACTGGCCGCCAGTTCAGCGGCCTCTTCTGTCAGTTTCAGGGCCTGTGCATCCGGACCGAAACGCTGCAGGGCCAGACGGTAGAGGGCGGTGCGGGTGAGTTCGGTGTTCCGTGTCATGCCGCGCCCTCAGTGTTTCCGGTCGACGGTGATGTTCAGGCCGCCTTCTGCAGTGGTTTCCACCCGGTACGGCACCTCGTGCTCTGCCGTGTGGGTGAGTGTGTTCATCAGTACCTGCAGGGCAGCCGCCTTTCCGTTGGTTGCCACAATGGCCTGAGCGGCCATGCTGATTAACGCCGTCAGGACGTGCTTCACATCGGTGAGGTCGCGGCATTCACACTCGTTGACATAGTGTTCAACAAGGGGGCGGGTGCGCTGTCGTGCTTCCTGTGGGGTAATCATTGCGCGTCCTCCCTGTCAGGGCGGGAGAATTCCATGACGGGCACGTCCGCCGAAAAATGCTGGCTGCAGTACGGACAGACCAGGGTGACGCGTACCGCAGGGATGTGGTATTTACCGGACATCACGGCGATGGCGCTGTGAAAACGCAGGGCTGTTATATCCCTCTCGCACTGAATACATTTAAATATCATAATTTAATTCTCCTCTGTTTCCGGCGTGCAGAAGCCCACGGCGCTGACGCCGGAATAAAAAAGAAAATGTTTTTATTAAATAATTAACGTGGTGTGTTTACTGCACATCCTGCTCAAAAGGAATTATTGAAAAATCCTCAATGTCGCTTTTAATGGAAATACCGGGAATATTTTTCACGGCCTCTTTTTCATTCAGGATAGCGTCTTTATTTATTTCCTCTTTTACACGAATAAAGCGCTCAAGCCCCAGACGTCTCAGTAATTCAATAACATTATCCGCCCCACGGATACTGACTGATGGCGGACGGTTTCGCCACTGCACCTCGCCGGTGGTGAGGTTAGCGAACTTCACCTTCCCGTTGCCGGTCAGTTCATCACGGTGCGCCTCACACCATGTCTGGATACCGGACTGCAGTTCGGCCATGCGTTTTTTCAGGCTCTCGGTGAGCGGGGCATAACGTGCAGTGATGTCGCCAATGGTGTCATTCATTTCTGTTTCAGCCCTGACCAGTTCACGTTGCGCGTCACCAAGCAGTCTGATTCCCTCAATGACCTCTTCGCGTGTCCCCGGCACCCAGAGTGCTGCTGCGGCTTTGATACGTTTTGCCCCTTTTGTACTTTTTGCCATATTTTATGACTCCTCCTGTTGTGCTGATTACCACAAAGATTCCGGCCACACGACGCGACAGCCGTGCAGTTCGAAAACGCCCTGACGGAAATGTCCCCTGTGGTCATGACCGGTATACAGATAACAGGCCTTTCCCTGCTCAAGCATGCGCATGCAATGCGCACTCCGGGAAACGCGGATGACAGGTTTGTTACCCCTGATGGTGATGCTTTGTACATCCGTGTTCGTCGCCTTAAGCGCCATAATGGCTGACTGCACTTTGCTGATTTGCTGGTTGATACCTGTGGTGGATTTCATTATTAAACCCCTTTGACAACGTCAGCGTTGACCTGTGGAACCCCGATTTCAGCGGCCAGATTCATGGCGGCTATTACCAGGTTACTGACGGCCAGCGGATACAGCAGGCTGACCATATTTTTACGATGACTTCCCGGATTGCTCAGGCGGGCACGTATGGCATCCACTGCGCTGGCGTCCATAATGTCCGTCAGTTGTTTACCGGCCCGTTGCAGTTTGAACGTCAGAAACTCTTCAAGGTTATTGTCCAGAGGCAGAAGTTCGACCACCTCACAGCGCTGAACGACTTCACGGACTTCCATATTGCGTTCAGACAGTTTTGTCGCCAGTTCCGGCTGGCCAATCAGCACGATGGACAGCAGTTTTTTGAAACCGGACTCCAGCTCAAAAAAGCGTTTGAGGTGTTTCAGTGTCGGAATGGGCAGACTGTGGGCCTCCTCAATCACCAGAACGTGGCTGAACCCCGCCTGGCTGCTGTCTTTCAGGACGCGATGCAACTGGCGAAAGCGGGCGTCCTGACTGCGTCTGATGCTTTCCAGTGGTGCGATGGTACTGATAATGGCTTCGGCAATCGCTGCTGCCTTCAGGGTTTTCCCTTTCACATCGTTGTCTTCCATAGCGATGATGTATGGCTCGATAACAATTACCGGCGCATTCTCGCGGTTGATACGTTCAGTCAGGTCGCGGCGCAGCGTGGATTTACCCGCACCGGACTCACCGATGACGGCCATAAATCCACCATGACGGGCTGTCTGGTACAGCGCCTCACGCACATAGCGGATGTCCGGGGTGGTGAACACATCATCAGAACCCTGCATGGCTTCGTCGGCGAACGGGTCACGGAAAAGACCAAACGCTTTTTTGGTTGCTGGAAATAACACCTGTTTTTTGAGTAACATATTCTCTTCCTCACTGAGGCTCGTTTTATCTGTGGTACCCGCTGTACGGGGCGTGGCCGCGACCTGTACAGCATCAAAACTCTTCGTTGTATCAATCCCCTGACTTTCCAGCCAGGACGCAAGACGCCGGCGCACTTCTCCGGGGCGGGTGCGGGGCCACGCGTTATGATTCACAATCTGGGCCAGCGTGGCCTCAGAAACATCGACAGCTCTCGCCACCACCGCCTGTGAGATACGGGCCTCTTTCAGTTGCTGCTTCAGTACCAGCATGTTTTCCTCCTCAGTTGCCGTTAACAATGCTGATAACACTGCTGCGGGCCGGCGTGGTCAGCGTGGCCATGACTTCATCCAGTGCGGCTTCCGGTACGCCGTCCGGGTACTGTGCCGTTAACTGGCGGTAATGTTCCGGCGTCCAGGTAAGGCCGTCGGCGCTGAACTTATCGCGCAGGGCTTTCGCGGCCTCCACATGAGTCATGGGACGTTGTTCAGTGCGCGGCCCGCGTACGTCAGAGGCCTGACCGCGCTTCGGCATATAGGCCGGAAGTGTGGCGTCATCAATATGTTTATACGGGTCAAGCCGCCCGCCGAACGGCAGCGCCTTCGCCTTGCGTGCGGCAGCTGCATCTGTGGCGTTGTCTGTACCGGTGACCAGTGCTTCAGTTTCTTTTGCCGCCGTCTGCGCCGGTGTTTCCGGCAGGGCTTTGTAACTTTCGCCAAATACCGCCGCGCCTTCAGCAAAGCCAAACTCGTTCTTTCTGACCTCTTCGACCAGGAAGAACGTCTCGTGGCCGTCCTCACCGGTCAGAACCACCTGTGCCACATCGCTGCGCCACGGGTTACGGGTAATCATCAGTTTTTCACCGATCAGTACGCCCGGTACCGTTGATACGTCAAATTCAGTGCCCCGGAACGAGACACGAAGTTTTGGCGTGACTTTGCGGAGTTCTGGCGCCGCCACAGCCAGTTCACGACATACCTCAACGGAAGGCGCTTTTTTCAGCTGCTCAGCAGTAATCTTCAGCCAGATATCCGTGCGGGTTTTACCGTGGCGGCTGTGAACAGCCGTGGCGTTAAAGTGGCTGCGCCATTTCGCGGCCAGCGCGTTGAGTTCTTCCAGACTGTGAACCGGCCGGAACTTCAGACCCGGCTCCAGCTTGCGTTCGATAATGTCTCGCGCCTTTTCCACCTGTCCGGTGGCGCGGGCGTTATGCGGCTTGTGCGCTATCAGGTCAATGCCCAGTGAGCGGCACATGTTTTTCGTCATACCCGCGGTGTTTGCCGAGCCGGGGTCGAGATAGAGTATTTTTGGCACGCCGTGCAGCACGTCTGCGCCGCCACGCTCCTGCATGGCGTTGATAAGCACAGAACACAGGTTCTCACCGGATTCCGCACCCGTCACATACTCAACGTAAATCCAGCCGCTGGCATGGTCGGTAATCTCATAACTCCACACGCGGTCACTGGCGATACGGGCAAGGTTAGCGGGCTTGTTCTTGTAGAATTTCGCGCTGTCCATCACCTGCAGCCCTTTGTGTCCATTGCTCAAGTAGTAAAGCGTGCAGAGCGAGGCATCAATCTGCCAGACATGATTGGGATGCAGACTGGCCACTTCGGTATGCGGCGCAGGGGCATCCAGTTGTTCCGGGTGCAGGCCATAGTTACGCAGGGCACGGCTGATGGCATCTTCGGACAACGGGAAAAACTCACCGGTGGTTTCATCTGTTCTGCCTGCGGAGATAAAGCCGTTAGCCCGCAGGGTTTCCACTGCATCCGCGATGGAATAGAGACGCTTACCGTTCTTGCGGGTGGCCTCACGCAGTGTGGCAGATATCAGCGCGGCTTCGTCGCGGGTCAGGGCGCTGCGCCCGGCATCGGCGCGTTTTTTGCGTTTATCAGTCACAGAGACCTCCTTCAGCCTGCGCAGCAGAGTGGCGCGGGACATGCCAAGTTCAGCACAGGCAGCGTCGTATATTGCACCGCGTTTACCATGCCCCGCGTCACGTGCCGCGCGGGCGACATAAACCAGTCGTTCAGTCAGGGCAGCATTCATTGGTTATGCCTCCAGCCCGTTAATCTGTGGCGTCGGCTCAGTCAGCCATGAAGGCGCTGCATTGCCTGTTGGCTCGTCCGGCAGGTCAAATGTGGAGCGCAGGCTACGCGCTGTGCTTTCCAGTTGACAGACCAGGCCTGCCATGAAGTCTCTGGGGGTATCAATCATGTTTTCAGCACAATATGCGCACAGTGTCTCAAAAGCGCTGGACAGTCGGACGGCGATAGCAGATTCCGCCTCAACCGCTAATGCTGTCACTTCCGCCCGCAGCTTCTTAACCTCCTCATCAGGCTCAGGCGGCTGAATACGGGATTTCTTTTCCAGTCTGGTAGAGAGAGAATCAATTTTTTCATTTTTATCGGCGAGTACGCGCTGTTGTGCTGCGTTGGTTTCGCGCGCTTCGCGCAGGGCCTGGCGAAGTTCGCGTACTGACATGCGATCAACGTCGTCAAGCGTCAGGCCGGCAACAGTGCCACCATCAGCCAGTTCGGCAAGGTTTTCATCGTCTTCCGTCATTAACTCGAATAATTTGGCTTTTCCTAAAAGCGCAAACGTCTGCGCTTTTGACTCAAGTTGTGGTGATAAATATTTTATTGATGCCTGCATCATTACCTGTGCAGTACGCTTTGACATTGATAATTCAGACTCGACAATATTTATGAAATCACCATGTGGTTCATTTTCTTTCAGTATTATCAGTCGTTTACCTGCCTCTAGCATGGCCTCAGCACTTTGTGCCATATAAAAGCGTGCTTCGTGAACAATGCGATCTCGTTCATAAGGCAGACCATCGCCGAACTGCTGCATGATCTCCACGCGGTGTTGTGCCATGGTATTAAGACTGATGTTGAGATCATCAGACAGCGGCACCTCAGCATTCAGATCAGTGGACATTGGTGATTTGGTACGTCCCATTGATTACTCCTTATAAACGACTACCTGAAATGACACGTTGGTTGATTTCGTTAATACGATCCTGCGCTCGTGCCATCTCGTTACTGTGAGCCATGGCGATCTGCAGTAACTGGATGCCCGGTGCAAAACGTCCATTCTCCAGTTTCAGGGCCAGCCCTTCTTCAATGAGGGTGTTGAGTGCCCGATTAATGTTTGCTGGTGACTCGTGCAGTGCTGCCGCCAGTTCACCGTTGGAGATACCGTTCAGAGCGTGGCCACGTAACGCCTTAAGAACACGCAAAATACGGGTACCTGCGCTTGATGTATTTGGTTTATTCATGACACCTCCTTAAGGATACCGGGGGTAACTTCTTTACCTATTGCAACCGATAGATCTCGCAAAATCCGATAAGTCAAACGACCACGTGGTAGTTCACTTTTACCAGCCCAGCGACTGACTGCCTGTGTGACTGTTCGTGGCTCATAGCCTGCGTTAAGCGCGAACTGGCGCAAGCTACTGCCTCGTTCAACTAGTCGTGCCCGAACTTGTTGTTTATTCATATGCGGATAGTTCCAGTTGGGTTATCATGTACTCAATATGAATAAATGTACTTATTCAAAATAAATAAATCAAGTGGAATTACGCAAAATGAATAACAAAGATGTTAACGCTGTGCTTTCCCGGTTAATGTCACTATTCCAAGCAGAGAATGATAGTGAGTTGGCAAGAGCGCTTAACGTCAATAGGCAGACACTTGCAAGTTGGAGGAAGCGTGATTCTGTGCCTTATGCAATTTGCATAAACATCGCAGAAGAAAAGGGGGTTTCTTTAGATTGGTTGCTAACAGGTAGAAAACAAGGTTTATCAAAAGAAGTAGACGTAACTCCGACGCAAGTGCAGTTTAGCCAAGCTGACCTTACTATGCTTGAGCTTTTAAAGCAGCTAGACCCCGAGGTTCGTAACGATCTTCTGCGAGGCGCTGCGGAAAAACAGCGAGTGATCGAGATGGAAAAACAACTGAAGGAATTATCCGCAACGATTGAGCGGTTAAAAAATGTGGGTTAATCTATTCCCAATGAGAACAATTGACAAGGTTATCAAACCTCTTCGTTATATGCGCTGATTTAAACAGTAGGATGTGCTGTTTGCACTAACCATCTGAACTTTCCGCGTTAAGGATTAATCGTATGAGTGGTGATGTGAGAAATTATCGTATTGAGTTTCATCAGCTATCGTTTAAGGCCACAGATCAGCTGGCAAATCTCGGAGATGCTTTTCAATCTGTAATTGATAAACAGAGCCCTTCCTCTTCAAACCATGAGGGTTTTACTAGAGAAATTTGGGGGTTGAAAAAACGCGCGGATGGTTCTTTTAGTGGAGAGTTGAGAAAATTTCGCAACTCGAACATTCCGGATAAAGGTGCACCAGGGAAACAGTCTACCCCTATTCCACTTGCCAAGGATGAAGGGATCATTGAGCGCAATTTCTTTGTATTCTATCCTCGAATCAATGTTATAGGTTGGCACTATAATCATATGGCTTGTGGTATAAGCCGTTTTAGTGCATTTCTTTCAACTATCTTTGGTTCAAAGGTTAAGCCCGCACCTTTGCTGGAAAAAGATGCAATCGCTAGGCTTATGAGAGGAGATGTCAAAATGAAAAAAATCCAGTTGACGATTCCTCGCCCCCGTAATCCTGAGTTTTACCCTGATACTGATTTCAGTCAAAAGACACTACAACTGCTTGGTGATGCAGGTGCCGATACAATGCAAATTGTAATGGGGATTAATACTCGCCGTGGCGATAGTGATGGTAGGCTTAAGCAGAATATAAAATTTGCTATGCAAGAGTTAGTCGAGTTTGGGGCGAAAAAGGCTGTAATTGATGTGTTCGATGCTGATGGTGTTGTCCATCCTGTGGATTTGATTGCCGAGCGTATTTCGTCCTATCAATCGGTAGTTACTGACGCTCGTTTCCCTCCAGCCGAAACCATGTACCGTCTAATCGATACTGCGTATGCTGAAAACCGGGAGAGTATCAATGCATATATTGGAGAAGATGAACTCGGCCCTATTGCTTAGTTTATTGATTGGATGTGGGATTGGTTTTCTCTACTGGTTCAAGTTGCCCCATATGCCAGTAGCCGCAATCCCAAACTTCATGACTACATTGTCCAGTGTCTTTGCAACGTTGTTAGGTTTTATTATTACAGCAATTGCACTACTTGCATCATTGCTTGATAAACCGTTACTTAAAAACATGCAAAAAACCGGACATTACAAGCGTCTGATGACCGATGCATTCTACACTTGCTTAGTTTTGCTAGTGTTGGTGTTGACATGTTTGATTGGGTTGATGCTGCAAAGTAAGCATCAAGAGATTGTAGCCGCTATCCTCATTGGGCTTGTTGTTATGTCTATGTTGTGTTTATTACAAACAGGTAGGCGATTATTCAATATAATCAAAGTGATATCATAACAATGCACCATCAGGTGCATTGTTATGCAAGACTACTTACCTCCTTCTGAGCCTACTCTAAATTACTTACAATAAGTTCGCGCCGTAGTGTTCCCTTTCCTGCAAGACTGTAGTTGACCTTCACACAGTGAATGTTCAGACCGTTAAAAACCTGCCGCATTTCCGGGATATCGTTGACCGATATAATCATCTTTCCTCTGATGCAACGGGCCAGCTCTGCCAACCGCGAGTAGTTCCCTTCAGGAAAATCCACACCATAGCCTTCCGTACCCAGGTACGGTGGGTCGCAGTAGAACAGCGTGTGCGGACGGTCATAACGCTCAATGCACTGTTGCCAGTCCATGTGTTCTATCACCGTTCTGGAAAGTCGCAGGTGTGCCGCTGAGAGCTCTTCCTCAATACGCAGCAGGTTGAAGCGTGGCGGGGATGTGGTGGAGGTGCCGAAACTATGCTCTGCCACCTTGCCACCAAACGCCTGCTTCTGGAGGTAGTAGAACCGTGCCGCACGCTGGATATCCGTCAGTGTTTCTTCCGGGGTGATCTGCAGCCATTTGTAGATCTGACGGCTGACCAGCGCCCATTTGAACTGGCGGACAAATTCTTCCAGGTGATGCTTTACCACCCGGTACAGATTCACCAGTTCACCGTTGATATCATTGATGACTTCGATCTTGCCGGGTGTCTTAAGAAAATAGAGCGCTGCTGCCCCACAAAACGGCTCCACATAACATTCATGCGCCGGAAACAGCGGCAGAATGTGTTTTGCAAGGCGGCGTTTGCCACCAATCCACGGCACGATGGGTAATGTCTGCATTTTCATAATCTGTAAGCCTTTTACAATTATTAAAAAATATGGCAGTCTGGTCAGGTCTCGCGAGACTGACTGAACCTTGGTCGGCTCACAGCGCATTCCTGTGGGGCGATGACCAGCCCGGCTTTCGGGTGCCGGGCTGGTCGTTCTTTCATGATGCGGCAGGGATGGCGGGATTTCTGTTAATGTGGTTTAGGGATTATCCGGGGCGATTTTCTGACCTTATCCGGTCCAGGGCATAAGTAATACCTTCTGCAAAAACAGAAGTATCAAACTGCTTTTGTATTCCCTGAAAATGAAAAGCGGCACGACAGACACTCAGTTCTCCGCGGTATAACCGGATAATATCTTCCAGAACATTGTTCACTGCTTCAGCACGGCGCTGATGTTCTGTTAACGTTAATCGGGGATTCATGATGCACTCCTTAAATGATGATTTTTATGTACTCACCGGCAAAATATTCTGCCGATTACTGAACACGCATCCGGCACCTCAGGTTTTGATTTATTCTGGTTTTTTCGATATCCCGGACCAGGTTGATCACGACCAGAAAAAGTGCCGGTGTTTTATTGATACGCTGATATGGCTTCGGGATAACAGCTATATTCGTTACTCTCAGTTGCTGGCTGTGGGAGCGGCTGATGTCGTCCTCACGGAAAAAACGCTCTGTCTGCTCAATGCCATGCCGACCTTTCTGCAGCCCCGGCCCGTACCATTTAAAGAGTCACTTCTGGATGCAGTAAAAACCGGTGAAAATGCAGTCATCGCTGAATGCGTATCCCGGATTATGCGTTACGTGTTTAATGAACGTAAGTGAGGTTTATCCGCTGTCTGCATAATCCCGATAGCCAGTGCGAGGGGAAGTAATTCCGGGGAAACTCTTTCAAACAGCGATGCCCATTCTCCTCTCGCCATCACTCTGTCCAGCCCGCCCCCCAACTGCATTTCAGCAATCTTCCTGATTTCCCGGAACAACGCCGCTTTGATCTCTTCATGCTCAGCTTTATTTTCCGGTGTCAGAAGGTATTCGTCGAAGAACCGGGGAGGCTGGTTAATCGGGATGTGTTCCTGTTTGCCGTACTTCGGAGACGAACAACATTCTGTTGGCTGACCGGTGAGTTTACGTAACTCCTTCATGAGCAGCTCCTGATCGTAAACTGTCATCAGTGCCGCAATGGTGGCATGCAGTGCATCGGGCAGTATCCAGGGTTGCCGGCCCGTGGGGCATATAACATCCAGCAGCTCATTCGTCCGACAGATACGCTCCTCGCCGTATGACAACAGGCCCTGTCCCGTGTATTCCTCCAGCCTGATCACTGTGCCACCCCGTGGCTTCTGCCAGGTCGTCAGATCTTCGCCATTCATACGGCGCTCATTCTCCACGTCAGCAGCATCGACAATGACGCTGTTTCCGAGTTCCTGTTTCACCATCTCTTCTATCCGCGCCAGTACGTAACTTTTACCGCTGCCCACAGGACCGGACACAGTGACAGTGATGACCGGATTCAGTGTGTGCGTCATATCGTATTCTCCTCTGTGAATAATTCATCGTTTATCCTGCACATCCCGTATCCCCGGCTCTCTTAACGCGCTTTAAAATCCTTTGCGCCCTGTATTTGTGATGCTGTCTCCACCAAACGAGGAGACACACATGAAAAACCTGAAAAAATTCATTCCCCCTGTTAAAAAACCTCGCCTCAGCGGCTGGCTGCTGACCTCAGTGCTGTTGCTGGGCACCATCGCTCTGGTCTCACCACAGCAGCTGCCTGTTGTGATCTACAAGCTGGCACTCATCACGCTGGCAGCAGTGCTGGGTTACTGGCTTGACCGTTCGCTCTTCCCCAAAGCCCGTCCCGGTCAGTACCTGAAACATGACGACAGGCTGATGGCTGAAGGGCGTTTCCCGGTACAGACCGGCCTTCACCTGGTGTTTTCTGCTGCGTTAATCCGCCGTGCACTGATTGTTGCAGCGGTCTGCCTGGCTGTTGCGATGGGGCTTTAATCATGAACTGGCCGCAGATCACCTGGATTGTATGCATGTCCCTGAAACTGGCTTTCGAAGCCTTTCGGGTCTTCATCAGAACCGAACGCCTGTCAGTCCGCGCCGGGACCTTTCTGGTTCATATGGCATGGGTATTCTTTGTCGCAATGTTGCTCTGGTGTGGCGGCTTTTTCAGCCAGGCATGCGCAGCACAACCTCCGCAGGCTGCGCTGCAGTATCGCGATGATGTGATCCGTAATGCCCGGCTTGAATGGGGACTGTCTGCGCCGGTGGCCGATTTCGCCGCGCAACTGCATCAGGAAAGCGGCTGGCGACCTGATGCGATCTCGCCGGCTGGCGCTCAGGGACTGGCGCAGTTCATGCCTGCCACTGCCGACTGGATAAGCCAGTTGATACCGATGCTGAGCAGTCGTGAGCCGTTTAATCCGGCATGGGCTATCCGGGCGCTGGTCAGCTATGACCGCTGGCTGTGGCAGCGTGTCAGCGCCGCCAGTGACTGCGAGCGTATGGCCATGACACTGTCGGGCTATAACGGTGGTCTGGGCTGGGTACAACGGGACAGGCGGCTTGCATCACAGAAAGGTCTGGACAGCACCCGCTGGTTCGGACATGTCGCCACGGTGAATGCCGGACGCAATGCGGCCAGCTGGCGGGAGAACCGCCATTATCCGCAGCGCATCCTGCGCGAACTGGCACCGCGATATCTCACATGGGGAGGCAGCAGTTGTGTGGCATCTGGTTAAAAAGCTGCCGTGGCGCGGCATTCTGCTGGCCATTCTTATCAATGCCTTTCTGGTCGGCCTGTATGCCATGGGATACAGAAGTGGTCATGACTCTGCAAAGCGTGACGGTGATACCGCGCTCAGTCAGTTGCAGTCAGCATTTGACACGTACAAAACGGAGCAGGCAACGCTTGAGAATGCTGCGCTGCGGGCCTGGGCCAGACGGTATCAGGAGCAGGTGGCCGCCGGGCAGCGGGCTGAAGCCGGTTATCTTGAGCAGATTGCTCAACTGGAGAGCCGGAATAAACAACTACAGGGGCAAATTAACGATGTCACACAGCGCTGGATTGATGAAAAAGGTAAGAGCCATCCCATTGAGTGCGTGTTTACTCGCGGTTTCGTGCGCCAGTACAACGCCGCACTCGGATATGACAACGCATCCGTCGACACCGGTCATTCAGACTCAGTTGCCGCCGCTGGCACCCGCTCTGGCACAGCGACCGGGCAACCTGAAACCGCTGACGCCCGGTTACGCAATTCGGGTGTCTCCCAGCTTGACGTCCTTGCCAACATCATCGACAACGCAGGGCAATGTCGTCGCTGGCGAAACCAGATAAACGCGCTACTGGATGAACGGGAAGGATTACAGAAATGACACTGCAGGTTGAATTCTGGACGGTGGTGAGTTTTTTGCTCACCTTCATGGGGTTTGTGGGAGGGCTCGCCAAATGGTTGTTCAGTAAAACAGAAGAACGCCAGGCGGCACGATTCGCCTCCCTTGAGCAGGCCCTGCAACAGTCCGCCTCCAACTGGGGCGAACTGGAAAAAGAATTTATGCGATTTAAAGCGGATTTACCGCTGAATTATGTCCGTCGCGAGGATTATATCCGTGGCCAGACAGTCATCGAGGCCAAACTGGACGCGCTCTACAACAAACTGGAAGTGGTACAGCAGTACCGCAATACCGGAGGTCAATAATGGTCGATATTACCCGGGTACGCCGCGAATCCCTGCGCTGGAGTCTGCTGGTTGCCCTGAACAAGACCCGCCCTTACACCGCCAGCGAGACGCTGCTGCTGGATGTGTCCCGTGCCATCTACCCGGACACCACACCGCTGGAACTGCGCCGCGAACTGGATTATCTGGCTGACCGTAAAATGGTTGATCTGGAGAAAAAACCTTCTGGCGACTGGTTTGCTGACCTGACCCGCCTCGGCGTAGACCTGGTGGAATACACCGTGGAATGTGGTCCGGGTATTGCCCGCCCGGAAAAGTACTGGAGTGAATAATGGCCAGACGCAGCACAATAGAAAAGCTGCCGGAAGACGTGCGCCGCTGGCTTGAACGGGCGCTGACTGAATCCGGCTTCAGCGGGTATAACGAGCTGGAGTCCCTGCTGCGTGAGCGGGGGTACGTCATCAGCAAATCCGCTATCCATCGCTATGGACAGAAGATTGAGCGCCGCTATGGTGCTATCCGTGCGGCAACAGAAGCGGCCCGCATGCTGACCGAAGGCGCAGCAGACGATCAGGATGCGCGTTCGGAGGCTGTGATAGCCCTTATTCAGACCGAGCTGTTCGAGAGTATTGTCCAGTTGCAGGAGGCGGAAGAAGGCGAAGTCGATCCTAAAGAACGCGTGGCCCTGCTGTCGAAGGTGGCGAAGAATGTGGCTACGCTGTCCCGCGCGTCCGTCAACCTCAAAAAGTTCCAGTCTGAAGTACGGGCCAGAGCGCAGCAGGCAGCCAGCAACGCCGAGAAAATTGCCCGTAAGGGGGGACTGTCAAGCGACGCAGTACAGGCGCTTCGTCGCGAGATTCTGGGGATTGCCACATGACAAAATCATCCGGAGTGATTTTAAACGCCGCTGGCGGCGGCCCCGAAGGGATGAGTCCCATGGACGGGAGGAATAACCTTGCTCCCGTTTTGCCTGATACCTCGGCGCTGGATGCCCCTCCCGTTCTGTTGCCTTACCAGCAGCGCTGGGTGGCAGACACCTCTCCGCTTAAGGTGATAGAAAAGAGCCGTCGTACCGGTATTACATGGGCTGAGGCATCCGATAACGTACTGACCGCCGCCTCTTCTGCGCCAGCAGGCGGGATGAATGTGTATTACATCGCTTATAACCAGGACATGACCGTCGAATACATTCAGGCGTGTGCGATGTGGGCACGGGCATTCAACTATGCGGCCAGTGAAATTGAAGAAGGATTCTGGGAAGAGGACGACGACGACAAACACATCAGGACTTACACCATCAAATTTCCTGACTCCGGCTTTCGTATTGTTGCGCTCTCCAGCCGCCCGTCTAACCTGCGTGGCCGTCAGGGTATTATTGTTATCGACGAAGCGGCGTTCCATGAGCAACTGGACGAACTGCTGAAAGCGGCGCTGGCGATGCTTATCTGGGGGGGAAAGGTACGCGTTATCTCCACCCATAACGGTGACGACAATCCGTTCAATACGCTTATCGGGGATATCCGTGCCGGACGTCAGGGAGGCAGCATACATCGCATCACTTTCCGGGAAGCCGTATCTGAGGGGCTGTTCCGGCGCGTCTGTCTGCGCACCGGGAAGGAATGGTCGGAGGCATCCGAGCAGGCCTGGATGGCATCGGTGTACAAATTCTACGGTGCCGGCGCATCCGAAGAGCTTGACTGTATTCCGGCCAACGGTGGCGGTGCCTGGCTGTCCCGTGCCCTGATAGAGTCCCGCATGTCCGCTGATACGCCGGTATTGCGTCTGACCTGCAAGGAAGGTTATGAACTGCTGTCTGATGAGGTTCGCTTCCGCGAGACGCAGGACTGGCTTGATGAGTATCTGAAACCCTTGCTGGAGGCACTCCCCACTGATGCCCGCTCTTTCCTGGGGCGCGACTTTGGCCGTAGCGGTGATTTGTCGGTGGACTATCCCCTGCTGCAGGAGAAGAACCTGGTACGACGCGTGCCATTCGTACTGGAGCTGCGTAACGTGCCGTTCAGACAGCAGGAGCAAATCACCTGGTATCTGATGGATGGCCTGCCCGGTCTGCTGGGTGCAGCGTTTGATGCCCGTGGTAATGGTGCCTATCTGGCTGAATACGCCATGCAGCGCTACGGCTCCAGCCGGGTTCAGCAGGTGATGCCAACCGAAGGCTGGTACCGGGAGCATATGCCTCCGGTCAAAGCTGCACTGGAAGACGGTAACCTGGTGGACTTACCAAAGGATGAAGACACACTGGATGACCTGCGGGCCGTTCAGGTGGTGAACGGTGTCCCCCGCGTACCGGAGCAACGCTCAAAAGCAAAGGCTGACGGTGGTAAACGCCACGGGGATTCAGCCATCGCACTGGCGCTGGCGTATTTCGCCAGCCGTGAAATTAACAAAGGGCCGGTGAAGGCAAGCTCACGCCGTCGTCGTCAGGCGGCCCGTATGCTGGAGGGATTCTGATGGCGAGGGGTATCTGGGTTTCACCCGATGAATTTGTTGCTTTTTCTGAGCCTCAGAAATCACTGACCGCGCAGATTGCCTCCCGCAGCCGCGCGATCGACTTTTACGGACTGGGCATGTATCTGCCCAATCCTGATCCCATTCTCAAGGCTCAGGGACGGGATATCCGTATCTACCGCGAACTGCGCACCGACCCGCTGGTCGGGGGCTGTATCCGCAGACGTAAAGCAGCGCTTAAATCGCTGGAGCGTGGACTGGAGCGTGGTCACGCCTCTGCCCGGGTCTTCCGTTTCATCCGCGACATGCTCGACGATCTGGATCTGTCCCGCATCATCGGTGAAATGAGCGATGCCGTGCTCTACGGGTATCAGCCCTGTGAAATCATGTGGGGCCGTTCGGTCAGGTCGTGGGCGGTGACGGATATTGTCGGCAAACCGCCTGAGTGGTTTCAGTTTGATACGGACAACTGCCTGCGCTTCCGGGCGCGTGATGCGGGTGTGGAGGGTGAGCTGCTGTCACCGTCAAAATTCGTGGTGCCGGCACAGGATGCCTCGTATGACAATCCTTACGGTTTCCCGGACCTGTCCATGTGCTTCTGGCCGGTCGCCTTCAAGAAAGGCGGGATGAAATTCTGGCTCCGCTTTGCCGAAAAGTTTGGCTCCCCGTGGGTGATCGGTAAGCACCCGAGGGGCGCAAATGATGCAGAGATTGAAAAACTGCTGGACTCCATGGAGCAGATGGTGGAGGACGCGGTGGCCGCCATCCCCGATGACAGCAGTATTGAGCTCAGGGCAGCGGATGGCAAGGCAGACAGCAGCGAGGTATTTCGCGAGCTGATCACACTGTCACGCAGTGAGATCTCCATTGCATTACTCGGTCAGAATCAGACCACGGAAGCGAACAGTAACAAGGCCTCTGCACAGGCCGGGCTGGAGGTAACGGCTGATATCCGCGATGCGGATGCGGACATCATTCAGGCGGCAGTGAATCAGGTCATCAGAACGGTGGTCACCCTGAACTTCGGCGATGTGCCGTGTCCGGTCTGGGCCATGTGGGAACAGGAGGCCATTGATGACACCCGTGCCACCCGCGACGAAAAACTCACCCGGGCGGGTCTGCGTCTGACCCCGCAGTACTTCAAGCGTGAGTACCAACTGCAGGACGGCGATATTGACGAGACATCACCGTCGGAACGCCAGAATAACATGCTGCCGCTGTCATTTGCCGAGGCGATTGATGCCGATATTCAGGCTCAGCAGCAGCTTGACGACGCGCTGGACATTCTGATGAACGGAGGTGTGTTAAATGGCACGCTGGAACCCGTCCTGGCACCTCTGTTTAAGCGGGTCGAAAACGGGGTTAACCCGACTGAGCTGCTGGGCGAACTGGCGGAGCTCTACCCTCAGATGAACACGGACGATCTGCAGGAACGGCTGGCCCGTATTCTCTTTGTGGCAAATATCCGGGGGCGTCTGCATGAGCGTGACAACGGCTGAACTGGCGTACTGCATGACGCTTCCCCCGAAGCGGGCAGTCAGTTACCTGAAGTCCAAAGGGTATCAGATTACCTGGGACTGGGAAGAAATGTGGCAGGAGGCCCATGCCCGCGCCTTTACCGTTGCTAAAGTGACCCGCCTGGATATCCTGGAAGATATTCGCGGGGCACTGCAGCAGGCTGTCGATGAAGGAAAAACCGATCGCTGGTTCCGGCAGGAGCTGGAGCCGGTGCTGAAGCGTAAGGGATGGTGGGGACCACGTGACACGACTGACCCGGTAACGGGTGAGCCGGTCACCATTCAGCAGGGCAGTCCGTGGCGGCTCGATACCATCTTTCGCACCAATATGTCCGTACTCTACAGCGCCGGTCGTTGGGCGGAACAGATGGAAAACGTCGACGACAGGCCGTACTGGATGTATACCGGCATCAACGACAGCCATACCCGCAGGAGCCATCTGGCGCTGCATGGTCTGGTGCTGCGCTGGGATGACCCGTTCTGGCAGGCATTTTACCCGCCGAACGGCTGGCGCTGCCGCTGTAGTGTGATTGCCCTGAGTGCGGCGGATGTACGTGCCCGTGGCCTGAAGGTTATCAGCTCCGGCTCTGCCATGGGCCAGGAACTGAAACTGGTCTCAGAGAAAACCGGCGAAATGCGGAACGTGGCCACCTTTAATACCGGCACCACGAAGGTGACCACCGACGTCGGCTGGTCTTATGCACCGGGGGCAGCATACCGTCCCGACCTGGCCCGCTATCAGGGTACGCTTCAGCCACTGGCACAACAGGAACTGAGAGGATAACAATGGCTTCCGATAACCTGGTCAGTATCACCATTAACGATAAATCCCTGCGCCGGAGCCTCCGTGCGCTGGATCTTGCTGCCACAGACCTGGAGCCCGCGATGCGCAAAATCGCCGGAACCCTGCTGGCGGAAACACAGTTTAACTTTCTTGATGAGGGGCGTCCGGGGTGGATCCCCTCGCTGGCAGCGGAAGAACGTGACGGGCAGACACTGCAGGATACCGGGCGTCTGATGGGGTCAGTATCAACCGACCATGACGACCGGCAGGCTGTTGTGGGGACCAACGTTGTTTACGGTGCCATTCACCAGTTCGGGGGTAAAACGGGGCGTAATGAGTCTGTTGAACTTCCGGCCCGCCCGTTCCTGCCGGTGACAGGGGATGGAGAACTACAGCCTGAAGTGGTAATCCCCATCCTCGATACCATTGTCCGCCATCTTGAATCAGCGGCCCGTCGCTGAGTTTTCTCTCTTCAGGCGGGTGATTTATCATTGCCAGCGAATGAGGGGCTGTATTACCTTTATAAAGGCTTTACAGCCTCTGTTTTATAACCGCCTCCGGTTCACCGCATTGCTTTCCCTGTCCTTCTCCCCTGATGTTTTCTAAAGCAGATTAAAATCGCCGGGCCTGCATTTCTCACAAACTGTCTCCGACAACATAACGCGGGACAGCAAAATGTCAGCCATTCACATTTTTAAAGCCGGTACTCATACCGATATGCACGGCAAAAAACTGCCGTTCACGCCAGACGATCTTGCCGCCTGCGTGAAAGCCTATGACCCGTCCGTCCATGAAGCACCACTCGTGATTGGTCATCCCAGAACGGAAGACCCGGCGTGGGGCTGGGTGAAAGCCCTGTCGCTCAGCGGCGTCGATCTGATGGCAGAGCCTGCCCAGCTGGACCCGCAGTTTGCTGAGATGGTCACCGACGGACGATTCAAAAAAGTGTCCGCCTCTTTCTACCTCCCGGATTCACCGTCCAATCCGAAGCCCGGCGTGCTCTACCTTCGCCATGTGGGCTTTCTCGGGGCACAGCCACCTTCCGTCAAGGGGCTGAAACAGGTGTCCTTCAGTGAGCAGGAAGAAGGTGTGGTGGAGTTCGCCGACTGGCAGGCCATCACGAATGCCTCCCTGTGGGGAAAGCTGCGCGATTTTCTGATCGCCCGCTTCAGTCTGGACGAGGCAGAAAAAGTCCTGCCGGAATGGCAGCTCAACAGTCTGCGCGAAGAGGCGTACCGCGACACACTGTCGCAGGATGCAGCAGGTGCACAATTCAGTGAGACAGGCCAGGGGCCGTCTTCCGCAAGTAACGAGGAATCATCGATGACAAAAGAAGAGATTGAAGCCCTTCAGGAGGAGAACCGCCGCCTGAAGCAGCAGGCTGCTGATCGCGATGCGCGTGATGCACAGGTCAGACAGGAGCAACTGCATAAGGACAATGTGGCCTTTGCAGAAAAACTGGTCGCAGAGGGCCGTCTGGCTCCCCGCGCCTCCTCCGTGGTGGTTGCCCTGCTGGATGCCGTCGCCGGTGGCGACAAGCCGGTGGAGTTTGCTGAGGGGGAAAGCCGCACACCGCTGGCCACCGCCTTTCGTTCATTGCTCTCCGACGGGGAGCCGGTGATGAATTTCGCCGAACAGGCCACAAAAGAGCGTGTCGGCGACACGGTGAAGGTGGATGTGGCAGAGTTTGCGGAAGCCGATCCTGAGCGTCTGGCCCTGCATCAGAAAGCAGTGGCCCTGTCCAAAAAAGAAGGCATCAGCTATGAGGCTGCTGTCGCACGCTGCCTGTAATTTAAGGAGAGAGCATGTCTGATTACTTAAAAGGTAAACGTGTCGTTGATCCGGTACTGACCAGTATCGCCCGTGGCTATAAAAATGCCGCATTCATCGGCGAACGTATTTTCCCCGTCGTGCTGACGGACAAGGAAGGCGTGCGTGTACCGACCTTCGGGAAAACCGCCTTTGTGGAATATGACACCGAGCGTGCCGTCGGGGCGGACAGCAATGTTCTGGTCCGTGAAAAAACAGGCACGCTGGACCTGGTGCTGGGTGAACACGATCTGGCTGCGCCGGTGGACTATCGCGAGCAGGCGGAGTCCATGTTTAACGAAGAGAGCAAGGCCATCCGTCGCGCCACGAATGGCGTGAACCTGCGCCGTGAACTTATCGCTGCCCGTCTGGCTCAGGATGAAAAGGTCTACCGTACCGGGCACGTCAAAAAACTGACAGCCAGTGATCGCTGGGCCGGTGGTAAGGGGGACCCCATCGGGGTGATTGAAGCCGGTATGGAAGCGGTCCGTACGGCCACGGGGCTGCGTCCTAACCTGATGACCATGGGGGCCGGCGTGATGGCGCTGCTGAAGTTCCACCCGGCGATTCAGGCCGCCATCGGAGCCAACGAACGCAAGCGCATCACCACAGAAATCCTGCAGGACCTCTTTCAGATCGAAGAGATCGTCATCGGTGCCCCAGTCTCCCTGCCGTCCATGAAAGCGGCAATGGATAAGAACAGCGTGCCGGCGGATATCTGGGGAGACAATCTGATGCTGCACTATGTCGGCAAACCGCAGCCGGGGGCGGACAGCGCGGACGAGAACGAGCCGTCCTTCGGCTACACCCTGCGTCGTAAGGGGATGCCTGTTGCCGACAAATACGACGGAGCCGGTGGCAAGGTGAAGTACTGCCGTTATACCGATATCTACAAAGTCGCCGTGGTTGGTGGCGATGCCGGGTATCTCATTACCGGTATCAGTAAATAAGGAGGCGTTATGGGAACCACTCAGCAGGTCATTCTGATCACAACCGTAACGGCAGGGGCAGCACTGGCACAGCAGCGTTTTGTCGGGGCAGATAATACCCCCTGTAAAGCCGGTGCCGCAGCGCTCGGGGTTGCCGAAGTGGATGCTGTTACCGGCGACAGCACGCCGGTGAGCGTTCTGGGCATTATTGCTGTCGAGGCCGGGGCCGCTGTCAGCCGTGGTGTGGCTGTTCAGTCAGATGCTCAGGCCAGAGCCGTGCCGCAGTCCGGCGACGGTAAATCCTGTGGTATTGCACTTGATGAAGCCGGGGGTGAAGGCGACGTCATTCGTATCCTGCGCGGGGTGTGACATGTACTGCACCCTGGAGGATTTGCTTGCGCAGGTGCCGGAGCGGACGCTTATCGAGCTCACCAGTGAAGAGATGGACTTCGACTCGCCTGCAACAGTGAATACCCGTGTGGTGGACAGCTGTATCCGCTATGCCGACGAGCTGATTGATGCCCATCTGCGCGGACGCTATATCCTGCCACTGGCAGAGATACCGACTGTTCTGCGGGACATTGCCATCACGCTGGTCCGTTACCGGCTCTACGCCCGCCGCCCGGAAGGTGACCTCCCGGATACGGTGAAGGATGACCACAAAGAAGCGCTGCGGCAACTCAGGGAGTTACGTGATAACAGGCTCACGCTGGGGCTGCCGTCCACTCAGAAAGATGTGCCTGAGCCTGGCGAGTTTCGAGTACGCAGTCGCCCGGCCACTTTCGGCGGTCGTGACGGTTTACTGGAGAAATACTGATGAACGTTCTGCCCGTCCTTGATGCGGTACTGGCCCGGTTACGCGAGAAGCTGCCGCAACTGCAGGTGGAGTACTTCCCGGAGAAACCGGCTGAATATCGCCTGAACCATCCGGTTGGCGCGTTGCTGTTGAGCTATGCCGGTTCGCGCTTTGACAGGCCGGATGATACCGGTGCGGTGATCCAGTCTCAGACTATCCAGCTCTGCGTCACGGTGGTCTTCCGCCAGCTCAACGGTAAAAAAGGGGCGATTAATGTCCTGGATGCTGTCCGCCGCATTCTCGGTGGCCACACCCCGCCCGGCTGCCGCCGCCGTATCTGGCTGACCCGCGAGGTGTTTATCGGTGAAGTCAGGGGGCTGTGGCAGTACGCCCTCGACTTCGCGACTGAAAGCGTCTTTATCGAAGACAGCGATTTACCGTCCGGCCCGCTGTTAACCGAAGTGAACTATGAGGAAAGCGAGTGATGAAAGAATACCGCTATTCCGGCCCGGCCAGCGGCGTCACGCTGTCGGACGGAACCGAAATCCTGCTCTGGCCGGGGAAGACGGTTTCCCTGCCGGAGGAGCATGACTACGTGAAGGTACTGGTGGCGCTGAAACATCTGACGCCGGTACCTGAAGAGACTAAACCCGCCGGCACACCGGCTGTGCAGTCACCAAAGCGCAGAAGCAGCAGTGACAGCGAAGTGAAAACGGAGGACACCCATGGCAGCTAACTATCTGCATGGTCCCGAAACCATTGAGGTGGAAAACGGTGCCCGCCCGGTTAAAACGGTGAAATCTGCCGTTATTGGCCTGATTGGTACCGCCCCGATGGGGGATGTCAATACGCTGGTACAGTGCCTGTCTGAGAAAGACGCAGCGACATTTGGCAGCCAGTTCACCGGCTTTACCATTCCGCAGGCGCTGGATGCGATTTATGACCATGGTGCAGGTACCGTTCTGGTCATTAACGTCCTCGACCCGGCGAAACATAAAACGGCGATCGAGGATGAGGTGGTTACCTTTGACAAATCGACAGGGCAGGCCAGACTGGCGCATCCGGTTGTCGCTAATGTGGTGGTGAAAAACAGTGAAGGCAGCACCTCCCACACGGCGAACACGGACTACCGTGTTGATGCGCAGGCGGGTGTGCTCACGAACCTGGGCAAGGCTATTGAGGCCGGTGGCAGCGTGAAGGTGAGCTATGAGTACGCGGACCCGTCGAAGGTGACTGCGGCGGACATCATCGGCGGGGTGAACAGCGCCGGAAACCGAACCGGCATGAAGCTGCTTAACGACAGCTTCAACCTGTACGGCTATTTCGCCAAAATTCTGATTGCGCCGGTGTTCTGCACCCAGAAGAGTGTCGCAGTTGAGCTTATCGCCATGGCAGAGAAGCTGGGCGCGGTAACCTACATTGATGCGCCTGTCGGTACCACCTTTGCACAGGCTCTGGCAGGTCGTGGCCCGGAAGGCACCATCAACTTCAATACCAGCTCCGACCGCGTCCGTCTGTGCTATCCGCATGTGAAGGTATATGACCCGGTGACAAACACAGAGCGTCTGGAGCCGCTCAGCCAGCGTGCAGCAGGTCTGCGTGCCAGAGTCGATCTGGACAAGGGCTACTGGTGGTCATCCTCCAATCAGGAGATTCTGGGGATCACCGGCGTGGAGCGCCAGCTGTCCGCGATGATTGATGACCCGCAGAGTGAGGTAAACCTGCTTAACGAACAGGGGATCACCACGGTATTCAGCAGTTACGGCAGCGGCCTTCGTCTGTGGGGTAACCGGACGGCAGCATGGCCAACGGTCACCCATATGCGTAACTTTGAGAACGTTCGCCGCACCGGTGATGTGATCAACGAGTCCATTCGTTATTTCAGCCAGCAGTACATCGACATGCCGATTACTCAAGCGCTGATTGATGCACTGACGGAGTCGGTCAACGCCTACGGTCGCAAAATGACTGGTGATGGTGCGGTACTGGGCTTCCGTTGCTGGTTTGATCCGGCCCGCAATCCGGAGACGGAGCTGGCCGCCGGGCACCTGTTGCTGAGCTACAAATATACGCCACCACCGCCGCTGGAGCGACTGACGTTTGAGACTGAGATCACCTCGGAATACCTGTTAACCCTGAAAGGGGGCAACTGATGTCAAAGATTGAGATAAACCGCATCACGAATGCCAACATCTATCTGGATGGTACTAACCTGCTGGGACGGGCTGAGGAAGTTAAACTCCCCGATGTCTCCATGATTATGCAGGAACACAAGGCGCTGGGGATGGTGGGTAAGGTGGAACTCCCGGCTGGTTTTGACAAACTGGAAGGCGAAATCAAATGGAACAGCTTTTACCGCGATGCGATGCTGTCTGCCGCGAACCCGTACAGGTCGCTGGCACTGCAGTGTCGTTCCAGCGTCCAGCGCTACAGCTCGCAGGGGCTGATTGACGAAATCCCGCTGGTCACCTTCCTGACGATTATGTTCAAGAAGAACCCGCTGGGGACGTTCAAACAGCACGAGAACGCCGAGTTCTCCAGTAGCTTCACCTGCACGTATATCAGACAGGTACTGGATGGTGAAGAGCTGCTGCAACTGGACTATCTGGCCAACATCTTCCGGGTCGGCGGTGTTGATCAACTGACTGACTACCGTATCAATATCGGGGGCTGACGGTGAGTGTTGAACTGACGGATAAAGGAGGACGATGTGCGGCACTGGGCATGTCAAATGGTACGTGGTTTACCCTCCTTGATATTCCGGGGGTGGAAACCCTTTTTAATACCCGTAAAACCAATGACCCGATTGACTGCACACGTTCAAAGGCCCGCAAACTGGCGGATTTGATTGAAGCATGGGAGCCTCCCGACCACTGGTTCTCCGGCATCGGCAAATCTGAGGGAAAGACGCTTCTCATCGCTTTCCTGCGTAACTGCAAGGGGTTTCGCACTTGCTGACATCACAGGGGCTCCGGCCCCTTCTTCTTAATCTCCTTTAATATCCGTCACGCGCTTCTCCCGACATACTGCCCTGAACTTACACAGGAGCACAATCATGTCACAGACCCCATCCGATACTTTTAAATTGTCTTATCCCTTCACCACTGCTGCAGGCACCAGAATTGAGCTGGTTGAACTGAAACGCCTGACGGTAAAAGACCTGAAGCAGGTGCGCAAAATCAGCAAAAACCCGGCAGACTGGGACGAACCGCTGATTGCCCGCAGTACTGGTCTTCTCCCGGAAGATCTCGACAATATGGATCTGGCTGATTACCTGCAGTTACAGAAACGATTTCAGCTCATCACGGGGATGGGTGAGAGCAACCAGGGCGCTGACGCAGGCGCAGGGGCTGCTGGCGAGATGGTTCCGGTTTCAGCCGGGGGAGATTGATGCCCTCGATACTGACGATCTGGAGATGTGGCTGGAGCAGGCTGAAGAGCAAATAAAAAGCGAGTACGGCGACAAATCATAGTACAGACAGCCGCCAGTAGCGGCTGTTCTGCGTTATCCCCTCACGTCTTTTCACCTTCCCCGGAGGTTAACCACTATGTCGGGACAGTTTTCAGTCGGCGTTGTTATCGGCGGGATGATTGGCAGCACATTCCGTTCTGCAATGAGCGGTACCCGCCGTGCGCTTGATTCCCTGAGCGATACCTCACGCCGCCTGCAGGAACGTCAGAACGCTTTAACCCGTGCAACAGAACGTTATGGTCAACTGGGTTCTTCCCGGATGCAGCATCTCAACAGCGAGCTGCTGCGGGTAAGCCGCACCATGGAGCAAATTGAGCGCCAGCAGCGCCGTCTGTCAGCGGCATCCGCTACCAGTGATGCGCTGAAAGCTAACCGCATGGCGCTGTATGGTCAGGGGATTGAAGCGTATGGCATGGCACAGACTGTTTATCATACGGTTTCCCCTGCCGTTCAGCAGTCCATGTCTTTTCAGGACAAAATGATTGATATGTCGATCACCGCAAAATATGACAATAAAACGCGGGATGGACTTGCCGGACAGATAAAAGGCTGGGCGCTTAAATACAATCAGTATCAGGATGAGCTGCAGGAGGCGGTGGGTTCACTCATCAGCGACAATATTGATAATGTGTCAGATATCGGTTTTCTGATGCCGGATATTGCCCGCGCGGCAACGGCAACACGCACGTCTGCTCAGGACTGGGCAAAAGTGGCCGCAGTCTGGCAAAACTCCCTGAAAGGTGCGGCTAGAGATTTTGGTGCCGTTCAGAATATTATGGCTTATGCCGGTGACCAGGGGTCATTTGAAATCCCGGATCAGGTCAAGTGGATGCAGTCCCTGGCCCCAATGATGGCGGGTATTGCCAGTGGAAAAGAGGCTGTTGCTGAAATCGGGGCCAGTCTCCAGATAGCAAAAATCGGTGCAGGTTCCACCGACGAAGCAGCCAATAATTTTAAAAACTTTCTTACCAAAATTTTTGCCCGCGATACTCAGAAACAGTTTGCTGATCTGGGTATTGATTTGCAGGGATCTATTGCGAGTTATAAAGCTGCGGGGATCTCTCCGATTGAAGGGATGTTGAGTGTTATAGAACGTTACCTCAATGCCAAAAGCCCCGAAGCGCTGGCCGGCTTCAAATCAGCCATGAAAATAAAGAATGATACGGCAAGAGATGAGGCACTTCAGGCTCTGGCGAAAAACTTTGGTCTGGGCGATATGTTCGCGGATATGCAGGTCATGGCATTTATCCGCCCGATGCTGGCCAACATGGACAGATATCGAGAGATCCGTGCCGGTGCTCTCAGGGCTGCGGATAACGATTTGCTTGCCAGTGCTTATGATCAGCGGCTGAAATCTCCCCTTGAAGCCACTAAAACACTTATGGTCAGCAGTCGCGATCTGGCAATTACGCTGGGCGATCAATTAGCTCCATCTTTTATTTCTTTGACTCAGGAACTGCTTCCACTCATTCAGGGGGCAAAACACTGGGTAGCGACTCACCCGCAATTTGTCAGTGGGGCTTTTAAGCTCATCAGTGCGCTCCTTGCGATTAAGATAGCGACTGTTGGTCTCAAACTGGGGCTGAATCTCCTTATTTCCCCCTTTGTAAGTGTCTGGAAAAATGCTGTTTTACTTCGGGCCAACTGGCTTCGTCTGTCGCTCGCACTGGGGCAAGGCGGTAAGCTCCGCTGGCTGGTGACCGGATTTAGCGCCGTCGCCAGAGGAGCCAGAACACTGAGTGGCGTGCTCTCCGGGGGGCTGGTTCGCGGAATTATGCTCGCCGGACGTGCTGTTCTCTGGATTGGACGTGCGCTGATGATGAATCCCATCGGTCTCGTTATCACCGCTGTCGCGGCAGCAGCTTACCTTATCTACCGCAACTGGGGGGCAGTCAGTGGCTGGTTTAAACAGCGCTGGGCAGACATTCAGGAAGCCTTTAACGGCGGCATTGTGGGAATTGGTAAGTTACTGATTAACTGGTCGCCGGCAGGCCTGCTCTATAAAGCCTTTGCGGCTGCGCTGAAATATTTCGGCGTTGCTCTGCCGGCAAAGTTCACCGACTTCGGTGGCCATCTTATCGACGGTCTGATTAACGGTATCAAAAACAAATGGGGGTCGCTCAAATCCAGTGTAACCGGAATGGGTGACAGCATCAGTAGCTGGTTTAAACAGTGCTGGGCTGACATTCAGGAAGCCTTTAACGGCGGTATCGCGGGAACTGGTAAGCTGCTGATTAACTGGTCGCCGGCAGGTCTGCTCTATAAAGCCTTTGCAGCTGCGCTGAAATATCTTGGTGTTGATCTGCCGGCAAAGTTCACCGACTTCGGTGGCCATCTTGTCGACGGTCTGATTAACGGTATCAAAAACAAATGGGAGTCGCTCAAATCCAGTGTAACCGGAATGGGTGACAGCATCAGTGGCTGGTTCAGTGAAAAGCTGGGTATTCATTCGCCGAGCCGCGTGTTTATGGGCTTTGGTGACAATATCGCGCAGGGGGCCGCCATTGGCCTGCAGCGGACCACTCCGCTTGCAGCTCTGGCCGGGCAGCGAATGGCCAGTGAACTGCTCCCCAGAATGCCCGTGAGCATTCAGGGGCCAGAAATACGGGATAACACTTCAGGTGTTCGCTTCAGTATGCCGTTGCCCGATATCAACGGGTTTATGTCGTCTGCTAAAAATGCGATCGGAGCCGTAATCAATAGTTTGTCTTCCATGCCCGCTATCCCGCTCTCCACCCGGGCATCGATTTTACCAGGGCAACGTCTGGCAAATGAGATGACACCGGATGTTCCCCGTATCCCCTCGCCTGAAATCCTGGCTGCCGGATATTCAGGCCGTGGTGCAGTTGCAACCGGCGGTGGAACGTCTGGTGGTATCCAGGTCAGCTTTAATCCTCAGTTTTTCCTCAATGGCAGGGAAACCACAGCGCCTGCAGGACTGACTGGTGCCCTGAATATGAGTCTGCATGAGCTGGAAAAAATGCTGGAGCGTCTGCTGGCTCAGAAACAACGTAAGGAGTACCGCTGATGTTTGCCGTACTGGGTGATATTGAGTTTGAGCTGATTACCTACTGGGACGGCTTCGAGGCCACGTTCGGCGTCGATTATGCGGAGCATGCCCGCATCGGGGGTAAGCCTGGCCTGCAGTTCGTCGGCGACAGGCTGGACGAAATCCAGATCAGTCTGGTCTTCCATCAGCATTATTGTGTACCCGATGTGGAGCTGGCGAAACTGCGAACAACCATGAAAGCCCATCAGGCACTGGCGCTGGTCTTCGGCAACGGTGACTATCGTGGCTGGTTCGTGATTACCGATGTGACCGCAACCAGCGAGCAGACAGACAGCACCGGTAACGTGCTGGCTGTCAGTGCCACCGTGTCTCTCCGGGAATACACCGGTGATCCGAAAAATCCTCTGCAACCACCGGCAATACGCACGAAGCTCCCGGGTGTCGGGGCGGTCTCCGGTGCCATTCCTTCACCTTCCGGGGTGGCGCAGTTCATCCGCAACGGCGTCAACTATGCGAAACAGGCGCAGTCTGTACTCCAGACCACTATCAGCGCCGTTCGGGTGACACAGAAAATGAAGGATAACCCCGTTGTCGCACTGACCCGTGTGCCGGGGCTGATGAGCGGACTGGGTAATATCTCCGGGGCTCTGGGGAAAAGTGTTCCGGCGTTTAACGCACTCTCTGAATCCATGCCCGATGCCATCAGTCTGGCCAGAACAGCCAGCGAAGCAGCCACGTATGTACAGCAGGCACAGTCTGCGCTGAGTGGTGTGGACAAAAGAAATATTGCAGGTGCTCTGGATACCGTTTCCGGGCAGCTTAACGCCGCCGGCACAGCATTCAACCGCATGTCTCCGGGATTAAGTGCAATGGCCGCCAGAATACTGACGAGGAGTGTGTGATGTTTCTTGAACATGTTACCCGTGACGGAGAGCGCTGGGATTCGCTGGCATGGCAGTACTACGGTGACCCGCTGGGCTATCCCCGGATTATTGCCGCCAATCCGCACGTGGCCATCACGCCGGTGCTGCCCTCCGGGCTGTTGTTACTGATCCCGGTGATTGAGGCTGAAGAAGCCCGTACAGAAGAGGATATTGCCCCATGGCTGAGATAAACAGCACTGCGCAAGTCACATCAGCGTTAACCGGCGTCAGCGATGTGCTGACACCGGTGTTCACTCTGTGGTATCTGCAGAAAAACATCACCTCTGATATCGCGCCTTATGTCACCCGTGTGACCTGGAGCGATAACATCAAAAATGAGTCCGATACCATTGAGGTGGAGCTGGACGACACCGATGGCCGCTGGCTGGATAAGTGGTATCCGGGCAAGGGTGACACGCTGACGCTGAAAATGGGCTATCAGGGCGAGAAGCTGCTGTCCTGCGGTACGTTCTCTATAGACGAGATCGAAGTGAGTTCGCCCGCTTCCGTTGTTTCTATCCGTGGGGTGGCCACCTCGGTTAACAGTGCCCTGCGGACTAAAATCAGTCGTGGTTTTGAGAACACCACGCTGGCAGCTGTTGCGGGGCGGATTGCCAGAAAGCACCGACTGAAACTGGTGGGCAGCATTGAGTCCATCAGAATCGACCGGGTGACCCAGTATGCTGAAACCGACGTGGGTTTTCTGCGCCGGCTGGCCAGCGAGTATGGTTATGCAGTGAAAGTGGTCAGTGACCAGCTGATTTTTTCTCATCTGGCCACACTGCGCAGTCAGGAGCCGGTCAGGCAGTTAAAACCGCAGGATGTGGCCCGCTTTTCCCTGCGTGACACCATCAACCGGGTCTATAAATCTGCAAAGGTAAAACACCAGAAAAGCAGCAGTAAAAAACTGATCGTCTACGAAGCTGATGGTGGTACCCGTGAAAGCGACAAAAAGCTCAAAGGTGGTAAGGTTACCAGCGCTGACTCACTTAAAGTTAACAGCCGCGTCAGCGACCCGGACAGTGCCCGGATTAAAGCGGATTCAGCACTGGCCAGACATAACGAATACCAGCAGAACGGCTCCCTGACGCTGACGGGAACACCTCAACTGACAGCAGGCAACAAAATTGAACTGGTGAGTTTTGGGCAGTTATCCGGGCCATGGCTCATAACCACTGCCCGCCATGCGTTTGACCGTAACAGCGGCTACACCACAGAGCTGGAAGTGGCACGGGGGCCAGTCACAAGAGGGAAAAAACAAAAAACTCAGAAACTCACGGTTTATCACCCGGATGGCAGTACATCGACGGTGATTAAGGAGAAGAAAAAATGACTGGTGTCACTCGTCAGGTCGGTACGGTCAGTGCCGTTGATGCCGACAGGGTTCAGGCCCGCGTTCGTCTGCCTGAATGCGATAACCTGCGCACAAACTGGCTTAACGTGCTGCAGCGCAATACCCAGGATAACAAAGATTACTGGCTCCCTGACGTGGGGGAGCAGGTTGAGGTGCTGCTCGATGCCAACGGCGAGGATGGTGTTATTCTGGGCGCGGTGTATTCAGACGTCGATAAACCACCGTTCAGTGACAAAAATATCCGGGGAACCCGGTTTGCTGATGGTGCAGAGTACAGCTACAACCGGAAGACGCACACTCTGATCATCCGGGGCGGCATTGAGCATATTGTCATTGAGTGTGGTGCTGATGTGGTATTGAAAACACAGAAAGCCACGATTGACGCACCGGAAACCGAACTTACCGGAGATCTGCGTGTCAGGGGTAAGCTGATTTACGAAGGAGGCATGGCGGGTTCTGGTGGTGAAGGTGTTACCGCGACCATCCATGGCAATATCGAGATTAAAGGGAATGCCCATGCCACGGGCAGTATGTTGTCTGATGGCGAAAACTCCAGCCACCACTCCCACTGAGCTTTTTAAACGCCTTTAATATCAGCGTTCCCGCACGGGGGCAATACTGCCCCCATGAAAACAACCTCAGTATTCTGGCAACCAGCCCTGCAGGCTCCCGGCGAAATTGTCCGGGGGCTGGATGATATCCGGCAGGCGATTCAAATTATCCTGCGGACTCCCCGCGGCAGCGACCCGCATCGCCCGGAGTTCGGCAGCAATCTGCATCTTTATATCGACTGGCCTGTAGACCGGGCCATTCCGCATGTGGTGCGCGAATCCGTCGATGCCATCCGGCGCTGGGAGCCCCGCTGCCAGCTTATGTCAGTTAAACCCGCCGTCGACGGCGAACATCTTACGCTCCGGGTGAGCTGGAAAGGCTCAGACGGACAGACCCGGACTCAGGAGCTGCTATGGCGCTGACAGAACCCGATTTTATTGAACGCGATGCCGACAAAATCACGGCAGAAATGATTGCGAAGTATGAAGCGGATACCGGCAAAACGCTGTACCCGGCACAGGCAGAACGTCTGCTGATTGATCTGTGGGCCTATCGCGAAATGCTGGTCAGGGTTGCGGTACAGGAGGCAGCAAAGCAGAATCTGGTCGCCTTTGCCCGTGAGCCGATGATTGATTACCTCGGTGAACTGGTCGGTGTATACCGTCTTGCCGCGCAGCCTGCCACCACCACGCTCCAGTTCTCCGTAGATGAGGCACTGGCCATTGATGTGCTGATCCCGGCAGGCACCCGCGTCAGCGCTTCCGACAGCGTTATTTTTGCCACCGATACAGATGTGGTACTGAAGGCCGGATTGCTGCTGGTCAATGTCACGGCCACCTGTACCGAACCCGGTACCGCTGGTAACGGCTGGCAACCTGCGCAGGTCAGTCAGTTACTCGATGAGATTGATAACGTTAACCTGCTGGTGAGCAATCTGATGGCCAGTTCCGGCGGTTCAGAACAGGAAGACGATGACAGGCTCCGGGAGCGTATCAGGCTGGCCCCGGAGTCATTCACCAATGCCGGAAGCCGTGGCGCATACCGCTTTCATGCCATGCAGGCCCATCCCAACATTGTCGATGTTGCTGTGCTTTCCCCGGTTCCCGGGACCGTAGATCTGTATCCGCTGCTCAGTACCGGTCTGCCGGACGGCGGTGTTCTCACGCTGGTAGAGAGTTTCTGCTCTGATGAGAAAGTCAGGCCACTCACTGATACAGTGCGGGCTAAAACACCAGTGAAGGTGGATTACACCATTGAAGCCAGGATTACGATCTATCGTGATCAGGATGCCAGGTCTGTAAAAGATGCCGCTAACAGCGCCATACAGAACTGGGTGGCATCACGTGCCGCCACGCTGGGGCGTGATATTGTCCCCAGCCAGATTATCAGTGCATTGTCCGTTTCCGGGGTGTACCAGGTTGAACTGGTGACACCGGCACTGAGGGTGGTGGCAGAAAACGAATGGGCAAACTGTACGGCGATCACACTTAACATGAGTGGAGTGTCTGATGACTGAGCCATTACAACTCCCGCCACCGCTTGAGGGTGATATCAGTCTCAGGACGCTGGGAAGACTGGCAGGGCGGCTGGATAACATCGACCTGAGCGTACTGATGGTCTTTCTCGTCGATATCGTCGACAGTTCTGCGCTGCCATGGCTGGGCGAGCAGTTCTCACTGTCTGGCGATGGCTGGGAGCTGGCGGAATCGGACGATGTTCGCCGCATGCTTATAAAAGCAGCCATCGAACTGCACCGGTATAAAGGGACGCCGTGGTCAATCCGGGAAGTTATCCGCCGTTTTGGCTTTGGTGAAGTGGATCTGATTGAAGGCACAGGTCGTCTCAGTTACGACGGCAATCGCAGCTATAGCGGACTGTTTGTTCATGGAGATGCAACCGCCTGGGCGGTTTATCGCGTTATTCTGAAACAGCCCATTACTAACGATCAGGCCGCGATGCTGCGTCAGACGCTCGCTGCATTTGCACCGGCCCGCTGCCATCTGGCCAGCCTGGAGTATCAGTCTGTGGCCATTCGCTATAACAATACCGCCATCCATGATGGCAGTTATAACCACGGGAGCAGTTGATTATGGGAAACCTGAATGAAACAGAAAAGTGGGAAGAAAATATCTATCAACTGGAGACATCAGATCCGGTTCTGGGTGGTGCTGACGGGATATCAAATCGAGCCCCCTGGCAACTGGCAAACAGGACGAAATGGCTGAAGAAAAAAACGGAGGAAGCCGCACAGTCACTGGCTGAACACGTACGTTCCCGTAACCACCCGGACGCGACACTGACAGCTAAGGGGTTCACCCAACTGAGCAGTGCCACCAACAGCACCTCTGAAACGCAGGCCGCCACACCAAAGGCCGTCAAGGCTGCATATGACCTGGCTGCCGGCAAGGCGCCCGTCAGCCACACTCACCCGTGGAGTCAGATAACGGGAGTGCCTGCTGCCTCGCTGACGGCAAAAGGCACCGTACAATTGAGCAGTGACATCAACAGCACGTCTGAAATACTGGCCGCCACACCGAAGGCGGTCAAGGCTGCATACGACCTTGCAGCCGGCAAGGCGCCCGTCAGCCACACTCACCCGTGGAGTCAGATAACGGGAGTGCCTGCTGCCTCGCTGACGGCAAAAGGCACCGTACAATTGAGCAGTGACATCAACAGCACGTCTGAAATACTGGCCGCCACACCGAAGGCGGTCAAGGCTGCATACGACCTTGCAGCCGGCAAGGCGCCCGTCAGCCACACTCACCCGTGGAGTCAGATAACGGGAGTGCCTGCTGCCTCGCTGACGGCAAAAGGCACCGTACAATTGAGCAGTGACATCAACAGCACGTCTGAAATACTGGCCGCCACACCGAAGGCGGTCAAGGCTGCATACGACCTTGCAGCCGGCAAGGCGCCCGTCAGCCACACTCACCCGTGGAGTCAGATAACGGGAGTGCCTGCTGCCTCGCTGACGGCAAAAGGCACCGTACAATTGAGCAGTGACATCAACAGCACGTCTGAAATACTGGCCGCCACACCGAAGGCGGTCAAGGCTGCATACGACCTTGCAGCCGGCAAGGCGCCCGTCAGCCACACTCACCCGTGGAGTCAGATAACGGGAGTGCCTGCTGCCTCGCTGACGGCAAAAGGCACCGTACAATTGAGCAGTGACATCAACAGCACGTCTGAAATACTGGCCGCCACACCGAAAGCGGTCAAGGCTGCATACGATCTGGCAAACGGAAAACAACCGGCAGATGCCACGCTCACTGCTCTGGCAGGACTTGCCACTGCAGCAGATCGGTTGCCTTATTTTACCGGAGCAGACCGCGCAGCGCTGACAACCCTTACAGCTATTGGTCGCGCTATTATCGCTATGGGCAGTATAAAAGAAGTCCTCAATTACCTTGGTTTGGGAGAAGGTTCAGCATTACCCGTTGGTGTGCCTGTTCCGTGGCCTTCCGCTACTCCGCCAACAGGCTGGCTGAAATGCAACGGTGCGGCTTTTTCTCCTGAAGAATACCCGGAACTGGCAAAGGCTTACCCGACAAATAAATTGCCTGATTTACGTGGTGAGTTCATTCGTGGCTGGGATGACGGAAGAGGAATAGATACTAACCGTAGCTTGCTTTCGTCACAGGGCGATGCCATTCGAAATATAATTGGTGCATTAGTGGATGTCAGGTTTAATACCTACCCTTCTGATTCTGGCGTTTTTACAACCAGCGTCATCGGAGATGCTTCATCTGATTCAATTAAAGGTGGTTATGCAAAGCGAGTAACATTCGATGCTTCCAGAGTTGTTCCAACTGCAAACGAAAACCGACCTCGTAACATTGCCTTTAATTATATCGTGAGGGCTGCCTGATGAATAAAGTTGTCTTAAATAACGAACTCATTGCCATAAAAGCGGGAGACATAACCGTTTATAATTATGATGGTGAAACGCGGGAATATATTTCCACATCAACTGAATATCTTGCTGTGGGTGTCGGCATTCCGGCATGTTCCTGTTTAGATGCTCCAGGCGCATACAAAGCTGGTTATGCAATCTGCCGTTCTGCAGATTTTAACTCATGGGAATATGTGCCAGACCATCGCGGTGAAATCGTCTTTAGCACAGAAACAGGAGAATCAAAAGAAATCAAAGCTCCGGGTGATTACCCTGAAAATACAACCACTATCGCCCCTTTATCTCCATACGATAAATGGGATGGTGAGAAATGGGTGACCGATACTGAGGCACAGCATAGCGCCGCAGTAGACGCGGCAGAAGCACAGCGCCAGTCACTGATTGATGCTGCAATGGCTTCCATCAGTCTGATTCAGCTGAAATTACAGGCCGGACGGAAACTGACGCAGGCAGAAACAACCCAGCTTAACGCTGTGCTGGATTACATTGACGCGGTGACGGCAACAGATACCAGCGCCGCGCCGAATGTCATCTGGCCTGAACTGCCGGAGGCGTAGGCCATTCAATATCTGGAGCACTGGAGGGATCAACCAGTTCCAGTGCGTCCAGATAATCCAGCCATAAATTATATTGCTCCAGCTCGTTACCTTTCAGACGACCAATAGCAGCTTTGCCAGGCCACTGATGGGTATTGATGTAAGTATTGGCTTCTGAAACCAAAGATATTTTTTTCATTTCAGCCATCAACACCTCATCCTCTTTTGAAGGCGGTGGGGAATTAATCCATATTGGCCGTCCTGAACTGTCAGCGCCAATTTCTTTCCCTTCTGGATGCAGCCCAAGAAATTGCTCATATGTTTCTCGGGTAATTTCAATAACATCATCTGGAAGCGTTCCCGCATCCTCATATTCTGGAAACAATTCTTGTAGATAAAAACTTTTACTTCCGGGTGAAAAGAATACTGAGTTCATTATTACCGTCCAATGATTAACGCTGAGACGCTGGTATCTGAAGGAAAGGCTGCATTCAGTGGTTTGTCGACTTTGAATACAATCGTATTATTCCCCCGGACAGCGGCAAAAGAACAAACCGCCGTCGCGTATGAACCTGTAATATTACTGGATACACCACCATAGGCTGTTGTTGATACCAGAGGGATAACGCCCAGCACCTTATTAGGAAATACAAAGGGCAATGTGGCTGTGGCAATATAAGACTTATTAGAACCTGTAATGGCATAAGCATTATCAGTCATTCCATTCATCGCCACTGGACCGCTTATACTTACAGTAACCATCTGAGTGATTAGCCCGTCAGGTTGACGAATCACAAAATTTCCATTGCCACCAGTAACCGTCCAGAAAGACATATCAGGGATTTGGTTTTCCCCGTTGCCCACATTCCGTTTTGCCGCTTCTCCCAAACCAACGTTTATCTCTCAAATCCTCCCCACATTATCTCAGTACTTTAACCACTCAAAAGGGAGTATTTTTAATGCTGATTGGCTACATACGTGTGTCAACAAATGACCAAAACACAGATTTGCAACGCAATGCATTAATGTGCGCAGGATGTGAACAGATTTTTGAGGACAAAATGAGCGGAACCAAGTCGGAACGACCAGGCCTGAAACGCGCTTTAAAGTGCCTTAAAAGAGGGGATACATTGGTGGTCTGGAAGCTGGATCGGTTGGGTAGAAGAATGAAACACCTCATTGCTCTCACAGAAGAGCTACGCGCAAAAGGTGTCAATTATCGCAGTCTGACGGATTCAATCGATACCAGCACTCCGATGGGAAGGTTCTTTTTTCATATGATGGGTGCACTGGCAGAAATGGAGCGTGAACTGATAGTTGAGCGCACGCTGGCTGGACTGGCTGCTGCGCGAGCACAAGGAAGAGTTGGAGGACGTCGCCCGAAACTGACGAAGGAGCAGCATGAGCAGATCGCAAGATTGCTCCAGAAAGGGTATGACAGAAAGCGGCTGGCAATTATCTATGATATTGGACTGTCAACGATCTACCGCTATCACCCTGTTGGGACTGTCATAACGCAACCTGAAATGTAATTCTTTTTCAAATAATGAAACGCCGCGTGGATGCCATTTATCGCACAAGATAGAGTGCATTTATCGCGCGGCGCATCATGATATCCACCAGCGGGAAAGGGTTGTTGTAAACGCGTCGCGCCAGCTCCGGCGAGTAAAACATATCAAACCAGCACATTGAGAGCGGATAAGGTGTGGCCTCGCCCTGATAAAACAGAATCGGCACCACCAGCGGCAGCTTATCGTGATCCGCCTCCAGATGCCGGTGCATGGCAGCAATAGAATAACGCATCATGCGAAAGGCCATTTTCTTATCCGGCTTGCTTTGATGTTCAATCACCACATGCAAATAACCGGGATTACCCTGCATTTGCACGGAATAGAGCACGTCAGTGCTGTGCCCTTTCAGGCTTTCTTCAATAAAACTCCCCGACTCAAGATGCAGCGTGTCGAGGTCACACAGTTCGCGTAGTTCCGCTGGCAAATGGATATCCAGAAAGTCACGAGCCGTTTCCGCATGCATTAAAAATTGTTTAAATACCGCGTCATGCGGTGTGGTACTCGGTGCATCCATCTTCCCTGCCTTCCGTGTTGTCTTGCGTGAAGGCAGTATCCAGTCAAGGCGCGCCGTCGTCAGCCGCCTCTTTATTGTTTACCGAGCAGCGTTCAGAGAAATTTCAATTGGTTACAGGCGTTACATGGCACGCTTCGGCACGGTACGCAAACTGCTGATGCAAATGCCGTCAGATGAGT